>WBZS01000711.1_pt1 | contig 35575 bp, 26 predicted proteins | sample 5204201 | NCBI WGS metagenome assembly WBZS01 (sample SAMN12344357, study PRJNA552823) | activated sludge metagenome | biome: Activated sludge suspended growth; feature: Nitrification reactor; material: Wastewater; isolation source: activated sludge from nitrification reactor of wastewater...
AGCGCCGGCACGGACGAGCCCTTGGGGAACTCGACCTTCGGCAGCAGGTCCGGCGCGAAGATGGTCGGCGCCGACAGGCTCAGGCAGCGATCCAGATCGTCGCCGCGCTTGTCGCCGCACGGCTTCGGCAGCGCCACCGCCGGAGCCGCCGCGACCGGCGCGGGAGCAGCGGCCGGCGCCGGGGCAGCGGGTGCTGCGGCAACAGCCTTCGGAGCCTCCGGCATCACCGGCACGATCGGCCGCGAGCGGCTGATGCAGGCGTCGCGCATAGCCGCATCGAGCTTGCCGCAATCGGCGATGTTGGTCGGCTCCAAGGCGGCGAGCGCCGGCACGGGCGAGCCCTTGGGGAATTCCACCTTCGGCAGCAGGTCCGGCGCGAAGATGGTCGGCGCCGACAGGCTCAGGCAACGGTCCAGATCAGCACCGGCCTTGTCGCCGCACGGCTTCGGCAGCGCCACCGCCACGGCGGCGGGAGCAGCGGCCGGCGCCGGAGCAGCGGCCGGTGCCGGGGCAGCGGGAGCTGCGGCAACCTTGGGCGCCTCCGGCATCACCGGCACGATCGGCCGCGAGCGGCTGATGCACGCGTCACGCAGAGCCGCATCCAGCTTGCCGCAATCGGCGATGTTGGTCGGCTCCAGAGCCGCCAGCGCCGGCATGGGCGAGCCCTTGGGGAACTCGACCTTCGGCAGCAGGTCCGGCGCGAAGATGGTCGGCGCCGACAGGCTCAGGCAGCGATCCAGATCGTCGCCGCGCTTATCGCCGCACGGCTTCGGCAGCGCCACCGCCGGAGCCGCCGCGACCGGCGCGGGAGCAGCAGCCGGCGCCGGGGCAGCGGGAGCTGCGGCAACCTTGGGCGCCTCCGGCATCACCGGCACGATCGGCCGCGAGCGGCTGATGCACGCGTCACGCAGAGCCGCATCGAGCTTGCCGCAATCGGCGATGTTGGTCGGCTCCAGAGCCGCCAGCGCCGGCACGGGCGAGCCCTTGGGGAATTCCACCTTCGGCAGCAGCTCCGGCGCGAAGATGGTCGGCGCCGACAGGCTCAGGCAGCGATCCAGATCAGCACCGGCCTTGTCGCCGCACGGCTTCGGCAGCGCCACCGCCACGGCGGCGGGAGCAGCGGCCGGCGCCGGAGCAGCGGCGACCTTGGGCGCCTCCGGCTTGGCCTCGACCTTGGGCTCAGGCTTTGGCTCGGGCTTCGCCTCCGGCTTGGCCTCGGCTTTCACCGCCGGCTTGGGCGGCTCGACTTTGGGCGCTTCGGCCTTCGGCCCCGGAGCGACGGATGGAGCGGCCGGCGCGGCTGCCACCGTGGGCGCGGGTGGCGTGTACTTCGGCTTGAACATCCAGGTGATGCCCCACACCGCCAGCGCCGCCAGCAGCGCGATCGGTACCCACATGAACGAGCCGAGGGAGCCGAGCTTCCAGCCGCCGTCGTCGTCACCACCGTGGTGGCCGCCGCCGGAAGCGCCACCGCCGCCACCTCCCGCGGGGCCCTTGACGCCTCCGCCAGAGGAACCCTTGACGTGGCCCACCGCGTCCTTGGCACCGGCGGCGACGCCCGTCGCCACGCTGCCGACGGCCTTGCCGGCCCCAGAGGCGACCTGCTTGGCGGCATCCAATCCGCCCGAGGCCACGCCGCCAGCCACGCCCGTGGCGGCGCCGGCAACTCCGGTCGCAACCTCCTTGACGGCCCCCGCAACGCCCCGGCCGGCGCCGGTCGCAGCGCTCACCGCCGCATGGCCGACACCGCCCACGATATCCTTCGCCGCCTCGACGACCCCGCCCGCGAGACCACCGTCATGCCGACCGGTTGCTCCGGCAGCGATGCTGCTGGCTGCGGCGCCGACACCGCCCGCGACATGCTTGGCCGCGCCGACCACGCCTTCCGCGGCGCCCCCAGCGAGGCTGCCGACCGCGCGCCCGACGCCGGTCCCGACCGACTTGACCGCATCGACAGCGCCACCCGCGACACCGCCTGCAACGCTGACCGCCGCACCGCCGACGCCACCGACCACATGCTTGGCCGCCTCGACGACGCCCGAGGCGGTCCCAACCGCCACCGACCCAGCCGCGGCAGCGACCTTGCCCGCCACATCAGCCGCCGTACCGCCGACGCTGGCGGCGGCGCTGCCCGCGGCGCCGAGCGCGGCCTTGCCGGCATCCTTCACCGCACTGCCGACACCCGCGGCCGCGGCCGCAGCGGCGGCAGCAGCCACCCCACCGGCTTTGGCGGCGGCAGCACCGGCCACCTCGGCCGCCGTCGACGTCACGCTCTGCATCGGCGCCTGGGTCGGCTGCACCGGAGCCGCGTGCGGCGCCGCGCCAGCGGGTCCTCCAGCCGCAGCCGTTTTCAACAAATGGGTCAGGGAGGCATCGTCGAGCTGGCCGGAGCGCACTGAGTGCGCGAGGCTGCCCAGCGCCATCGGCGCGGTCAGGTTGAGCAGCGCGGCGGCGGCCGGCAGCTTCAGACCGGTGGCGGTGGCGAGCGCCGAGGCCACGCCGGCCTGCTTGTCGCCGAACGCCAGCGCCATGGCCTTGGCCGCGACGGCGCCGACGGGAGATGCTGCACCGGACAGCAGCGCGCCAGCGTGGGAGGCAATGGCGGCGGCGCCGCCCTCGAGCGCCTTGTCCGCCAGCAGTCCGCGGATTTGCGCCAAGCCGGCCGGCGTGCCGGCTTGAGACGCAAGCGCCTTCATGACGGCGTTGGACACCAACGGCACGGCGGCCGAGATCGCCGCCTCGGGCGCTCCCGTCGTGGCCCCAATGGCGGACCGCAATGCCGGCGTGAACTGCTCCTCGAGGCCTTTCAGAAGTCCGGAACCCACAGTAACCTCCCCTACTTTCTCAGCTCTTGACAGCTGTTAACGCTTTCGGGAAGCGAGCTTACTCTTCCGACAGCTGCTTAGTACAGTGTGATTCGCGTTCGGTTGAGGTGTATCGCCCGGCAGGCACAAGCGCGGCAGCCGATTCAGCCGCCGCGCCATGCCGTTTCTCCCCCCGGGGCAACCCGGCGGCAGCGTCCCGTCGCCGCGGCTTACGCACCGATCTTGAACGGCATGTCCTTGCCGGCGAGGGCGGCATCGATGTTGTCCAGCGCCTCCATGCCCATCTGGGTACGCGCCTCGATGGCGGCCGAGCCCAGGTGCGGCAACAGGAAGGTGTTGGGCAGGTCGTAGTAGCCCTCGTTGATCTTCGGCTCGCCGGTGAACACATCGAGACCGGCATAGGACACCCGGCCCGACTTCAGGGCCGCGATCAGGTCGGCATCGTTGACGAGATCGCCGCGCGCCGTGTTCACAACCACCACGCCCTGCGGCAGCTTCTCGATGGTCGCCTTGTTGAGGAAGCCGCGCGTCTGCGGCGTCGATGGCGCATTGATGGAGAAGAACTGCGAGACCTTGAGCAGGCTGTCGAGCGTGTCGTGGAAGATGGCGCCCTTTTCCTTGTCCGGCGGCTGCCTCATGATGTCGTGGTAGTGGATCTCCATGTCGAAGCCGCGCGCGCGCTGAGCCAGGGCCTGGCCGATCTTGCCGAAGCCGTAGATGCCGAGCTTCTTGCCGTCGAGGCGCTGGCCGACGAGTTGCAGCGGCGCCCAGCCCGGCCAGGCGCGCTTGCGGATCATGGCCTCGCCCTCGCCGGCCCGGCGGGCGGCGCCGAGCAGCAGCAGCATGGCGATCTCGGCGGTTGCGACGGTGACGCCGTGCGGGGCGTTGCCGCACCTGATGCCGCGCGCCTTGGCCGCGTCGAGATCGATATGGTCGAAACCGATCGAGAAGGTCGAGATGGTCTTGATGTGCTCCGGCAGGCGGTCGATCACGGCCTTGGGCATCTTGTCGGTGATCGTGATGAGCAGCGCATCGACGCCCTTCGCCTTGTCGACGATCTCGTCGGCCGACATCTGGTGGTCGTCGGTGTTCTGCGTCACCGCGTAGTCGCGGTTGGCGCGGGCCTCGGCGGCCTCCGGCAGGCGGCGAGTGATCAGGATGCGCTTCTTCATGGAGGTCCCTTCCCTGGGCGGCACGCTTGGGGGCATGCTCGTTTTCGACTTTAGTTTAGCTCGTTCATGCCGCACTCGCGTCCACCTGACAAGATGCGCACGCCGCGACACTTGGGCTCCCGAGATACGGGTTGGGCTGCGCGAACAATCGCGCCCCGGGCCCCCCGGCCGTGGGGGAGAGGACGGACAACTGACGTCTCCGTACCCCGCCGCCGGGCCCGGCAAGACTTTGTTAACCAAGGCGCGGCCACACTCGGGGCGACACTCGGGGCGGCGATTGGCCGAGGCAGGGACGGGAGAGGTTCGCGATGCGTGTGCTGGTGCTCATTCTCGCGGCGCTGGCCGGCATCAAGATCTGGGCGAGCAACCAGATGTATCGCGCCGCAGCCGAGGACGCCGTCGTCGTCGCCTATCGCGAGCGGGCCATCGCCGCCTGCCAGAAGGGCGCATCCCTCGAAAAGACCGGCTCTGCCGACACGGACGCGCACGGCGCGGCGGCAGCGTGGACCAAGCCCGCCTCGATTCGCATGGTCATCGGCAAGCGCGGCGTCGAGGTCAACGTCTGGGACGTCGACAACGCGCAATGGAAGGCACGCTTCAAGCAGGCCTTTCTCGTGCTGACACCGGCCGAGGGCACGTTACGCGCGACCTGCGAATACGACGTCTCGGCCAACCAGGCAGCCATCGTGCCGTTGTAGCGCGCGGATGCGGAGTGGGCATCCGAAGCGCAAGGGAAAGACGAGCGGACGCGGAGTGAGCATCCCAAGCGCGGAAAGGTCATGTCAACGTTTGCGCGCCTCGATGGCGATCTGTGACATGAATAGGTGATCGAAGCGGCGATCGGTCAGGCGCGAAAGCAGCTGCGTGCGGGGGGCGAACGGCGTCACCGGCCCGACCTGCTCGACGCGGAACCCCGCCGCCTCGAACATCGCCGTGAACGTGGATGGCGTGAACCAGCGCATGTGCGCGCGATCCAAGGCACCACGCTCGGTCAGATCGAAGCGGCCATCGAACAGCCCGCGCAGAATGCGCCAATGCGAGATGTTGGGCGCGCTGGCCAGCACCAGGGCACCGGGCCGCAGAACGGTGGACAGCTTGTCGAGCGTCGCCCACGGGTCGATCAGGTGCGCCAGCACCTCCGACATGATGAGCGCATCGAACGTGGCCGGCGCCCAGTTCAGGTCGAGTTGCTCGACATCGCCGACGACGACCTCGCTCAGCACCTTGCGCGCCTCGACCGCGGCAGCGTCGAACAGCTCGACGCCGACATAGCGGCCGGCATGGCCGCGGGCGAGCGCCAGCGCACCGGTGGCGCCCGTGCCGCACCCGATCTCGAGCACCGTGGATGTGTTGTCGCGCGGCAGACGGGCGACAAAATCGGCGCGTGCGCCCGAGAAATAATCCGGGCGCTTGGTTCCGTACACGAGCTTCAGGCTTCGTGTGCCGGCCAAGGCATCGCTGGACACGCGTGGCAACTCCTACTCGAACCCTTGCGAACGCTGGCAAGGACAGCATTGCTGCAAACATTCCCTCTAGCACGAAGCACTGAACGGCAGCCTAACGCCGCGCCCGCGGCGATCGGCGATCGTGGACGACGAACGGCCCGCAAACGTAAACGAATGGCCACCGAGCGCGCGTCACTTAACACCAAATTTACCCAGATATGAGCTTGTGAAGGCAGTTGCCCGCGAACTGCCCCGATCGGGGATCAGATCGCGCCCCGTTCGGCGTACACAATCGGCGGCCTCACCCGAGTCATGTCTTTGCGTCTCGCGCCTGCCCGTTTTGCCCAAACCGTTGCTGCGGCAGTGCTTGCCGCCAGCCTGGCGTCCGCATGCTCGAGCGGCGTCACCGGTCCCAGCCCACCCAGCTTCGCGACACGGAACCCCGCCGCGCAGGCGCCGACCGAGCGCATCTACCGGCTCGGACAGGGCGACAAGATCAAGGTCATGGTGTTCGGCGAGGACAACCTCTCCGGCCAGTTCGAGGTCAACCCGCAGGGCGGGGTCGGCCTGCCTCTGGTCGGCGAGGTGCGCGCCAAGGGACTGACGCTGGCGGAGTTCCGCGACGAGGTGGCCAGAAAGCTGGCCCGCGACGGAATTCTCAAGAACCCGCGCGTGACCGCCGACGTGCTCAACTACCGTCCCATCTACGTCCACGGCGAAGTGAAGACCGGCGGCGAGTTCCAGTACAAGTCCGGCCTTCGTCTGCGCGACGCCATCGCCATGGCCGGCGGCTACACCTATCGCGCCGACCAGAGCTTCATCCTGCTTGGACGCGACGACGGCAAGGAAACCGAGATCGCCATGCCGGGCGACGCGCTCATGCTGCCCGGCGACAACATCCGCGTGCCAGAGCGCTTCTTCTAGCCGTGACCGAGGCCCGTGCCCGCATGCCCGCTTCCCCGCGCGGCTCCCCCGCAGTGCCGGCCCGCTCCACCGCATCCCCGAGCCGGCGATGCGCGACGTGGAAGGCCGCCGTGATGGGGCTGGCGAGCGGAATCTCATGCTCGGCCGTCAACATCGGACGCGCCTTCGCCCTCGATCTCGACGTCAACGACGGCCTGCCGACCGAAACCGTCGCCTCGCGCGACCGCCTGAAGCGCTACGACAACATCAAGAAGTACGGCGCCGAGACGATCGCCAACCGCGATCGCGCCGAGTTCGAGCCGATCGGCCTGCGCGCCGGCAACTACCTGATCCACCCCTCGCTGGGCGCCGTCGTCGTCTACGACAACAATATCTTCGCCGCCAACGCCAACCGGCAGGCGGATGTCCGCAGCGAGCTGACGCCCAATCTCGTCTTCAAGTCGCAGCTGCCGCGGCACATGCTCGATCTGTCGCTCGGCGGCAAGATCGTGAGCCACCTGGACCACCAGGACCAGGACTATGCCAACGCCTATGTGAACCTGAAGGGCGCGCTGCATTTCGACGCCGCGCACACGCTTTCGGCCGACGTGCTGTCCGCGATCGAGCACGAGGAGCGGCAGGACATCTCGGCTTCGCACCTCGCCGCCGAGCCGGTGCAGGTCTGGCACAATCGCGCGTCGGTCGGCATCACGCGCGACGTCGGACGGCTCTATGGCACGCTGTCGGCCACCCGCGAGTCCTGGGAGCATGCCGACGTCAAGGCCATCGCCGGCGGAATGCTGGCGCAAGGCTTCCGCGATACGGAGGTCTACTCCGGCCAGCTGCGCGCCGGATACCGCATCTCGCCCGGCTACGAAATCATCGGCCGCGTGCGCGGGTTGCGCCAGCTCAACGACGGCAACGGCAGCGTTTCGCGCACCGGCAACGGCTACGAGGCCCTGGCCGGTCTCTCGGTCGAGACCAGCCCGCTGCTGCGCTGGCGCCTGCTCGGCGGCTGGGGTTATCGCGAATTCGACCAGGCCGGCCTCGACCCGGTGCAGAGCATGCTGGCGGAAGGCCAGATGACGTGGCTCGTGACGCAGACGGCGACATTCTACGCCACGCTGTCGCGCGCCATCAGCGACCAGTTGTCCGCCGACGGCGGCGGCCTCGTCGAAACCCGGCTCGACGCACGCCTCGACTACGAACTCTTTCACAACCTCGTGCTGACTCTCGGCGCCTCGGCCGCCGTGGAGCAGTTCCAGGGTGTATCGCGAACCGATCACGCCTATGCGGGACGCATCGGCATCGAATATTGGGCAAACAAAAACTGGCTGTTCACCTTTGGATACGAACATCAGATTCGTGATTCGACGGATCCTTCGTTCGAAATGACGCGCGACCGCTTCACCGTGGGGGCCAAGCTGAAGTTCTAGGCTGGCCCGGCATCCGTCGTTCTCAGAACGCAGCCTGCCGCCGTGGCCGGACCCGCCGCAAAGAAACGCAAAGAAGAAGCACCGACACCATGAGCCAAGGCCGCAACAGCGAGGACGATGAGGAGGGAGCCCCAGGCGGCTTCAGCCCCGACCGTCTGCTGTCGGCCCTGCGCCGGCGCATACGCCTCGTGCTCAGCATCGCCGTCCTGGTGACGCTCGGTGCGGTGCTGGTGGCCATGGCGCTGCCCAACCGCTACGACGCCGTCACCGTCATCCAGATCGACCCGCGCAAGAAGTCGATCTCCAACATGGACGGCACGATCTCCGACCTCAAGGCGGACTCGGCGACCGTCGACAGCGAAGTCGAGGTGGTGCGGTCGCGCGCCATCCTGGTGCGCGTCATCGACTTCCTCGGCCTGCGCCAGGACGAGGAGTTCGTCGGCCCCTCGCGCTGGCAGAAGCTGGCGGCCAGGATCGGTCTGGCCAAGCTTCCGCCCCCTGCCGAGGCCACGCCACGCCGGCCCGCCGCCGATCCCGATCCGATAGGCTCGATCCTCAAGGGCAAGCCGCCGCGCAGCGGACCGGAACGCGACGAGGTCGCGGTGGCCTTGAGCGACAAGCTCAAGGTCACGCGCGTTCGTGCGACCCAGCTCATCGAAGTCAAGGTTTCGTCGTCGGACGCCAGCAAGGCGGCGCGCATCGCCAATACCATCGCCGAGGTCTATCTGGCCGACCAGCTCGACCAGAAGGCGCGGGCCGCCGGCCTCGCCACCGAGCTGCTCGAGCAGAAGATCAACGAGATGCGCCAGCAGGTGGTGGCCGCGGAGCGCAAGGTCGAGGTCTACAAGGCCGGGCATGGCATCATCGATACCGAGGGTGGCTCCACGCTCGACGAGAAACAGCTCGCGCGCCTGATGGAGCAGACCGTCAACGCCCGCAACCACACGGCTGAAGCGCGGGCCAAATACGAACAGGCGCAGAAGCTCGCCCGCAAGGGCGACGCCGGTGCCTCGCTCGGCGAGGTCCTGCAAAGCAACACCATTCGCACGATGAAGGAACAGCTCTCGGCGGCGCAGCGGCGGGAGGCGGAACTGTCCAGCAAGTACGGGCCCAACCACCCGGAGATGCGCAAGGTGCGAGCGGAGATCGCCGAGGCCCAGGCGGCGCTCGAGGGCGAGATGAGCCGCCTCGTCGCCAGCTACAAGAACGAGATGGAGACGGCCGAGGACCGCGAGCGGCAGCTCGCCGCCAATCTGCAGGCGCTGAAGGAGCGCCAGCTCTCCTCCAAGGATGCCGGCGTCGAGCTGAAGCAGCTGGAGCGCGAGGCGCAGACCTCCAAGCAGCTGTTCGAGGCCCTGCTCGCCCGCTACAAGCAGACCGCCGAGACGCGCGGATTGCAGCTGCCGGATGCGCGCATCGTCGAGCAGGCCGACGCACCGCTCTACCCGACCTCGCCCAAGCGCAAGCACATTGCCGTCATCGGCCTCATCGCCGGCATCCTGGCCGGCATGATGGCCGCCTTCGTCGCCGAGCTGATGACGCCCGGCCTCGCTCGTCCCGAGGATGTCGAGTACGTGCTCGAGGTGGCGCACCTCTCGTCCCTGCCGCGTATCGCCGAGGATGCTCCCGACGACCCGATGCGTTCGGCGCGGCTCGTCGTCGCCGATCCCGGCGGCACATTCACCGAGGCCATCCGCGGCGTGCGGCGCGAGATCGATATCCGCCGCGCCGGCCGCCAGGCGCGCGTGATCGTCGTGGCGTCCTCGCTGCCGGGCGAGGGGACCAGCATCGTCGCTTCCAATCTCGCCCACCACTACGCGCTGACCGGCGGCAATGTGCTGCTCATCGACGGCGATCTGCGCCGCGCCGGGTTGTCGCGCCAGCTGGGCGGCGGACGCGGCGTCGGCCTTCTGGAAACGCTGGGTCTCGGGCAGCCGGTGGAGCAGGCGATCCTGCGCGACGCCACCACGGGCCTGCACTTCCTGCCGGCCAACGGCTCGGCCCCGGTGCGCATGTCGAGCCCCGAGCTGCTCGGCTCGCCACGCATGAGCGCGGCCCTCGACGGCCTGCGGCGGCAGTTCGACACCATCGTCATCGATGCGCCGCCCCTGCTGCCGGTCATCGATGGTCGCATCCTGGCCGACCTCGCCGACCAGATCGTGTTCGTGATGACGTGGCGGCGCACGCCGAAGCAGATGGCGCGGCGCGCATTGAAGACGCTCGGCGCCAACAGCGCCAAGATCCTGGGCGTCGTCGTCAACGAGGTGGACGAGGACATCATCGCGGACGCGCGCGGCCTGCCGCGCCTGGCCGACGCCCCGCGCGAGGCGCCGCGCGTCGCCGCCTGATCGCCTGCCGCCGGCGGGCTTGCCGTCAGGGTTGAAGGCGTGCTGCGAAGCGTCCCGATATGGTCCATCCGGCGACCCACAGCCCCCTGAAACATATAGTTTTTTCGATCTCCTTCAGCCGAAATTTAAGACCGGCCGGGATATCCTGCGTGCCTGATCTTGCTTGTAGGCGGGCCACCGCGGCGGTGGCCTTGCGCGTTAGGGTGCATCATGACGTTGACGCTGGTCGCGCCATGCGAAGCGGTATCGGACCGCCAGCAGGCGAAGACACATCAGGGGCCTCCACCTGCGCCACCGCGCCCGCGCTGGTCGCGCACGGTCGCCATGGACATCGTCATGTTCGCGGATGCGCTGTGCGTGTTCGCGGCCTGCGTGCTGACCGGCTGGGTGCTCACCGACACCGGCAATCTGCCCGTGCACTGGCGCGTCGTGTTCCAGGCCGGCATCGTCGGCGGTATCCTGGCCACCGTCTGCTTCCGCGCCTGGGGCCACTACAAGACATCGCGCCTGTCCCGCATCCCCGCTTCCCCCCCTGCCATCCTGCTCGCCGCCGCGCTCTCGGTCGGCGCCGTGCTCGGCATCAGCCATTCCAACTGGATGAGCGATACGCGCCTGTGGGTCTGGGCCGCCTCCGCCATCGCCGCCAGTATCGTGCTGCTGCTGGCCAGCCGGCTGGCCTTTCGCCGCGCCTTGAGCCGCTGCATCGCCGCCGGCCGCTTCGACCAGCGCATCGCCGTGTTCGGCTCCGGCAACATCGCGACCCGCGTGCGTGACCACCTGCGCCGCAGCGACGCCGGCATCTCGTTCGCCGGCGCCTACGACGACCGCTCGGCCTCGGAAGCCCGCATGTACTCCGACCGCGCCGCCGACGGCCGGCTCGACGACCTCATCCACGCCGCGCGCGAAGGCCACATCGACCAGATCGTCATCGCGCTGCCGCCGTCCGCCGACCAGCGCGTGGCGCAGGTGGCGCGCCAGCTCGAGCACCTGCCGGTCAGCCTGCACGTCGTCACCCACATCGCGTCCGACCTGCTCGGCCGGGGCGGCGGCAAGGATCTGCACAAGGTCTCCAACATCGGTCCCGTCGGCGTCCTCGACGTCAAGCGCAAGGCGCTGTCCGACTGGGCACCGCTCGTCAAGCAGGGCGAGGACTACCTGCTGGGCGCGCTGCTGACGCTGGCCTTCCTGCCGCTGATGGCCGTCATCGCACTCGCCATCAAGCTCGACAGCCCCGGCCCGGTCCTGTTCGTGCAGCGCAGGCGCGGCCTGAACCAGCGCATCATCCGCGTGTTCAAGTTCCGTACCATGTCGGTGCTGGAGGACGGCGCCGACATCAAGCAGGCGACCGCCAACGACAGCCGCGTGACGCGCCTCGGCCGGCTGCTGCGCCGCTCGAGCCTCGACGAGCTGCCGCAGTTGATCAACGTGCTGCGCGGCGAGATGAGCCTCGTCGGCCCGCGCCCGCATGCCCTGGTGCACGACGAGCGCTTCAGCGGCATGCTGGAGGACTACGCCAACCGCCACCAGGTTAAGCCGGGGCTGACTGGCCTGGCCCAGGTGCGCGGGCTTCGCGGCGATACCTCGACGCCGGACAAGATCAGCGCCCGCGTGGACGCCGACATCGAATACATCAAGACCTGGTCGCTGAAGCTCGACATCGAGATCCTGGCGCGCACGTTCGGCGCCGTGCTGCGGCCCGAGAACGCGCACTGAAGCGCGACGCAACCGACGCAACGTGCGCAACGTCCGCAAGACCGTGCGCGCCGGACGCTCGGGTGCGGCGATCGCAACGCTCTGTTAGCGTAAACAACCTACCATCGGTGCACCCCGCGGCCGGGGCGCGCGCGCCGCCAGCCGGTTCCGCGCAGGGGAAACACCAGGGGCGGACCTCGAAGATGCCGAAAGCCCTGTCGGCGGCGCCGCTCGCCGTCGTGCTCGTCATCGTCAGTTTTCTGTGCCCGACGGAGTTCTCGCTCTACCTCGGGGGCTTGCGCTTGCCCCCGCATCGCGTGGCGCTGATCCTGTTCGTACCGCTCGCGCTGTTCCGCATGGCGACCCGCCGCGACACGCACATCCGGTCCTTCGACCTGCTGTTCGCAGCCTTTGCGGGCTGGACCGTCTTCGCCTACTGGTCGCACAGCGACATGGAAGGGTTCGTCTACGGCGGCTCGCTGGCCTTGGAGAGCTTCGGCGCCTACATCGTCGCCCGCGCCTTCGTCCGCACGCCGGACGACATGGTGGCATCGCTGCGTGTCATGGTGCTGGCGATCGTGCTCGCCGCGCTCATCGCGCTGCCCGAAACGCTGCTCGGCCAGATCTTCGTCCACGACACGCTGCGCGCGCTGACCGGCTTCGTGCATCCGACGGCCATCGAGCAGCGCCTCGGCCTGACGCGCGCCTACGGCACCTTCGACCATCCGATCCACTACGGCACCTTCTGCGCCGCGCTGCTCGCCATGCTGTGGTTCGCCGAGCGCAGTGCCGCACGCCGACGGGCCGTCGCCGCGCTCGCCACCGTGGCGACGTTCCTGGGGCTCTCCTCGGCGCCGATCCTCTGTCTCGCCGTGCAGGGCGGCCTCATCGCCTGGGAGAAGATCACGCGCGGCCTGAAGGGCCGGCTGGCGCTGACGGCCGCCATCATCGCGGCGGCTTATGGCGGCATCGCCATGGTGTCGAACCGCACGCCGTTCGCCATCATCGCCACCGGCTTCACGCTCGACCCCTGGACCGGCTTCTACCGCCTGCAGATCTGGGAGAACGGCCTCGCCAACGTCGGCGCCAACCCGTGGACCGGCATCGGTCTCGGCGAGTGGGAACGCCCGGCGTGGATGGTCTCCTCCACCGTCGATGCCTTCTGGCTCGTCACCGCCATGCGGACCGGCGTGCCGGCCATCGCGCTGCTGCTGATCGCCATCATCATGCTCGCCCGCGCCGTCGTGCGCGGCCGCGCCCGCATGCCGGAAAAGCGCTACGCGCGCCTCGGCACCGGCTGGGTCATCTCTCTCGCAGCACTGTCGCTGGTCGGCTGCACGGTGCACTACTGGAACGTGCTCAACGCCTATTTCTTCTTCTTCCTCGGGCTCGGCAGCGTGTGGGCCGATCCGGTGCGCTTCAAGGCTCGCCGCCCCGCCGCGCGTCCTCGAGCACAGGAGGCGGCGCCGCGCCCCGCCGCGCTGCCGCCGCCGCTGCCTTTCCCCTCGCCGCCGGCAGCGGTGCCGGCCTGGCAGCCGGTGTGAGCCGTACCCGTCCCGCCCCCTGCGGCCGGCCGCGACCTCGGTCACTCTTGACGCCGCCGGCCAAGTGTCCATATTTCTCGCCTTGGACGTCGTGGTGATTTGGCCGGCCGGCTTGCAGCCACGTTAAACAACTCGCTAAACAGGCCGCGCGCACCCGGTTATCGGATGGGCCCGGCGCTTTTGAGCGGGGCAAGCCGAGCCGGGTTTTTTGTTGCCGGGCCGGTCGCCTCTCTTGGCGGCCCCCGTGAGCGAACGAGGCGCGGGATGGCTGGACCGGTCGACCGACATCAGATCGCGGCATCCGCCGCCAACGGGCAGGATGCCGCCGCCGCCGCGGCCACAGACGGCGGAGACAGCGCCACGCGGCTCAAGGAAACCGATGCGCCATCAAGCCAGGTCGTCCACTTTGCCGAGCATGCGCCGCTGAAGCTCGACTGCCAGCAGTTCCTGGCGCCGTTCCAGATCGCCTACGAAACCTACGGCGATCTCAACGCCGACAAGTCGAACGCCATCCTCATCTGCCATGCGCTGACCGGCGACCAGTACGTCAACAGCCGCAACCCTGTGACCGGCAAGCCCGGCTGGTGGGACATCCTGGTCGGCCCCGGCAGGCCGGTCGATACCAACCGCTTCTTCGTCATCTGCTCCAACATCCTCGGCGGCTGCCTCGGCTCCACAGGCCCCGCCTCCATCAACCCGAAAACCGGCAAGCCCTACGGCCTCGACTTCCCCGTCATCACCATCCGCGATATGGTCGACGCGCAGGCGCGCCTGATCGACCACCTCGGCATCGAGCAGCTGTTCTCCGTCATCGGCGGCTCGATGGGCGGCATGCAGGTGCTGCAATGGGCGGCGCGCTACGGCAGCCGCTGCTTCTCCGCCGTGCCGATCGCCACCGCCGCGCTGCATTCCTCGCAGAACATCGCCTTCCACGAGGTCGGCCGCCAGGCGGTGATGGCCGATCCGGACTGGGCCGGCGGCAACTATCACGCGCACGGGCGGGTGCCGAAGAACGGGCTCGCGGTCGCCCGCATGGCCGCGCACATCACGTATCTGTCGGAGGACGCGCTGCACCAGAAGTTCGGCCGCAACCTGCAGAACCGTCAGGGCCGCTCGTTCTCCTTCGACGCCGACTTCCAGGTCGAAAGCTACCTGCGCTACCAGGGCTCGACATTCGTCGACCGCTTCGACGCCAACAGCTATCTCTATATCACGCGCGCCATGGACTACTTCGACCTCGCAGGCGAGCACGGCGGCCTGCTGGCCAACGCCTTCCGCGGCACCAAGACCCGCTTCTGCGTCGTCTCCTTCACATCGGACTGGCTCTACCCGACGCGCGAAAGCCGCGAGATCGTGCATGCCTTGAACGCGGTGGCCGCCAACGTGTCGTTCGTCGAGATCGAGAGCAACAAGGGCCACGACGCCTTCCTGCTCGAGGAGCCCGAGTTCTTCGCCACCATCCGCGGCTTCATCAACGCGGCGGCCAACAGGCGCGGACTGAAGCCGGCGCGGGAGGCCGCCTGATGCTCACCACGACCCCGCGCGGTGGTTCCACCGCCACCACGAGCCCCGGCAAGCCGCGCGCCGACCACGCCTTCATCGCCGAGATGGTGACGGTGGGCAGCCGCGTGCTCGACGTCGGCTGCGGCGACGGCGCCCTGCTGCACCTGCTGGCCGAGACCAAGGCCGTCGACGGACGCGGCATCGAACTGGCGCGCGAGAAGGTCAACGCCTGCGTGGCGCGCGGCCTCAGCGTCATCCAGGGCGACGCCGACCGCGACCTTGCCGACTATCCGGACAAGGCGTTCGACTACGCCATCCTGTCGCTGACCATCCAGGCCACGCTGCGCCCCAAGACCGTGCTGGAGAACCTGCTGCGCATCGGCGAGCGCGCCATCGTCTCGTTCCCCAACTTCGGGCACTGGAAGGTGCGCTGGTCGCTGCTCACCACGGGACGCATGCCGATGACGGAGACGCTGCCCGAGCCCTGGTACGCCAGCCCGGATTCGCACCTGTGCACCATCAAGGACTTCACCGACCTCGCCGCGATAATGAACGCCGAGGTCGAGGAGGCCGTCGCCTTCAACACGCGCGGCCAGAGGCTGCCGATCAAGCATTCGATCTCGGCGCAGAACCTGCTCGGCGAGAAGGCCGTGTTCCTGCTCAGGCGGCGGTAGGTGCGCCCAGCAGCTCCTCTGTCGACGGCCCGCGCGGGTTGAAACGATCACGCCGAATGCGCCAGCCCGACGTTGCCGCGCGAGGGGATGAGGATGCCGCGGGCCGGCGCCCGCGCGGCTTTGCCGATGGGCGCCATCAGCTCCTTCGACGCTTCCGCCAGGATGACGCCGGCGAGGCCTTGCGGCAGGCGCTGGCCGATGCGCTCGAAGGCCGGCGCCGAGCGCAGGATCACCGGCCGGTCGAGCGGCGGCAGATAGAGCGCGGTACCCCAGTCGGTCGGCGTGAACAGGGTCTCGGTCAGCAGGTCATCGAGCTGCGCGCGGCTGTAGGGCCGCCCCTGGCCGAACGGCGAGGTATCGAGGCGCGCCCAGATGCCGCGCCGGTTCGGCACCACCAGCAATAGCCGCCCTTGCGGGCTCAGCACGCGCCACAGCTCGCGCAGCAGCGGACGCGCGTTCTCCGCCACCTCGAGGCAGTGCACGACGAGCAGCCGATCGACCGAATTGTCCGGCAACGGCAGCCGGCTCTCCTCGACCAGGGCGGTGAGGCGCGGACCCGACGAGGGCCAGACGAGCGCCCCCTGCGATGTCGGCATGAGGGCGCCGAGGCGCGCCGCCTCGCCACGAAACTGGCTGAGGTAGGGGGTGGCGAAGCCCAGCCCGATCACCGTCTCGCCGTGGACGCTCGCCCAGCGCTCGCGGACGCGTTGCGACAACAGCCGGCGCACCACCTGGCCGAGGCCGGTGGCGTAGAAATCGCGCAGTGTTTCGACGTCGTGCTGGAACATCGCCCGAGACTGGTAGCAGTCCGCATGCCGGCGCGCCAGCCGCGCGGGGAGGGCAGGCTGACGCCGGACAACGGCGCTACTTGCAGTAGTTCTTCAAGCCGTCGCGGCCGTGGCGCGCGAGATCGACATGGAAATGGTCGCGGTGGAAGGCATTGGCCTCCGGCCCCAGCACGGTGGTGAAGTCGCGGCAGGCGCCGGCATGCACGGCACGCAGGAAGGCGCGCTCGTCGGTGTTGCCCCACCAGCCGCCGCGCACCGTCACCTTGCGCCCGTCGGCGAGCACGAAGCCGGAGATATCGAGGGCATTGGCGTGGCCATGCTCGGAGAGCTGGGCGCCGGACTGGTTGTTCATGGGCCGGCAGGAATAGGAGGCCGCGACCGTGATTTCGGCGAGTGGCGCCCCCATGTGGCGCTGCGCCGCCGGGTTGACGACGCCCGCGATCCAGCGATCCACCTGCGGCACCATGGGGCAGCGCAAAAGGGCGACCGGGCGCAGCGCCACGCGGCCACCGTCGGCCGCCGCCATCTCGAACGGGCGGGTGGCGCCGCAGTACGATCCGGGGCCGCCGAGCGCCGATCGGCTGCGGATGAAGGGGCCTTCGCGGACGATGCCGGCGGCGAGGCAGGCATTCTCTTCCTCGGCGCGCCAGGGCTCGTCCTTGGCGGTAAAATGGGGTCCCGAGCTGCACCCCCACAGCAGGAGAGCGGCAGCCGATCCACTGGCCAGCAACGCGATACGCATACGGTCACACATCGGAGGCAGGCTACGGCAGGTAACCCTAACATTGCGTTAACGGAGCGTGGCAACGCCGGACGCCGCGGACGGCAGGGGAAGGCACCCTGGGGGGGGCAACACGGTTGTCGCCCACGCCTGGGTCGCCATCGGGGCGGCGCGGCGGCAACTTCACGGCATAGGGCACGGGGCTGGGCGCGCAACGACGCTCCCGGTCGGGGCACGACATCTCGAAGCCGACGCCCCGATTTTGTTGCGTCGCGGGAGGGCAAGTGAAAACGCAAGTTATCCACAGCTACGCGCATTGCTGTGTGGAATCGGTGGGACTCTCTCCACGCACGCTGGTAACATCTTGTTGTCAGTAGGGCTTGAGCAGTGATCGAGTAATGCTCAGTCTTTGTATTGCGTCGCGATAGTATCGCGTTTGTCCGCGCGAATGGTCGCTGTGTGTTCGATCAATAAGCGTGCGTTGAGTGTGAGTATTGTGATTGCGTAATGTTGTGCGTTTGTGCTGAGTGGGCGCCTAGTCAGCGCTCGATACTGGGATACCGCGTGTGCGTGGCGGCCGTCGGAAGAAACATCAGCCCCAAATTCTGACGCCTGCGAACTTCAGCCCTCACGAAAAAGCCCTCACGAAAATCTAGGCCCCAGCCGTGCGCTGCTTCTGATCCGATTGGCAACACCCCCGATTGCCTTCCCCGCGGATCCGAGCCCCAAACGCCGGCGGGGCCTTGTTTTTCTTGTAGTTTCCACCACATCCCCGCGCCGGTCGGTGCCCCCCTCGCGCGGGCTTTCGCATGCGGACTTTGGGGGGGCTGGACCGGCTGCATCTCACGGCCGCCGGCGCAGGAAATCCAGAACCCCATCCTTGTAGATGCGGTCCCCCACCGCCTTCATGTGATCGCGCTCGCCGATGACGAGCGCCTCGGCGCCGGGGATCAGGGCCGCCAGGTCTGCGGCCGTGCCGGCGATGACGTCCGTACCGCCGACCGCCACCAGACATGGCAAGCGCAAGCCACCGACCGCCTCGGCCGTGATAGGCTCGCGCGAGGACCGGATGCAGGCCGCCAAGGCCTTGAGATCGCTCCTGGTCTGCTCAGCGAAGGCGCGGAAGGTTCGGGCCGTCGGGTTGCTCACGTCGTCGATGCTGGCAGCTTCCAGCGCGTGTGCGATCGGCCCCGTGCCGGCCATGCCGCGCACCATGTTGCCGCCCAGGCCTCCGAACACGACGCTGCGCACGCGCTCCGGATGGCGCAGCGCCAGGAAGGCCGAGATGCGGGCGCCCATGGAGTACCCCATGACATCGGCGCGGGCGATGCCGAGGTGATCGAGCAACCGCCGGCCGTCCTCCGCCATCAGCGGCGCACCGTAGGCGGCGATGTCGTGCGGCTTGGCGCTGTGCCCATGCCCACGGTTGTCGAAGGCGATGACGCGGTAGCCGGCCTCGCTCAGCGCGCGCACCCAGCCGGTGTCGACCCAGTTGGTCTTCACGTTGGAAGCGAAGCCGTGGATCAGCAGCACGGGATCCCCCGATCCGTGATCCAGGTAGGCGATGTCGAAGCCGTCGGAAACGAAATGCTTCAAGGGGGCTCTCCGCCGAACGGTTGAGGGTGCGCGACCGTTTGCTCCCCTATCATTTCGGGCGCGCCGGGGCTATGGTCCCGCGCGAACCGGGTCCAACACCGAGGCCGGTCCACGCCCGGCGCCCGCGGCACCGGGGACGGCACCCCACGACGACCCCGCGCACCGGCGACGACAACGAGGCAAGAGACAGACATGGCCGCCAGCTTCGTCCCCCATCTGGCCAACGACGACGGCGCCGACAAGGTGTTCGTCGGCGTCAAGGAATTGAACTGCATGGGCGCGCGGCCGCCCTTCGATCACCCGCATGTGTTCCTCGACATGGGCGGCGACAACCAGATCCTGTGCCCGTATTGCTCGACGCTCTATGTGCACGACGAGCGGCTCGGCGAGCACGAGTCGGACCCCAAGAACGCCATCGTCGAAAAGGTCGCCTGAACCGGCCCGAGTTCGGCCCGCTTCGACGCGCCGTCACGCCGGCTCGTGCCCTGAGGGCAAGACCGGCCGCGACCTTCCCTGCCTCACCCTGCCCTCAGGTCCGACCGTCCCCGCCGCGCGAACGGCGCGCGCGGAGCCGCCCGCGCGCGGAGCCACCCGCGCGCCCGTTTGCCGCAGCCAACTATTGGCGGGTGCCGCTGCCGGCGAGGCTGCGCGTAGCATCCCGCGAGCCCCTGACGATGGTGCGGGGAAAGGCAAGCGAAGCGAGATCGGCATGGCATCAGCCCGCGCATCGGACCCGACAGCCGAATCGGCTGACCTCTCGGCTTCGCCGCGATCCCGATCGCGCTCGCCCATCCTGATCGCCGGCGGCGGCATCGGCGGTCTCGCAACGGCCATCGCGCTCGACCGCGCCGGCATCCCGTCCATCGTGCTCGAGCGCCAAGCGGAATTTTCGGAAGCCGGCGCCGGCATCCAACTCGGCCCCAACGGCATGCGGGTGCTGGCCGCGCTCGGCGTCGACAGCGTGCTGGAGCCGGTTACGGGCAAGCCCGAGCGCCTCGACATCCGCGACGGCGCCAGCGCGCGCCTGCTGGCCCAGATTCCCCTCGGCGCAGCCATCGCCGCCCGTCACGGCGCACCGTACCGCACCGCGCATCGCGCCGACCTGCAGGCGGCGCTGCTGGAGGTGGCCCGCCGCGCGTCGCGCATCTCCATCGTCACCGGCTTCGAGGTCGCGGACATCGAGCAGACCGGAGCCGACGCGACGGCCATCGCCGTCGACGGCCGGCGCCAGCACGGCCCCGGTCTCATCGCCGCCGATGGGCTGTGGTCGCGCGTGCGGGCGCGCGCATTCGGCGCCCAGCCTTTGCACTTCTCGTTCCGCTCGGCGGCGCGGGCGCTGATCCCGGCGGACGCGGTCGAGGCGATGTTCGGCACCACCCATGTCGGCATCTGGCTGGCGCCGCGAACCCATGTCGTGCACTACCCCGTCCGCGATGGCGCCCTGATTGCCGTCATCGTCGTCACCGAGGACACCTGGCGCGGCGCGGAATGGGCAGCCCCGGCCGAGGGCCAGCAGATCGCCGCACGCGCCAGCCGTCTGGCGCCCGAGGTGCGCCGCTTCCTGGCCCTGGCGCCGGAGTGGCGCAAGTGGTCGCTGTTCGACGTCCCACCGCTGCCGACCTGGACCTGGGGCCGCGTGGCGCTGCTGGGCGATGCGGCCCATCCCGTGCTGCCGTTCCTGGCCCAGGGCGGCGTGCTGGCGCTGGAGGACGCGCTGGCCATGGCCCGCTGCGTCGCGGACGCCGGCGACAACCTGCCGGCCGCCTTCGTGCAGTACGAGACGCTGCGCCGCAGCCGCGCCATCCGTGTCCAGGACGGGTCGCGCGAGAACGGCCGCCTGTACCATCTCGGCGGCGTCATGGCCGCGGGCCGCAACCTCGTGCTGCGCTCGTCCTCGCCCGAGCGGCTGCTGGCCCGCTACGACTGGCTCTATGGCTGGCGGCCGGAGGCGCCCGCGCCGACCGGGGATCCGAGTGAAGCTCGAACGTGAGCGTCACGCCTTTCCCGCCATGCGTGGGCTGCAAGTTGAAAGGTGCCGCATGTGGCCCCGGATGGCCGGGTGTCATGTCGAAGACATGCTGCGCATGGGCCCGGCCATTGAGAGGTCATGTCGGTAGCAATGGGCTCGAAGCCCTGGCGTCCACCAGGGACCGTCAGCGCGCGTCGTCATTGGCAGCTGACGATGGCGCGGCGACCGAAGCTCCCACGGACTGGGCAGCCGGCTGGGCAGCCGGCCCGGCCGCGGCAGCGGGTGCAGCCGGCCCGGCCGCTTTGCGCTCGCCGGCCTTGGCGGCAGCGGCCTGCCGGGCGGCCTGCGCATCGGCGAGAGCCTTCGCACGTTGTGCCAGCACGATATCTGTCTGGCGCTGCTTCTCCAGCAGGGGCTTGGGGATGCCTGGTGTGCCCGTGGTCAGCACCATGCGGCACTCCTGCGGCATGTCGGCCAGCGTCACTGGCGGTGGCGGCGGCTTGGCGGGCGTGACAACGCCCGGCTGCCGGGGCTCGGGCGGCTTCGGCGTCACCCGCTTCAGCCAGTCGGCGAGTTCCTTGCCGCAGCCGTCGTCGCCGGGCGTCGGCGCCTGTGGGGTGCAGCCGGCAGAGCCCTCGGGGCAGCCGATGCGGACATGGAAATGGTAGTTGTGCCCCCAGTAGGGGCGCACCTTTTGTAGCCAGGCCCGGTCGCCATCCTCGCCGGCCGCATTGCACAGCGCCTCCTTGATCCCGGGATGCACCAGCACGCGCTCGACCTTGTCGTAGGAGGCGACGCGCTTGATGATCTTGACGTGCGCGGGCGTCCAGACGCTGGCATTGATGTGCACCTCATCGGCGCCGATCATCGAGGTGGCCGACAGGTCCTCGCGCTCCTTGGGCGACAGACGCCGATCGGGCATCGGCGTCAGCCAGATGTCGGCATCGAGGCCCAGCTGGTGGCTGGCGTGGCCGGTCAGCATGGGGCCGCCGCGCGGCTGCGCCAGATCGCCGACCAGCAGCCCGTTCCAGCCGTCGTAGCGCCAGCTCTCGTCCGAGAGGCGCTGCACGAGGCTGACCAGATCCGGATGTCCCCAGTTGCGGTTGCGCGACAGCCGCATGGCTTGCCACTGTGGTCCGTCGACAGGCAGCGCAACCGCGCCGGCGAGGCAACCGCGTGAATAAGAGCCGATGGCGCGCGCGGCGATGGGAGCAGCGGTCTTCACCGCGCCGAACAGCTGCTTGGCCGGGATGACTGCGGACGCTGGAAGCCCCGCCGCGGCGGGTGAAGCGGGCTCGGCCTTGGCCGCGGGCCCGGCCTCGTCGCCACCCCCAGCCGGAGGCGCCGACGTAGCGACCGGAGGCGCCGACGCAGCCGCCGCCGTCACTGACGGCGTCGTCACGGGAACAGCGGCCGGAGCCTCACCCACGCTGGCTTCGATTCGCGCGTCGCTCGGCTGCCGTTCGGGGGGGGGCGCGACGCGGTCCGCCTCCGGCACGCCCACGATCGGCGCTGCCGGTGGCTCGGCCAGCGACTTCGCCAGCGCACCGGCAGAGGCTGCAAAAGCTCCGACATTGCCCTGTGTTTCAGACGCGTTATCAGTGCGTTGAGCGGCCTGCGGGGATGCCACAGGCTCGGGGTCGGCGGCGCGCGCCAAGCCGGCGGCCGCCACCACCGCAAGGCCGAAAGTCAGGACTGAAGATCGTCGACGCATCCTGTGTCTCCGTTGGCGGCCCTTAAGGCCAGCAGGGGCGCAGTACGCTCAACCATCGGTATTGTTGGCATGCTTCGGGCCGAATTACGACACTGCGGCGGCGCACGTGGTCGCAACGGCCGGCGACTGCGCCGCCAGGTCCGACCTGCAAACTTGCGCCGCCGCGACGAATACGCGATGCACGACCGCATGACCATGCTGACCTCAGGCCCCGCCGACGCCGCCCTGCATCTGCTGCTCGCCCACGGCGCCGGAGCCGGGGCCGCCACCCCGTTCATGACCTCGATGGCCGCGCTGCTGGCCACGCGCGGCTGGTGCGTCCACCGCTTCGAGTTCGCCTACATGGCGGCGCGCACGGCCGGCGGCAAGCGCAAGCCGCCACCGCGGGCCGATACGCTGCAAGGCGAGTACGAAGCGGCCATCGCCGCCGTCGCCCGGCACTTGGCAGGCGACGCGAAGCTGTTCATCGGCGGCAAATCCATGGGCGGGCGCGTGGCCTCCCTGATCGCCGACCGTGAGCACGCGGCGGGCCGCGTCGCCGGCCTCGTCTGCCTCGGCTATCCGTTCCACCCCACGGGCAAGCCGGAACACCTGCGCACCGCGCATCTGGCGGCGATGACCTGTCCGGCCTTGATCGTGCAGGGCGAGCGCGACCCGTTCGGCACCCGCGACGAGGTGGCCGGCTATGCCCTGGCGCCCGGGATCGCGGTGGCCTGGATCGACGACGGCGACCACGACTTCGGACCGCGCGGCAACTCCGGCTTCACCCGCAAGAGCAACCTCGCCGCCGCCGCCGATGCCGTCACGTCGTTTGCTGCGAAGGTGTCAGCCTAAGCCATCCGCGCGACCGTTAAGCCCGTGGTCACCAAGCCTGACGACGAATCCGGCGCATAAACCTGAATTGCGTTGTCGGCTGATTATCTTCGCCCCGGAGTTCGAGTTGGGCTCGATAGGGGTGAGGGACGGACATGCTCGGCAGGATCAAGGCTCTTATGCGGTCGATGACGGCGGAAGCGCCCGAAAATAGGATAGCCCGCGCGGCAGCCGAACTCGACATCGCTCTCGACCGGCCTTGCCCTGTTGCCGAAGCCGAGGCCCGCCTCGAAGCGGACATCAGGGAGCTGACCCGAGCCGCTAACATCCCGGCACTCGCCAAGTTGCATGACGATACCTTTGCAAGCAAGGTCACCCTGACCGGCGGTCGCCATGGCTATGCCGTGATCGAAAACGGCATCTGGACGACGATCGACGCCGCCGAGACACCGCCGCAGGTCGCCGAGCTGATGCTGCCACTGTTCGAGACGGCGTGGAACGCGGCCGGGCGTTCGCCGTTTGCTTCCGCCGTCTACGCAGTCCAGATGTTCATCGTGGGATATGGCTTCCGTGGCACCGGATGGGCGAGCGACGTCAGCAACAAGGGCTGGGAAAAGCTGCTCAGCTGCTCCGAGCGCTCGCTCGACATCATGTTGGAAGCGGCCGACGACGCGGATAGCTGCCCCTACTGGCATCGCGCCATGCTGTTCATGGGGCTCAGCAACGGCACACCTTCGCAACACCTGCACACCCTGTTCGAGAACGCGCGCAGCTTTGACCGTTACGATATCAACGTCCACACCGCCCGCGCCTACCAACTCCTGCCGCGCTGGCACGGTACGTACGAGCAGCTCGAGGTGTTCGCGCGCCAAGGCTACGCCACCACCTGCGACAGGATGGGTGCCGAAATGTACGCGCGCATCTACCAGAGCCTGAAATCAATGGAGAGCCTGCCGGAAACGGCCTGCGACTGGCATCTGCTGCAGGACGGCTTCGAGGATTGGCTGGCCCGACATGAGACGCAATCGATCGTCAATGCCTACGCCTCGGCGGCGATGGCCTTCGGTGACGGTGATGCAGCTCGCAACATCGTGCGGTCTCGCCTGAGCAGCCTGTATCCCGAGGCGTGGGACTCGCCAGAGCAGATCGCAAGCGCGCTCGAAGCGTCGCTGCGCTGACGAGCGCTCGCACCGCGGCGGCATCCCCTGCCGGGCTTCGGTTTACGCCTTCTGGTGACGGGCGCGGGCGCCGCGCTCGAGCGCGGCACAGACGAGGTCGTCAAGCTTCAGGGCGTCCGCGAGGCGCTGCAGGAATCGAACCTCCTCGGGCCCGACATCGAGATCGGCGGCGGCGACCTCGGCGCACAGCATGTAGCAGGTCTCGCCCAGCTCGGGCGGCAGTGCGTCCTTGACCAGACCCAGTACGGTTTCGACGCCGTTCGGCGGCTTGGAGAGGAGCTTGCCGGCGGCCTGAGCCTCGTCCATCAGCCAGTCGCCGCCATAACCTGCGAAGGCCGGCAGCTCGCGCACCATGGAGCCGATGCGAGCCAGCTCGACGTCGGAGATCGAGCGGTCGACGGCGGCGACCGTGATGAGAGCATAGATGAGCGCCTGCGGCGGCTTCAGCTTCAATCGCGTCGGCATCAGGGAACCCGCTGTTGTCTGACCACCCCGGCGGGACGATCCCGCCCGCAGGCAGGCCCTATTTAGCCGGCCGGCGCAACGGATCAAGGCCGAACCGCCGCCGGACCTGTGGTGGCGCCGGAACAGCGCAGGCTCCGCGTTGACGGCACGCGCCACCACTCCTAGGGTGCCCGGCTCATCCCGAACCGATCCAGAGCGCCCTTCGCGAAAGAGCCGATCTCCGATGCCTGCCACCGCGCCGCCCGCACCCGCGTCCGCCACCATCGCAAGCCTCGCCAAGGACGCCAAGGCCTGGCCGTTCGAGGAGGCGCGCCGCCTCGCGCAGCGCCTCGACAAGCTGCCCAAGACCAGCAAGAACGGCGGCAACGACAAGACGGTCCTTTTCGAGACCGGCTACGGACCGTCCGGCCTGCCGCACATCGGCACCTTCGGCGAGGTGGCGCGCACCTCGATGGTGCGCCACGCCTTCGAGACGCTCACCGGCCGCAAGACGCGCCTCGTCTGCTTCTCCGACGACATGGACGGCCTGCGCAAGGTGCCGGACAATGTGCCGAACAAGGAGCTGCTGGCCACCGCGCTCAACAAGCCGCTGACCGCCGTGCCCGACCCGTTCGGCAGGTTCGAGAGCTTCGCGCACCACAACAACGCCATGCTGCGCGACTTCCTCGACCGCTTCGGCTTCCAGTACGAATTCTTCTCGGCCACCGAGTGCTACAAGTCCGGCCGCTTCGACGAGACGCTGCTGCGCATGCTCGAGGTCTACGACAAGGTCATGGACATCATCCTGCCGACGCTCGGGCCGGAGCGCCGCGCCACCTATTCGCCGTTCCTGCCCATCAGCGAGGTCACCGGCCACGTCCTCCAGGTGCCGATGATCGAGCGCAACCCGAAGGCGGGCACCGTCGTCTACGTCGACCCCGAAAGCGGGAAGAAGGTCGAGACCAAGGTCACCGGCGGGCGCGTCAAGTGCCAGTGGAAGGCCGACTGGGCCATGCGCTGGACGGCGCTCGGCGTCGACTACGAAATGGCCGGCAAGGACTTGATCGACTCGGTGCTGCTGTCGTCGAAGATCTGCAAGGCGCTCGGTGGCACGCCGCCCGAGGGCTTCAACTATGAGCTGTTCCTCGACGAGCAGGGGCAGAAGATCTCCAAGTCCAAGGGCAATGGTCTCACCATCGAGGAATGGCTGCGCTACGCCAGCCCCGAAAGCCTGTCGCTCTACATGTTCCAGAAGCCGAAGACGGCCAAGCGGCTGTATTTCGACGTCATCCCGCGCGCGGTCGACGAATACCTGCAGTTCATCGCTGCCTACCAGGGACAAGATGGCAAGGGCCACCTGGAGAACCCGGCCTGGCACATCCACACCGGCACGCCGCCCAAGGCCGAGCTGCCGATCACCTTCGCGCTGCTGCTGAACCTCGTCTCGGCATCGAACGCGCACGACAAGGACGTGCTGTGGGGCTTCATCCGCCGCATCGCGCCAGGCGCCGACGCCAAGTCACATCCGCTGCTCGATCAGCTCGCCGGCTATGCGGTCGCCTACTACGACTCGTTCGTGAAGCCGGAGAAGAAGTTCCGCGCAGCTGACGAGGTGGAGCGCGGCGCGCTCACCGCGCTGTCGGACGCGCTGGCCAAGGCGCCGGCCGGCGCCGGCGCGCAGGACCTGCAGACGATCATCTACGACGTCGGCCGCACCATCCCGCGCTACCAGGACCATGCCGCCAAGGGCGCGACGCCCGAGAAGCCCGGCGTCTCCAACGCCTGGTTCAACGCCATCTACGAGGTGCTGCTGGGCGAGGCCAAGGGGCCGCGCTTCGGCTCCTTCGTCGAGCTCTACGGCGTCAAGGAGACGCGGGCGCTGATCGACCGCGCCTTGAAGGGCGAACTGGCCAAGGCGGCGTGACGTGGTCCGCCGCACACCCCGAGAGCGCGCATGACGATTCCGCCCGGCCTGGAGGCCATGACCTCGGGCGCCATCCTGTCGCCCTTCACGCGCCTGCGCCGCCTGCTCGACGGCGTGCCGGCCGGGCACGCGCGCGCCATCGACCTGACGCTGGGCGAACCGCGCGAGCCGATGCCGGCCTTCGTCGCCGACAAGATCAAGGAGGCGGACGCCTCGTTCGCCAAGTATCCGGCCATCCGCGGCTCCGACGAGCTGCGCGGGGCCATCGCGGCCTGGATCACCCGCCGCTACGGCTCCGCCGTCTCGGTCGATCCGGCGCGCGAGGTGGTTCCGCTCAACGGCTCGCGCGAAGGGCTGGTCTACGCCTGCATGCCGGCGGCGGGCCGCAAGCGACTGCCCGAGGGTGCGGGGCACCCGGCCATCCTGCTGCCGAACCCCTATTATGCGGCCTATATCGGCGGCGCGCTGCTGGTCGGCGCCGAGCCGGTCTATCTCAACTGCACCGAAGCCACCGGACACCTGCCCGACCTCGACCGGCTGGCCGCCGACGAGGCCCTGCTCGCGCGCACGATCGCCTTCTTCCTCTGCTCGCCGGCCAACCCACAAGGCGCCGTGGCGAGCCGCGCCTATATCGCCCGCGCGCTGGAGCTGGCCCGCACACACGACATCATGCTGTTCTTCGACGAGTGCTATTCGGAGATCTATGCCGATACGCCGCCGCCCGGCGGGCTCGAGGTGGCGACGGCGCTGGCCGCGGAGCGAGGCGAGGCGGGCCGCCCTGAGCGCTTCCGCAACCTCGTGGTGTTCAACTCGCTGTCCAAGCGTTCCAACCTGCCCGGCCTGCGCTCGGGCTTCTGTGCCGGCGACGCGGTGTTCCTCGACCAGCTCGTGGAAATCCGCAACATCATCGGCCCCCAGGTGCCGGGGCCGACGCAGCACGCCTCCGCCGCCGTCTGGTCGGAGGAGCAGCACGTCGCGGTCACCCGCGCCGCCTATCGCACCAAGTTCGACATCTGCGACGCCGTGCTGGGCACGCGCTACGGCTACCGCCGGCCGGCCGGCGGCTTCTTCCTGTGGCTCGATTTGAGCCAATTCGGCGGCGCTGAGGCAGCAACAGTAACCCTTTGGAAACGCTGCGGTGTCAAGGTCATTCCTGGAGCCTATCTGGCACAGGCCGACTCCGCAGGCGTCAATCCGGGCACGAATTACGTCCGCGTGGCCCTGGTCCAGGAGCCGGCACTGATCCGGGAAGCGCTCGAACGAATGGTGTCAGTTCTAGCGTAGTTGCGTTCTCGATCATGCCCGTCGATTCCCCTGGCGCTGAAGCAACATCCGAGCAGCCGCGGCTGCTGCCCGCCTCGCTCGAGGACCGGCTGGTCAACTGGATCGGCCGCATCGGCGGCGCTGCGCTTCTGCTTGCCATCACGCTGACCTGGCTCAGCCTCATCACGTGGTCGGTCACCGACCCGAGCCTGACGCACGCCACCAGCGGCAAGGCGCAGAACGGTCTCGGTGCCATCGGTGCCATCGTCTCCGACCTTCTCCTGCAGATGCTCGGCCTGGCCTCCGCCCTGGCCCTGCTCGCGCCCATGCTGTGGGCGCTCGAGCTGATGGCCTCGGATCGCGTTCCCGGCTTCCGCACCAAGGCGAGCTTCTATCCGCTGTCCGTGCTGGTGCTGGCCGGCGCGCTGTCGGCATTGCCCGTCACGCAGGGCTGGCCGCTGCACCATGGCCTGGGCGGCATCCTGGGCGACCTGCTGCACGGCGTCGGTGTCGGCATTTTCGCGGTCATCAATCCGGAGCGCGCGAGCGCGGCCACCGGGTTCGTGCTGTTCGTCGTCGGCTTCTCCGCGCTCGGCTACTCGATCGGCCTCGACATGAAGGATTTGTCGGGCCTGCTCGAGCGCAGCTTCGCGCGCCCCGCGCCGAAAGCCGCCAAGGCAGACGCCAGCGGCTCAGACCCGGCGGGCGACGACACAGGCACGGCCGCGAAGGCTGCCTCGGCGGCCGGCGGTGGCTGGTTCGCCGGCCTGTTCTCCCGCCGCCGCAACACGCCGGCCGTGGACGAAACCAATCGCGCGGCAGCCGGCGACGGCAGCACGCCGAACGATCAGGCCCCGGCCACGCATCATGCCATCGAGCCCAGCCTCGGCGGCCTTGGCGAATACGACGACCGCGGCTGGTGGCATCAGTCGCAGGCGCCGCAGCAGCACGGATGGGTGTCGCACGGCGGCCATGCCGCGTATCCCGCTGGCGAAGCCGGCTATGGCGCCGATGCCGCCTTCGGTGCCGCGGCCCACGGCCAGCAGCCGGCCTATGCCGAGGCCTATGGCCACGCGGTGCCCGCTGGGCATCCTGCGCATCCGTATGCCCAGCAGCCCGCCGCGCCTCACGCTTATGCCGCGCCGCCCTATGGCCAGCATCCGGCGCAGCCCTACGCCGGCCATCCGCAGCCGGCGCTGCCCCCCGGCTACACGCCCCCCGGCCCCTACGCGCACGCGCCCGCTCAACATGTCCAGGAATGGGCGCATCGCGACTGGTCGCAGCCGATGGCGGTAGCGCCGATCGTCCCGCATCTGGGACCGCACGGCGGCGAGGGCGGTCTCGCCCACGCCCCGGCTCCCCACGCTCCGGCCAAATCCGCCCTGGCCAACACCGCGCACCTCGGCGAACGACGCGAGCCGGCCTTGCCCGGCCTTGCGCCGCCCCCAGCAGCGGCGCCATCGCCGGCCGCGTACAATCCTTATGCCGGCGCCATTCCGCTGCCGGTGCGCGCCCCGCGCGCGCCCGAGCCGACGCTTGATCCGGCGTTCGAGAGCCAGACGGAAGCTGCCAGCCGCGGCATCGCCGAGCGCTTCGCGCCCGGCGGCGGTGCGCCTGCGCCAAGACCGGCGCGTGCTCCTGGACCGCCGCCGCCGCCCGAGCCCGCGCGCAAGGGCTCGGGGCTGCTCGCCGGCTTCGGTTTCCGCCGCGCCGAGCCCGGCTTCAAGCGCCCGCCGCTCAACATGCTGAAGCGCGCCGCCGCCGCGCGGCCCGGCAGCGAGCTGACCCAGACGGTGCTGCGCGGCAACGCGCGGTTGCTCGAGGACGTGCTCGCCGACTTCGGCGTCAAGGGCGAGGTGCGCGACATCAAGCCCGGCCCGGTGGTGACCCTGTTCGAGGTCGAACCCGCGCGCGGCACCAAGTCATCCCGCGTCATCGGGCTCGCCGACGACATCGCGCGCTCGATGAGCGCCAACGCCGTGCGCGTCGCCGTCGTGCCGGGCCGCAATGCCATCGGCATCGAACTGCCGAACGCGCGCCGCGAAAGCGTGCTGCTGCGCGAACTGCTGGAGACCGACAGCTTCCGCTCCGGCGACAACATCCTGCCGCTCGCGCTCGGCAAATCGATCGGCGGCGAGCCGGTCGTGGCCGACCTTGCGCGCATGCCGCACCTGCTGGTGGCCGGCACCACCGGCTCGGGCAAGTCGGTCGGCATCAACGCCTTCGTGCTGTCGCTGCTCTACCGGCATGCGCCGGAGGATTGCCGGCTGCTCATGATCGACCCCAAGATGCTGGAGCTTTCCGTCTACAACGGCATCCCGCATCTGCTGACGCCCGTCGTCACCGATCCGCAGAAGGCGGTTGCGGCGCTCAACTGGGCCGTCGGCGAGATGGAGGAGCGCTACAAGCGCATGGCCAAGCTGTCGGTGCGCAACATCGACGTCTACAACAACCGCGTGCGCAACGCCAAGAAGCGCGGCGAGCTGATCCAGCGCTCGGTGCAGACCGGTTTCGACAAGCGCGGCCAGGCCGTCTACGAGAACGAGGAGCTCGATCTCGAGCCGATGCCCTATATCGTCATCGTCGTCGACGAGTTCGCCGACCTGATGATCGTGGCCGGCAAGGAGATCGAGGGCGCCGTGCAGCGCCTCGCACAGATGGCGCGCGCCGCCGGCATCCACCTCGTCATGGCGACGCAGCGCCCCTCGGTCGACATCATCACCGGCACCATCAAGGCCAACTTCCCCACCCGCATCTCGTTCAAGGTGGCGTCCAAGATCGACAGCCGCACCATCCTCAACGACCAGGGCGCCGAGCAGCTGCTCGGCCAGGGCGACATGCTGTTTTCAACCGGCTCGGGCCAGGCCGTGCGCGTGCACGGACCGTTCGTGTCGGACGAGGAGGTCGAGGCCATCGCCCGCTTCCTGCGCGAACAGGGCGTGCCGCGCTACATCGATGGCATCACCGAGCCGGCGCAGCAGCCGGGCGGCCAGCCAGCCTCGGCCGACGGCCGCGCGACGAGCGACGACGACCTCTACGACCGCGCGGTGGCGGTCGTGCTGCGTGACCGCAAGCCGTCGACCAGCTATGTGCAGCGCCGCCTCTCGATCGGCTACAACCGCGCCGCCGACCTGATCGAGCGCATGGAGCGCGAGGGGCTGATCTCGCCACCCAACGGCACCGGGCGGCGCGAGATCCTCGCGGTTGCCAGCGGCGCCGACGACGCGGCCTGATCGCGCGCGGCTGCCCGTTTCGCCCCATCGCGCGCCCGCGCGTGCGTCAGTTGCGCACCGGCCCGGCGGCGCGCGCGGGCTTGGCGCACGGCGTGGGTTCGGGCCATAAACGCCACCTTGTCGTCGCAATGATTCGCTTTGTGAGGCCCAAAGATTCGGGCGCTCCAGCGCAAGGGTTTCGGCACGTGGACAACGGCGGGCGCCAGGCGCGCCCCGCGCGACACATTCGGGGGACTTGATGAGCAAGACGACTTCGGCCGCCGCGGCCGCGATCCTGGGTCTCGGTCTGGCGCTCGCGTCGGCCGCGGGCGCCGAGGATGCCAAGAAGCCGGCCGCTCCCAATGCCGTCGGTGCCGGCGGCTGGGGTGCCAACGTCTCCAGCGACAAAGCGCCCAGCACCGCGACGCTCGACGAAGCACAGACCGGCATCATCAAGACCGTCAACGGCTATTTCAACGATCTGAAGCACTTGAAGGGCTCGTTCGTGCAGACGAACCCGGACAAGAAGCGCATGAAGGGCAAGTTCGCGCTGAAGCGACCCGGCAAGTTCCGCTTCGACTACTCGCTGCCCTCCAAGCAGCTCATCGTCTCCGACGGCGAGAACCTCGCCATCCAGGACCTCGATCTCAACAACGAGGATCGCGTCGCCCTCGACCAGACGCCGTTCCGCCTCGTCATGCGCAAGGATGTCGACCTGCTGCGCGATGCCCGGATCATCGACGCCCAGCAGTCCGAGGACCTGATCGTCATCACCATCCAGGACAAGAGCCCGGACACGCCCGGCCGCATCAAGCTGTTCCTGGCCACCAAGCCGGCCGTCGAGCTCAAGGAGTGGGTAACGACCGACGGCCAGGGCCAGGAGACGCGGGTCGAGATCGCCGAGGTCAACAAAACCGAGGATGTCGACGCCGAGCAGTTCAAGATCGAGGCCGTCGGCTTGCGTAAAGGCACCCCCAACTGAGCGCCTGCACCGCGCAGCCGGCCCGGCAAAACCAAGAAATATGAGCAAATTCAATGCGCCGGTGGACGATTACCCGCCGGCGCATCTGTGTCTGTTCGGCACCTGCCAAGCGGGGCTTGTGGATAGAATTGGTTCAGACAGTAACGATTTCGTGATCAATGGGGGAGACCCCTATTGAAAATTCGACCGTTGCGCTTAAGTTACAGACATCCGGATGGCGATCCCTGTTTCGGTAGTGCCCCCCGTCTACCCGAAGGAGCCATCCGTGGCACCGGCTTCCCTCCCGGTGCTATAGCGCTTAAGAAGCGCTCGGCGCCCAATCCTCCCCCCGGATTGGGCGCCTTTTATTTTCAACACCGAGCTTGGTTTGTCGCATCCTCTTCGCCGATTGGTAAAGAGCCGTGCACCTGCCTCCAGTGGGGCGAGACCCGACGCGGCATCCTCGATGCCGCTGGCCATGCCGCTCAACCGCGGCCGATGAACGGCATTGCGGTGGCCAAGACGGTCATGAACTGCACATTGGCCTCCAGCGGCAGTCGCGCCATGTAGACGATCGCTTCGGCGACGTGGGCGGCGTCCATGCGCGGCTCGGCCCGGCGCGTCCCATCGGCCTGCAGCATGCCCTGGGCCATGGCCGTCGTCATCTCTGTGGCGGCGTTGCCGATGTCGATCTGCGAGCAGGCGACGTTGTGCGCGCGGCCATCGAGCGAGAGCGCCTTGGTGAGCCCCGTCACCGCGTGCTTCGTCGCCGTATAAGCGAGCGAGAGCGGGCGCGGCACCTGCGCCGAGATGGAGCCGTTGTTGATGATGCGGCCGCCGCGCGGGACTTGCCGCTTCATCAGCCGCACGGCCTCGCGAGCGCAGAGGAACATGCCCGTCAGGTTGACGTTCACGGCCTGCTGCCAGTCGGCCAGCGACAGGTCCTCGATGGCCGTCGGCGGAGGAAAAATGCCGGCGTTGTTGAACAGCACGTCGAGTCGGCCATGTCGGCGCTCGACCTCGGCGAACAGCGCCTCGACCGACGCCTCGCTCGTCACGTCGCAGACGACGGCCGATAGCGCCCCGGCGCCCGCCGTCCCCGCTTCGACGGTGGCCGCCAGATCGGCCGCGCGCCGCCCCGCGACCACGACGTCGAAGCCGGCGGCCTGCAAGGCCAACGCCGCCGCGCGCCCGAGCCCGCTGCCGCCGCCCGTCACGATGACGCTGCCTGTCCTGGTCATCCCGCCCCTCTCGAACCAGCCTCGACGAACACCATCAGCGCCCGGCTGCCATCGCCGCCTCGATCAATTCGTGGTCCCTGGCCTGCCCGCCTGAAAAAAGCCCGAGCGTGCCCTTCTCGATGGCGAACGCATCGAACCGCGCCTGCACCTCGGCGGGCAGCGCCTCCGGCCCGTGGGGGATGCGCACAGCCGGCTGCCCGGCCAGCTCGGCCGGCCCGGCTGCGCCGAGGCTCAGGATGTCTTGGGCCGGCACCAGATGCCCGATCGCGGCGGACGGTGCCGGCGGCGCGGGCTCGCTCTTGCGCCGCATGAAGCCGAACAACCCGCCGCGCGCCGCCGGAGCCGGCGGCTGCGGCGTCGGCATCTTCATCACGATGACATGCGTGATCGCGCGCGGGATGACGATCGGCACTCCGCCCCCCCATACGACGAGCCGCACGACGCTGTCGGTCGGAGCAAAGTGGCCCCACATGATGCGCGGAATGAAGATCTGCTCGCCGTGCTCGACCTGCATCCGGCGCCGCCGGATATTCCACTCCCAGGCGCTGCGGATGTCTGCCGCAGGTGCCCTGAAGCAGCCGTTGGACGCGAGCACGGAGGCGACGGTCGCCTTTTCGTCCGCCACGGCTCGCAACAGGGCATCGTATCCGAAGCGATTGCCCTCATCCCAGCCGCGAAGGAAGCCCTCCTGCGACCACGTCCCCGGGCTCCCCATGCCGTGCATCTGCGGATCGTCGACGGTGCAGCCGAAATGCGCGACCACGGCGTCGACGTGCGGCGCCGCCTCGAGCCCGAATACGTGCGGCCTGAAGTAGTTCATGTTGAACGCGATCGGGCGTTCGGCCTCGTCGCGCCAGTCGAATGAAAAATAGGTCCCCGTATCCTCGTTCTCGAAGAACGCCTGATTGCCCGCCTCGCTGAGCTGGTAGCCGTGCTTGGCCCTGAAGTAGGCGCCGAAGTCCCCTCGAGAGCAAGGCTCGCGCGGCGTCAGAAACAAGTCGTAGCTCATCGACAGCTGCCCCAAAGTAAATAGGCGGCCGGTTGAACGGCCGCCTTTGGAATTCTACAACGTACCCGGAGCGGGGCACAATCAGCGTGTCGGCACCGGCTTCTCGCCGCGATAATCGTAGAAGCCGCGATTGGTCTTGCGGCCGAGCCAACCGGCCTCGACGTACTTCACCAGCAGCGGGCAGGGACGGTACTTGCTGTCCGAGAGGCCCTCGTAGAGCACCTGCATGACCGAGAGGCAGGTGTCGAGGCCGATGAAGTCGGCCAGCTCGAGCGGTCCCATCGGATGGTGGGCACCAAGCTTCATCGCCTTGTCGATGGCCTCCACCGTGCCGACGCCCTCATAGAGGGTGTAGACGGCCTCGTTGATCATCGGCAGCAGGATGCGGTTGACGATGAAGGCCGGGAAGTCTTCCGAGACGGCGATGGTCTTCTTCAGGCTCTCGGCGAACTTCTTGGCGATGGCGAAGGTATCGTCGTCGGTGGCGATGCCACGGATGAGTTCGACCAGCTCCATCAGCGGCACCGGGTTCATGAAGTGCATGCCGATGAAGTGCTCGGGGCGGTCCGTCGTCGACGCCAGACGCGTGATCGAGATCGACGACGTGTTCGACGCCAGCATGGCGTTCGACTTCAGCTTCGGGCAGAGCGCGGTGAAGATCTTGCGCTTGACCGCCTCGTCCTCGGTCGCGGCTTCGATGACGAAGTCGCAGTCGCCGAGATCGTCGAGGGCAGGTGCGTAGCTGATGCGCTTCAGCGCCGCCTGCTTGTCGTCTTCTTTCACGGCGCCCTTGGAAACCTGGCGCGTCATGTTCTTGTCGATCGTCAGAATGGCCTTGTCATAGGCCTCCTTCTTCAGATCGTTGATGGTGACCGAGTAACCGGCCAGCGAGACCACATGGGCGATGCCGTTGCCCATTTGGCCAGCGCCGATGATGCCGACTTTCTTGATCTGCGCATCCGGCTTCGAGCCGCTCTTGGCCTTGCCGGCGGATTTAACCGCGACGTTCATCTGCATGATCCTTTTTCGTCACGAGCACCGTAGACGTGTCTTGTTGTCGCCGCCGGGCCTTGCGCCCGTCCGGCTCATTTGCCGAGTTCTGATGCGAGCTCGGGGAGGGCGGTGAACAGGTCGGCGACGAGGCCGTAGTCGGCGACCTGGAAGATGGGCGCCTCGCCGTCCTTGTTGATGGCGACGATG
>WBZS01000712.1_pt1 | contig 35545 bp, 27 predicted proteins | sample 5204201 | NCBI WGS metagenome assembly WBZS01 (sample SAMN12344357, study PRJNA552823) | activated sludge metagenome | biome: Activated sludge suspended growth; feature: Nitrification reactor; material: Wastewater; isolation source: activated sludge from nitrification reactor of wastewater...
CGACTGATGACGCAACCAAGGCACGAACTTCGCCAACGTCTCCACAAAAGCGATAACGCCTTCGAAACCTAGCAAAAACCACGACAGTACCATTCGTGGATGGCACGAATTGTAGACATTTACGATTTTGATGTGGGTAGTACTAAATCCGTATTTCCGGGTATGTTTTTTCAAGAAGGTAACGGTATATTGAGTGACAAGGATTTAGCGTTTATGCATCTCAAGGGATACATGCGTGCATTTAGAGTAAAAGGTGGCGCAAAATTGGTAAAAAGTGATGTTGGATGCGGTGCTGCCACAAAATCCCTCCTTTCGGTAAATGAAATTGTCGAATTATTGACTGAATTAGATGTTGATTTTGAGGATTAAATTGAAACGATTCCGAATTAGCACCTTTTCGATGGCATTGATGTGCGTCTGCGTCATCGCAGTTGGTCATGCAGTGACTGGTTGCCGTGAGCAAATTCACGAGTCAACAGTATCAATGGCACGGTTTGAGGAAAAGCTTTTTGGTCGAAAAGGTAACGATAAGAACTATGGGGCACTCAAAGCTCAAGCTGGAAATGCCAAATATTTTTTTTATCGTGCTGGTGGTGGACAAATTCCAACCAGAATGCAAGCGACTTGGCAAATCGGCACTCAAACTGATTTTGACTCCGCTGTAGCTGTGGTTGATTCACTTTCTATCTTGAAAGAGCTGCATGGTGTAAACGAGAATGATGCCGAAACTTTTGCGGACAATTGGACCACACAGCCGCAAGTTAAGTTGGTAACAGGCGAATACAGATCGCCAAGGCACCAAGATCGAGTATTGATCCTTGATCAATCACAAAATTGTTCATCTGTTATCGTGATTTGTCCTGATTTGCACGAAATTGTGTGGGTTGTTGACTTTAAGTGAGGGCTGGGAATAGAGACATACAGCCGAATAGTAAGCGTACACCAGCGGCATTATTGACGGGTGGTTTAGGCTGGTGGATTTCCGTATTGGAGATTTGATCATGCCCCGTGTTACGCAGTTGGAACGAAGACAAGTTTGGTTAGGTCGTTTGAAGCGTTTTGCCGTAAGTGGTCAGACCGTAACAGCGTTTTGTGCTGCCGAAGGTTGCTCGATGCCTTCGTTATACCAGTGGAAGCGGAAACTCAAGATTGCTCGTCCGTCGGCATTCGCTGAGCTGTCGGTTGTCACCGCCGCGCCGGCACACGCGTCGTCAACCCACGCTTGCGTTCGCCTGCCCAATGGCGTGCAGATCGAGTTGGGAACCGGACCGGCGCTCGTCAAAACGATCATCGTCCAAGTCTTGGAGCACTCGTTAACCACGGCCCACAACGAGGCCTCAGCATGTTGAACTTAGTCGTATCAACGCTCATTGAGAAATGGTTCTCCCGCAAATTTGGTGAAGTATCCTTTTCCGAATACTGATTCGTTCGTCGTAAAATTTGGGTCTGATGTGTTACATGTTACGGGCCGAATTGTGGTCGCATTTTTGCCTGAATTGTGACTGTTACGATTTAGGGGCCTTTCACGGATGTTGGCCGAGTTGTTGAAAATTCTGGAGAGCTTCCCCGCGCTCTGACTTGTTGCCGGCCGAATTGCGGTCGCATTGTCTGCTGCGACCGAATTGTTGTTGCATTTTTCAGCGGCTGAATTGTGGTCGCATTTTTCAGCGGCCGGGTGGTTTCGAAATTGAATCGTAACAACTGATATTTTGAAAAAGGATCGCTCGAAGTCCAATTTGTCAAGAATCACCTCAACCAGCGTACTCGAAAACGCCACGGCTACATAACACAACAGGAATTGATCGGCCGTTACCTCCGTTGCACTTGGAACTGGAAGCCACTCGATTGTTTTGCCTGCGAAGACCGTCGCTGTCCCCGTTTGGTTCACCCCGTTTGTTGAAAACCGCGTATTCGAAGTAGCTATTTCCGGACGGCAATGATCGTGTAGTTTGTCGAATCGTGGCCAGGGGGCGATGAGAATGTGTGACCGCCGATTGACTTTCCGGATTTCTGACTTTTCGTCAACGTCAAAGACGCGTCAAGATCTACCGAATTGAAAACACTGACGTCGGAAAACCAATTGGCATCTAAAACCAGTTCTCCGCGAACGTTGGTAAGTACCGCCGAAAATACTTTTTGGCGAGTAATCGTTGAATAGTCATCAACGAAATCGGTTCCTTCAGTAACCGTGAATACTTTTTGATAGGATTCGGTCGAGAGCAACGTACCATCCTGGGCTCGAAACTCATGCAAAATATCCACGGTACAATCCATACTTGCCGGCCGATTCCCGATTGGCGCAAAATTCGAAACCGAGGCGAAAATCCCGGAAACTGACACCAAAAACAGCGAGGCAAACTTGACTAATCTTAACATTTCTTTTCCGATCAATTTGGTGGTAGGATACCTGACACACGAAGTGCGTCCATTTTTTAGAGCCAGGAAGAGCCGTAGAGTGCGCCAACAATTTCAAATTTTCTTTTAGTCAGCTTTATGCGTCTCGCAGCACGGTTGTAAACCGGTGCGGTAACGCACCTTCTGATCGAATGGTCCCCGAAACACTCGAACCAATTTTGTGGAACTGATTGATTACAATCGAAGTTCTGGAATTGAGTCGGACTCACTTGCTTTCAAGCTCTCCATACTCGCAGAGGACATTTCGCCGTGAATGAAAAGTGGGAGTGCGACGAATGGCTTGACGATGATGAAGCCGGCGAAGAAGAGGCGTCGTCCGTGATTTGTCAGTACTGCCATGCAGAAATTGACGACGAGTCGATCCATTGCCCAGTTTGCGGGCGGCTTCTCGTTCACGCCGCGCCTTGGGCCAACCGCTCGGCACCCGTTCAATGGCTCATGAAGCTTGTAGTCGTCCTACTCTTGGCGACAATGCTGATTCCGCTCTTGATTTGGTGGCTGTAGCCTGCGGTGTTCGCAATTGTTTTGGCGGTGTTAACGGCAACGCCGTTGTCCGAATTTAAGCCGCGCGGCGGTCAGAGATTTCGCGGTGGTCGGCATTCGGCGGGATTGGTTGCTCCATGCCGTGGTTCAATTCCCAGAGGCGAGCTTGCTTCTGAAAGGAGTAAAATGCCGCGAGCCAAGCCTGCTGCAAGCCAACCTTGCCGTCCAGAATTCCCCCTTGCAGGACATACTCACGGAAGAAGCGAAACATGGGACGGATCAGCAACTTGAAATAGCTGGTGTCCTTCCCTTGGTCTTGCCACTGCTCGGCTTGAAGCCTCGTGTAGCGATCAAACTTTTGAAACAATTGGTCGTAACTCCAGACGGAGTAGTGCAGGAAGCGGCCCTTTAAAGTTCCAATTTTCCCACTGGCAACGCGGATTTCGCCATGATCGCTGGGCCCCGTGTAGCGGCCGTGATCCCGACGAAACAGGCGAATCACCGAGTCGGTTCGCGCATCGCCGTAGTGCATTCGATGCCCTAGGAAATGATTGTCTCGGAAGATTCGATAAGCGTCTTGCATCGGCCCGCGTGACAATTCGAGGCCAATCTCTTGAGCCAATGTCGGTGTTACTCGTTCGTCGGCATCGATGATCAATACCCACTCGAATTGGGCCTGAGGAATTGCCCAATTTTTGAAGTCACCGCTAGTTTTGTACTCGCGCTTAATTATGCGGACTTTAGGATAACTCTTGGCAATTGCCAGCGTGTTGTCTGTGGAAAGGGAATCGGCGACGACAATTTCGTCGGCAAGGTGCAGGACGCTTTCGATGCAAGGACCGATGTTCAGCCGCTCGTTCTTGCACGGGATGATGACGGTTAGCGGTTGCTTCATGGCCGGACACACGGTTAATGGAAACGGAATCCTCGGAGGTTACTGGTGATGGAAAAGTAAGTCAACGTAGATAACGCTAGCGATGCCAATCTGCCGTCATTGGCACCGTTAGTTTGGCGAAGCCGTCGATTGAGCATGGTCAAAAAACGTTGCACGGAATGCTAGAAAAGAGACCTTTAATCGAAAAGTCCGAATCGAGATTCTTCCTCGGCGCACTCGATGGTTAGAGATTTTTTCAGGGCTATGGGAAATTCAGGTCCCTTTTGCCGACGCTAATGGCTTTTTTCTCGCGTGTTTTGTCCGTAGTTCGGCTTTACCCGCAGGTTGTTTTTCGCGAGAATTAATTGGTTATCGCAACGAGCGATAGCTTGGGTACAAGAATATTTTTTGAAGGACTGTCTATCCATGGCCGACGCAGTGAAATCGACGCAGGATTCTGCGAACCTTCCCGGTGCTCCGCTGACAACTGATAACGATCCCGTCGAGACTCAGGAGTGGCTGGATTCGCTCAACTACGTAATCAACAGCAAAGGCCCGGAACGTGCCCAATATTTGCTTTCGTTACTAGAGGCGAAGGCCAAAGCGGACGGTGTCGATTTGCCGATTCGCTCCAACACGCCTTACATCAACACAATTCCGCTGGCCGCGCAGCCCAACTACCCTGGTAATCGCGAAATCGAACGCCGAATCAAGTCCATCATTCGCTGGAACGCGATGGCGATGGTCGCCAAAGCAAATAAGAACATTGAAGGGATCGGCGGTCACATTTCGACTTTTGCCTCCAGCGCAACGATTTATGAAGTTGCATTCAATCATTTTTTTCGAGGACGCGGCCCGTCGGGTTACGATGGAGATCTGATCTACTTCCAAGGCCACGGTTCACCTGGGATTTATGCCCGAGCTTTTGTCGAGGGGCGAATTCAAGAAGACAAACTCAACAACTTCCGCCGCGAGCTGCAGCCAACACCGGGACTTTCTTCGTACCCGCATCCGTGGCTGATGCCAGATTTTTGGGAATACCCTACGGTATCGATGGGGCTCGGCCCGATCATGGCGATTTACCAAGCCCGCTTCAATCATTACCTCCGCGATCGCGGAATCAAGGACACGTCGTCGCAACGCGTCTGGGCTTTCCTCGGCGATGGTGAATGCGATGAACCGGAGGCACTCGGTGCGATTTCGTTGGCCTCTCGGGAGAATCTCGATAACTTGACATTTGTGGTCAACTGTAATTTGCAGCGGCTCGACGGCCCGGTCCGTGGCAATGGGAAAATTATCCAGGAGTTGGAGGCGATCTTCCGCGGTGCTGGTTGGAATGTCATTAAGGTAGTGTGGGGCGAGGACTGGGACCCGCTTTTGGAAAACGACGCGAGTGGTTTGCTCGTCAAGCGGATGGGCGACGTCGTCGACGGCCAATATCAAAAATACGTTGCGATGCCCGGGGCCTACATTCGCGAACATTTCTTTGGCAAATACCCCGAACTCCTTGAACTGGTGAAGAAGCTTTCCGACGAGCGTTTGGAAACTCTGCGACGCGGAGGTCACGATCCTGCGAAAGTTTACGCGGCATTCAAGGCGGCAACGGAAACCACGGGACGCCCGACGGTGATTTTGGCCAAGACCATCAAGGGCTATGGTCTCGGCGATACAGGCGAAGGGCGAAATATAGCCCACAACATGAAAAAACAAAATGAGCAAGAATTGCTCGATTTCCGCAACCGTTTCGCCGTGCCACTTTCGGACGATGACGCGTTGAAAATGAAGTTTTATCGTTTTCCCGACGGTAGTGTTGAACATAAATACCTCACCGAACGTCGCAGTGCGTTGGGTGGATCGGTTCCCGCGCGAAACGCCAAACCAGTGACGATGGAGGTTCCTCGGTACGAAGAGTATCGCAACATTGTTGAACGCGATAACGGAAAAGAGATCTCGACGACCATGGGCTTTGTTCGTCTGCTCGGTCGTCTGTGCAAAGACAAAAAAATCGGACGTAACATTGTGCCGATTGTGCCCGATGAGTCCCGTACGTTCGGGATGGAAGGTCTCTTCCGAGAGATTGGTATTTACGCCCATGCGGGGCAGTTGTACGAACCGGTCGACTCCGATCAGCTGGCCTACTACAAGGAAGCTCGAGATGGACAACTCTTGGAAGAAGGCATTTCTGAGTGCGGTTCAATGTCGTCGTTCTGTGCGGCGGGAACGGCATACGCCGCGCACGGCGTGAACATGATCCCGTTCTTCATCTACTACTCGATGTTTGGTTTTCAGCGGATTGGTGACTCGATCTGGGCGGCGGCCGACATGCGGGCTAAGGGGTTCTTGATCGGTGGCACTGCCGGGCGAACGACTTTGAACGGCGAGGGATTGCAACATCAAGACGGACACAGTCTGCTGAACGCGATGGCTTTCCCAACGGTCAGATCCTATGATCCGGCCTTCCACTACGAGACGGCCATCATCATTTTCGACGGTCTGCGGAAACTGTACGAGGAAAACGAAACGGCGATCTATTATCTCATGGTGGGCAATGAGAATTACGCCATGCCGGAAATGCCTGCCGGCAGCGAAGAAGGTATCGTCAAGGGCCTCTATAAATTCCGTTCGCGAGAAGTGAAAGGCTCGAATCTGCGAGTCCAACTCCTGGGCAGCGGTGCCATCATGAACAACGTCTTGAACGCTCAAGAAATTCTGGCTGAACAGTTTTCGGTGAGCAGCGATGTCTGGAGCGCCACCAGCTACACGCAACTGCGACGAGAAGCCCAAGAGATTGAGCGACTAAGGTTCCTTAGTCCAACTGCAAACTCGCGTCCCGTCAGCTACCTTGAGAAGGTGTTGGCCGATTCCAAAGGGCCGTTCATTGCGGCGAGCGATTACGTGCGGGCACACTCCGAACAGATTGCACCGTTTGTCCCAGGTCCGTTTATGGCGCTCGGTACTGATGGCATGGGCCGCAGCGAAACCCGTCAGGCTCTCCGCCGTCACTTTGAAGTCGACGCCGAGTTCGTGACGATTGCGGCGCTCTATCAATTGGCGAAACTCAAGCAATTGGATTACGAAACGGTCGCCAAGGCCATCAAGAGCTTGAATATCGACTCAAATAAAGTCAATCCGCTCTACGCCTGATCGGCTGAAAGTGCTGACGTCGACGCTTGGTGATCCATTTATTACTCAACAACTCGAACTGAATTATGGCAATTGAAATTAAAGTCCCCGTTTTAGGAGATGGCATCGACTCGGGCGACGTGCTCGATGTTTTTGTAAAAGAAGGAGATGAAATCGCGAAGGACGCCGGTGTCATCGAGCTCGAAACGGACAAGGCCACGGTGACGGTTCCCTCACCTTCAGCCGGGAAAGTTTCGAAAGTTCATGTGAAGGCTGGCCAGACCGTGAAGATCGGTGAGGTGATTGTGACGCTCGAGGGAGCCGTTTCTGCGGCTCCAACTACTGCACCGAAAACTGCCGCTCCGGCAATCGCTACACCGCCTCCCAAGGCTCCCGATGCAGAGCCGCCAACAGATTTTCGTCGGGAACCCTCGGGAGATCCGCTGACTCCGGTTCCACCTGTTCGACCATTGCCTGCTGTCCCGGCGCTTTCACCAGTCGCGCCGCTTCCCGAAGTCCCTCCTGCCCCCGTGCTCAAGGCAAATCCGCCCCAGCCTGCATTGGTTCCCGCGACGACGGAACTCGCGTCCATCCCAGCGGGTCCTGCGATGCGTCGATTCGCGCGAGAAGTTGGAGTAGATCTTCGTACGGTTGTGGGCAGTGGTTCCCTCGGACGAATCACTCGCGACGACATCCTCTCCGTTGTCCGTTCGGGAACATCCCGAAATGCTGCCGCACTAGGCGTGGTCGGAACTGCGACAGCCGGTTCCACAACAATATCACCGTCGGCGACGGGTACGTCCAACGACAGCTATGGGCCGATTCGCGTCGAGCGAATGTCGAAGATCCGCGCGACAATTGCCCAAAAGATGCACGAATCATGGACGAGCGTTCCCCGCGTCACGAATTTTGACGACGCCGACGTGACGGACTTGGAATCTATTCGCCAAAACAACAAAAAGGATTACGAGGCTCGTGGGATCAAACTCACGACGCTGCCGTTTCTGATCAAGGCAGTGGCGATGTCGCTCAAGGCGCATCCTTCCATCAATGCCTCGATTGATTTGCAAAACAATCAGATCATCTACAAAGACTATATCAACGTCGGGATCGCAATCGATTCCGAACGTGGCTTGGTCGTTCCCTCGCTTCGCAGCGTCGACAAGTTGGCGATTCCGGACATCGCGCGTAATTTGCATGACTTGGCTGAAAATGTTCGGGGCGGCAAATTTTCTGTCGACGACCTACGGGGCGGTACCTTCACCATCAGCAACCTGGGCGCCATTGGCGGCACCTATTCGACGCCAATCATCAATGTTCCCGAAACAGCAATTCTGCTCGTAGGACGTTCCAGAAAACTCCCGGTTGTCGTCGGCGATCAAGTCGTCGTGCGGTTAATGATGCCCCTCAGCCTTTCATACGATCATCGCTTGATCGATGGAGCGACTGCGGCCCGTTTCCTCAACGACGTGATTGGCTATCTGGAAGCTCCCAGCCGGCTATTGTTGGCGCTTTAAGTTTCAGTGCCCTTGGGAGCAACCTCGCGAACCAATCGGCTTAGGGCCTTGAAATTGGCATCTGCTGAAGATTCACACCATTCAAACATCGCGGACTCGCAGGTTGTCAGAGTCGCTCCGGAAGCGCGCATTCGCGTCAAGGCCGTTTCGCGATCGATTGCGAATCGTGATCCCACAGCGTCGACAACGACATAGAGCTCGAAGCCCATAGCGATTAGGTCTAGAACAGTTTGTTGCACGCAAACATGAGCCTCAATACCGGTCACTACCAGTTGACGAATTCCTCGCTCCCATAGGGCACGAAAATGGGCCGAGCATTCTCGGCAACTGAACATGGATTTTTCGGGGACTTCCGACAATAACTCGCGAATAATTTCTACGGTAGGTCCAAGACCCTGTGGATACTGTTCTGTGGCTAAAATCGGTACCGAAAAAAGTTTAGCTGCGTCCAGCAATCGGCGAATATTCCAGACAAGCCGTTCATGTGACTCTATCAAAGGGACTAATTTTCCTTGCAAATCAATGACCAATACCGCCGAACGGGCTCGATCGAGTAACCACCGACTGCGGGGTTGGGTTTTGAGAGTCGTCATGCAGTTTAGCCTTTCTGAAAATCTTCGCAGCGGATTCTTGCCTAAACTAATATTTGCAAATTTGCGTAGGAGTTTGGACCCCAATTACCCACAGATGATCATAAACTGCGGCTGGTCGACAAAGTTTACCCAAGCCATGAGTTCGCCTTTTGGAGACAATAAAACTTATGCGGACCCGAACTAAACGTCTAGATACTTGCAGACCTAAGGAAAGCAGGCATAATTTAGTAAGAGAAGGATTCACTCTTAACCCGGTTGGTTGATAAAACACCGGATTGGGATCGTCCGTAGAAGAAGTAGTTGAAACATTTTTTCTTGTGCGAGATGTTTCGCGTCAAGTCTGTTAGGTTCATGATCCAAAAGAAAGTAGGAAGACAATGAAGAAGTTTTTTGCAATGACGGTTTGCTTGCTGGCTCTGATTGCGGTTGGTTGCGATACTGCAACTGATGCGGCCAAAAAGGGCACGAGTGCTGCAACTGAAGCAGCTAAAAAAGCTGCTGCTGCAAGTGAAGCGGCCGCTCAAAAAGCTGAAGACGCTGCTAAAGGTGCGACGGATGCTGCCAAAGACGCAGCGAACAAGGTTGGCGAAGCTGCTGACAAAGCTAAAGATGCCGTCGATAAGGCCACTGGCGGTGTCGGCAAGTAGTCGAACTTAAACGATCGGTAAATGAACTCAGGAGCCGATACGATTTGAATCGTATTGGCTTTTTTTATGCCTGGTGAACTTTGCGGAATTCCGATAGTGGGCAATTCGCGCAAACCCGGATCGCCGCAAACCCGGAACAACTAACGAACGATTTCCGGGATGACCCTTCCGAAGACGTCAGTCAGACGAAACTGGCGGCCTTGGTACCTATAGGTCAAACGCGTGTGGTCGATTCCGCAAAGGTGCAAAATAGTGGCTTGCATGTCATGCAAGTGAACGGGGTTGGAAGTAATGTTCCAAGCGAAATCGTCGGTAGTCCCATGAACTGTTGCTGGTTTTATTCCACCCCCAGCCAGCCACCAACTAAATGCCTTGCCGAAATGATCCCGCCCATTAGGTTTTGCCGGTTCGCCCTGGCCAAATGGAGTGCGACCGAATTCTCCACCCCAAATCACGAGCGTGTCCTCGAGCATCCCGCGTTCCTTCAGATCCTGGATCAACGCGGCAGAGGGGCCCTCGGTATCTCGACACTGTTCTTCCAGTTGGGTGTAGAGATTACCATGCTGATCCCAGCCACTATGCATCAACTGGACGAAACGCACGCCACGTTCCAACAAGCGACGAGCGATTAGGCAATTGTTGGCAAACGTGCCTTTGACCAAACCATTCGTGCCATAACGCTCCAAGGTAGCCTGTGTTTCTCCCGAAAAATCAACCAAATCGGGCACACTGGTTTGCATTTTGAAGGCCATTTCGTACTGCGTGATTCGTGTGTCGATTTCTGGATCACCGTAGTCGGCCAAGTGCATTCGATTGAGGACCGCCAGTTCGTTCAACAGCGATCGGCGGGCGGCTGTTGGCACTCCAGGTGGATTTTGTAAATAAGGAACAAGGTCACCGGTGTTGCGAAACTTAACCCCTTGGTGACGACCCGGCAAAAACCCGCTGCCCCAGTAGTAATCAAAAAACAACTGCCCACACGTTTTGCCGCGATCACTAGAGGTCATTACCACGAAAGTTGGCAGTTCATCCGTTTCGCTCCCCAGTCCGTAGCTTAACCAGGCACCCATACTTGGTCGCCCGGGAACTTGCGAACCTGTCATGAACAAGGTTACACCCGGCGCATGATTTACAGCCTCTGTGTGCATGCTGCGAACCAGGCAGAGATCATCGGCGAGCGCACCAATATTTGGCAACAACTCGCTCATTTCAATACCTGACGCACCATATTTCTTGAATCCCTTGATGGCTGGAAGACAAGGCCATTTTTGATATCCGCTCGACATGGTTGATAGACGGGTCGTTCCGCGAATCGATTCGGGAATGTCCTGTCCGACAAACTGTTGCATCGAGGGCTTGGGGTCGAATAGATCCACATGAGATGGTCCGCCACCTTGCCACAAGACGACGACACGTTTTGCTTTCGCGACGTGATGTGGCAAGTCAGGAAGGCCGCGATCAGGTTCTTTTGATCCATCTCTGCACGGGTTGGCGAGCGATTGACGACCCAACAACGAGACGAGTGCAGCGACTCCAACCCCACTGGCGGAAGAGCCAAAAAATTGCCGCCGATTTACCCGGGCGGCATTCTCTTGAGACAACTCCTGCAAAATCGTCATGGCATAATTTCCTATTATTCGCGAGTCATTGATTCGTCGAGGTTGAATAGACCCAAACAGACATGGGCCAAAGCTGCGACCTCGACAGGATCTAGAGAGTCTGCAGGTGGTCGCGCGCCAAAGGCTAAAAATTTGTTGGCTTCTTCAGGAGTCAGCCGGAAAGCTGCTCGTTGACTGTCGAGCAGCGACTGCAGCAAAACCAATTCGGCGGTTTCCGGTGGACGGCAAAGGATCCTATTAAAAGCGTCCGATATCCGGTCTGAATCCGTTCGCTGCGTTTGCATCGCCTTTTCGGCCAATGCTCGTGCGGCCTCCACCCAGGTCGGATCGTTCAACATAGTCAGGCTTTGCAGCGGAGTGCTGGTGAGCGAACTGCGCACGCGACAGGCTTGGCGATTCGAAGCGTCGAACATGTTCGCCGGTGCAACCGTTCTGCGCCAAAAAGTGTAGAGGCTGCGACGGTACAAATCGCTACCAGTCGACGCCGGGTATGTGAAGTCCCGTTCCTTAGTAATCGCTAGTGATTCCCAAATGCCGTCCGGCTGATACGGGTAAACCGGCCTTCCACCAATGTTCAGATTTATGGTGTCGGAGGTCGCCAATGCCCAATCGCGCAAAAGCATCGCCGGCATTCGAAATCGATTGGCCCGAGACAGGTAATCATTTCCAGGATCCAATTCATAGCTTTTGGGGGTCACCCGACTCGATTGTCGATACGTCGCGCTCGTCACGATCAATCGATGCATCGCCTTCACCTTCCAGTTTCTTTCGCGAAACTCAACGGCCAGCCAATCCAATAGGTCGCGGTGCAGTGGGAATTGACTTTGAACCCCGAAATCTTCGGCGGTTTTGACGAGTCCTACACCAAAAAAGTGTTGCCACATTCGGTTGACTTGCACTCGTGCCGTTAGGGGATTGTCGACTGCAAAGAGCCAACGGGCGATCCCCAACCGATTCCGTGGTTGGTCCGTAGCCAACGCCGGCAGAAAAGCCGGTGTAGAGAACTCGACTTTCTCCAGCGGTGACAAGTAAGCTCCGCGGTTCAGGATATGAGTCTCACGCGGACGGTCGTCGCTCATGATCATCAAACGCGGCAACTGGTCGTTTTTGAAATCCGTCATTTCCTTTTGTGCTTGGTTGTAAGTTTGCCAATCCGGGGAGGCCGACATTACTTCGCCACGTACCTTTTCATCAAACCACTTGCGCAAGCTGTCGGCCAGTTCCTTCTGAAGCTCGGGCGTTCGCGCTGCCTCCTCAAGCCTCAATATTTCTCCGGCGCGGGTTGGAAATTTCTGCGGATCATCCAGCGGCGGATTCGAAAGAATACCAATTTTCCAGCTACGAAATGCCAATTCAGCCGCTTGTTCGGCTGGTTCCCGAGTTTGGTCAACACGCTTTTGAAACTCGGCGATCCGTGCGTTGTATTCCGGAGTCGGTAACTCTAAAAAGGGATGATCGACGCGAATGCGACTGGAAAAAAAACTAGGGACACCGTTCTCTGGAACTCGATTGAAAGCATCCATCAGGCTGTAGTAGTCTCGTTGGCTGATCGGATCATACTTGTGATCGTGGCACTGGGCACAAGCCATCGTCAATCCCAGCCAATTCGTCGCCGTTGTGTCCATGCGATCAAAGAGAATCACGAAGCGTTGTTCCTCAGCAATCGCGCCACCTTCGCCGTTCAGCAGGTGGTTTCGGTTGAACCCGCTGGCAATCTTTTGTGCCGCCGAAGCGTTGGGCAAAAGATCCCCGGCCAGTTGCCAAATCGAAAATTCATCGAAGGAGAGATCCTCATTCAACGCCTGCACCACCCAATCACGCCAAATCCATTGCCAAGTGTCTCCGTCCTGCTGAAAACCATTGCTGTCGGCGTAGCGTGCAGCATCCAGCCAGGGCAATGCCATCCGCTCACCATAGTGTGGGCTGGCCAGCAAACGATCAACCAAATGTTCGTACGCTTGCGGATCGGCATCGTTCACAAAAGCTTCGATTTCAGCCGGGGTCGGCGGAAGGCCGACCAGGTCAATCGACAATCGTTTGATCAGCGTACGTCGGTCTGCTTCGGGCGATTGGGGGATGTTCAGCTCTAAGAGTTTCGACAAAACGAAATTATCAATCGGATTGTTAACTCGAACCTCGCCCGCAACCTCGGGGACTTTCGGGCGAGTCGGCGCGACAAAAGCCCAATGCTCGGCATACTCAGCACCTTCGGCAACCCATTGCGACAGCAAATCTTTTTGTTGTTGAGAAAGGTGACGCGCCGAATCTGGCGGCGGCATTAGGGAATCGGGATCAGCTGACAAGATCCTTTTGATTAACTCGCTGGACGCCGCGTCTCCTGGTACGATCGCGTTTTGTTCGAGCGCGAACTTTCGTTGGTCTAAGCGCAAATCGGCTTGCCGGTTCTTCCCATCGGGCCCATGGCAAAAGTAGCAGTTCTCCGACAAGATCGGTCGAATGTCGCGGTTGAATTCAATTCGCTTCTCGTCCCCGCAGACCATTTCCTGGCCGCTTACGAACAAGCCAAGTATTGCCAGAATCGCCTTGAGTAGATTCATTGCTGGCATCTACCTTTCGTTAACTGCACCAATCAGAGTCTTTCACTTCCTAGGAATCGGAAGCGACATTTTTTCCCAATACTATTGTAATTGAAGTTCAGCGCTGCAAGGCTCTCGATGTCCAATCCTTACCCGACGGAACAGGCTAGATCTGGTTGAGAAATTGTTCTTGGTTGCGAACAGAAATTGCGAACCACATCAACAAATCGGCACAAGCGTCGAGGTCTTCGAGTGAAACGACTTCAACGCCGCTGTGCATGTATCGATTAGGGACTGCCACAACTCCGGTAGCCACGCCCGCTCGGCTGATTTGCAAAACGTTGCTGTCGTTTGATGCGGCGCGTCCCAACGCAGTTACTTGATGCTCAATCGCGTTTTGCGCGGCCAGTTGAATCAAAGACTCACTCACCAGCGGGGACATGTTAGGACCTCGGACGATAACGGGTCCCTTTCCCAAACCCACTGTCCCCTGTTGTTTTGAGTCAACTTCCGGACAATCGGTGGCATGGGTGACATCAACGGCAATCGCAACTTGTGGCTCAATTGAATAGGCAGCCGTTTGAGCGCCGCGGAGTCCAATTTCTTCCTGAACAGTCGAAGCTACATACAATCCACACGTCAGCTCACCGCTCAACATGGCCCGACGCATTCCCTCCACCACGACCCACAAGCCCGTGCGGTTGTCCATTGCCGCGCCACTGACGCGATGATTCATAAGTCGTGTCATGCCCAGGCGCAGCGTGACGGTATCGCCGATTCGTACGGAACTTTCTGCCTGCTGTCGACTGGTTGCGCCAATGTCGATGAACAGTTGCTTGGTTTCAACCACTTTCTTGCGGTCGGCCTCGTCCTGTAAATGGATGGCTTTACGGGATATGACACCGTCGACACCGCCCGTGTCAGTCCAAATCGTAACGGTTTGACCCACAAGCTGTTGAGGATCCCAGCCGCCAACTGTCTGGGTGTAAATATATCCGTTGTCGTCGATGTACGACACAATTAAGCCAATTTGGTCAGCATGACCTGCGAACATCAATCGTGTTCGCTCCTTGTCGTTCGTCGACAAGATCAGGTTGCCGTGCAAATCAACGCGGGTCTTTGCGCCAAACGCCCGAGCATAATCGGCAACGACTTTTTGTACGGGGGCCTCCATTCCGGAAACGCCTGGCGTTGAAATCAGGCGTTCAAAAAAAGCGAGCGGTTCAGCTTCCATTAACCTCGGTTCCTTACATTCATCGTGGATTTACTTACGAAATGTAGCTGCATTGTACAACGATTGCCAAGGAAGCGGAATTCGTCATGAATCGACGGAGATCGTTGGACGAAAAGTAATCCATACTCCACGAACGACTGTCGCCGTTGCGGAAGTTGCAACAGGTCAATTCATCGCGCTGATAACGCCGAAAATCAAAAGGATCATCAGGAAGAACATACTGAATCCTAATCCCAGTCCATTCAACAAAAAGCCGACCACTTTGTTCGGCGATTTCGATGCGAACGTCAGGATGATTCCAATCGAAGAAAGAACGATACCGGGAATCGAACCATAACAACCGCAGCCACAGGCGAGCATGAGCGAAATCGACCCCAGCACAACCCCTGTTACCCAAAACCCATCAGGCGATGAGCCTGTTGGATAGTTGATGTTTGGCATTCCACCATATTGCGGCGTGGCGTACGGAGTTTCGTTAATGGGGCGAGAGAAATCAAATGAGTTTGTCGGCAGATTCGGCTGACCAGTCTTGGATGAAGGTTCAGCAGGAGGCGCTTCAACCGCCGCAAACAACTCGTCAAGTGACTCCGAACCGGCAAGCGGCGTTGGGGCTGGACGGATCGGCTCCAGGTACGGTTGACTTGGCTCGACCAAAACGGCGGTTTGGCAGACGGGACAACGCGCCCGTTTCCCCAAATGTTCTTCGGGTAAACGGAGAATGCTGCTGCAATTGGAACACTTAAATTCAATCTTCATAGTTTCATATTACTGCGATTCGCATTGAGAACCAAGTTGCCTTAGGGCGAAGCACCTTTTTTCAGGATCACGTTTGATGATGCCCGGCCATCAAAAATGCATTGCCACTTCATGAATCTCATGGATGCCGAACAATTTGCTATTGGTATCAAACATCGCCTTGATGCAGGCCTTGTGGGTCCTCATTTTTAGGCCGCCCACACCAATCGCTCCGTAGCAAATCGTGTCGTTTCCTCGCTTTTCTCCAGCATCCAAAGCTTCAATTCCAGCCAAACCGGCTGGAGGTACTGCGTTCACATCAACAGCGACCGCAACCGAGTCAACTTGGTCCAACCAGCCTTCCGGCAAAAATTGAACTCCGGCAGCTCCGGCAGCGAACACGACATCCGACCATTTTGCAACCACTAATGCTTCTCTGTCGGAAGATACTTCCACGGCCGTCAAGAGTTCGAGCTGGGCCTGACTACCGATCTGCTCGATCGCTTCTTCGGCACGTGCTTTTGAGCGCGAACAGACATGCACACGTGCTCCGAGCTTGGAAGCGAGGATTGCCAATCGCGAGCCAACAGGACCACTGCCACCGAAGATGGCTACGCTTCGATTAGACAACGCCAGATGTCGTTCCACGCAGCGCATCGCTGCTGCCGCAGTCGTATTCGCGCCGTTGGGGTCCAACATCAGGGAGACCCGAACCGCGCCAAAAAAAGCTTCTCTACATCGGGCAAACAGTTGTTCCGCCAATGCTATTTGCGACCCGCCAAAAAAAGCCGCTGTACGGCAGAGGTCCGCATGTCCGCGAGTGAACATGGCTCCATGAATCAAGTCGACGACATTGTCGACGTCAACTTCAGTGAAGGGCAGTACGACATCTGCTCCGGCATCGATCGCCACGATGCTATCGAAAGAACTGGCGTGAACGTCGGTGTCGATTTGCAACAAGACTTTTTTCTTGTCCAACATGAAAAGCCTCCAACAAAAAAGCGACGGATAAAAATCCGTCGCGACCATGATCAAAACCTGGCTTCTTCAGGCGACTGCCCAAATCACGTCCTCGTCCGCTCGCAACAGCGAATTAGAAGCCGCGGAACGGATGAACGGAATCGCGACCAGCGATCATTTCGTCTGCAGTTGGTTTGTTGCCCATTGCACTTGCGATGGCTTGCTTGGTCGCCGCGTAGTTGTAATCGTAAATCTTCTTGTTGTCTTCAGCGGCTGGGTGAATGAATACTCCGCAGACGATAACCAAGTCGTCGGCTTTGTTCTTCGGAATGACGCCCATAGCAACGGAATCGGCGACGGCTTTGGCGACGGCTTCTTGGGCAGGGCCAAACATTTGAACTGCTTGCTTCATGCCTTTGATCGTAACTTTGGTCACCATCACCGTGGCAGGTTTTACGGCCAAGTTGGGAGTGAGCACTGCCAAGAGGTTCGTGTGTCCTTCGCTTTGATTCGCCAAGGCATTGGCAAAGGCCGTGCCGACAGGGCCGTCTTTCGAGCCAATCAACAAATCAATGTGTGCAATTTCGTTTCCGTCGCCCGCCAAAGCTTCGCCAATAAACATCGACATTCGTTGTCTCCCAAAAAAAGAACTGTTTGTGTTATCTTGAGTGTTGCCGAAGGGAGACTTGCCGTGCAAACTGAGCAAACTTTCCTCGCGATCGACAGAGATAAGACTACCAAACTGGACGCGCGATGCCAACCACCAAGACTCTCCTGTGTTTGGGTGTCAGCGCACGCTGGTTGGTGCAAAGTTTGGCGCAAATCGGGTTTGCCGATACCGGCGTTAAAGTGATCGCGGCCGATCTGTTCGCAGACGCCGACACCACCGAATTTGCACCGGTCCATCGCGTTTCATCACTGGAGGAGTTGCCGGCCCTCGTGGATGAATTGCGGCCAACTTATGCTGTCATGGGAAGCGGCTTTGAAACGCATCTCGCCATGGTCGAATCCATTGCTGCGAAAACGCTGTTGTTAAACGCCTCGCTCGAATCCGTACACCGGGTGAGAGACCCTTGGATTCTACAAGAGTTTGCAGCGCAGAACGCGATTCGGTTTCCCAAGACCTACAGTTTGAGCGAAAAGCCCCCGCAAGGCGGAGAATTTGTTCTTAAGGATCTGCACCGCGCTGGAGGTACTCATGTTCGACGATCTGGTTTCGCTGCGGCGACGGAGAGCAGCTATTTTCAGTCATGGGTCGATGGCATTCCGATGAGCGCAAGTTTTTTGGCCGGATCGGCTAGCTTTCAAAACTTGGGGGTCTTTCGCCAACTTCTGGGTGAAACGGCGTTCGGTTGCCAAAGTCCGTTTCAGTTCGCCGGGGCAATTGGCCCTCTCCGTGTGTCCTCCGAGTTACAGACTGAGGTCTTGCATTGCGGTTCGGCGATTGCGCGTGATTTTGGCCTGCGCGGTCTGTTCGGAATCGACTTTGTCCTCGATCATCTGGGCCACGTTTGGCTGATCGAGGTAAATCCTCGGCCCACTTCGGCAATGGAATTGATCGAGCGAGTCTCCATCTGCTCCTTGGTCAGCGAGCACTCGCGGGCGTTCGGGTTGCAAACGAATGCGTCGTCGGAACTCGAACGCCGGCGCTCATCGCTTGCCGCCAAAGCAATTTTGTTCTGGAACCAATCACAGGCACTGGAAATCGATGAGCCTATGCATGATGCTTTAATGGTCGCTTGGCAAAAGAAAGAAATCGGCGACGTCCCTGGCATTGGAACTCAAATCCAACCGGGCCACCCGATCGTCACAATGTTTGGCGAAGGTGTCAATGAAGCGGCCGCCTATCTCTCTCTGCAAACGGGCGCCAGCAACTGGTACCGGTTCTTAAACGCCAACTGATTTTGTGCGGTAATTGGCGGATAATACTCCGGTACGTTCCATTTGTAACGAGCATGCAAACTACGAAAGATTTCGTTGACAAACTACGATTGACTTCGTAGGATGGGTGCGGGCTGTGATTCGACGATGAATTCCGTGCATTAATTCCAGGAGACTTGGTCACCATGAACAAACCCATAATGCCGCGGCCGACGGAGGCCGAATTGGCGATTCTGCAAGTGCTTTGGGAGCGGGGACCTTCGACCGTTCGGCAGGTTCAGGACGAAATTGCAGCCAAGCGCGGTACGGGGTATACCACGACTCTGAAACTCATGCAGATCATGTATGAAAAAGGGCTTCTTAAGCGAGATGATTCAAACCGTTCGCACATTTATTCGGCGGTCGTCAGTCGTCAGAAAACTCAGCGTCAAATCATCGGCGAGCTATTAAAGCAGGTCTTTGAGGGTTCAGCTCAAAAGCTCGTCCTGCAAGCTTTGTCATCGAAAAAATCGTCGCGGGCCGAGTTGGCAGAAATTCGTAAATTGATCGATCAATTGGATGGAGGTGGCTTATGAACCTTGCTCAACTGACAAACGCGATGCAGCATCCCTTGGTTGAAATCGTCGGCTGGACCTTGATTCATTTTGTCTGGCAAGGGGTTGCCGTTGGGTTCGTCGCTGCCGCGTTGTTGAGAGGGTTACGCCAAAATGGACCGCAGGCTCGTTATCGAGTTGCGACTACGGCAATGTTGATGCTTTGTCTGTTTCCAGTCGCCACGAGTATTTGGTTGTTCGCCCGGAGCGACCCAGGGGATTGGACAATTGAAGCGAGGACGGCATTCAATGACGAGAATGTAATTTCGGAATCGTTGCCCTGGGAGAACCCTGGCATCGCGCCTTTGCCAGAAGTCGCTACGCGAAACAGTCAAATTGAACTTTTGCAATCCGACAAGATTGCCGGGCCGACAAAAGTTGCAACTGAATTTGACTTGATTCCGACATCACTCTTGCAGTCGATTTTGCCATGGCTGGTTGCACTTTGGACTGGAGGCGTTGTATTGCTTTCGCTTCGTTTGCTGGGGGGGATGTGGCGCGTTCAGCGATGGCGGCGTACTGGGCAGGCGCTGCCTGAGGACGCGTTTGTGGAAAGGACCTTGGAATTGGCGCGGCGCCTGGGAATCCGCGGCCGATTCCAATTGTTGCAATCCGCCAGCGCCACGGTACCAGCGGTGATTGGATGGTGGCGGCCAGCGGTGATCGTTCCGGTTTCGTTGCTCAGTGGATTGACGCCATCCGAGCTCGATTCATTAATGGCTCATGAATTGGCTCACGTGCGGCGGCAGGACTATTTGATCAACCTTTTGCAGTCTGTGGCTGAGACACTGCTGTTTTATCATCCGATCGTTTGGTGGCTGTCCGATGTGATTCGAGCCGAGCGTGAAAGTTGCTGTGATGATTTGGCGGTGATGGCCTGCGGAGACCGGGTCGCTTTTTTGCGAGCGCTTGCGCGAATGGAAGAGCTTCGATGCAGCGCGCCGAGTCTGGCAATGTCTGCCCGCAACGCCTCGTTGCTGCGTCGCATTTCTCGGATCGCGCTGGGAAACGACAATCGTCCCGCGAGTTGGTGGCCAGCGGGTTTGGTCTCGCTGGCCACGATGACTTGTATGGTTGGCGGTTGGTGGATTTCGACAATCGCGGTCGATGCAAGAGAAGTGGACACGGGAAAAAATGCGCAAACGCTTACCGTAAAAGACGGCACAGACCGGGACGACTCGGCCGCGAAAACAAACGCTTCCGAAGACGAAAAAAAAGCTGTTCATAAACCCGAAGTCGAACGGGTTGACCCAAAAACCGGGCAATCGCATCACGTGTTGTCCGCTGTCAAACTTTCGGTCGGCGAAAGGCAGTCGGCCAAAGTCGACATGAAATACTCGAACCTGTTCAACTACACGTTGATTCCGGAACGGATTGCGCGCGAGTTAAATGCCGTTGAGTTGGGGGTGATCGATTTCGGCGAAAGGCCGCAACCCAAGAAAGCTGAGCAATCAATCCAGATCGATTGGCAACGGCTAGTTCCGCCCCCGCCGGGCGCGGATTCAAAACCAATTGAAAAATCCGCTCCCGCCGAATCCGTCCAACCAGTTGTCACAGTCGATCAACTCGTTGAACCCGTCGGCGATCGGCGAATTGTGCCTTACGTCGAAGATGCCGTCTGGATTCCGGATCATCTGGCGTTCTACGGGCAGAACCGCAATGGTCAAACAAAGTTCCGAATCGTGCGGATCGATAAAGTCGACTTGGGGCTTGGCCCGGCTTTTGGTCCAGTCAATGCGTTGGTGCTGGACGATGCCAATTCGGAATTTGGTGTGTTGGGTTCCAACTGGGCGCGGATTCCGCGCGGGAAGGACGGCGAAGGATTTGTTGCCTCCGCCGTCGATGGATTTCACTTCCTGGCACTTAAAAAACTCGATCCACCCAAATTGAATCCAATCGATGAAAACGAAAAGGTATTGGCGACTCATACCTACGATCTTGCTCGTCGTGAATCAACCGGATGGATCGAAGTTAATGGCGTTGGAGTGCCGATCGATGCGGGAGTCGAGGGGGCGGGTGTCCGCGTTTATGTCACGCTGATGCAATCGTTGGTAGCCGTCGATTCACTCACAGGAGAAGTGCTTTGGCATCTGGACGAAGGAAAACAAAGTCCGACATGGCGGAAAATCTCAATTCTGGAACTGCCGGATCCGTCCACCGGTGGCAAATTAGTCGTTGTGGAACTGGATGCTGCCGACGGCAAAATTCGTCGTAGATTTCATGCACGAACCGGCAAGGGACTGGTTTCTTCCCCCGACAATTCGAAGGAAGAGAAGCCAGCCATTCAAATTCTAAAGCAGGATGGCGAGCGAATTCAGTTGGCGGCGATCGAGAGTTCTCTCGCTGGCCGTGCGAAAGCCGAACTTATTCGGCGCTTCCAGGAAATCTTGATGCGATCCGGCGGGGCGCAGCTTGGTGATTGGGTTACCGATCAGGAAACGCTGGTCTCTGCGGAGAAAGCACAGTATCTCATGCACGGTCCAAACGATGCGATGGCTGCACTTGAGGCCCAGGAGATTATTTTCAATCTACCGGAAGGCTCTGGAATTCGCGCCGAGTTTGCCGGTGAGAATATCGAAATTACTTCAGGAGCCGACATGACGAAAGTCGTTGTCACCAACGGACATGTCGAACTTTTCGACTCCAACGGCCTGGAACGTGCCGACGCATCACCGGATGGCGGGGCCGAACAACTGGTGGTCGAAGTCCGGACCGTCAACGGCGAAGGCCAGCTCAAGTTGCAGACCCAGCGTCTCAAACCCGATGCTGACTTTCCGCAACCCCCAGTCCAAGTCAAATGCAATCTCGCCACCGGCGCGCCACCCGACGAGGGGCAGCCGCGACACGGCGCGGTTCGTTTCGCGTGCGAATACCCGGAAAAAAACGAACCCATCCGTATGAAAATCCGCTGGCACTACGATTTGCAGCGGCTCATCGACGAAGCCGAGCGCGAAACCGGCCGGACTTGGAGTGATTTGCTGATGAACCCCGATGCGCCATTACAGCCTGCCGCCATGGTGCCTTTCCAGACGCTTAAGCACCAACAGTCTGAAATTCCTTCCCCGCTTGGACAAATATCGAACGGACCGGAAAAAGCCCCGAACTTGATCGAGTCGGCCCGCGCGCTTGGCGACTGGCTGGCGATAAACTCCGGAGTCCGCTTTGATTCGCCCGGCTACATGCGTTTGGCAGAGGAGTTAATGGCTCTCGAGGAGACACGTCGCGTCGAAGCTCTCCGCGCCATGGCCCGCGCACGGCTGGAGGGACAGACGATCGTACTTTGTCGAATGCTGTTTGAGGCTAAGACTGGCAAAGAGTTTCGGCGCCCCTCGTTGGGTGGTCCGCATTTCGTCGGCACTGGTACGGAGATGAAGAACTGGCCGCTGGAGCCGATCACGCTGGTCGGCGACGTTCCGCTGCTGATTGTCGAAGGCTATTCCCTTGCGGGACTTCAAGAACCTGCCACTTCATATTTGGAGTACTGTTTGACCAACTGCGCTTGGAACAAAGGAAGGTTTTCAGACATTGAAAAGTCGATTGCCGCTGCGGACCAGGCAATCCGTCGACTCGAATTTTGGGGCGGCTCAATGGACGAAGAGGAATGGCGAGAATGGGGCCGTTTGCGTTCGCAACTTCGACCCAACCTCGTTATCGAGGTAAAACAACAACCGTGGATAAACAAGATTTTGCCACTCTACTCTGCTTCAGGAATACAAAGTACGGACATCCGAGAGATTGTAAAGCAACTCCCAAGACTCATTCCCGACGACGCACCGGTGACTTTGATTATCAGCGCCAACGCCCAACTTGATTGGATCAAGCCACTGGTTCATGAGTTAGCGACCGCTGGCTTCCGAAATCAGGAACATATCTGGTGGCAAAAATCGCATGAACTTTTTGAGCATCCGGAACTCCAAGAAATCATAAAGTCAACACGAACAGTAGCAATGAATAAAGTTGAAGACGACTGGGGACCGCTGGCTGAAGCATCAGGCTTGCGAAGTCGATTGACGTTGCAAACCAAGAATCCAACCGTCGGTCAACCGCTATTGCTCAAACTTGAGTTGCGAAACATGCACAAAAGGCCAACCACAGTAGATCTGCAGGAATATGCCCCGTTCCGTGTCTTGAGAGCCGAAGGGAAACTCGCCGACGGAACCGGCATGCGAGCCCCGTTCATCGGAATGACTCCGCAAACCTTTGGCGTTGATCAAGAACTGGCCGGCGGCGAAGTAATCACGGCTTGGGAAAATGTAGATGCAGCGGATCTGTTCTTGTTGGATTTGCCGAACTGTACGTTTTACGCCGAAGGTGCAGAGTGGGCAGGAGCGGCCTTCAAGCAGGATTCCAATCATCTGGACGTCAAACTGCAACCGGGTCACCTTCCACAAGAAAAGTTGTTGGTTGCAGAGCTGTTGAAACGGTTGCCAAACGGCTGGAAACTTTCGAGGGGTTTCGGAGCTATCTACCTGAATCATTCGCCAACCAATTTGAAGTCCGACGTCACTTCGATTCAATTGTGGTTTACAGGTGATAAACTTGCGGACGACTTTGAATTGGGAAAAGGTGATCAACGTCAGGAAGTAAGCTTGGTCGCCCGAACCGATTTGGGGTTCTTGAATATTGCTGCGCCTCGACGGGTCGGGGAAAAAATGTGGCCCGAGTATGTCCGCGACATAAAAATGGTCGCTGCCCGCGTTTTGGTTTTCCAGGATGATGAACACCGACCAGAATCCAAACCCGATGCACCAAACGACTCTGCCCAAGATGACCGAAAGCCGTGGCGCGTCCAGGGACTGGTGACCGACATCGACGGCAAACCCCTTTCGGGCGTGACGATCCATGCGCATTGCGGCGTTGGATCCTTGTTCAATACGGGGTCGGGACTAACTGATGAACATGGGCGTTACGAATTTGCGTTCGGTCCAGGGATACATAGCGAGTCACCGAAGTTGGTTCAGGCAGCGACGATTTCGGTTTCGATGGACGGCTTTACCGAAAAGAACTTGTATCGCCAGGGAGACTGCATCGCGGCGCTGGAAAAACCGGATGAAATCAACTGGGGCGGAAAGACGGCCGATGATTTGTTTCTGCCGGGAAAACCCAAAGAAATCAACTTCGTGATGATACCTGCCGCAAAGGTCATTGGTCTGGTCGTCGGACCGGACGGAGATCGGCTCGATGGCGTTCGCGTCTCGTTGGTTGGCAAGGAATTGCCGCCTTCATCCAGTGTGGTTGCCAACACCCGGACGGACAAAGGCGGTCGATTTGAGTTGACGGGTATTCCCACGGGTTTCAAGTACCAAATCTTGGTCGAACCATACGAAGCCAAACCGCCGTGGGTCGGCTGGGCCAGTCCTGAGTTCGTTTTTGCCCATCACGATGACGGTATGACCCATTTTGAATATTCCATCGATGGCAAACCCGTAGATTTCAGTTGTCAGCAGTTGCTCTTGACGTTAAACGGCGATGGTACGAATTGGAAAACGGCGTTGAAAGAAGCCGCGAACCAAAAGCTGAAACTGACTTGGGACGGCCTGTCGAGCAAAAGTCAGGTGAGCGCCGGTATGGCGTTTCTAGAACTTGGCGAGAAATAGGCTTGCCGAAGGATTACTTTCAGACAGTTGCCCACCTCATCTTAAGGCCTCTTTCAGCTCCGGAATTCGGCTTTTCAGGTCCCAAAAAAATAATCCAGGCTGTCAACGACGTTTCGGTTGACCTGTCAATCTTCGAAAAAGTCGCAGCAGCAAATCACCAACAACCAGAACCATTCGATTCGCATCGCGAGTTGGAGAGAGAGCCGCACAGGCGCCAAGAAAAATGCTAGAAAAGTCCGCTAGTTGCCGCCCGCAAAGACCGGGTCTAGCCAGCCATGCGACTGATGCGGTTCGTGACTTCTGCTGTCGATTCCTGATCCGCATCGCGATGACAGAAGTGCATCACGTACGCATCCTCGGTCGTGTCGTCGTAAAAGTCCTTGAGCAGAGAGACGCAGACGAAGCCCGTGTTCTTGAAAAACAACTGTGCGGCCAAATTCGTTTCGCGGACCTCTAGCGAAATTCGCGTTCGACGTTGTTGTGAAAGCTTGCCGACCAACTTGTCGAGCATTTGCAAGCCGACACCGCGCCGGCGGGCGTCCGGACGAACTGCAAAATTCAGAATGTGTAAGTCCGATCGGTTCAGTTCGTAGATCATGAATCCCACGACCTGCTCTTCATGCTCGGCGACCATGCCGATGCAATTGCGCTGCCGAAGACAGCGAATAAAATCGTCCTCCGACCAAGGAAACTCGAAACTGCCACTTTCGATTGCAAGTACTTCTGGCATATCGCGGCGAATCATCCAGCGAATATGCGAATCAATCGTCAATCCCTTGTCCGTTGACATTTTTCTGCTTCCTATGCAAATCGGCTATCGAATCGTCTCGATATCCGGTGATTGATCATCCCTTTTCTTCGCGGCTGAGGATCACGTTCCACGCAACCATTGGCCAGCGAGCTACCTCATTAGGGTGACAACTTAGCAAATGGTTTTGTACGTGCCAAGATTGAACAAACCGCAGAATTCCGGGTTTTTTCAAAGATGGTTACAAAAACTTCCCTTCTCCATTGATCTTGTGGCACAAATACGGAATCACACAAGATAGTGTCCTTGCCCAAATGTGACCGTTAGTTTTGATCGACCTGAAAATTTGAAAAGTTTAGCGATTAGGGTATTGAAACTGCTGTCAATTTTGTCTGAGCTCAAACTTGCGAACTTGGTTCATCCAGGTCCCAAGAAACACGTGAACTCAATGTAATTTTGAGTGACAAGTAGTTCGAAAGTCTTGAAATCACGAATTGCGATAAGTACGGCTACGACAAAAAGGCCGATTTTGCCGATGTTAACGGGCAATTTTTCCCGAGAAAGGACAATCTGTTTTCGTCTTTTGGAATTAGGCGAAAGTAGGCTTTGCAAACAGACAAACACAAATTCCAAAATTGGACTCACCGATGACTCCCGAAGAATTCCAAAGCTACATCGAAAATCAACAAAAGGAATTGGAAGCCGAAGGTCTGGCTAATAAACCCGCAGCCAAACCCAAATCCAAACGTGTTTTCTCATTCGACTGGCTGGTCTACACGATCCCGTTCTTTGCCGTGTTGGCGTTCACGTTTTGCTCTTGGGACTATACGACAAAAATGTCGGCTTCGAAAAGATCCGCGTTTTGGGACAAGATCCTCGGATCTACAGCTAAAGCGACAGGACGAAAATACAATTCAAATGCCCAAAGCCTGACAGAACGGTTCACTTTCGGTAAGTAAAAAAGACGAACCAAATCCGGAATTTGGCGGGCAGCTCCAAAACCGCCAAGTTGGTTTTTCCAACAAAAAAATTTTTGGAGCGGCCGCAAATTCCTGCCACGCTCGGCTTGAGTCGGTTATTCATCGTGCCTTGGACGAAGCATCGCGGAGAACTCTTCCAGGTCAGTTTCCGCGGCAATCTTCCGCACACTGCCGTCGTAGAAACTTGCGATCAATGACTCGCCGGGTTTTAACGCTTTGAATTGCGCGATCACATCCTCGGGGGTCATGTCATTATTTTCAGTCCAAGGAACCGCTTTATTGCTGTGCACAAAACAAATTGTGTTACTGGTCCCACGAGTGATATCGGTCAGAGATTTGACATCCGATTTGATCCAGCGCAAATTGGTTTCGTTGCCGGAATCGCCAAAGACTCGGGGCATCGGCATTTCCTGCAGCGCTTTTCGGTTCTGGGGGCTGTCCCAAGGCTGGCTTAGGTCAAATCGTTCGAACAATTCAGCCTGATCCAGATACGGCAAAACACGTACACGCCAGCTCAGTTGATCACTCTCGCCCTCTCCGGCAAGGAATGGGAGTCGATTATTAGCAGAGAAAAAATTGTGAAAGCTGAGAGCGGATTGCCTTTGATTGTTCATTTGAGTCATTTCGACCGAAGCCAATTTCGATTGCTTGATGGCATCCTCATTGATCTCCATGGAAATTTCGACGTCGCTGCCATTGGGTCGCGATTTGACCGTATTCAAGATCTTGATTGCCATGGCATTATTGAGGCCCGGACCTTGGCTATTTTCTTTTGCCAAATCGACCAATTCGTCGACCATTCGGGCTAATTCCTTAGCGTCTGCCGAACGTTCGCATTCAACACGGGCTTTCATATGAGCAATTTCGTCCATCTCCATCGAAACAACGACACCTTCAATCCGTTGCAACATTTCGAGGTAGGGTTTCGCCATCGGCGGAAGGTTTTCTGCACCAAATTGGACTGCCGATTCGAGAAACGGACGAGCGGATTTCGCATCGAAGGCAATCAAGCCTTCTACCTGCGAATCCTCGTCAAGCATTTTTTCCAAGCGATCCGTCATGTTTGGAAGGTCTTTGGGAAAGTACTCAAATCCCAAGCTCGCCAGAACAATCTTTTTGCCGTCGAAGATCGCCTGAAAATCCGGATTGCCCGAGACTTGATAGACCACAGCTTTCCCTTGCTCGCCGGTTCTTTCTCCGCGTTTCTCGACGTACTGGAAGTAGCGGCTGTCTTGGGCATCTGTCTTCAAAGTGAACTCAATGTAGAAGTCGCCGCTCGCTGGCCCCGAATGTGCGAATTCTGAAAACTCCTCGGGCAGAGAAAGGACGCCACGAACAGCTACGGCATCGGTCATCAAATAGGATTCCGGATTCTCGCGATTCGCAGGCATGAATCCGCCGTCTTTAATAAAACTCGACGACATGATCGCACTGGGCTTGCCGACAAAGCCCACGGTGCAGGGTGCAGGTTCGGCATTCTGTTGGTAGGCGAATGCATCAACGCAACTAAAATAAGCAACCATAAAGCTAACCATGACCAGCATCATTGTATGCCGTAACGAGGGAATGTCCTGTTTTGATAATCGTTGCATAATGGGTTCCTTTGTTGCGGAAAAAGTTTGTCTTTGGTTAGCCGCCAAGCGCCCTGAAGCCGTTGGCTTCCCAAAAAACCGAAATCAAGATAGCCAAATTCTATCCCATTTTCTGCTCTGCTTCAAACAAATGGAGAAGCGGTTCCTGCTCGACAACGATGGAATAGCCGTGGCCAAGATACTCGGCGGACCCAAATTTAGAACGGGTAGAAAATGGGGATTAGAATGACGGCCGTGATCCATAAAACAAAATTCAGCGGTGCACCAATCCGCAGAAAGTCGCTGAATTTGTAGCCGCCGGGCCCGAACACCATCATGTTTGTTTGGTAGCCGATCGGTGTCATGAAGCTGGCCGAGGCTGCCAGAGCCAACGCGATGACCATCGGCAAGGGACTGCAATCGAGCTGTTTGGCGGTCTCCATGCAAAACGGAAACATCAACGCCGCCGCAGCATTATTCGTGATCAGCTCCGTGAGCAGTGAAACGAACAAATAGATGGCCGCCATTGCCGCAATCGGTCCCCACTGTTGGGTTAATGCAACCAGACCGCCTGCCACATATTGTGCGGCCCCGGAATTCTCGAGCGCCGTGCCGATGCCGAACGAAGTCGCAATGGTGATCAACACCGGCCAATCGATACTTTGCCGGGCATCGCTGCCGGAAACGCACCGGCAAACGATCATCGCAATCGCAGCCAACATCGCCGAAACTTCAAGCGCCAACCAACCGGTCGTCATTAACAAAATCAAAACCAGAAATATTCCAGTTGCTGCCCAAGCGCGGTCACGTCGTAGCGGTCGCCATTCACTCACATCGCTAATCAAGTAAAACGCCGGATCATTTCGAAACGCACGACGAAAGTGCCGAGTCGCCAGCAGTAGCAAGGTATCACCGGGTTTGATCTCCACCGTGCCCAGCTTCTCATTCACGCGTTGACCACCACGGTGCATCGCTAAAACGGCGGCTCCATAGGTAGCTCGGAAATCAGCATCGCGAAGTGTCTGGCCCACCAGCGGCGAGCTCTGTGAGATGACTGCCTCCCACAACCGTCGACCACTTTGTTCTTTCGGAGAGACTTCGTAATTCGGATCAGCGACTGGAATCAAACCCGAAATCTTCTCCAGTTCGACCATCGAATTCACGACACCCGTGAAGATCAAATGATCGCCATGGTGAATTTTCTGATCAGGACGGACCGGAGCAATGCGATCGCCGTTCCGTTCAATCTCAATTAAAAACAGCCCCGGCAGACCGCGCAGGGATGACTCTTCAACAGTCTTGCCGTGAAGTGAACAGGTCGACTCCACGCGCATTTCCGTAATGTACTCGCGGCGGGCCTCACCCAGTTGCTCCATCAAATCTTGGCGATCTGGCAAGAGCTTTAATCCAAACAGGTAAAGGTACAATGCACCGATGATGGCATATGGCACACCAACCCAAGCCAATTCAAATAAACCCATTCCTCGCCCCATCGCACTCTTTTCCATCAGACCGCTGACAACGAGATTCGTACTGGTGCCAATCAAGGTGCAGGTGCCACCCAAGATCGTTAAAAAGGAAAGCGGAATCAACAGCTTCGACGGCGAAAATGAATTGCGGCGACACCAATCAATAACCACGGGCATCAACATGGCGACAATCGGCGTGTTGTTCAGAAACGCCGAAAGCGGAATGACGAGCCCCGTCAGTCGAAAAAATGCAGCTGTCAACGAGCGTGCAGGCCCCAAAATCCCGTGGCCGACAAAGTCGAGAATTCCGGTGTCACGCATGCCGGCTGCCACGACGAACAAAGCGGCCACCGTCAACATCCCTCCATTAGCGAACCCCGCAAATGCTTCCTTGGGAGTTATGATCCCCAACGCCGCCAACGATGCCGAACCCGCCACGAATAAAAGATCCGGCTGCGTGGCGCTGCTCATCAAGGCCACCAGCAAACCCAACACCACAGCTAACGTGATCCAAGCTTGGTATCGCTTGATGAAGGATTGAATCGCGTTTGCCGGTCCTGGCAATTGGAGTTTTCCCGGCCTCGTACTCGGGGCCGTTTGGACAGCTTTCGCCTCAGATTCCTGTGCCGATACCGGTGTCGTTTGGAGGGGCGAATCTGCGCCGCATGAAAAAACACTCCAAAACGCAATTACGCAAAAAAAGCCAATCGCTACAAGTCTCCGGCAGTGACCTATCGACCACAGGTCCCGAATGTTCCTGGCAAACCATTGGCTGGCTATTTCGCTCACTTGAGTTGGCTGTTTCATTACTCTCGCAGTGTAATTGGTTCTGCGGTTATTGCAACCGAAACCGCTTTCGGAACCCTTCGCTCGGGAGTTCATTAAAGCACAAAAACCAATTTCTCAGCAAGCCAAACTGATTGGGCTCTTTCAGCTTTTGTCCACCCAGAATTCGTCAGGGGCCGCAATCGCTCCTGAGATCATGCCTTGGGGAGCCCTTCGGCAATGATCGAGAAGTAAGTCCACATTTAGAGAGTCGCCGGCATGAAGTATTCTTCACTCTAGAAAATCTCCAGGCGAAAGTTCGACAACGAAGCCTGCAATCTCCGACCGGCTCGCCTCGCTAATCGTTTGTTGAATCAAAAACAACCTGGAACCGTACGAAATGATCGATCGACTCGCCGCCCTTACCATCCAAGAAGGATAATCGAATGGTCCGCAGCCCAACGGATGTCGGCATGGAACTGGCATGGAATTGAACCGCCCGCATTAATACCTGAACCGAATGCAGATCCGCGAGACTGAAAAAGTGGAAGCCAAGGTGCCGATCCGTGCAAACTAGTCGAGCGATCGCCACTCCATTGAATTGGACGATCTCCCCTCCAGTAGTAGTAATGCCGCCGAAATTCTGGATCAACAGGCGGTCACCTGGGGAAAAACCATTTGCAATCGAAAGGTTCAATACCGCACCGTCAGTACCGCGAGTTTCGGCGTTGTGGAATAATTGCGATGGCCAACGTAACGTGCGGACTCCACCTGGTTCGAGCAACGGAAACGAGTTGCTGTCGGGTCGTTGAGTCAATGACGAACTGGCTGTCAACATTTGCGATGGCGCGGAGTTGGTTTTCCAAAGCTCACGCCCGAAAGCCTTGGTGACGGCCGAGAAATAAACCTCTCCATCGATTACCGAAAGGTTTTTTGGTGCAGAGACTTTTACACTGGCACTCGCATGACGGACCAGCCCCAGTCCGCTAGTGTTACTCGCGACACGATACAATTCGCGGCCGCTCGCTGTTGTTTCTGCAGTGAGAAACAGCATGCCATCTGCAATCGTCAACTCTTGCGGGTTTGAATCCGCCGCGCCAGGATTCAAATCCGCCACCGGATTGGTGCCTTCGGCAGTTCCATCACTTCTCCATAATTCCGTTCCGTTGGCTGGGTCATTGGCGACGAAATACAACTGATCTCCAACGGCCGTGAGCTGACTAGGAAATGGCGCGCTCAGACTGGAATTGAGGTCCTTGACCAACCGTGTACTTGCCTTGGTCCCGTTGCTTGTCCAAAGCTCGTCCCTATTTCCAATAAAATACATCGCGTTGCCGACAAACGTTGGGCCAGCGTAGAAGGGAGTCGCAACGGAGTTCGTAAAGGGAATCGAACCTTCACTGGTCCCGTCCGATCTCCACATCTTCCAGCCCGTTGCTCGGGCAGCACTGAAATACAATTTGTTGTTGTGCACGACCAGGCCTCGAACGTAGGAACTGAACGGTTGGTCGTAATAGTATTGGTTCACTCCGGGGTACAAATCAGCGACCAAGATAGTCCCAGAAACCGTGCCATCGGTTTTCCAAAGTTCGCGACCATGCACGTCCTCCGTTGCCGCGAAATACAGCTCGCCATTGAATTCGACGAAGTCGCTTGGACTTGACGAGTTTGGTGAAAGAGTTCGATCGTCGGGATTGTAGGTCATTCCTGGAAAGATGTCTTTCACCAGAACGGTGCCCGCAGCAGTCCCATCCGACTTCCACAGTTCAACTCCTGAGCCAGGCGCAAAGCCCGTAAAAAAGACTTCATTGCCCAAAGCCTTGAATGAACCAGGCTTTTCCGGAAGTCCCATGACTGAGACACGCTGCAGAAAGGTCGTTCCAATGGCCGTCCCGTCGCTGGTCCACAATCCCGAGCCCGTCAGAGGAGAATAGGCAGTGAAAAATAGCTTGCCATTGACCGAACTCAGATTCGAAATGTGCGAACTTGCGCGACCGGGGTTGACGTCAATGACCAAACTGGGCTTGCCATCGCCGTCGAGCTGCCACAACTCACGTCCCGATTTCCCGTTATCCGCAGCGAAATAAATTGTGCCGTTCAGGCTGACAGGTGCCGACGGACTGGAGTCCGATTTTCCCGTACCAGCCCGCAAGATCTCGACGTCTTTTATCGCATTTGGAGCTCTTCTCCAGAATCCGACGAATGGCGAATCGGGAGCTACACGGTCATAGAACAACAGCCCATTTTTTTTTGTCAGGTTGACGCTACTGCCAGATTCAATCGCTCGCGTTCCCGGCAATGTTCCGTCGCTGATCCAGACACCGGAATTCGTCGTGAAATAGAGCTTGCCATCCAAATCAACGAAATTCGACGGATAGGAACCATAACCGTAGCCCTCGTTAAAGTCGGGGTTGAGATCAAATTCAACGGTGCCCCCAACAGTTCCATCACTGGTCCAAAGTTCTATTCCATTACCTGAAAATTGTTGCGTGGAACCCCCGGCGAAAAAGAGCCGGCCTTGTTGATTGAACAAATTCGACAAGTCGCCATAGGTTTCTTTGAGAAACACCGTTCCCGCATCGGTTCCATCGCTCTTCCATAACTCCGAAAAATTGGCAAAGAAAAGTGTGCCTCCGACGTCAGTTAGTTCGTACAACGCATCCAGCCGCTTCACATCCGCCAAAGCCAACGAGGGATGTTCGATTTTCCAAAGTTCGGTGCCTTGGTCCGCTACGAAGTACAGATCGCCGGCCACGTCGGTCAATTCCGTAAACGATCCAGCCGGAAGATTCTGTACAGCCGCTGTCCCGGAAGCACGACCGTTAGATCGATAGATGGACTGGGCAGACGAATTGACTTTCGCAGTGAAGTACAACATGCCGCCAGAAACCGTAAGATTTTCGGCGCTGTCCGACCTTGGCATCAGGTCAATCAAGCGCACCATCCGCTGCGTGGCTGTGTCTACTCGAAATACATCGCCGGAACCTCCAACCAGAAACAAATTGTCGCCAAGTCGAACGGGCTTGGACAACTTCGAATCTCTCGCGCCTGGAGCCAAATCGCGCACGATCGTCGTCCCGGCAACAGTACCATTTGTTTTCCAAAGTTCGCGGCCTGTCTCGGCGCTAAACCCTTGGAAGTAAAGCGTGCCGTTGACATCAAACAAATGGCGCGGCTGGTTATCGTCAGGCCCCAACGACACCATTCGCCGCACACCGTCATTGGTGCTATTGACCTGCCACAAATCAAGGTCGCTGGAACCCGGGTCCTTGCCTACAAAGTAAACATACGGCCCCGATGCAACCGGTTCGCGAATCGACTGCCACAAGTTGGACTTGTTCAGATTGACTACATTCGTCAAATCGACCGAAAGGCATTCACGATTTTCAAGTCGAACGAACGCAAACTCATTTTTACCAGATGTTTTTCGGACCGCAGCTGTTTTTCCAACACGAAACATTCTCGAAGCTCCGAAGGTGCGGGGAGTGGCCAGGCAAACCAATTGGTCACCCAAATTTTCTCGATATTGTAGTCGTTCTGAGGCAGGCAGACCGCCGATTTCGGAGGCTTTTTTCAAAAAAAGTGTACCTCGCGAAAAACGAAATTCGAAAATCGTTTTGGTCGTCCGTATGGTCGAAGAGTTGCCCCGGCCTTGAGCCCGATTACTTTCTTGCGGCTGTTTCTTTAGCCATGCCGGAAGCACCCAAGTTTCTGCGTAATGGTGAATCCTTGGTTCCACCGCAGCAAGCTCGGTTGCGGCCGGCTCGTTGCCGAGGTTCGTTAATGGAAAATCCCCGGCCAAGCCTAGCGGCTACTGAGACCAACGAGAACCGGCAATTGAAGCACGAAAAAACCTGCGGCCAAAGGAACCGCAGGGTTTCGAACTTCACCAAGTCGAGGCGACAGGACGCCAATTGAACTTTTTTTGAATGAAGCCAGAAACTGGGCGAATTGGGGGATCGATGTCAATGGACCAATCTAGTCCTTCGCTTTTCTCGAATCCGCCCTGGAATTAATATTTTCTATGGAGGTCTCGATATAGTCTTTTACAATATGATCAGATTCGTTTTTCAGGCATTCTTTCAATGTAGATATCGAGGTGCTATTTCCATATTCACCAACTATTTTCGCAGCCGTCCAGCGTCGCCATGGGTTGTCGTGAAGTCTTAATACCGGTAACAAAAACGTTGCTATTTCGCTCCCGTTTTCTCGCAAGCATTTCTCAGCATTGTCAACTTCTTCGTCCGAAGGGACAGGGCCGCTAGGTGTCATCAGCTCACTTAGTATCGCATATGACGAAATTGCCCTGAACTTTGCTATCGTGCTCTTGTCGCCGATTTGGCAGAGGCGAGAAAAGTTTGTTTCGTCGGGGACGCGTACGAAATCTTCTAATGCCGCCTCTGCTAGCGGCACTTGCTTCGGGGTTTGGTTGCGGCTCATTTTTTGAGCGTCTTCAGTTGTACATGACGCCATTACGACAATTGCAAAACACAAAAAAAACCGTCTCCGATTACACTTCATTTTGATGCGCTTGCTCCTTGATCAAATCAAATGGGTCAGATCAAATCAAATGGATCAGGGTGTGCCGGGATAAAACCGGTTTGGAATAGAGAATGAGAGTATCTTACGAAGAAGGTTTAGCCAACTACTTCGGCCTTCAGCGAAGGGGCGGACCAGGTGACTGGTTTGGCTTGAGCGTCCGTGCGAAGGGTAACGCAGGCCAGCTATTGAGCTCCGAATTCACCACTTTTGTGTGCCGATCCTGTCCTGACAGGGAGAGGGCAACATCGACTTCACCGTTCAGGGCGAGGTGCAGGCGAACACGGCGGAGTCTGAGAACCTGTGCATGCGTGGACATTCCAAACGCGAGAACCGGGAGGTCTCTTTGGCTTTCAGTGGCAAGGAGAAAGCGATGATTCTCGCCACTATCAGATCAAATCAAATGGGGGAGAAAACAAAGGTGGGAGAAAACAAAGGTGTCAGAAAGGTGTAACAGTTTAGTCTAATTTTAGTTTGGTTTTTGCGATTGAGTTTTTTTGAATGGAAGGGATCGAGCAAGTTGGATTTTGATTTGAAAGAAAGATGGCCTGTGCTGGTTTGCGATTTTTGCCCCGGCGGATAAGGATCGCGCAGCAGCGAGCCGACTTGAAACCGGAATGGTCCCAAGGGATCTTGAACGCATCGAGCCAGTGCGCGAGCGACTG
>WBZS01000713.1_pt1 | contig 35501 bp, 34 predicted proteins | sample 5204201 | NCBI WGS metagenome assembly WBZS01 (sample SAMN12344357, study PRJNA552823) | activated sludge metagenome | biome: Activated sludge suspended growth; feature: Nitrification reactor; material: Wastewater; isolation source: activated sludge from nitrification reactor of wastewater...
CTAAGAGGTTCCTGATAGCGGCCCTGCCGAACGCACGCCGCGCCTCTGATGGCACCAGTCTTGGCAACAACGGGACTCAATCGGGTTTCGCGAGGGAGGTTCGCACCGTAAGGCACCGGTCGTGGCGGCAACTAGCTGCAACGGAACTCGGCCTTGTGCGGCATGTTGTGGACTCTCCGAGTGGTGCCCCTCGTCGGGGGCGACTAGATGGAGGGATGATGTCCGCATCAACTGCTGAAGCCCAGCATCACGGGGCTATCTCGAAGCTTCCAGCGACGAGCATCGTGGGCTACGGCCTCGGTGATTTCGGGTGCAACCTTTCGTTCTCGCTAGCTACTGCGTGGCTGCTCTTCTACTACACCGACGTCGCAGGGTTCTCCTCGGCCGCTATCGGCACGATGTTCTTCATCGTCCGGTTGTGGGACGCGGTGGCCGACGTTCTCGCCGGTCGTGCGGTCGACAGCACGATGACCCGGTGGGGCAAGTTCCGTCCGTTCATCCTGTTCGGCGCGCTGCCCCTCCTGCTCCTCAACATGCTCACGTTCTACGTGCCGGGCAACCTGCAGCGTCAGGATCCGACTCAGCCGCTGCTCACCAGTGGCATGGGCATCCTGTGGGCCTACCTGACCTATGCCGCGCTCGGCTTGGCCTACTCCTTGGTCAACATTCCGTACGGCTCCATGGCCTCGGCGATGACCCAGTCGGTCAACGAGCGGGCCAAGCTCGTTTCGTCCCGTGCCTTCGGTTCGGCCCTCGGTGGGGTGTTCCTGACCTTCGTCATCGCGCCGCGAATCTCGGCGCTGCAGAAGAGCTCGACCGGCGCCTACAAGAAGCTGACCGAGGCGGTCAAGGCGAACGACACGGCCGCTATCGAGCAGGCCAAGACTGCCGTCAACGACATCCAGCACCAGTTGCAGAACATCTTCACGACCACCACGTTGATGTTCGTGGGGCTCGGTTTCATCTGCTTCATGCTGCTGTTCCTGTGGTGCAAGGAGGCCGTCGTGCGTACGTCGGCCAAGACCACGATCAAGGACACCGTCGACACGATGAAGACCAACGGCCCGCTCGGCATTCTCTGCGCGGCGTCGTTCTTCTACCTGATCGGTGTCAACGCGGTCGGTCCGATCTCGGCCTACTACGCCCGCTACGTCTTGGGTGACACGAACTGGACCGTTCCGATGTCGGTCGTGAACGTCGGCATCTCGCTGATCATCACGCCGTTCATCCCGGCCTTGATCGGCAAATTCGGCAAGCGCGCCGTCTTCCAGTACTGCGGCGTCTTCACCGTCATCGGTGGCGTCTCGCTCTTCTTCCTGCCGAGCAACCCGGTTAATGCGGAGACGGGCGTGCCGATCCAGGCCGGCCTCACGTGGGTCGTCCTCGTGGCTCTCATCCTGCTGGCGATCAAGGGTCTCGGCGCTTCGCTGATCAACACGGTCATGTTCGGCCTCGAAGCCGACACCGTGGAGTACGGCGAATGGAAGACGGGCAAGCGCTCCGAGGGTGCCACCTACGCGGTATTCTCCTTTACCCGCAAGATCACGCAGTCGATCGGCGGTCTGCTGTCGGGCCTCCTGCTCGGCTGGGGTGCCTACAAGGCCAACCAGCCCGTTCAGGAGCCCATTACCCACACCATGATGAAGGCCGCGATCGGCCTCATCCCCGCCAGCGTCGCGATCATCGCGATGCTGATCTTCAGCCGCTACCCGCTGAACGACAAGTTGTTCGCTCAGATCCGCGACGAGACCGAGGCCCGCAAGGCCGCCGCTGCTGCGGCTGCCGCCCAGGGCGAGGCAGCTCACTGAGCTCACGTCGTCACGACCGAAGGGCCCGGCTGATGCCGGGCCCTTCGGCGTTCGTGTCGTTCTAACACTTTGATCACAAAACGTTCAGGTCCCCTTCACTCATCCGATGTGTGGCATTCTGGAATTGCCACATCGTGGGAGTGCCCAGGGGGTTGCTGGGGGCGTCTCGCAGCCTCCTGGAGCCACGATGGTCCGGCTCAAGCCCCACTCGCCAGCCACCCCCGGACCGCGTAGGTCAACGTCGCGGATTAACGTCACGCGCTCACCGTGTCCCGACTGTGGCATCGAACAGCGTTCAGTGGCATCAAACAGCGATCGTTCGAGGGGGAGTCACCCCGTGACCGGGGTGCCCTTGCGAGTCGCCTCCGTTCCGCGATCGAACACCTCTGGCCCGATGCGGCCGCTGACGAGCCAGAAGGCCGCAGCCAGAACGGCGTAGCACACGGCGAGGCCGAGGAAGATCGGAACCGAAACGCCGTTCGGCGGCAGGATCAGGGCCGCGATGACCGCAGCGGACACGAACGCGGCGTTGAAGATCATGTCGTAGACCACGAAGACCCGCCCCTTGTAGGTGTCGTCGATGTGAGCCTGAACGAGAGTGTCGGTGCAGATCTTGAACGATTGGGCGACCAGGCCCAGCAAGAACGATGCGGCGATCAGTGTTCCCTTCTGGAACACCGAACCCGGGAACGCCTGGACCCCAGCGGCTGCCAGAGCGAGGGCGATCATCCAGCGCCGGACCCCGAACCGCGCCGCCATAGGAGGTGACACGGCGGACGCAAGCAGGAAGCCCGCGGTCGTCGCCCCGGCCCAGATCCCAAGGTCGACCATGGCCGCGTTGACATCGCTGAGTTCGTGGAAGTAGTTGCGGTAGGCCAGAATCGTGCCGACCATCGACACTCCGAAGATCACCCGCTGAAAGCCGATCGTGGCCAAGGCAAGAGCAGCGGGGCGACGGTGCCTCAGGTGGCTGAAAGCCGTACGAAGACCTGCCCAGACCTCTCTGGCACTGCGGTGGTGTTCGTGATCCGGGCCGAGCGCCTGGCGGTGGAACCGGCTGGCGAGGAAAGCTGAGGTTGCGAAACCACACGCTGCGATGGCGAAGGCCAGCGCGTCGGCCTGATAGGTCTGCCAGATCGACCCCAGGACGAATCGGCAGCCCAAGACCACTCCGCCGCCGATCAGTACTCCGCCGGGCCCGACGAGGGGCATCACGGTGTTCGCCGAGAGGTACTCATCGGGATCGATCGTGTGAGGTAACGCAGCGGAGATGGCAGCGAGCAAGAACCGGTTCGCTGACAGGGCCACCAGCGCTGCGGCGGCGATCCCAATCTGCACAGGGGAAGAACGATCGCCAGTCAGAACCAATGCGCCGATGATCAGGGCGATCACGACTCGACACGAATCGGTGACGAGGATGATCTGGCGACGCGACCAGCGGTCCAGCACGATGCTGACGAATGGTCCCACGATCGAGAAGGGCAGGAGCGTGATCGCGAGGACGGCTGCGATAGACCAACCGTCGGGCTGCTGGTACGGGGAGAACAGCACGTACGACGCCAGACCCACCTGAACGGCCCCGTCGGCGGCCTGGGTGATGATCCTCAGCAAGAGGAGCCGGCGAAAGGACGCATGCCGCCAGAGGTCTGCCACGCTCTGAAACACACGCATTCCCGGCTCCGATCCCGCGAATCCCTCAGCGCGGCGTCAGTGATGCTACCCGGCAGGCGCGGTCGGTTCGGGTTCACGCTGACGTACGGCGGGCGGGGCGTTAGGCTCCGAGCGTCACGAGGAGGTGCGCATGTCAGAGACGAGCGGCCGAGCAGAGGATGCGCGAATCCGTCAGGAGCTCGCCGATTCGACGAGCCGTCACGAATCCGAACGTGCCCAAGCATTGATCGACGCCTTCATCGTCAAAGCTCGTGAACTCGGCGTCGAACCCGTACCCCTGCGAGCGAAGACGTTCTCGGGAGCCGACGTGAAGACCGACAGGACCGGTTGGTACATCCGTCGCAACCGGTCCATCGCGATCGGGGTCGACGGCGGCTACTACCAACTGACCGTTCCCGGCGGCGGCTTTCTCGACCGGTTCAAGGGTGTATCGGTCAAACCCACTCCGCCGCCCCTGGTCGTCGGACGCGGCGGGCGCGACGGCGAGACCGGCGATCTGGCCGAGTTTCTCGAGCGAGCCTTGAGCCGTACCGAGTAGGGAAGCGGGGTCTGCCGTACCGAAGACACCAGAGACCGGTTCGAGGTGAGGGCCGTACCCAGGACAGCAGGAGCCGGTCGGGGTCGAGCCGTACCCGCCCCCCTCACGGACCTGCCAACTCGTGACTGCGCGCCGCCATGCGTTTGAGCGCAGTGCTGCAGCGCCAGCGAACAGTGGCTGGCGTCAACCGATGACGAGCGGCGGCCTCGTCGCTGGTGAGACCTTCGACGTACACGCATTCGACCACGACTCTGTATTTCGCCTCGATGATGCCCAGGCCCTCCGCCCGGTCGAGCACCGCCGAAGCGAGGGCGAGACGTCGCCGCTGGACATGGTGAAGGCAGCCCAGCGGTTGCAGCTCCGCGAGCACGTCGCGTCGGGCACCCAGCACCAGGGTCATCAACACCGACGTTCCCTTGGGGCCGACCCGGTAACGGCCAATCCGTACCCACACAGCCGCAACCAGGGTCGACACCGTCAGGCGATCGTCGTGTCTGGCCAGCTTCTGCAGCCAGGGCATGGCGACCTCTAGCAGGACCCACCCAGCAAGGCGACTGCCCGATTGGGCGGCATCGATCAGGTGGACAAGCAGGGGATCGGGCTGAGGGGAGGTGCGGCACGCCTCGACCGCCTGCTCGGCCGTCAGGCCACCGGTGTCGCCGAGGGGTGGTAGATCGCAGTCCGAAACCTCGGTCCAGTGTCGAGAAATCGTGGCGAGGCATGGGTCCTGGGTGGCCATGTGGGTCTCCTGGGGGTGAGTTCGTGACCCCGAGCCAACCCCCGTACCGTTGCCGATCTCGTTGCCCGACACGCAGACGGTGTCACCGGCGCACCGATTGTTGTTGTTCGCAGGACGACGAGTGTTGTCCGTACGTGCACCCGTCTTGCCGGGCCCGCCCCCGGGGGGCTCAGGCCTCTCCGCCGTCGGCGGGAGGTTGCGGCCACAACGACATGCGGAAGGCCTCGCGAGACGACAACACGACGGTCGGTACGGCTCCCAGCGTCAGCTCGGGGTCGTCGGACTGCACCAGCGGCACGATCCGATGGTCGAAGAGTCGAGCCATCCGGGTGGCCTGGGCGATCGCATCCAACAGCGACAGCGCCTCAGGGCGGTGACGGGACAGGAAATCGTCGTACACACCGAGCACGAGGGCGAGCCGGAGCACGGGCTCGCCGTACGGGTTGTCGGTCCGCGCCAACTCGCTGAGCCAACTGCCGACCGTGGACAGGTTTCTCGGCAGCGACGGCGGCATCGCCAGCACCTCGGCGAGCTGATCGGCGGCGGACGTCGGATCCCATGGGCGACAGTCGAAGGCCGCCACCCGGTAGTTCCGCGCTCGAAGGTCGGAAAGGATCTGCCCGAGGACGGCACGGTCGAGCACGATCCCGAGCGCCCCCCGGACCAGCGCGGCACGAGGGTTGGCGCCGCTCCCCGCGGTGTAGTCGGGCATTCACGCCTCCTCTCGGACCCACACTAGGGCGACCGGCGAATGCCCGCAGGGCACGCGAGGAGACCTCTCATCTGGGGTCAGTGGGATGTGCCAGGGTGGCCGCGTGGAACCGAAAGGGTCGGCGCGACCGCACGAGTGCGATGGAGTTGGGGTTGAATCGCACTCTGAACGGTCCGGCGAAAGGACACACCGGTGAACGGTGAACGGTGGAAGGACGTGGACACGTACCTCGGTTCGACACTCGGGCTCGAGGATGCCGCGTTGCGGCAGGCCCGCGTGACGACTCAGGCGGCCGGACTGCCGTCGATCGAGGTGTCGAGCGCCCAGGGAGCGTTGCTGGCACTGTTGTGTCGCATGGTCAGCGCCCGCAGGGTTCTCGAGTTCGGCACGTTGGGCGGCTACTCGACGATCTGGCTGGCCCGAGCCGTGGGCGACAGCGGGCACGTCGATACGTTGGAGATCGACCCCCGCCACGCCGACGTCGCCCGCCGGAATCTCGACGAAGCCGGCGTGGGAGACCGAGTGGAGATCCACGTCGGACCCGCAGCGCAGACCGTGGTCGACTTGATCGCGACCGCTGAGCCGTACGACCTCGTCTTCGTCGATGCCGACAAACCGAGCAATACCGACTACGTCGAGGCGGCTCTGCGACTGGCGCATCCCGGGACTGTCATCGTGGTTGACAATGTCGTCCGAGCCGGCGGGGTGGTCGACGGTACCGACCGGTCGTCGGAAGGTTCACGACGAGTCCTGCGGTTCATGGCGGACGAGCCGCGGCTGACGGTGACCGCCATTCAGACCGTCGGGAGCAAGGGCTGGGACGGCTTCGCGGTCGCGGTCGTGGGATAGGGATCGGCCGAACCGGGTCAGGGGTTCGTCACGGCGATCACGACGTACTCGGGCTTGGATTCGAGCTTGTCCTTGGCGCAGGAGGTACGGCGGAGAGGTCCCGGGCGCTCCTGCACGGTCAGGTTGACCGAACCACCTGGCCAGGACCAGGTCGACCTCGTCAGGTCGCCCTCGTGGTCACTGCTGACCAGGATCAACGATTCGTCGACGACACCAGATCGCTCACGCGCGGCGATCTCGGCGGCCTGCAGAGCGGGTGCGTACCCACTTCTGCCGCGCATGAGGTCGGGTACGACCTGGCGACGTACGACCGCCGCGTACACCTCCGCCGCCCGATCCTCCGGAACCCGCCCGTAGACCACGCCCGACGGCAACGTCAGACACGTCGCGGCGAAGCGATGCCCGCCCAGATGCGTGGTTTCCCAGACGCGATCTGCCTCGGCCAGGTGCCCTGGCGCACGCGCTGCTTCCTTGTCGGCCAGCGCGTCGAACAGACGCCGACCGAGTCGGGCGCAGCAGGCGTCGCGGCGCGCATGCGTACAGACGGCGATGGCGTACGGCTCCTCACCCCAGCCGGCGGGTACCAGTCCCCGAGCCAGCGTCCAGATCACGGCTGCGAGTTCGGCGGCGCTCGGGTATGCGTCGGCTTGACGCTCGACGAGTCGGCCGGCCGCGCTGACCAGAATCCAAGGCGACGCGGGAACCCCGGGCGCCGCGTCTTCGTTGTGGGCGCGCGGTCGGCGGATCAAGCCGACCCGGGCAGCCAGGCCGGCGAGTGACGCGACGTAGTCCGGCTCCAGAGCGTCCAAGCCCTCGCTCGGCCAGGGTCCACCGTGTTCGAGCAGGACGTGAGCGGCGGCGACTTGGGCTGATCCAGCAAGAGGTTCGCTCGAAGCAGCACTCAGGGCGGAACAGGCCATCGTCAGGTCCGGCACAGTCGTCACCTAACCACGTTCTGTGAGTCGGGGAGGTGACGTCCAAGCCCGACCCCCTCAGAACACGCGGGCTTGGCCCGAATGACGGAGCCGACCGGGCTCCGCGGCCCGCGGCTGACATGACGTGCGTATCGAATCTGCCTCTAGATCGAGGGCGGATCGGAATTGGCACGTTCAAATCCCGTTTCGCGGGCAGTTTGCGTCTCTACCTCGCGCCCCGACGCCCCCGCCAGTCACGTCATCGCCCCGCAATGTCCGATTTCCGCTGGTTTGCCGGACGTCGACGCGACATCGTTGACCCATGACGTCCCTCGACCACGCGATTTGCTACCGAGTCGTGCAAAGCCGCGACCGGCGGTTCGACGGCGTCTTCTACACCGGTGTCACGACGACGGGCATCTTCTGTCGACCCTCCTGCCCGGCTACCACGCCCAAGCCAGGCAACGTGCGTTTCTACTCCAGCGCCGCCGCCGCCCATTCAGCCGGATTTCGGGCTTGCCGACGGTGCCTCCCCGACGCCGTACCCGGCTCGCCCGACTGGGACGCCGTTGCCGACGTCGCCGGCCGTGCCATGCGCATGATTCGTGACGGGGTCGTCGAGCGGGACGGGGTGGAGGGGTTGGCGCGGCAACTTGGCTACTCGGTACGGCAACTCAATCGCCTGGTCACGGCGGAATGGGGCGCCGGCCCCCTCGCCCTCGCCCGGGCGCAACGAGCCCAGACGGCCCGGGTGCTGCTCGAGACCACCGAGCTGTCCGTCACCGAGATTGCGTTCGCGGCTGGGTTCGCGAGCGTCCGTCAGTTCAACGACACGATCCTGGCCGTGTACGGCTCGACCCCGCGCGAGTTGCGCGCCAGACCGCGCGCGGCCCACCGACCCGACGGCGCGATCGCGGTCCGACTGGCGGTGAGGGAGCCGTACGACCGGGCCGGCGTGCTCGCGTTCCTCAGCCGCCGCGCGGTGCCTGGTGTCGAGGCCGTCGGCGCCAGCACCTACGCACGCACGCTCCGGCTGCCCCACGGAACGGGGGTCGTCGAGATCACGCTGGCCAGTGGTTCTCCCGGCATCGTGCCTTGTCAACTGTGGCTTTCGGATCTTCGGGATCTCGCACCTGCCGTCGAACGAGCCCGACGACTCGTCGATGCCGACTGCGACCCGGTCGCCGTGGACGCGCATCTGGCCGAGGACCCAAGACTGGGCCGGCTCGTCGCACAGACGCCAGGCATCCGTGTGCCGGGTCACGTCGACGGGTTCGAACTCGCGATTCGGGCGGTGCTCGGCCAGCAGGTCACGGTCGCGGCAGCGCGCACCCTGACCACCCGGCTGGTGGAGTCGTACGGCGACCCCCTCGCAACCCACCGTCCCGACCTGACGCGGTTGTTCCCGACCGCCGCCGCGCTGACCGATTCCGCGCCGGCCGGGATGCCCCGCACCAGGCAGCGCACCGTTGCCGCGCTCGCCCGGGCGGTGGCCGAAGGCCTCAGCCTCGACCGCGGAACCGACCGTACCTCCGCTGTCGCGGCGCTTCTCGACCTGCCGGGCATCGGGTCCTGGACCGCCGGGTACGTGGCCATGCGGGCCCTGGGCGATCCCGACGTGTTCCTGGCTCGCGATGCCGCGGTACGGCAGTCGGCCGCCCGGCTCGGGGTCACCCAGGGCGAGTTGGTCGACGCGAGTGAGGCGTGGCGGCCGTGGAGGTCGTACGCCCTGATGCATCTATGGCGGCTCGCCGCCGGAACGGAGATTCCTTCATGACCCGCACCGATGCGGCCGACACCGCCGTGACCCACCCCGCGTTCACGACCGTCATCTCGCCGGTCGGCGAATTGCTCCTCGTGACCGATGGACGCGCGATCACAGCGATTGGGTTCGAGCCGTACGAACCACCGATCGCGCCCCGCGACGACCACCATCCCGTGCTGAGGCAGGCTGCGGAGGAGTTGGCCGAGTACTTCGCCGGCGAGCGCGAGGAGTTCGACCTGCCACTCGCTCCGGTGGGAACCGAGTTCCAACATCGGGTGTGGGACCAGTTGCGGCAGATCCCGTACGGAACGACGGTCTCGTACGGTGACATCGCTCGTCGCATGGGACTGGTTCCGGGAGCCTCCAGGGCCGTCGGCCTCGCCAACGGGCGCAACCCGATCCCGATCGTCGTCCCTTGTCACCGTGTCGTCGGCGCCAACGGATCCCTGACCGGCTACGCCGGGGGAGTCGACCGGAAACGAACTCTTCTCGACCTCGAACAACACGCGCTATCCGGCTCCTAGCAGAATGACTCACGCGGGCTCGTGGGGCGAAGATCACCCGGCGTCAGCGGCGACTTCGAAGGGACGTCCAATGCTCCAGGTCACACCGGTGAGCGACGGTTGGAGGGTTGGCCTGAGTCGGGCCGCCGAGGGCACGCCACCGGGGGCAGCGAACTGGAACGTACCCGCCTCGGTGCCCGGGTGCGTGCACACCGACCTCATGGCTGCGGCGCTTCTGGCCGATCCGTACCTCGACCAGAACGAGACGGCCCAACACTGGATCGGCAACAGCGACTGGCTGTTCGAGACGACGGTCGACGTGCCGATGGGCGACCGCGTCGACGTGGTGTTCGGCGGTGTCCAGACGGTGGCCGAGGTGCGGTGTGAGGGAGCCGTACTCGGCACGACTGCGAACATGCACCGTTCGTACCGGTTCGACGTGACGGCCTGGGCCGGGTCGCGGGTACGGCTGAGCGTGACGTGTCTGAGCACGCGCGCCCATGCGCTGGCCGAGAAGGAGCGGCTGGGCGCCCGGCCTGGTTCGTACGAGGAGCCTTACCACTACGTCCGCACGATGGCCTGCAGCTTCGGATGGGACTGGGGTCCGACGCTGCTCACGTGCGGGATCTGGAAGCCGGTGCGGTTCGAGGCGTGGGCGGGTGGCAGGTTGGCGTCGGTACGGCCGACCGCGCGCGTCAGCGGTGAATCGGGGGTCGTGGCCGTGCGGGTTCGCGTGGACAGGGCCGGAAACGGACTCGGCTCGGCGGAAGGCTGCGGCCTGGGCGATCTCGTCGTCACCGCGCGCTGTTCGGGCTCGACGGCCACGGCAACCCTGCCGCCGGGGGTCGACGAGGGCCACCTCGAACTCGCGATTCCGCGGATCGACCTGTGGTGGCCGGCGGGGATGGGAGGCCAACCCCTGTACGACCTGACCGTCGAGCTGAGCGACGGGTCTGCCGTACTCGACCGTTGGCAGCGGCGGATCGGATTCCGTCACGTCGAACTGGAGACCCACGCCGACGCGTACGGCGCGACGTTCGGGTTCCGGGTCAACGGCACGCCCGTCTTCGCCCGCGGGTTCAACTGGATCCCCGACGACTGTTTCCCCGCACGGATCACGCGCGAACGGCTGGAGTCCCGAATCGGCCAAGCCCTTGCCGCCAACGCCAACCTGCTGCGGGTGTGGGGCGGGGGGATGTACGAGAGCGACGACTTCTACGACATCTGCGACGAACGAGGCGTCCTGGTGTGGCAGGACTTCCTGTTCGCCTGCGCGGCGTACCCGGAGGAAGAACCGCTCGCCGGCGAGGTCCAGGCCGAAGCGCGTGAGAACGTCGAACGGCTCATGCCGCACCCCAGCCTCGTGCTGTGGAACGGCAACAACGAGAACATCTGGGGCCACGAGGACTGGGGGTGGCGCGAGGAACTGGCCGGACGCACCTGGGGGTGGGGCTACTACACCGACCTGCTGCCGCGGGTGGTGGCCGAGGTTGATCCGGGGCGGCCGTACTGGCCGGGGAGCCCGTACTCCGAGCTGGACAGTCCCGGCGTCGGCGGCGCGGACGACGCCCCGCTCGTGCCGCACCCGAACGATCCGGCGTACGGCCCGACGCACATCTGGACGGTATGGAACAGGTCCGACTATTCGACCTACCGCGAATGGCGGCCGAGGTTCGTGGCGGAGTTCGGGTACCAGGCACCGCCGACGTGGGCGACCCTGACGTCCGCGATCCACGACCAGCCGTTGACTACCGATTCGCCCGGGATGCTGGCCCACCAGAAGGCTCGTGGGGGGAATCGCAAGCTGCTCGACGGGATGCGGGCGCACCTGCCGGGGCCACGTGACATGGCGACCTGGCACTACCTGACGCAGGTCAATCAGGCCGAGGCAATCAGGTACGGCATCGAGCACTTCCGGTCGCTCCAGCCCCTGTGCCGAGGGGCGATCCTGTGGCAGCTGAACGATTGTTGGCCCGTCACGAGCTGGTCGGCGGTCGACGGTGGGGGCCGGAGAAAGCCGTTGTGGTACGCGGTTCGGCGGGCCTTCCGGCCCCGGCTGGCGACGATCCAGCCTGGCGCAGAGGAAGGGCGTCCCGACCTCGTGCTGGTCAACGAGACCGAGAGCGCCTGGCCGGCGGCGGTGACGTTGTGCCGCCTGGGGTTCGACGGGCGGCGGTTCGCCGAGGCTCGGGTGGACGGGCAGGTCGAGCCGTACGGCGTCGTGCGGCTGCCGATCCCCCCCGACCTGTGCGAGCCCGAGGACCGCACGGCGGAGGTGCTGGTCGCCGATGTGGACGATGGCGGCAGCCGTACCCGGGCTCTGTGGTTCTTCGCCGAGGACAAGGACCTGAGGTTGGTGGAGGGCGGGTTGGAGGCGGAGGTACGGCAGGAGCACGGCCGGGTCGCGGTGACGGTTCACGCGCGGCACCTCGCGCGGCACGTGATGCTGCAGGCTGACCGGATCGATCCGGGGGCCGGATTGGACGAGCAACTGGTGACTCTCCTGCCCGGCGAGTCGGTGACGTTCGTCGTCGAGACCGACGTCGTGAGCGGGGACTGGGTGGCGCCACCGGTGCTGTGGAGCCTCGACGACGTGATGCAAGGAGCGGACGATGACGTATGACCTGGCGGCTTTCCGGGCTGGGTTTCCCAGTCTCGATTCGGGAATCGCGCACTTCGACGGACCGGGTGGCACGCAGACTCCGCAGGTGGTGGCCGACGCGATCAGCCGGACGCTGACCGGTCCGCTATCGAACCGGGGCATGGGGTCGGTGCCCGAGTCGAACGCCGACCAGGCCGTGGCTCAATTCCGTGAGGCGTTCGCGGACTTCCTGGGCGTGCCGCCGGCTGGGATCGTCTACGGGCGCAGCGCGACGCAGTTGACGTACGACTTCTCACGCGCCCTCGCCCCGCTGTGGAAGCCGGGCGACGAAGTGGTCGTGACCCGGCTCGATCACGACTGCAACGTACGGCCGTGGGTTCAAGCTGCCGAACGCCACGGGTTGATGGTCCGGTGGATCGACCTCGATCCGGCAACCGCTGAGCTCGACCCGGAGAGCATCGACGGGGCGATCGGCGACCGTACGCGTTTGGTCGCCGTCACGGCGGCTTCCAACCTGCTCGGCACGATGCCGGGGGTACGGCAGATCGCCGACGCCGCGCATCGGGTCGGGGCGTTGGTCTACGTCGACGGGGTTCACTACGCGGCCCACGAATGCGTCGACCTGGACGCCATGGGGGCTGACCTGTTCGTGTGCTCGCCGTACAAGTTCCTCGGCCCGCACTGCGCCGTCTTGGGGGCGCGCCCCGACGTAATGGAAACCATCGCGCCCGACAAGCTCCTGCCGTCGACGAACGCCGTGCCCGAGCGGTTCGAGCTGGGCACTCTGCCGTACGAGATCATGGCCGGCGCGACCGCGGCCGTGAACGTTCTCGCCGATCTCGGGTCGAGTTCTGGACCCAGACGGGACCGACTGCGGGAGTCGTACCAGGCCATCGAGGCCCACGAGACCCGGCTGCGGCGGCGGATCGAAGCAGCGCTCGCAGAACTCCCGGTCGTCGTGCACTCGCGGGCCGCCCGACGCACGCCGACGCTGCTGGTCACGACCCCAGGGCGCCGCGCGTGGGAGGCGTACGGCTTCCTCGCCGAGCGCGGAGTGCTTGCGCCCGCAGGGTCGTTCTATGCGTACGAACCGTTCCGACGGCTCGGACTCGACGACACCCACGGGCTGCGGATCGGGTTGGCCCCGTACAACGACGACACCGACGTCGACCGACTCATCGACGGGTTGGAGGCATTCGTGACCTCGTGAGCCCGGGCGCGCGCTCGCGGCCCACGTATCACGCCAGGGTTTCGCGTCTCACGTCACGTGAACGAGCGCCAGGCGTGAGGAGACGGGATGAACGAGGTCGAAGGAGCCAGGAGTTTCGGCGTGCCCGCAGAGAAGTACGGCGGGTTCATGGGCCGCTACTCGTGGGTGCTGGCGTCGCACTTCGTGGACTTCTTCGGGCTGCCGCAACGGGGGCGATTCCTCGACATCGGATGCGGCCCCGGGGCTCTGACCGTCGAGGTGGCTGAACGGCTCGGCGTCGACCGGGTGGCGGCCGTCGATCCCTCACCGGCGTTCGTCGCTGCGTGTCAGGCCCGGTTGCCCGGGGTGGAGGTACGGCAGGGGCGAGCGGAGGAATTGCCCTTCGAGACGGACTCGTTCACCGCCGCCGCGAGCCAGTTGGTGTTCCACTTCGTCTCCGATGCCCCGGCGGCCGCGGCCGAGATGGCCCGCGTGGTCGCGCCCGGTGGCACGGTCGCCGCCTGCGTGTGGGACGCCGAGCTGGGCTTGGATCTCTTGTCGGGATTCTGGGAGGCCGCCGCGTCCGTGGATCCCGGTGGCAGCGGCGGGGGGCGGGATCTGCGTTGGGGTAGGCCCGGCGAGTTGGGGTCGCTCATGGCATCGGCGGGCCTGGGCCACATTCAGGAGACCGTGCTGACCGTGGCGTCGACGTACCGGAATTTCGACGAAGTCTGGGCAGGATTCACGGCCGGGATCGGCCCGGCAGGTCAGTATCTGGCCGAGCTCCCCGCGGTGGGGCAGCAGGCGCTGAGGACGGCGTTGTTCGACCGGTTCGGCCGCCCTTCGGGCGCGGTCACGTTGAGGGGTACGGCGCGGGCGGTCCGTGCGTGGGTACCGGGTGAAGCACCATGACCGCGCACGACGTGGCCTGTGACGTGCTGGTCGTCGGCGGCGGTCCGGCAGGGATCGTGACTGCCATGCTGCTGGGCGATTTCGGGGTTGACTGTCTGGTCGTCGAGAAGCGTACGGAGGTCTCGTCGCTGCCGCGAGCGCGCGGTATCCATGCCCGCGCCACGGAGATCCTCCGACAACTCGGGGTCGAACCTGACATGGTCGCGTCGGCGCTGCCGGTACGGCCCGAAATGCAGATGCGCGGGCCGATCGATCAACCCCCGACGGCCGTCGTGACGACCGGTGGCGAGGAGTTCGTCGAGGTGAGCCCGTGCGAGGGAATCGCCATCTCTCAGGATCTCTTCGAGGGTGTGCTTCGGCGGCACCTCACGCGTCGACCCGGGGTCGACCTGCGGCTGGGGGCCGCAGTGACGGATCTCGACGTGGAGCCGGACGGATCGGTGCGGGCGACGGTGTACGACGGCTCGGCGGGCAGCACCTTCCGGGTGCACGCGTCGTACCTGGTAGCGGCGGACGGTTGGCGCAGCAGTGTTCGATCCAACGTGGGGATCGGGTACGTCGGTGACGAGACCGTGGCGACGATGCGAGGGGTCCGGTTCCGCGCCGACTTGACTCCCTGGCTGGGCGATCCGCCGCCAGCGTTGGTGCAACTGACCGACGTCGCAGGGATCCTCCTGCCGACGCACCCCGACCACCGATGGGTCACGATGCGGCAGCTCGGGCCCGATGGGCCTGGACCCGCCGCGACGACGGATTTCGTCCGGGACCAGCTCGGGGTGGACGTCCCGATCGAACCTCTCGGTGACAGCGACATTACGGTCGGAATCCAATGGGCCGAGACGATGCAACGGGGTCGGGTGTTTCTGGTGGGCGATGCCGGGCATCGCGTGACCCCGGCGGGCGCGACCGGAATCAGTTCGGCGATGGCCGACGCGCACAACCTCGCGTGGAAGCTGGCCGCCGCGCTGAGGGGATGGGCCGGGCCGGAGCTCGTGGAGTCGTACGCCGACGAGCGCGGCGCGGTCACCAGGGCTCTGTGTGCGGGGAATCGGGTGCTGTGGAAGTCCCGCGCCGGCGGGGCAGCGGTCGACCTTCGCACGTTCGACATGGGGTATCGGTACCGGTCCGCCGTCATCTGCGATGGGGACGCACGGCCAGTTCTGGACATGGACGAGCCGTACCTGCCCAACGCCGAGCCGGGTGCCCGGGCGCCGCATGCCTGGCTCGACGATCGCCGCGAGCGGTCGGTCCTGGACGAGTTCGGCCACGGCTTTGTCTTGATCTGCCGTACCGGATCGCCCTGGCCGAAGGCCGCAGACCAGTATCGGGGCCCGATCCCGCTGTCGGTGCTTGCGACCGAGCGAGCCGAAGTGCTGGAGGCGTACGGCATCGGCTCCGGCGCCGTTCTGGTGAGGCCAGATGGTCACGTGGCGTGGCGGACGCGGGAAGACCACGACCCGGGTGCGGCTCTCCAGCACGCGCTGGTGATCGCGAGCGGAGGAGTCAGCGCATGACCATGACCGGCTTGAGGGGGGTTGACCGATGAAGATCACGATCGCCGCGATTCCGGCGTACGGACATGTCTTCCCGCTGGTGCCGCTGGCGATAGCGGCCGCGGAGGCGGGACACGAGGTCGCGTTCGCCGCGAGTGATGCCTTCGCCGGACGATTGCCGGTGCCGGTCTTCGACGGCGTCCCTGGGGGCATGACGTTGCATGACGCGGAGATCGAGGCGCGGGCGGAGGTACGGGATCACTCTGACCCCTTCGCGTGGCCGACGGCGATGTTCGGGATCGTCATGCCCCGGCACGTACGGCCGAGATTGGTGGAGCATTGGCGGGCGTACGGGGTACCTGATCTGGTGGTGTACGACGCCTCGAACATCGGGGCGGCCGTCGCGGCTGCAGAGTTCGGCGTTCCGGCTGTGCCGTTTGCCGTCTCGGTCGCGGCGCCCGAGATGTTCATGACGCGACTCACGTCTGTCACTAACGTGACCGTCTCGCAGCCGATGCTGGATCCGACGCCGCCGACGTGGCGCAGCGCGTACGTCGACGCACTCGAACGCATTCCGATCAGATCGGTGGGCTGGTCCGACGCGCCGGTGGTCGGCGACGAACTGGCGGGACGAGGGTCGGGACCGGTGGGGTTTGTCACGCTGGGGACGGTGGCCTTCGGTGCCATCGAGGCGTTCCGCAGGGCCATTTTGGAGACGGCAGAACACTGCTCCTTGGTGATCGTCGCCGCCGGGCCTCAAGGCGATCCCGGCGCGCTCGGGGAGCTGCCGCAGAACGTATGGCTCCACCGGTACGTCCATCAGCCCACTGTCCTGTCACAGGTCGACGTCGCGGTCCACCACGGCGGGACCGGCACGTTGCTGGGGTGTCTCGCGGCCGGGGTGCCCCAGGTGATCACGCCGCAGGGCGCCGACCAGTTCATGAACGCAGCGAGACTTTCCGAACTGGGCCTGGGTGGTGTCGTCCCCAACAAGGCGCCCTCCGGAGCTGTGAGCGGGGCCGTGCAACGGGCCCTCACGGACCCATCGGTGCACGACCGGGTTGACCAGATCCGAGACGAGATCGCCGGCATGCCCTCTCCTGCCGACGTCATGGATCAGTTGCAGGAGCGGTATGGGTAGTTGGGACAGTGGCCCATACGGCGCCGCCGCTATGCGGCGTTCGGTTCAGCCTGCTCCGCCCGGTGAGCAGGTAGCGAGCGCGGTCGACAGCGCCGCGGAGTCATCCAACTCGGGCCGCAGCCACGTGACCGAGGGTGGGATGGTGACCGAGCCAGGCGGGGAACCGACGTACCAGAGCGGGCGGGCCGAGGAGTTCGATGAGTCCTGCCTGGCAGGCACTGGCCATGGACCGGTCGCCCATCCACACCTCGGTGAGCGCACGCAGGTCTGCAGTCACGCGGAGGTCGACCTCTCGACCGGGGTCGACCAGGCACAAGTCGATGGTGTCGGTGACGACGAGCCAGTACCGGCCCTTTCGCGGAGGTGCATTCCGCAGGTCGAACTCGACCACGGTCGAGTTGTCGGCCAATCCCGACGCGTGAAGCATGCGATGCATGTCCCACATCAGCAGGGACGGGTCGAGGTCTGCTGGTCCGTACTCGCTTCGAGCCCAGCGCTGCCCCCACACTCCCATCGCCTCGATGAGTGGGGACAGTTCGTGCCCAGCCGCAGTCAGGTGGTACGCCACCGTGCGGCCAGATCCAGTCCGCTCGACCACCCCGGCGCGGACCAGGCTGTGGAGTCTCTTGGACAACATGGCCGGCGACATGAGGGGGACGCCCCGCTGGATCTCGGAAAACCTGGAGGACCCACAGATCAGTTCGCGCAGGACCAGCGGGGTCCAACGCTCGCACAGCATCTCGGCGGTCTTGGCGACCGGACAGAACTGGCCGTACCCGGGCATGGACAGACCGTAGATCTCCCGACTGCGAGCCACAACTACAGAAGTTGAAGTGCGCACGACCCAGACGACTTGCTGTTCTGGGTGAATCATCACAGAAAGGAGCCTTCTCACCATGGGAAAGGCAGTTGTCTCACTCACCACTGGACTTGAAGACGCCGAGCGCGTCACGGTGGCCTTCCTCGTTGCGGTCGGGGCCGCAGAATCGGGCCGGCCTACGTTGATGTTCCTGACCAAGGAAGCCGTACGTCTGGCCGTACCAGGCGTCGCCCGAGCCACCGCCTGCGAAGGCTGCCCGTCGCTGGCGAGCTTGATGGATCGGTACGCCGCGGCCGGTGGTACGTACCTCGTCTGCCCGATCTGCGTCGACGCCAAGGGGCTCACCGATTCACCGCTGATCGACGGCGCCACCAAGGGCGGCACCGTGCCGATGTGGGCGTGGATCGGCGACGAAGGTGCCACGACCTTCAGCTACTGAAACCTGCTCGGGGTCGAACTCGACTCCCAGGTCACGAAAGGTTCACATGCACGAGAACACAGGGCTGTTCCTCGCCGAGGTACCCGAAGCGGCGGCCACGGGCGCTGTCGCGGACTATTTCGCGGTTCAGCGCGACGCCTGGGGATTCCTTCCCAATTACGCTCAGTGCTTCGTCCACCGGCCTGAGGTCGCGGCCGCCTGGGCATCCCTCAACGGGGCGATCAGAACCGGGATGGACCGGCGTCGCTACGAATTGGTGACGATCGCGGCCGCACGGGAACTGGGGTCGACGTACTGCACGACCGCCCACTCCACGTTCCTTCGCGACGACTGTGACGACGAGGAATCGCTCCGCAGCATCGCAGCGGCCCCCGACGGTTCACAGCTCGAGCCCCTCGATCGGGCGGTCTACCGGTTCGCAACGCAGGTGGCCCGAGACGCGACCACGATCGAACGGGCGGACGTCGCCGTACTCCAGGCCGCCGGTCTGACCGATCGGGACATCGCCGACATCGTGTACGCAGTGGCTGCCCGCTCGTTCTTCGCCACGATCCTCGACGCCCTCGGCGCGAGGCTGGACGCTCGAACGGCGGCCCGGTTCGAGCCGGAACTCCTGCAGACCATGGTGGTCGGTCGTCAACCCGCTCCCGCGGCGGGTCCGGGCTGATCGTGGGAGCGTCCGGGGATCGCGAACGGGTCGGTGAGCTCGCCAAGGGCGAGGAGGGACTTCCTGAACTCGGCCGACCTGCGGGGTCCCAGACGGGCCGTCCACTCGGCCTCGATCTCGGCTTGGACCGGTCTGGCGATCGCCACGACGGCCCTTCCTTTGGCCGTGATTCTGATCAGTCGCGCCCGTCCGTCGCGGGGGTCGGGGACGCGCTCGAGGTACCCGGCCGACTCCAGTTGGTCCACCAGATAGGCGGCCGTCTGTTTGGTGACCTGGGCCGCCCGCGCCAGCGTCGTCAGCCGCGAGCCTGCCTGGTCGACCCTCTGGAAGACACGGGCCTGAGCCAGCGTGATGGGATGGCCGGCTGCCTGTACAGCGGCGAGCACCCGGTCTTCGAGGTGGCGGTACGGCAAGAACAACAGCACGCCCAGACTGGGTTCATCTGTCATGCCCAAGACCTTGCCATGGATCGATCACCGCCTCATACTAGTCAGAACTTCTGACTATTTGTGGAGGTCGACGATGGACGAGACACTGTGGAAAGCCGTCGAACACGAGCGGTTGAGCCTGGCCGATCTGCTCGAAACCTTGAGTCCCGAGCAGTGGGAAACCCAGTCGCTGTGTGCTCGGTGGCGAGTCAAGGATGTCGCGGCGCACGTGGCGATGAGCCCGGTGCCGGAGCCGAGCATGCCGACCTTGGTCAAGGCGCTGGTACGGGCTCGCGGGCACCTCTGGGACGCCGCCGCGCAGATCGCCGTCGACTACGCCGAACGAAGCACCGGCGAGATCTGCGGCACGCTTCGCCGGGTCGCGGGTTCCCGCGCCATGCCGAAGATCACCAACCCCGAGAACCTCCTGATGGACGTCCTCGTGCACGGACAGGACATCGCCGTCCCGCTCGGCATCGATCGACCGATGCCCCAGTCTGCGGCCATGGCCGGATTCAACCGCGTGTGGACGATGGGCTGGCCCTTCTTTGCGCAGAAGCGGATGCAGGGGGTACGGCTGCTTGCCACTGATGCGCCGCTCGACGTCGGGGACCGCTCGGGTGCGCCCGTCGAGGGCCGGCTGGCCGACCTGCTGCTCCTCGTGACAGGGCGGACCGAGGCGGCGTTGGCCCGTCTGGACGGAGCGGGGTGCGACGTGCTGCGGCTCCGTTTGGCCGTACCAACCGGACGAACCCGCGGGCGGCCACCCTCGGCGTTCGTAGGCTAGGTAGGGTCGCAGCCGGGTCGATGGTGGATTCTCGAAGCTGTTCGTCCTTCAGCACCGTGCGCTCGAAGCTGGGCAGGAGCCGCGCTTCCGAAACGAGGTGACCTTGGCCGGGCAGGGTTTCGTACGTCGCGTTCGGGATCGCCGAAGCCAATGCTGTGGCCACGGGGTGCAATTCCTGCGGGCTCCGTTCTCCCACCATCACGTGCACCGGGACTCGAATGGCGGCGGCAAGGTCCAGGGGTGGGGGTGCGGCTGTCAACGCGAGGTCGTACCGCAGGGTTGGAGCCAAGGCGACCATCCGGCGCCAGCCTGGAGCGAAGGGAAGGAGCCGTACGAAGACCCGCGGCATCCCGATGCCGGTCAGAAAGCGCTTCAGAGCATCACTTGCGCGGTCGCCGTCGAGGAGGGAGACGACCTCGCCTTGGAGGTCGGCATAGGTGCGAGCGTCGTCTTCGTCGGCTGCCCACGAGGCGTCGTAGATCAACGCGCTCCGAACCTGCTCGGGGAATCGGTGGGCGGCGTGAAAGGCGAGAACCGCCCCGGACGAATGCCCGTACAGCGCGGCGCGCCCGCCGATCGCGTCGATCAGCGCTTCGATGTCGTCCAGTTCCCGCTCGAGGGACCAGGGACCGACGTCGGTCGAGTCGCCGCGCCCACGCCGGTCGTACGACACCGTTCTGAACCGCCGGCCCAAGCTCTTCGCCCCCTGTCGGACGGGGCAGAACGACCTGTGACAGGTCGCGCACATGACCATGACGAGCGGCGGGCCGTCGCCGTACGTTTCGTACGCGATCCGGGTGCCGTCGCGCGAGGTGACTGTCTGGTTCACGAGAAGCACCTTTCTGGACTCGATGGTTTGATAACTAGAAATCACGTTCTTACCGACGAAGACGGTGAGGTCGCGACGCGCTCGGAGTGAGGGACACGCTGGTGGAGGCGATGACCCACCAGTTGACTGCCGTCCTGACTCCCCGCATGCTCCGACTGCGACGCTTGGTGATCCGCGAGGTCGGCCGGTTCCCGGAACTGGCCCGCACCGTGTACGACAACGGTCCCCAGCGGGCCATCGAACGATTGACACGCCTTCTCAAGGCTGCCACCGCGGCCGGAGTGATCGACCTCGACGACCCTCGCCAGGCCGCGACTCAGTTGAACTGGGTTGGTCATGGGCGACCCCGTCAACCAGGCATGTTCCTGGGTGACCGTGCCGTACCCAATCCGGAGGACCTGAGGAACCACGTCGTGTCAGCGGTGGACACCTTCCTCGGCCGCTTGCGTCTTGAGGGGTGAAGACGTGGAACTGATTGGGAACAGTCGCAGTCAGACCTTCACGACTTCGAGCGCTTCGATCTCCCGCAACGCGTCGAAGTTGTGGACTTGGTGATACCGCCAATCCGCAGCTCCGAGGACCGCATCCCACAACACTTCTACGCGACCGTGCGCAGGTATTTCCCGAAGTGGGGAACCGTGAAGGCGACGCGACCGCGTTCGCCGGAGAACACGAGTCCCTTCTTGAGCAGGGCGTCTCGGGCGGGGGAGAGGGACTGCGCCGTACGGTCGAGGAGGCGCGCCACCTCGGAGGTCGACACCGATCCCTGGCCGTCGGCGTCGGCGTCGGCCATCGCGCGAAGGTAGTCGCGCTCGGCGGGGGTGGCCCGCTCGTACCTACTTCCGAAGAACCCCACGGCCAACTCCGACTCGGCTTCCGGGGCCCCCACCCGTACGTCCTCCGCTGTCAGTGGCGACCGGGGCGCGAGGTCCCAGACCACCTTGCCGTACGCCTGCACGAAGTACGGATACCCACCCGTCACCGCGTACATCGCCGCCAAAGCCTCCGCCGTCCACTCCACACCCTCGTCGGCAGCCGGTGCCGTGAGCGCCTGGTCGGCGGCCGAGCGCGACAGGCGATCGATCTTCGAGTAGGAGAACAGCCGTTCCGAGTACGACTTCGCCGCACTCAGCACGGCGGGCAGATGAGGCAATCCCGCTCCGACGAGCACAAAGGGCAGCCCCTGCTGGCCGATCTCGTGCACCGCCGCGCACAAGGCGGACACGTCTTCGGGCCCGAGATCCTGCATCTCGTCGACAAACACCGCGACACCGCGACCTCGATCGGCGGCCAAACCCGCGACGTCGACGAACAACTCGACCAGGTCTATCTCGATGTCACCGGAGTCGGCCCGGCCGGTGACAGTAGGAGCGAGGATCCCCGGCTGCCACCGGTCGGCGGGTTTGGCCCCCTTCGGGGCATCACGTTCGACGAACGCCTTGAGCACGCCCAACACCTGACCCGGATCTGAATGCGACAACTCGCGCACCGCCATGTGCAATGCGGCGCCGAGCGGCCGACGAAGCCCCTGGTCGGGCCGCGCTTCGAACTTGCCCGTACCCCAGCCCGCCTTGACGGCCGTCGACCGCAACGCGTTGAGCAGGACCGTCTTGCCCACACCGCGCAAGCCGGTCAGGACCAGCGACCGCTCCGGCCGGCCTTTCGAGATGCGTTGGAGCACCACCTCGAATTGACGCAACTGCTCGTCGCGTCCGGCGAGTTCGGGCGGTCGCTGACCGGCGCCAGGGGCGTACGGGTTCTGGATGGGATCCACGATCGGACTGTATTCGCCACTCTACGAACCACCTAAGACATCCGCAGAGTGTCGTAGCGACCATCGTTTCCCGGAGCCAGACGGTCCAGGCCAGAAGAGGTGGCACGAACGACGGCTCACGCGGCCCTCACTGCGATTATTCGCAGCGAGGGCCGCGTGAGCCGTCGTTCGGTACAGATGGACGCCCGGGGAGGGTTCCCTGCGAGACTCGCATGGCGTCGTGCGAGGGCATGAGGAGAATATCCTGATCTCTAAGACCGTCGCTATATGCAACTAGATTCAGTCAGACTCCGGGATCCACGACAACTCCTCCAACCACACCTTCGCGTTGCCGTCGGACGGCGCTCGCCAATCTCCCCGCGGTGACAGGGATCCGCCCGCCACGACTTTCGGGCCGTTGGGCAGAGCCGAACGCTTGAACTGGCTGAACGCGAAGAACCGCTTCAGGAAGACCTCCAGCCAGTGGCGGATCTCGGCCAGTCCGTACGCCTGCCGTTCCTCGTCGGCAATCCCGGCCGGCCACTCACCGAGCCCCACGTCGTGCCACGCATGCCACGCCAGGAACGCGATCTTGCTCGGCCGGTACCCCAGTCGCAGCGTGTAGAACAGGTTGAAGTCCTGCAAGTTGTACGGCCCGATGCTCGCCTGGGTCGACTGGGGCGCCTTGCCCTCGGTGGTCGGCACCAACTCGGGGGTGATCTCCGTATCCAGGATGCTGCGCAACGTCGCGTTGACGCCGTCGTCGAACAGACCTTCGCTGATCACCCACCGGATCAGATGCTGGATCAGCGTCTTCGGGATGCCGGAGTTGACGGTGTAGTGGCTCATCTGGTCGCCCACTCCGTACGTGCACCACCCGAGCGCCAGCTCCGACAGATCCCCCGTTCCCAGCACGATTCCCCCGCGCTGGTTGGCAATCCTGAACAGATAGTCGGTGCGCAACCCGGCTTGTACGTTCTCGAATGTCACGTCATAGACGGGATGCCCTTCGGAGAACGGATGCCCCAAGTCACCGAGCATCTGCTCGGCTGCTGGCACGATCGACAACTCCTCGAACGTGGTCCCGAGCGCCCGAGCCAGAGCGGTCGCGTTGGTCTTCGTGTGCTCGCTGGTCGCGAACCCGGGCAACGTAAAGGCGAGGATGTCGGACCTCGGCCGTCCGAGCCGATCCATGGCCCGGGCTGCCACGATCAACGCCTGGGTCGAGTCGAGGCCACCCGACACCCCGATGACGACCTTCGGATTGCCGATGGCCCGCAAACGTTGCTCGAGGCCGGAGACCTGGATCGAGTACGCCTCGTAGCAGTCGAGGGCGAGCCGGTCGGGGTCGTTGGGCACGAACGGATACCGGTCGATCGGCCGTCGCAGTCCGAGGTCCGTCGTCGGCGGGTCCAGCACGAAGTCGATCGTCTCGAACGTGTCGAACAAGACCGCGTCGCGATTGTCGTGGAACGACCCCTGACGCATCCGCTCCTGCCGCAGGAGGTCGAGATCGATGTCGGCGACCGAGTGGCGCGGTCCCTCCGGGAACCTCTCGGTCTCGGCCAACAGTGAGCCGTTCTCGTACACCAGGGTCTGCCCGTCCCACGGCAGATCCGTCGTCGACTCGCCCTCGCCGGCCGCGGCGAAGACGTACGCGGCCAGGCACCTGGCTGACGCCGACGCGCAGAGCAACTTGCGCCCCTCGGCCTTGGTCACGGTGATCGGTGACCCTGAGAGGTTGGCCAGCACGGTCGCGCCGGCCAAGGCAGCTCGCGCAGAAGGGGGCACCGGAACCCACATGTCCTCGCACACCTCGACATGCAGGGTCAGGCCGGGCACGTCGAGCGCCCGGAACAACAGACCGGCTCCGAACGGCACCTCCACGCCGAGCAGGTCGATCGTGCGTAGTTCGGTCGTCGCTCCCGCAGCGAAATGACGCTTCTCGTAGAACTCGCGGTAATTGGGGAGATACGACTTGGGTACGGCACCCAGCACCGTTCCGCGGTGGATCACCACGGCGCAGTTGTAGAGCCGGGTTCCGTTGCGCAGCGGTGCCCCCACGACCAGTACGGGCAGGAGGTCGACCGACTCCTCGCATAAGAGTTCGACCGCGGCCAGCGTCGCGTCGAGCACCGGATCGGCGAGCAGCAGATCGTCGATCGCGTACCCAGTCAGCCCCAGCTCGGGGAACACAGCCACCGCGACGCCTTCGGCTGAGCACTCCCGCGCCGTGGCCAGGATTCGCTCGGCATTGGTCACCGGATCGGCGATCGCGACCGGAACCGTGCACGCCGCGATCCGGGCGAACCCTTGGTCGTACAAGGACTTGAAGTTCGGATCGCTCACGACGCCGAGTCTTGCACTCCTCGCGGGGCTGTCGAGAAGTTCTCGGAGAGGGATGGAATAGATCCCGCGTCCGAGTGCTTGAATCGTCAACGACACCAGATGTCACCGAGAACAAAGGAACTAGTCATGAGCCTCACGACCCTCAAGGGCACCTACGCCATCGACCCGGCCCATAGCCGCATCGGATTCTCCGCCCGTCACGCGATGGTGACCAAGGTGCGGGGCACGTTCAACGAGTTCGAAGGAGTGGCGAACCTCGACGGCCAGAACCCCGACGCCTCCAAGGTCGACGTGACGATCAACGCCGACAGCTTCGATTCCGGCAACGAGATGCGCGACGGCCATGTCCGTACGGGCGACTTCCTCGACACCGGCAAGTTCCCGCAGATCACCTTCAAGACGACGGCTGTCCACGTGACCGGCGACGACACGTTCGATCTGACCGGCGACCTGACGATCAAGGAGACGACCAAGCCGATCACGATCCCGTTCGAGTTCCTCGGCTCCGCCACCGATCCGTTCGGCAACGAGCGCATCGGGTTCGAGGGCGAGACCGTCATCAACCGCAAGGACTGGGGCGTCGAGTGGAACGCCCCGCTCGAGGCCGGCGGCGTGCTGGTCAGCGAGAAGGTCACGCTCGACTTCGAGGTGTCGGCCATCAAGCAGGCCTGATCCCGTTCGGCGCGGGGCCCTCAAGCCTCGTCCCGATTCCGACTCCTGACCCGTCGTCGCACCACGCGACGGCGGGTCAGTGCTGTTCGGTCTCGTCGACTCCGGGCCCGAGGTCGTCCAGCACCAGCGTGCCCGTGGGCCTGGGCACCCGCTCCCGCACCCGAGCTCGCGCCCAGAGGAACACCGCGAGTCCCGCGATCAGGATCAGCCCCGCCGCAACGATCGAGACGACGGCCACGCCGTACGCCCGTTGCCCACCCAGCAACCTCGCGTGCGCGATCCAGACGAAACCCCAGGCCATCGAGGCGGCAATGAACACGCGACCCCTGAAGTACCTGACCAGTGCCATCCCGAGGCCGAGCAATCCCGTCACGCCCAGGACTCCCCAGACTTCGCTCGACAGGAACGGCGCAGAGAATCCGAGGGATCCGACGGCCGATCCGATCAGGATCACGGTCCAGCCGAGCGAGAGCGCAAACGGCACTTGCGTGATCTGCCGTACGGCGAAACCCGCCGCGGCTCGGGTGCCAGCGGTGAGCACCCACGCGAGCGATGCGGCGAAGCCCACCATCAGCAGGATGCTGACGAGCGACCAGCCGATCAGGGCTGTGATCAACCACAACGCCTTGGCGACCAGAGCCGTCGCCACGGGGTAGCCGGTCAGCCGTGCCCGGCGGGATGATCCAGCAAACGGCAGCCATTGCCACACGACGTACACGAGTAGTGCGACGTCGATCACGAGCCAGACGCGATCGGCGATCGGAGAGGGTGTGAGGAGTCCGACGGCCGGCGGCGTGGCGGGTCGCCGCGGAATCGAGATCGTACCGGCGTCGATCAGGGCCGCGACCAGGAGAAACAGTCCTGCGAGCGTCACGGCAGTCTGTCGAAACCAGTCCTGGCGCGCGGCTGTGCGCAGAGTGACAGGGGCAACGGCAGACGTCATGGAGGGCCCTTCGGTCAGGGGGAACCGGCCGCTCGCGAGTGTACCCAGGAGTTCGAGAGCCCCGCGCCTTGCCACGATTCGAAACTCAGCGCTTCCTTAGCGCGTCGATCGCCCTCCCAGACAGTGGGTGATCGACGCGCCAAGCGCGGGGAACCAGCCGGTGGACTCGGCGGCCGTGCTTTTAGAAGTCGACGGCACCCCAAGGGAGGGTCGAGCGGGCCGAACAGGGGCGGCTTTCAGGGAATGAAACCATTTAGGGCCATGTGTTGCCAGGGAATGACAGGAAGGCCGGCAATCTCCTTGTGCCTGCGCTGACAGTCGCGCAGACTAGGGGTAGAGGTCGACGCGGGTCAGAGAAAAACCGTGATCGACTAGGTGAAATACCGGAGGAGGTGAATCCTGGATGACGATCGAGTTCATCGCATACGCCGGACGTCCCTGGCCACTTGAACAGGATTGCGACGTCCTGCGCCAAGTCGGAACCTTTGCGTCACTCGACGAGGCGTGGCGCGCCTTCCGGTCCGTCGAGTTCGTGCCCTTACCCACTCTCAAAGGTCGGCTCCGGTGGCGAGGTTGGAGCCCACAGCTAGGGATGATCATTCAGATCGAGCGTCCGGTCACGACGACAGAGTTGTCACTCGCCGGTTAGCGACAGATCCCTGGTCGACGTCCCGCCCCAATGCCCCCGGGGCGGGATGTTTGCTGTCCGAAGCACTCTGGCTCTGTCACGGCGGTCCCACCCGAGCCGTACGTCGGCAAGGTTTGCCAACTCGCCGTCGCGGCTGTCTTCGGGATCGTCTTCGCGGGATAGTGGCACCACGGATCTCGATGTGTGAAAGGCAGACTGAGATGGATCGACCCGTCATCACGCTCTTCGAGGCGTACGGCTCCGGTGCCAACGTGGTGGGGCCGAAGGTAGCCGAGGCTCTGGGTGTGCCGTACATCGGGCAGCAGACGTCCTCGGAGCAGCTCGAAGCCGCCGACCCCAAGGGATCTGGCCGCGTCAACGTGGGCGATTTCCTCAAGAGCCTGGCCTTTGTCGACCAGGGATCGATCGAACTGTTGCAGACGCCGTACGAGCAGATGGCCCGTCAGCAGGCCCGGACCGTGCTGGACCTCGTGAAGGGCGGAGGCGTTGTGCTCGGCCGCAACGCGACCGTGATCCTCGGCAGCATGCCCGACGTACTCCATGTGAAGCTCGAGGGCTCGCGCGACTACCGGATCGCCCGTGCGGCGCGGGAGGCCAATATCAGCCTGGAGCAGGCGGCCTTGCGCCAGATGCGTGAGGACACAGCGCGAGCCGAGATCTCGATGGACATCTGGCACTGGGACCCCCGGGCGTCGGCCCACTACGACCTGATCCTGTCGACCGAGACGTTCGGCATGGACGGCTGCGTCGACATGATTCTCGAAGCCGCCAAGCGCAAGCAGGCCAAGGCCACGGCCGGGCTCTGAACCGCCGGCCGCGGACCCGACGTTCTGCTCGTCAGGCGTCGGGTCCTGCTTTTCGCAGACGCGTTGCCGGCAGAATCGTCACCACCAACGCCCCGTCGGCGAGGTACGCCACCCTGGCCGACCAGACGTCGGCAACCCTGAGCCACTCCATCACCAAACCGGGGTAGCCGTCGTCGACCCAGCAGAACGACGTGGTCGGACGGCGCACGCGGTCGCCGAGAGTCCCGAAGTCCGACCGGGTCCTGCTCGACATGCCGGTGAGGGTACGGCTGCGCGCTGACAACGTTCGTGGCCGACCGACGACCAGGAGGTCGGCTGCTCAAGAACCGTCGTCGATCTCTCTCGACGCGTCGGCCTCGGCGTCCTCGACCAGGATCGCCAGAACCTGGGTGAACTCGGTCAGGCGGCGGTCGCCGAGCAACACTCGCCACCGCTGCTCCGATGCGACCGCGACTTGGCGGGTGACGCGCAGCGCCCTGCGACCCTCCTCGGTGATCTCCACGAGCCGAGCCCGGGCGTCGGTGGGGTCGCGTACGCGGCGCACGTAGCCGCCCTGCTCGAGGACGGTGAGGACCTGAGCCACCGCCTGCCGGGACACACCTGCCGATACCGCGAGGTCGGCAGCACGCGAGCCACCGCCACGTAGGGGGAGGAGAACCGCGAGATGCGCGGGCCGCAGACCTTCGAGACCCACTGACTCGTACGCCGCTCGCAGCCGCGCCACATGCTGGGCGTTCAACCGCCGGAGCAACGCCGGTACCGACGGCAACCGATCACGCCGGGGCAGCTGACTCACCCCCTCCTCACGTCTTGATTTTGACAAGGCACTTGTCTAAATTGAAGCCATGTTCACAGCAGGCTACCCCGCCCGACACCAGCTGATGCGGGCCACGGCAGCAGCCCTGGCAACCCTCCTGTTGCTCGTGGCCTTGGCTTCGTGCTCGCGCGGGAGCGGCGCAACGCCCAACGATCCCGCCCCGACCAGTAGCCATCTCAAGGCCAGCCTGAGTTCCGGCGGTGTGGCCCGCACCTACGAGCTGTACGTCCCTGCGTCATTGGCGGGAAAGAGCCACGTTCCGCTGGTCGTCGTGCTGCATGGTGGCGGAGGATCCGGTGCGGAGTTCGAGCCGCGGTCGGGCTTCGACCAACTGGCCGACTCGGCGGGCTTCGTCGCGGCCTATCCCGACTCGGCACCCACCCCGTCAGGCATTCTCCCCACCTGGAACGCGGGGGCCTGCTGTGGATATGCCGCGCGTGAGCGCATCGACGACGTGGGGTTCGTCCGGGACCTCATCGCCGCCCTGTCGAAGTCGTACCCCGTCGACGCCAACCAGGTCTACGTCGCCGGATATTCGAACGGCGGCATGCTCGGGTACCGGATCGCCTGCCAGTTGGCCGACGTGGTCGCCGGGGTCGCCGTACAGTCGGCCACCCTGATGTTCACCCCCTGTCAGCCGACGACACCTGTGTCGCTGCTGCACATCCACGGCACGGCAGACACGAACGTGCCGATCGGCGGAGGGCAGGGCGAGGGGCGGTCTCTCGCCGACTACCGTCCCGTGCAGGAGTCAGTGGCGATGATCGCCGCCGCGGACGGTTGTTCCGCTGCAGCGTCGACGGCACCGGATCCCACGATCGCCAAGGCGGAGCGCCAGAGCTGGCCCGGGTGTTCGAACAGCGCCGTGGAACTCGTGACCGTGACTGGGGCGACTCACGCCTGGATGAATACGTCCGCCCAGGTGATGTGGACGTTCCTGAGCACTCACGCGCGCCGCTGACCGTACCGGCGGACGTGGTCGACGAAGGTCCCGAAGTCCGGCCGGGTCCTGCTCGACATGCTGCGAGGGTACGGCGAAGCGCTGACAACGTTCGTGGCTGGTGGCCGCGTACGTGCCCGTGAGAATCCGATGGGCGCAGCCGTACCGTGGTGGGAAGCTAACCCGCGTGACTCAGCAGCCGGACGCCAAATCGATCGTCCAGGGAGCGATGTCGTACGTGCTCTGGGGCGTGCTGGTGCTGTTCTGGGCGATGTTGAAGTCGGCGGGCGCCTGGGAGCTTCTGGCCCACCGGATCGTGTGGTCGTTCGTGTTCGTCGTCGTCTGCCTGCTGGTGCTGCGTCGGCCGTGGACGTGGGTACGGCTGGCCCGGAGCCTGTGGCCGCGCCTGGTCCTCGCGGCGGTGCTGGTCGCAGCCAACTGGGTGACCTTCATCTGGGCGGTGAACAGCAACCACGTGGCCGAGACGTCGTTGGGCTACTTCCTCAATCCGCTGCTCAACGTCGTGCTCGGGGGGATCTTCTTCCGGGAGAGGCCGACTCCTGCCTCGTTGCTCGGGATCGGCGTGGCCGCGGTGGGGGTCGGCGTGATCGGCGTGGCGATGACGAAGACGGTGTGGGTGGCGTTGACGCTGGCGGCGACGTTCGGGGCGTACGGGGTGGTGAAGAAGCGGTCCCCGTTGGGCTCGCTGGAGGGTCTTGCCGTCGAGTCGGGATTGCTGGCGCCGTTGGCGTTGGCGTACCTGCTGTGGCTGGGGCCGGGTGGGACGTGGGGTACGACTCCCACACTCACTGCCCTGCTCGTGGCCAGCGGGCCCGTCACGGCCTTGCCCCTGTGGTTGTTCGCGATCGCTGCCCCTCGGATTCCGCTCGGGCTGCTCGGGATGCTGCAGTTCGTCGCCCCGTCGATCACCTTGATCCTCGGCGTGACGGTGCTGGGTCAGACGGTGCCCACCCTGTACTGGGTCGGCATGGGATTCGTCTGGGCCGGGCTCGCGCTCTATCTGGGCAGTGTCCTGCGGCGAAAGGCGCCGGTCCCCGGACCGCCGAAGTAGGCCGTACGGGCGAGGCCCGCTCCTCGTGCCGGTGGGCGGTCAGCCCCGGGTTCGGCCAGGACCCCCCACTACCCTGGCCAGAGCAACAGGAGGTACCGATGCCCGCACTGCGTTCTCGCACCACGACCCACGGCCGCACTATGGCCGGAGCCCGGGCTCTGTGGCGCGCTACGGGGATGACCAACGACGATTTCGGCAAGCCCATCGTGGCGGTCGCGAACTCGTTCACCCAGTTCGTACCCGGACACGTGCACCTCAAGGACATGGGCGCCCTCGTGTCGTCGGCGATCCAGGAGGCCGGCGGAGTCGGCCGCGAGTTCAACACGATCGCCGTCGACGACGGAATCGCGATGGGACACGGCGGCATGCTCTATTCGCTGCCCAGCCGTGAAGTGATCGCCGACAGTGTCGAATACATGGTCAACGCCCACTGCGCCGACGCGCTCGTCTGCATCTCGAACTGCGACAAGATCACGCCCGGCATGTTGCTGGCTGCGTTGCGGCTGAACATCCCCACGGTGTTCGTGTCGGGCGGCCCGATGGAGGCCGGACGTGCGGTCATCACGAACGGGGAGGTCGAGGTCGGCCTGGATCTCATCGATGCGATGGTGCAGGCCGCCGACCCGACCGTGTCCGACGAGCAATTGGCGATCGTGGAGGAGAACGCCTGCCCGACGTGCGGCTCGTGTTCGGGCATGTTCACCGCCAACTCGATGAACTGTCTGCTGGAGGCGATCGGGTTGGCCTTGCCAGGCAACGGCTCGACGTTGGCCACCTCCGCAGCCCGGAAGGACCTGTTCCTTAACGCCGGTCGGCTGGTGGTCGAGTTGGCGAAGACCTTCTACGACGGCGACGACTCGTCGGTGCTGCCACGGTCGATCGCGACCAAAGCGGCGTTCGAGAACGCGATGCGCCTCGACATCGCCATGGGCGGGTCCACCAACACCGTGCTCCACCTGCTGGCGGCGGCCAACGAGGCGGAGGTCGACTTCGACCAGGCTGACATCGACCGGCTCTCGCGGGTGACGCCGTGCCTGTGCAAGGTAGCGCCGAACAGCCACGACTACTACATGGAGGACGTCCACCGGGCGGGCGGGATTCCCGCAATCCTGGGTGAGCTGCACCGCGGAGGACTCCTCGACGCCGACGTGCGCGCGGTGCATTCGGCGACCCTCGACCAGTGGCTCGACACGTGGGACATCCGCAGCGGCAAGACCTCGGCCACGGCCCTCGAGCTGTTCCACGCGGCTCCCGGTGGTGTCCGGACGACCCAAGCCTTCTCGTCGACCAATCGTTGGAAGACGCTCGACACCGACGCGGTCGGCGGATGCATCCGGTCGACGGCTCACCCGTACACGACCGAAGGCGGTTTGGCCGTACTCACAGGAAATCTGGCACCCGACGGATGCATCGTGAAGACAGCCGGAGTGCCGTCCGAGCAGTGGACGTTCCGAGGTACGGCCAAAGTCTCCGAGTCTCAGGAGCAGGCGGTCGAAGCCATCCTGGGAGGCACGATCGAGCCGGGCGACGTGGTGGTCGTGAGGTACGAAGGTCCCAAGGGCGGTCCCGGGATGCAGGAGATGCTGTACCCGACGTCGTACATCAAGGCAGTCGGTTTGGGCCCCAAGTGCGCACTGATCACCGACGGCCGGTTCTCCGGGGGTTCGAGCGGGCTGTCGATCGGCCACGTGTCCCCGGAAGCCGCGTCGGGAGGCGCGATCGGCCTCGTCGAGGACGGAGACGTGATCGAAATCGACATTCCGGCCCGAAGGATCGAACTGGTCGTGCCCGACGAGGAGTTGGCCGCCCGGCGCGCCCGCCGCGACGAACTCGGCTGGGCCCCGGCGAGCCGCGAACGGACCGTCTCCCAGGCCCTGAAGATCTTCGCGTCGCTGGCCCAGTCGGCCGACCGGGGTGCCGCGAGGCGCAGGATCTAGGCTACGGCCGCCGAGTCCACCGGCTGGTTCGCCGCGCTTGGCGCGTCGATCACCCGCTGTCTGGGAGGGCGATCGACGCGCTAAGGAAGCGCTGATCAATGCTGTTCCGAGCGAGGACGTGCCGGGCGGGATGAGCCGGTACCACCACATCTCGTGGTCGTACCGGGCGTACGAGTAGAGATGTGGGGGTAGCGGATCGCCCGAGCCGGTGCGCCGCAGCCGGGACATGATTGATCAGCGCTTCCCTCTGAGGAACCGCTGATCAATCAGCGCTTCCCTAGCCCTGGATTTCGGCGTCCGTCCGGCTCACCCGAGCCGGACGCTCAACCGGTCAGGTGGTCCAGATCCAGTCCCGCAGGAACTGCTCTCCGGCGGTACGGGCGATCGCCGCGCTGGACTCGTAGGCCAACGTCTGCACGATGAAGGATTGCCCGTTCTGTTCGCTGCAGTAGTAGCCCAGCACGGTCCGAGAGGTGGAGCCCTTCGGCAGCACATTGATCTCGGTGCCCTGGACCGCGTCTTCACCCCACATCACGTCGATCGGCGTGGTCTCGTCCGTGGCCGCGCTCCGCACGTCTTCGACGAAGAAGTCGCACAACGCCTGCGGCTCGATGGTGTAGGGGCCGTAGTACGCGACCGCCGCATCGCCTTGCTGGGTGGAGACCTCGCCGTTGTTCGTCGTGCCGTTCCGGGTGCTCAGGACCCAGCCGTCGGGCATCGTCGAGGTGAACTTGTAGCCAGTCACGGTGGTGCCAGTGAGCGTGAACCCGCGCTTGCTCACAGGGCCGGCCGACGGCCGTACCCCCGGTGTGATCGTGGCCGTGGCCCTGGGCCCCGCCTTGCTTGGCGTGGGTGTCGCCGTCACCGGCGGGGGCGCGGTCGTGGTCGTGGTGTTTCGGGTCAGGAAGTAATACCCCACGCCCCCGATCAACAGCACGGGCACCAGGATCATCGCCACGAGCGCCACAGGGTTCAGCTTCTTCTTCGGCGGCGGTGGTGTGTGTTGGTACGGCTGATGCGGCGGCTGCGGCGGTCCGTACTGGCCGGGTTGATTGCCGTACTGGCCGGATTGCGCGGGCTGCGGCTGACCGGGTTGGGCGCCGTACTGGCCCGTTTGACTCGGTTGTGCACCTGGCTGGCCGGAGGGCACCTGGCCGGGCTGTGACGTGGGTTGGCCGTACGGGACCTGGCCGGGCTGTGCCGGGGGCTGGCCGTACGGGACCTGGCCGGGCTGTGCCGGGGGCTGGCCGTACGGGACCTGGCCCTGGCCTGGCTGGCTCTCGTATTGACCCGGCTGACCCGACCCGTACTGGCCAGGGTAGGAGCGTGGCTGGTAGGGGCCTTGACCGTCGCCGGGACGGCCGAACGGATTGGGGGGCTGCGTCACGTCGGGACTCCGATCATCTCGTCGGGGGGAGGCCGGGATTGGCCCAGTGTGCTCCCCCCGGGGGGCGGGAGAGGGATTATGTCCACTGCCAGGAGTCGAACAACGCCTGCCGGCCGGATTCGACCGCGGTCTTCGACCCTCCGGAAACGATCGCGGACATCACGTTGATGGTGTTGCCCACCTTGACGCAGGAGTAGGACGTGTTCTTCGAACTCCCGTCGGCGTACGTCGCGGCCGGTTTGCCGCCCCAACTCACGTCGGGCTGCTTGGTCGAACCGGTCCCCGCCATCTGCGAGCAGAACTGCTCGGCACTGGTCGACGGAAGTGTCGCCGAGGTGAGGAGGAGGATGTCGTACGTCTGCGACGTCAGTGACAACGTGCGTCCGGTGCCCAGCGACCGCCAGCCTTGGGGAACCTTCGCTGTCCAGCCAGGGCCAGTAATGATGTCCCCGCTGACGGTCACGGCGCCGGTGGCGGCACCGCCTGCCGAACTCGAGACTCGGGTGGGCACCGATGACGTGCGCGTGGTGGGCGCGTCGGTCCTTGCCGACGGGGTGGCCGCGGTCGGAACCGGAGCGGCGACGACCGTCCGGCTCCGATTCAACAGCCAGTAGCCGCCCAGACCCACGAGGAGAACCGGGACCAGGATGATCGCCACGATCGCCGCGGGGTGCAACTTCTTCTTGGGCGGAGGTCCGCTCGGCCCAGTGGGTCCTGCGTACGGCGCGGACGGTCCGCTGGGTCCGGCATAGGGCTGACCCGGACGTGCATAGGGCTGGGCGGGCCCCGGATAGGGCTGACCCGGTCCGGTGGGACCCGAGTATCCAGAGGGACCTGAGTACCCGCTCGGACCTGAGTACCCGGTCGGACCGGCAGAGCCGGAAGGTCCCGGGTGGGCAGGGGGCCACGCGTCAGGACCGGTCGGTGGCGGGGGCGTGCCGTACCCACCCTGGCCCTGCCAACCGCCGGGGTTGGGGCTGCCGCCTGCGGCGAAGGGACCGGAAGGCGAAGCGCCGTCGGGCGGCTGTTGTCCGGAGGGGGGATACGACACGGTGACCTTCCTTCGCTGCGGGGACCGACCTACGCCTCGAGCGTGGCCGGTCGGGACCTGCTAGACCAAGGATGACGCATCTCCCAGGCCGCGTCGCGCTTCCTTAGCGCGTCGATCGCCCTCCCAGACAAAGGGTGATCGACGCGCCAAGCCCGGCGAACGAGCCGGTGGACTTGGCGGCCGTAGCCTAAACCTCAATCCACCGGTTGACGTTGTGCGTGTGTTTGTGCTTGTGGATCCCGTCTGGGATTGACGTCACGAGGGTGTGCGGGCATGCGTGATCGCCCGGTCTGTCCGGGTCTTCCACTTGGGTTTCCTT
>WBZS01000714.1_pt1 | contig 35451 bp, 28 predicted proteins | sample 5204201 | NCBI WGS metagenome assembly WBZS01 (sample SAMN12344357, study PRJNA552823) | activated sludge metagenome | biome: Activated sludge suspended growth; feature: Nitrification reactor; material: Wastewater; isolation source: activated sludge from nitrification reactor of wastewater...
GATTACCTTGAGGTGATCAGTTACGTCGGCGCGGCGGTCGTCACGGGCGGCTCGGTTCGGGTGCGCGACGCCGGCGTGCGCCACCTCGACATGATCGGCCTGGTGTTCGGCCGGCTCGGGATCACATGGCAGATCGACGGCGACGACCTGGTCGTCCCGGCCGAGCAGTCTCTGACCATCTGTCCGGACGTCGGGGGCGCGATCCCGTCGGTGAAGACAAACATCTGGCCGGCCTTTCCGACCGACCTGACCAGCATCGCGCTGACCGTGGCCACGCAGTGCGAGGGCTCGGTGCTCTTCCATGACTGGATGTATCCGGGCCGCATGTACTTCACCGACAAACTGGTTCAGATGGGCGCGCGCGTCATCCTCTGCGACCCGCATCGCGTGCTGGTGCAGGGGCGCACGCAGTTGCTGGCCGAGAACCTGGAGTCCCCGGACATCCGGGCCGGCATCGCGCTCGTGATCGCGGCCCTCTGTGCGCGCGGCACCTCGCGCATCCGCAACATCGGCCAGATCGAGCGCGGCTACGAGCGCATCGATGAGAAACTGCGGGCGCTGGGAGCGGTTGTCGAGCGCGTGGCGGTTTGAGGAAGAGGGAGGAGAGTCTCTCTTCCCTCCTCCCTCCTCCCTCCTCCCTCTTCCCTCCTCTCTCCACACTCCTCCAAATGCCCCAGACCAAACGGGCCGGCATGGGCCGACGCCTTACATCTGACACGTGCGCGCCCAAACTCGCCTCGGGTAAAATGAGGCCTGCAAAACGCCAATACACACTTCTAAGGAGTGAAGATGTCCAGCAAGATCAAATCCATCAGCGCGCGCGAGATCCTGGATTCGCGCGGCAACCCCACAGTCGAGGCCGACGTCGCCCTGGAGAACGGAAGCGTCGGGCGGGCCGCCGTGCCCTCCGGCGCGTCGACGGGTCAGCATGAGGCCCTCGAACTGCGCGACAACGACAAGAAGCGCTACGGCGGCAAAGGCGTCAGCCAGGCCGTGACCAACGTCGTCACCCGCATCGCGCCGGCGCTCGTCGGTCACGACGCGGCCGACCAGGCTGCGGTGGACAAGACCATGCTCGACCTCGACGGCACGCCCAACAAGTCGAGCCTGGGCGCAAACGCCATCCTCGCCGTGTCGATGGCGGCTGCCCGTGCCGCGGCCGGCGCGCAGCCGCTCTACCAGTACCTGGGCGGCGCCGACGCGCACGTGCTCCCGGTGCCGATGATGAACGTGCTGAACGGCGGTGCGCACACCGGCTGGACCTCCGTGCCGATGCAGGAGTTCATGGTCGCGCCCGTGGGCGCGCCGAGCCTCCGCGAAGGCCTACGCTGGGGCGCCGAGACCTATCACGCGCTCAAGGGGTTGCTCAAGGCGCGCGGCCTGTCGACCGGCGTGGGCGACGAGGGCGGCTTCGCCCCGGCCATCACCGTGCTCGAGGACGTCCTCAAGATCTTGATCGAAGCTATCGAGAAGGCCGGCTATCGCCCCGGTGAAGACATCGTCCTGACGCTCGACCCGGCCAGCAGCGAACTCTATAAGGAAGACGGCAAGTACCACCTCGGCGCCGACCAGGCCCTGACCTCGGCCGAGATGACCGAACTCTGGGCGCGCTGGCGCAAGTTCTACCCGATCGTGTCGATCGAGGACGGCATGGCCGAGGACGATTGGAGCGGCTGGAAGGCCCTCACCACCGCCATCGGCTCGACCACCCAGCTCGTCGGCGACGACCTGTTCGTCACCAACGTCGAGCGCATCCAGCGCGGCATCACCGAAGGCATCGGCAACTCGGTGCTGATCAAGCTCAACCAGATTGGCTCCGTCACCGAGACCATCAGCGCCATCCGCATGGCCCAAAAGGCCGGCTGGACCGCGATCAGCTCGCACCGCTCGGGCGAGACCGAAGACACCTTCATCTCCGATATGGCTGTCGCGCTCAACATGGGCCAGATCAAGACGGGCGCCCCGTGCCGCAGCGACCGCGTCGCCAAGTACAACCAGCTGCTGCGCATCGAAGAGGCGCTCGGCAGCAAGGCCGTGTACGCCGGGAAGAGCGCGTTCAAGCAGTAATCGGCGCTTGCGCTGAACCGCTTTCAACGCTAAAAACGGGCCGGGCGTGATCACGCTCGGCCCGTTGCGATTCTCGAGGGACCGGGGCATGGCTGACCTGGCATCGCTTGGACAACAGAAGACGCGTTACATCGCTTTCTCGATCGGCTGGAACCTGTTTGCGGTCAGTGTTTTCCTGCTGCTCGGCGGGTTGCTCTTCGGCGTGCCCGTCGTTGACGCGCTCCGTCAGATCGTGACCTTCGGCTCCTCGCGGATCGACAACGTCCTCAACACCGAGGACTTCTGGATCCCGGTCGCCTTCGGACTGCTGTTCCTCGTCGGAGCCTTGGTGGTGGGCATCAACTGGGCCGTCCGGCAGCATCGCGGCATCGCCACGCACGAGCACGGGCTGGCTTTCTACAACGGGCGAACGCTCGAGTCGACGGTCCGCTGGGTCGACATCTACGCGCTCGCGCGATCCCGAAACTACGACGTCCGGCAGCGCGTGACGCACATCAAATACACGCTTTACGGCGACCACAAGCGCAGCTTTTCCTTTACTCAAGTGATCTCCGGCCATGAGGCGCTTGTAACCGAATGTCAGCGACAGATCGACCGACAGGTCGGGCCGCTTTATGAAGCCCGACTGCGCGACGGCCAACGGGTGACCTTCGGCGAGGTGAGCCTGGATTCGAGGGCGGTGTACATCGGCGACTACGCCACGCCCTGGTCGGAGGTCCGCGGGGTGCAGGCCGGCGCCAACACCATCGTGATCCAGAAGAAGACGATCAGCGCTGAAGCGCCGCAATCGGTCACCATCGATCGCGTGCCGAACTGGTGGATCTTCATCCGGATGGCGCAAAAGCAGGTGCGTTAAGCGACCTCGTTTCCCGGGATTTCGGGAACAACTTCCCGCGCCTACGGGACGCGGTCGCGGATAGACTGTCGAACCAAGTTTCATTTCGGAGATCAGGCACATGACCCAACTCGACCCCAATCACCCTCTGACCGGCGTGGTCGGTCTCGGCGCGCTCCAGGCCGTGCATGAGCGCAAGTCGCGCGTGCTCAATCTGGTGATGTCCGTGATCTTCCTGCTCGTCGGCATCGGCATCGCCGTCGCGGGCGTCGGCTATGGATTGTACGAGGTGATGACGTTCGGCAGCTCGCGCTGGGACGATGCCACGCCGGCCATCCTCCTCGGCCTCGTCATCGGCGGCCTGATCTTCTTCGCCTCGGCCTGGGGCCTGTTCTCGGTCTTGCGCTCGTGGAAGCTCGTCGTCGGCCGCTATGAGCAGGGCCTGGGCGTGGTTTCGAACAGCGGCGTGCAGCAACTGCGCTGGGATCAGATCGCCGAGATCTACCAGCAGGTGACGCGGCATTACACCAACGGCATCTACACCGGCACCACGCATCGGTATACGGTCGTCATCGACGGCAAGAAACAAACCTTCGACGACAAGCTCAAAGACGTCGAAGCCCTGGGTAACGCGATCCAGGACGGCGTCAGCGGCGTGCTCTTCCCACGCTATGCGGCCGCAATCAACAGCGGGCAACGCGTCGATTTCGGGCCGCTCGGGCTGGACAAGCAAAACATCTACTCAGGCAAGAAGTCGCTGCCCTGGTCGGAGATCAAGGCGGTGAAGATCCAGAGCGGCACGATCTCCATCAAGAAGGAGGGCGGCTGGTTCAATTGGTCAGCCGTCACCGTGCCACAGGTGCCGAACTTCTGGGTCTTCTACGCCCTGATCCGCAACTTCGCCAAGGTCGAATAAGTGCCCGAACGAAAAAGCCTCCGCTGCGGGTGATCCGCAGCGGAGGCTTTTTCGTTCAGCGTTGTTCATTGCGGCAGGCGTCGCAATACCAGGAAAGCGGCGTCGTCGAGGTCCTCACCGCCGCCCACGTGAAGGCTCAGCGCGTTACGCAGCGCGAGTATGATCCCGGCCGCATCGCCGTCGGCGTTATCGCGCAGGACGGCTTCGATCCCGGCGGCGCCGAACTCGATGCCGTAGCAGTCGGTGGCCTCGGTGAGGCCGTCGGTGTACAGCACGAGCGTATCGCCCGGCTGCATGATGACCTCGCGCTCGGGATAACGGGCTCGCGCAAACACCGCCAGCGCCGGGCCATGGTCGTGCTGCCACTCGAGCCGACCGTCGGCACGGGCCACCACGGCCGGAGGATGGCCGGCGTTGGCCAACACCAGGCGGCCGGTGTCAGGTTCCCAGACCGCATAGATCGCGGTCAGGAACTGAACCGTGCGGGCATCGGCCTGCAGCAGTTCGTTCGCGCGCGAGAGCGTGCTCGCCGGCGACGTGCGCCGGATCGCGATCGAGCGCAGCAGCGTCCGCGAGAGCGCCATGTAGAGCGCGGCCGGCACGCCGTTGCCGGCCACGTCGGCGACGACCAGTCCCAATCGGTTTCCACCGCGCAAGGGCACGACATCGAAGAAGTCGCCGCCCACAAGGCGCGCCGGATGCCAGTAGGCGGCCAGGTCCCACCCGGGCGGCTGCGGCAGCGACGCCGGCAGAAAGCTGGCCTGGATCTGTTGGGCGAGCGCGACTTCGCGCTCGAGTTGACGCTGCGCCATGATGTGGTCGCGCAAGGCCGCGCTCTCGAGCGCCAGCGCGAGTTGCCGGGCGAGACCGTCGAGCACGGCGCTACGCGGGCCTGTGTCATCGGCGGACGGCGCCAGCAAGACGCCGCGCAGCTCGCCGCGGGCGCGCAACGGATAAACCAGGGCCGTCGACTGGCCGAGGCCCGCGGCGAGCGCATCAGGCAACGTCCAGTTGCGGCGGCGTGCATCTGCCAGGTCGGGGTCAAGGGCCAGGGCCTGGAGCGGCAACGTGGCGTCGGCCACTTCCTCGGCGCCCACCGCGTGCAGCAGGTGCAGGGTCTCGCCATCGTCGCCGAGGCGATAGACCAGAAGCCAGCGCGCTTCGGTGAGCGTCAGGGTCAGGCGCGTCACGGTCTCGATCGCCGTGGCCAGATCGGGCTCGACGGCGATGGCCTCGGCGGTTTGCAGCAACGCGAGGTTCACCCAGGCCTGGGCCTGTTGTGACTCGTAGACACGGGCCTCGAGCGTGGCGAAGGCCATCTGCGATGCCAGCGAGTCGAAGAGCGCCAACGTGGCGTCGTCGAAGGCCGCCTGCGGCATCTTGACGCTCAGCACGCCGACGACGCGCTCGTCGATGAAAAGCGGCCAGGCGGCGCGTGCGGCGCTGTCGGCGGGCAGCGGCGCGTGCAGCTCGGGGTGGCGTGCCTCGGCCGGTTCGCGCTTGACGCGCGTCGCGGTCTGTGCGGCCTCGGTCGCCAGCTGGCGCGAAATATCAGACTCGACGGACGCGCCGGGGGTCTCGGCGACCAGCTCGAGGCCTCTTTCCGAGGCGGTGTAGAAACGCACGGTCAGCTCGGGCAGCCGTTCGGCGATCAGGCCGATGGCTTGAAAGTACAGATCGGCCAGCGGCTGGAGCACGTTGACGCGCCGGCCGACCTCCGCCAACAGTTCGAGCTGAGCGGCGCGGCGCGTAGCCTGTTCGTAGAGACCCGCGCTCTGCAGGGCGGCCGCGGCGCCGGTGGCGATGATCGCGAGCAGGCGTTCGTCTTCTTCGTTGAACGCGTTCGGGCGCCAGGACTGCACCGTGATCGCGCCGAGCACGCGGTCGCCGATTACAAGCGGCACGAAGAGCGCCGAACGCGGCGGCCGCGGCGAGGCATAGCGCGGACGAACCGGCAACTGTTCGGACGGGTCGAGGAAGTCCTGCACGCACAACGATTTGCGTGTGTCGCGCAGCCACCCGATCAGACCCGGCGCGGCCGGGTCGAGTCGAAAGTCGCGTCGCGGCTGCGGCTGACCGTCCACGATCCAGGTCAGGATCCTGTACAGATCACCCTCGAACAGACCGAGCTGAAAGATGTCGGCGGGGACGACGCGGCAGGCGTAGGCGTGGATGTGCTCGGCGCGGTGCGCGAGATCGAGCGGCGCCGCCACAAGCGCCTGACCGAATTCCGCAAGGCCGGAGAGCGCGGCCGCGTGCCGTTCCGATAGGGAAGTCGTCATCGTTCGGGCCGGCGCGCCGGGTTTATCACCCCCGGACCACGCGCACGAATCGGCGCTTGCCGACCTGCACCACCGCCTCGGACGCGAATTCGAGGCGCGCGGCCACGTCGGACACGGGCTGCCCATCCACCTTAACGCCGCCCTGCTCGATCAGGCGCCGGGCCTCGCTCTTCGAGGCGGCCAGCTTCTGGGCGACGATAAAGTCGACGACGGCCGGCGCATCGCTGATCGTCACGGTGGCGATGTCGTCGGGCAGCGCGCCCTTCTGAAAGATCGTCTTGAAGTGCATCTCGGCCGGCTCCACCGCGGCATCGCCGTGGTAGATCGCCACGATCTCGCGCGCCAGCTCCATCTTGGTGTCGCGCGGATGACGGCTGCCGTCGGCCAGGCCGCGCTCGACCGCGACGAGCTGGTCGGGCGTGTAGCGCGTGATCAGACGGAAGTACGCGGGCATGGCCTGATCCGGGATCGACATGACCTTGCCGTACATGTCCTCCGGCGTGGCCAGGATCGCGATGTGGTTGCCCATCGACTTCGACATCTTGGCCGTGCCGTCGGTGCCCGGCAGGATGCCGAGGATGACGCCGACCAGCGGTTTCTGGCCGAGCGCCTCTTGCAGCTTGCGGCCCGCGACCACGATGTTGAAGAGCTGGTCGGTCCCGCCGACCTGCACATCGGTCTTGAGCGCGACCGCGTCGTAGCCCTGCATCAGCGGGTAGAACGTCTCCTGCAGGTAGATCGGTTCTTCTTTGTCCAGGCGTTTGGCGAAGTTCTCGCGCGCCATGAACTGCTGTAGCGTGAAGTTCTGACCGAGCTTGATCAGGTCGAGCAGCGAAAGCTCTGCCAGCCACTCGCCGTTGTAACGCACCCGGGTCTTTTGCGGATCGAGGATGCGGAAGGCCTGCTCGGTGTAGGTGCGCGCATTGGAGGCGACCTGCTCTTCGCTCAGGATCGGGCGAGCCTTGTTCTTGTCGGAGGGATCGCCGACCAGGGCCGTGTAGCTGCCGATCAAGAAGGTCACTTCATGGCCGAGGTCCTGAAACTGGCGCAGCTTGCGCATCGTGACCGTGTGGCCGAGGTGCAGGTCGGTCGAGGTCGGGTCGTAGCCGCAGTACACGCGCAGCGGGCGGTCTTCCGCCAGCCGGGCGCGCAGCTCGCGGGCCATCGTCTGCTTGATCGCTTCGTCGCCGTATTCGGTGCCCTGCATGAGCAGGGCGACTTGTTCATCGAGGGTCATGGGGGCGATTATAGCCGGTGCCACCCCCTGCCCCCTCCGCCGAGAGCGTCACCCGTTGTCGCCCGAACCAGCGCGCTGGGACGCTCTCAGCGGAGGGGGTGAACGGAGCGAAAGGACATGGGGTCGTGCTCGTCGTCAGGTAGTGCTCGCCGTCCGTGGCCACGAAGGCGCGGGCGATGAGCGGTGGAGCGTCTTGCCGCAAGGACTATCGGCCGCTGACGGTCTGACGACGCTGGCGGGCGTTCTACAGGAAAGCGCGCCGGATGCCTGCACACTCAAGTTGGAGCCACCCCCTGACCCCCTCCAGGAAAACGCGCACTGGCGGCCCAATGGCCAATGTGTCCGGCGCGTTTTCCTGGAGGGGGGTCAGGGGGTGGCTCTCCGCCGCGCTATAATTGGCGGTTCAGACTTCGACCGTGGAGACCCGCATGACCAAGAAACCCGCCGCGCCCAAAGGCGCGACGCCTGCTTTGAAAAAGATGACCGGCGCAGAAGTGCGCCAGGCCTTCCTCGAATTCTTCGAGGAACAACGGCACACGATCGTGCCATCGTCGCCCCTTGTGCCGGGCGGCGACGCCACCCTGCTGTTCACCAACGCCGGCATGGTGCAGTTCAAGGACGTCTTCCTCGGCACCGAGAAGCGCGGCTATACCCGCGCCACGACGGCGCAGAAGTGCATGCGCGTCAGCGGCAAGCACAACGATCTCGAAAACGTCGGGCCGAGCCCGCGCCATCACACGTTCTTCGAGATGATGGGCAACTTCTCGTTCGGCGATTACTTCAAGAAGGACGCCTGCCGCTTCGCGTACGAGTTGTGCACCAAGGTCTACGGGCTGCCGCTCGAGCGCCTGTTCTTCACCGTGCATAAGGACGATGAAGAGGCTTACAAGATTTGGACCGAGGATCTCAAGATCCCGGCCGAGCGCGTGGCAAAACTCGGCGATCGCACCAACTTCTGGCAGATGGCCGACGTCGGGCCGTGCGGGCCGACCGCCGAGGTGCACTACGACTGGCACCCCGAACTCGGCATCCCGGATGCCGAAGAGCTGGCGCGTCAGCTCGACGACAACCCCGACAACCGCATGCTCGAGATCTGGAACCTGGTGTTCATGCAGTACAACCAGGACGTGCATGGCAAGCGCACGATGCTGCCCAAGCCGGGCGTCGACACCGGTCTCGGCCTCGAGCGCGTCGCAACGATCCTGCAGGGCGTCGACAATTCCTATGACACCGATCTGTTCTCGCCGATCCTGGATCGCATCCAGGACCTGGCCGGACACAGCCCGGCCGAGCGCAAAGCCGGCCTGATCGCGTATCGCGTGATCGCCGACCACGCCCGCGCCGCGGCGTTCATGATCTCCGACGGCGTCGTTCCCGGCAATGTCGGCCGCAACTATGTCTGCCGCATGATCATCCGCCGCGCCGCGCGTTTCGGCGGAAAGCTCGGCTTCACCGAGCCCTTCCTGGCCCGAGTCGCGAACCGCGTGATCGAGATGTACGGCGCACAATATCCCGAGCTGGCCAAGCATCAGACCACGATCGAGCGCACGCTCTCTCAGGAAGAGGAGCGCTTCGCGCGCACCGTCGACGTCGGCGTCGCAAACCTCAACAACTACCTGACCGACCTCGCGACGCACGGCGGCAAGATCGTCGACGGCGAGACCGCGTTCAACTTGTACGCGACCTACGGCCTGCCGCTCGAGATCACGCGCGATATCGCGCAAGAGCGCGGGCTGAGCGTCGACGAAGACGGGTTCAACAAGGCCAAGGACCAGCACGCCGAGGCCTCGCGCACCGAGGTCGGCCCGCTCGGCGGCGAGGACGTCGCCGTCTTCCGACCGATCATCCAGGAGCTGCAGACCAACGGCCAACTCGGGCCGGACGGCGTCGAGTACGACCCGTACTACGACGCTCACCTCGAAGAGCCCGTTCTGGCGTTGATCAAGGAAGGCCAACGCGTACAGAGCGCGCGCGTGGGCGACGTGGTCGAGGTCATCCTGCCGCGCACGTGCTTCTATGTGTCGTCGGGCGGCCAGGTGGCCGACACCGGCACGATCGCCCTGTACTCGCCCAACCGCGAAGACCCGGTCTGGGAGATCCGCGTCGACGACATGCGCAAGCCGGCCGCCGGCGTGATCGTGCACATCGGCACCGTGACGGTCGGCACGCCCAAGGTCGGCGATGTGGCGACGGCCGAGATCGACGAAGACCGGCGCTGGGACATCATGCGCAATCACACCGCGACCCACCTGCTCCAGAGCGAGCTGCGCTACGTGCTGGGCGAGCACGTGCGCCAGGCGGGTTCGTTCGTCGCGCCCGACCGGTTGCGCTTCGACTTCACGCACCAGGGCATGCTCACACAGGAGCAGCTCGAAGCCGTCACCCGCTCGGTCAACGATGCGGTGCTGGCCAACTACGTCGTCGACATCGCCCACAAGCCCCGTGAAGAAGCCGTCGGCGAGGGCGCGACCGCGCTCTTCGGCGAGAAGTACGGCGAGGTCGTGCGCACGGTCAAGATCGGCGAGCCCGAGCCGTTCAGCTACGAGCTGTGCGGCGGCACGCACGTGCCCGAGACCGCCGACATCGGGCCGTTCCTGATCGTCAGCGAAGAAGCCGCGGCCGCCGGCATCCGCCGCATCGAGGCCGTCACGGGTCGCGCCGCGCTCGAGTTGATCCAGCAGCGCATCACCGTGCTCGACAATGCCGCCAGCTATCTCAAGACCACGGCCGGCGAGCTCGATCGCAAGGTGCTCAGCCTGATGGACGAGAGCCAGCAACAGCAGAAAGAGATCGCGCGCCTGCGCCGCGAACTCGCGTTGCGCGACCTCGACGGGCTGCTCGGCGACATGGACATGGTCGCCGGCGTGCCGGTGCTGACCGGCCAGATCGCGCACGCCGATGCCGACACCCTGCGCGAGATGGCGGACCGGTTCCGCCAGAAGGTGCCGTCGGGCGTGGCCGTGCTCGGCGCCGTGAAGGACGGCAAGCCGGCCCTGATCGCGTGCATCACCGACGACCTGGTCAAGCGCGGCCTGAACGCCGGCGCCATCGTGCGCCAGATCGCGGGCGTCATCGGCGGCAGCGGCGGGGGCAAACCCACGCTCGCTCAGGCCGGCGGCAAGGATCCGTCTCGGCTCCCCGAAGCGCTGGCGATGGTGCGCAGCGTGGTGTCCGCGGCAATCAAGTGAACCCGGTGTGCCGGCGACGACTCGTCGAAGTCGTCGCCGGCACAGCCTTTCGAGGCCGAGTTTCGATGGCATAGATTTTGCCCTGCCCATGACGCCGGCAGGTGTAGGGGTCGACGCGGGCGGCTGTTTGGGTCGGCCCGCGTTTTCGTTTATGAGGATGTCGGCGATGCCCTTCTGGCCCACAGTCTTCAAGATCCTGAGCCCGGTGCGTACGCTGGCGCGCCGCGCGCTGCTCGCCTTTCTGCGCGCCACGGAGAGCGGCACGCCCACTCTGTTCGACGTGTATTTCGCGCATCGGTTGGCCGGGCGCCCCGAGCCGAGGCCGACGGAGTGGCCGCGCTGGGAGGCGGAGGTCAATGCGGGTGGACTTGACTTCGCCACGCTGATGAAGCGAATGGCGCCGACGTCTGACGGACAAGCCTCCCTACGCCGACTCGAACTCGACGGCTATGTGATGGTCATCGACGCCGACGACCCGGCGCTCGGTCGAGCCCACACGTACGCGGCAGACATCGAGCCGCACGTCACCGCGCAGTTCCGGCGCTTCGTCAGGCCGGATAGCACGGTCCTGGACATCGGCGCCAACATGGGCTGGTACACGCTCCTGGCGGCGAAACTCGCGCCGCGCGGTCGCGTGATCGCGGTCGAGGCACACCCCGGCAACGTGCGCCTGATCGAACAGAGTCTGGCAATCAACGCCTTCAACAACGTCGAGATCTGGCCGGTGGCGGCCTCCGATCGACCCGGGCTGCTGGCATTCGCGACATTCAACTCCAACGGCTTTGTGCCGAAGGAGATGGACGTCAACGCACCGGGCGTCAAGCGCGTGCCCGCCCTGGCATTGGACGCGCTACTGGAGCAGGTCGACCGCCTCGACCTGGTCAAGATCGACATCGAGGGCTTCGAACCCTACGCCCTGCGCGGCATGATCGGCGCGCTACAGAAGTGGCGGCCTGTCGTCTTGTGCGAGTTTCATCCCTGGATCCTACGTGTCCGCGAGCCCGACCTCGGCGACCAGTACCTGCGCTTCTGGCGCGAGCTCGGCTACCGCCTCGGGATTCTCACGATCGATTCGGGTGTGCTGGAAGATCGCTCAGACGAACAGATCTGGGCTCATTGGCGAGAAGCCAACGTCCGGCACGGTTTCACCGAGGGCGAATACCACCTCGACCTGATCGCCCTGCCCGACGCCACCCCCTGAACCTTTATGGATAAGTTTGGATCGGATTTACGGCTTCGGCCCGCCCCTGTCGCGCGCATCGCTTAAGTTCTAACCAAACCCGGCCGATATTAACGCCACGCGGGCACAGTCCGTGCAATCGCATGGACAAACGGGGAGCGGGTAATGACGGATAGAGTCACCCTACATCTAGCAATCCAGGCGCTTGACGCCGGAGACATGCGGCGGGCTCAACAACTGCTCGCGGACGTGCTGCGGGCCGACCCGCGCGACGTGCGGGCCTGGGTCCTCATGGCGGAAGCCCAGACGGACACCGAACGGCGCAAGGAATGCATCCAACGCGCCTTGAAGATCGACCCGACGAACGAGATCGCGCGGCTGCTTCTCGCGCCCGAGACCACAAACGAAGACGCCTGGCGACACGCTCAACCCGCGACGGCCTCCGAGGAATCGCTCGAGGTCGAATGGGGCGGCACGGGGGTCCTCGTCCACGCCGACGAACAGCCGGCCCCCAAACCCGCCACCGCGCCCATCGTCATCGTCCCTGCCCAGCCGCCCAAGACGCCCGAGCACGAAGCCTTCGTCAAACGCGCCAAACAGGGCAAGCCCTGTCTGGAGACCGCGATGTCGCTGTACGACAGCGGCGAGATCGCACTGGCCATCGAGATGCTGCGCAAGGTCGTGCAGCGCCAACCCCACGACGAGATGGCCTGGGTCGGTCTGATCGAGATGATCGAAGACCACGAGGAGCGCGCGCGCACGACGCGCGAGGCCCTCAAACGCCATCCGCACAGCGCCATGATCAACAAGGCCGCCGGTCGACCGACGGGCATGATCGGCCAGCTGCCGGAGGAACCCGCGGAGGCTCGCTAGACGCAGGCCACGCGCCGGCGCCGAGCAAGGAACGTCGCATGCTCGCCCACGACCCACTTCAAGCGGCCGTCGCAGCCCTCGATAGCGGCGACCGAGACCGCGCTCAGAAGCTGCTGGTCCACGTACTTCGCGAACACCCCAAGAACGATCAGGCCTGGGTGCTGCTCGCCGAGGCCGTCGAAGAGCCCGCTCGACAGCGCGAGTGCCTGGAACGCGCGCTGCGTCTGAACCCCGCCAATGAAGTCGCCCGTTTGATGCTCGCCCCGGTGCCGACGGATTCTGAGACCGTCTGGCATCATGGCGAGGTCGTCGAGGTCGATCCCGAGACCGTTCATGGTGAATGGAGCGGGTGGGACGAAAACGGCCATGCGGCCTCCACGCCGGCCGCGCCCTTGCCGGACCCCGAGGACCTGCGCGCGCGCATCGAGCGCGCACGCGCCGCTCCGGCTAACCTGGAGAATGCTCTGGCCCTGGCCGATCTCGGCCAACCCTCTGCGGCACGACACAAGCTCCACGAGGTCGTGAAGCGCGATCCCTACGACGAGATGGCCTGGGTCGCCCTGATCGAACTCACCGATGACGACGAGGATCGCGAGCGCATCGCCCGCGAAGCCGCCCACTACCACCCCGATAGCCCACGGCTCGCGGCCGTGACGGGCCAACCCGCGCCGGTCACCGACAACTTTGTCGCGGTACACACCAAAACGCCGCTGGAGATGATCCAGGAACAGGCGGCCGCGGCGGGCGAGCCGATCGGGCCGATCCGGGCGCGCCGCGTCGAACGGGGCGACGCGTCGCTGCCTTTCTTCGAGATCTGGTTCTCGGCCCTTCTGGGCCCGACCAAGGACAACTTCCAGGACATCCTCGACACCAACCGGGCTTCGCTGTTACAGGCCGCGACCTGGATGGGTCTGAGCGGCGGCATCGCCTCGCTGATCCAGTTTGGCCTGCTCTTCTGGACCCAACCCGAACTTGGCCGGCTGCTGGGTCAGCTCGATCGAACCACACTGATGATTGCCACGGTCAGTGCCCTGGTGACGATCTGGGTCGCACCGGCGATTGGCCTGCTGCTCAACAGCGTGGCCGTTTCGGTCGCTTCGGTCGTCGTCGGCGGCAACATCGACATTCGCTCGCAGGCCTTCCTCACAGCGGCCTGGCAGGCCCCGCTCACGCTCTTGACTTCCATCATCGCGTTTGTGCCGATGGTCAACATCATCGGCGGTCTGGCGATCGTGGTCTATCAGATCGTGCTGTCCATCTCGGCGACCCAGGCGGCCCAGGACGTCGACGGGTTCCAGGCCGTGGTCGCACTGTGCCTGTCGGGGCTGGTCCTGGCTGTCCCGGCCTGCCTGATCGGGATGTTCGCGCCGTCGGTCGTGATGGAAGCCACGCAGATGCTGCAACAGTACGCCCGGTGAGGCGCGGGTCATCGGTTGCCCCCAGAAGCGACCTCAACTAGACTCCGCCGCGTGAAGGCTCAGGTCCTGCAGATCGACCCCCACGACGATTACCACTCGGTCCGCGACAAGATGGCGTGGGCGCAGACGAAGCGTCTCGTGCTCGTCTGGCCGGCCCGCCCGGGCGTGCTCAATCGACGGCTGGACCTCGTGCTCCTCCATCGTCATGCCCACAAGATCGGAGCCCAGCTCGGCATCGTCGCCGGCGACCCCGAGGTCCGCGAGCATGCCCACAGCCTTGGCCTGCCGGCCTTCGACGACCTGCGCGATGCGCGTCGGCGTTGGCGCAGCCGGATCCCGCGGCTGCCGCCGCTCCGACGCGGCAAGCCGCTCGACCGCGAGGCGGTGCGAGCGCTCCAACGCGCGCGTCAGGGCCGGTTGCGGATGCCCTCCGCGCGCTCGTACTTCTGGCGTGTGCCCGTCCTGCTCGCCGGGCTGGCCGCGATCGTGGCGCTGGCCGTCGTCGTGCTACCGGTCGCCACGGTGTGGATCCCGACCGCACCGCGCGCGCTCGACGCGGAGGTCACGCTGTCGGCCGACCCGGCTGCCGGCGTGATCCCTGCCCGGACCCTGCGGGTCGAAGTTCAGGCGACGAGCTATACGCCCGTCACCGGCCAGCGCGAGGCGCCGGCGACCGCCGCGACAGGGCGCGTCGTCTTCACCAACCTGACCGGCGCGGCCCTGACCATCCCGACCGATACGCGTGTACGCACGACAAGCGGCAGTTCGGCGCGCTTTGCCACGGTCCGTGCCGCCACCTTACCGGCCCGCATCGGCGCGACAGTCGACGTCGATGTGCACGCCGTGGACCTCGGCCCGGTGGGCAACGTTTCTGCAGGCCAGATCAACGCCATCGACGGGCCTTTGGGTCTGCAACTCGCGGTGACCAACCCGGGGCCGACTCAGGGCGGCAGGCTCGCCCAACGCCCCGCCGTTGCCGCCGCCGATCAGGCCAGTGTGCGCGCGGCATTGCAAGCCCAACTGGTGGCCGAGGCTCAGTTGGCGCTGGTCGCACAGCTGCAGCCCGGAGAATTCCTGCCGCCGGAGACCGTCACCGCCGATCGCACGATCACGGAGAGCTACGATCACGCGATCGGCGAGCCGGCCGACGTGCTCGGTCTGACGTTGCGGCTGGCGGTCGAGGGCCTCGCCATTTTCGAGGACGATGCGCGCGCCGCCGGTGTGGCCGCGCTCGGCCGGCTTGTGCCTCCGGGTTATCGTCAGATCGAAGACGCCCTGACCTTCAGCCGCAGCCGCGACACCACGCTGCGCGACGGCCGGGCGGAGTTCGTCCTGCGCGTCGCGGGACGGGCCGAGGCCGTCGTCGACCCGGGCGAGGTGCGCGCGCTCATCGCCGGCCAGACCGCCGCCGCCGCCGAGACGCGCCTGCGCGATCGTTACGACCTGGCCGGAGCCCCGACGATCGTGGTCGAACCGGATCTGCTGTACCAGCTCTGGCCGCGCCTCCCTTGGGTCGCCCAACGGATCGTGGTCCTTGTCGACGCGCGTTAGGCGCGCCGCCGGAGGGATACATTTATGCTGAACGGTCCTCTGCGTCTCGCGGCCGCCACAGCGCTCGGCGCCGTCGCGGCCGCGTGTGTACTTTTCGCTCTGGCGCCGTCGCACCTCGCGCGGGCCGCGAACTTCGATCGGTACGTGGCGGTCGGCGGTCGCGATGACACGGATTGCAGCGACTCAAGCCTGCCGTGTCTCACGCCGCAATACGCGATCAACGAAGCGTCGCCCGGCGACGTGATCAAGATCGCGGCCGGCGTGTACACGTCGGTGTCGACCCACGCGTTCACGACCACGGGCGCGTACTCGTTCACCCAGATCGCGTTCATCTCGAAGACGCTGACGTTGAGCGGCGGCTACACCGTCACCGACAACTGGGCGGCGTCGAACCCGGCCGCCAACCCGACCGTGTTCAACGCCGGCGGCGCCGGCCGCGGCGTGACGGTGTTCGGCTCGGGCACCGAGGTCGTGACCGTCACGGGGCTCACCTTGACCGGCGGCGACTACACCGGGCTGGGGAACCCAAGTGGCGTCTCCTTCAGGAACTGTCGTGGAAACAGCGTGGATTGCGGCGGTGGCTTTTACGCCGCACGGGTGCGCCTGTACGCTGCGCATTTGACGATTACGGGCAATATCGCGTCGCGCACCAATCTCGCCAGCTATGGAGGCGGTCTCGCGATCGAGGAAACTCTGGATGGGTCGGCCCTTGAGGCGATTACCGCAACGGGAAACCTGGTCGGCAGCTCGCTCACGTACGGCGGAGGTTTGGCTCTGTTTGCGACAGGCTCGGTCACCGTGACGGACGCCTGGTTCCAGGGGAACAGCGCCGCGCTCGGCGGCGGCGGGATCTCGATCGTCAACCCGACCGGCCGCGTCCGCGTGCTCCACACGACGCTACAACAGAACGCGGCACTCCAGGCGGCTGCCGTCTATGCCGAGTATCAGAGCGACTCGACGGTCGAATTGTCACAGTTGCAGCTGATCAGCAACGCGACATCGGCCGGCGACGTGATTGCGCTGGAGGTCTATGGCGCCGGCCAGAACACGCTGGTCTTGAACAACATCCTGATCGCCGGCACTTCAGTCACTTTCACCGTTCCTTCCCGAGGGTTGATTCGCGGCGAAGTCGGTTACGCGCCGGACGCAAACCTGCGGGTCGATGCCTCACACATTACGGCGGCGGCCAACGAGGGCATCGCCCTGCTGGAGACCCAGGCAGTCACGACAACCAATTCGTATGGTACGGTATCGGCAGCGCTGACGAACACCCTGGTCTTGAACCTGCCCGGTATGTTTCTCCCGGTTGAGGTCGGGGAAAGCCACATCACGATCACAGCCACGCGCACGTTGACCGAGGGCGTGCCGGCGGTGAGCACGGGTCTGGTGGGCACGCCCACGATCACACTGTTCGAGACGGTCACCGGGCAACCGCGGCTGGGCACGGATTATCGGCCGCGGGCTTTCTCGGCCGCCATCGACGCCGGGCGCGCGGTCGGCGTGACCGTGGACGCCAGCGGCGCCCTGCGCGACGCCCGGCCCGACATCGGCGCGCTCGAGGCCGCACCGGGCACGATGACGCGCGTGTACGTGCCGTCGTTGCTGAAATAAGGAAAGAGGCCCGTGTGCGTTTGATCGGGATCGATCCGGGCGAGAAGCACATCGGCCTTGCCGTGTGCGACGCCCATGGGACGGCGGCTCGCCCGTTGGCGACGCTCAAACATGTGTCGCGCGCCGTGGACCTGGCGACGCTGGTCGCGACGGCGCGCGAGCAGGAGGCCGAGGGCTTTGTCATCGGCCTGGCCGTCTACGCCGATGGCACGCTCAGCCCGCAGGGGCGCGCCGCAGAGCGGCTGGCCGATGCCCTGCGCGAGGCCAGCGGGTTGCCGGTGTGGCTGCACGACGAGTGGGGCACGTCGCGCGAGGCCATGGTGGGCATGATCCAGGCCGGCAAGCGGCGCCGGGCCCGACGCGACGATCAACACGCGGCCGCCGCGGCCGCCATTCTGCAAGGCTACCTCGATGCGACTCCGCGCGAAACGCCAACGGGCGAATAGGCTGTTCTTGTTCGTCGGCCTCGTGGCCGCCGTGGGCCTGGTGGCTGTGTGCGCGGTCAGCGGGTTGGCGGGCCTGACCGCCCGAAACCCGGCGCTTGGCGATCCGGCGCCCGAGCTCAACCTCGTCGAGCGCACGTACTACACGACCTACCTCAACCTCAAGTCCGACGTCCTGGTCGCGCCGGGCGGCTCGAACCCCGACCCGCAATCGTTCAGCATCGCCCAAGGCGAGGCCGTCGCCTCGATCGCGAGCCGGCTCAAGACCGACGGTTTCGTGGCCGACGAGGAGGTGCTGGTCGCCTACCTGCGCTACACCGGCTGGGACCAGCACATCGAGGCCGGCGATTTCATCCTGCGTCAGACCATGAACCTGACCGAGGTCGCCCGCGCCCTGACCGACGCCAAAGCGCGCGAGGTCGCCGCCCGGGTGTATGAAGGCTGGCGCCGCGAACAGATCGCGGAGTCGCTGGCCGCCAACCCGACGCTCGAGGTCGACGCCGCCGAGTTCATCGCCCTGACCGGCCCCGGCGTGACGCCACCGGGCAGCTACGCCTTCCTGAGTGACAGGCCGCCTTCGGCTTCGCTCGAGGGTTTCCTCTTCCCCGACACGTACCTGCTGCGCCCCGGCGCGACCGCGCAGGACCTCGTGCGCCGTCTGCTCGACAACTTCGCCCTGCAGCTCTCGGCTCAGAACCAGGCCGCGTACGAGGCACGCGGGATCTCGATCTATGAGGCCGTGATCATCGCGTCGTTGATCGAGCGCGAGGCCGTCAAGGACGAAGAGCGCCCTCTGATCGCGTCCGTGATCTTCAACCGGCTCGACGCCGGTCAACCGCTGGAGATCGACGCCACCGTGCAGTACGCGCTTGGCAACACGGCCAACTGGTGGCCGCCCGTCGCCGGGCTCGACCTTCGCAGCCAGATCAGCGACTACAACACCTACACGTTCGCGGGTCTGCCGGCGGGCCCGATCTCGAACGTGCGCCGCGCCTCGCTCGACGCCGTCGCCCGCCCGGCGCAGACCCCGTACCTGTACTACCAGGCGCGCTGCGACGGCAGCGGCTTCCACAATTTCGCCACGACGTACGCAGAGCATGTCGCCAATTCGTGCCCATGATCTAACGAGGAGGGAGGAGCGAGGAGGGAGGAGCGACACGCTCCTCCCTCCTCGCTCCTCCCTCCTCGCTTTGCTCCTCTTCCTCGGGGTCCTGTCGGCCTGCACCGTCACGCGGCCGACTGTCAAGATCGGCCTGGTCGCGCCGTTCGAGGGCGCGTATCGCAGCCTCGGCTACGCCGTGATCTGGGCGGTGCGGCTGGCCGTGCGCGAAGCCAACGCCGCAAACAGCATCGCGGGGTACGGGGTCGAGCTGGTCGCGCTCGATGACATGGGCGACGCGACGCGGGCCCGCGAACAGGCCGCGAAACTCGCCGCCGATCCCCAGGTGCTGGCCGTGCTCGGCCATTGGCGTGTCGGCCCGACCGAGGCCGCAGCGCCGGACTACGCGGCCGCCGGGCTGCCGCTCCTCGCGACCGGCGGACAGGCGGACCCGGCCGAGGCGCGCCTCTCCATGTGGGGGGGCGACGGCTGCCTGCTGCGCGACCCGACCGGCTGTATCGAGATGTTGGCCGGAAACGGCGTGGACGAGGTCTGCGCATCCGTGCCTCTGCCGCCGGAGGGCATCGACCCGGGCTTCGCGGAGCGCTACCGGGCCGTGTCGGGCGGCGTCGATCCGACGTTTGCGTCGGTCGCCGCGTACGACGCGACGCGGGTCCTGATCGCGGCCATCGCCGGGGCCGATGCGCCCACGCGCGCCGGCGTCGCGGCCGCACTGCCGCAGGTCACGGTCGACGGCCTGGCCGGCCCGTGGGTCTGGACATCGGCCGGCGACCGACAGGCGACGGGCGCCTGGGGCTATCGGCGCCGGCCGGATGGCACGTGGGCGGCCGACCCGGCCGCCTGCCCGCCAACGCGCTGACGCCACACAGCGACCCAGGCTGTTGACACGCCGTCCGTTCGGGCCTAAACCAAATAGACGGTATTCAAAGTCGTCCGGTGGTCTCCGTCGGGTCACGCCGGACGCAGGAGGCGATGATGGCACAGGCGCTCAAGCTGCTGGCGATCTTTCCGCATCCCGATGACGAAACGCTGGGCATGGGCGGCACTCTGGCAAAATACGCGGCCGAGGGCGTCGACACCCGGCTGATCTGCGCGACGCGCGGCGAGCGCGGCTGGAGCGGAACGGCGGCAGAGAATCCGGGCCTCGAAGGACTTGGGCGAATCCGTGAAGGCGAACTCCGCTGTGCGGCCGAGCACCTGGGCCTACGCGAGGTCGTCTTCCTCGACTACATCGATGGCGACGTCGATCAAGCCGAGCCGCGGCGGATCATCGCCGAACTTGCAGCCGAGATTCGGCGCATCCGCCCCGACGTGGTCGTCACGTTTGCGCCGGACGGCGGGTACGGTCACCCCGATCACATTGCCCTGGCCCAGTTTGCGAACGCGGCCGTGGTCGTCGCGGCCGACGCCGCGCACACCGCCGCCTTCGAGCCGCATCGCGTGTCGAAGGTGTACGCGATGGTGGACAGCCTCACCCTGGTGCGTCTGCTTCAGGACCTCATGGGCGGCATCCACATGGACATCGACGGGGTCCGGCGCTCGCATGTCGGCTGGGAGGATTGGGCGATCACGACCCGGATCGATTGCCGCGACGTCCTCGACCGGGTGTGGGCCGCCGTGCAATGCCATCAAACGCAGTTGCCCGGCCTCGGCGGGCTCGCGGAACTGCCGCGCGATCTTCAACTCAAGATCTTCGGCGAGGGCACCTTCGTGCGCGTCTTCAGTCTGGCCAACGCCGGTCGCGCGACCGAGGACGATCTCTTTGCCGGATTGCGGACCGACTGAGACAACCGCCAGAACTTAACAACAAGAGCGGCCGGGAGGCTCGAGCCTCCCGGCCGCTCTTTCGTGTTCAGACGCGGCTCAGCGGATGACGCCGTAGAACAACGGCAACGGCTCGGCCCTGGCGCCGATCACGTGTGCGGCCGCGACGCGTTCACGCGCCTGCTTCAGGCGGACTTTGTCGTTGGCGTGCACAGTGAAGAGCGGATCGCCCTTGGCGACACGGTCCCCGACCTTGTGATGGATGACGAAGCCCACGGCGTAGTCGATGGCGTCGGATTTCTTGTGCCGGCCGGCGCCCAGATCGACGGCGGCCAGACCGACCTCGCGCGCGTCGACCTGCTTGACGACGCCGGAGCGCGGCGCGCGAACCACCTCGACGTACTTCGCAGCCGGCAGGCGCTCGGGATGATCGATCACGGCGACGTCGCCGCCCTGGGCGCTGACGAACTGCCTGAACTTGGCCCAGGCGCGACCGTCGGCCAGCGCGGCGGTGAGCAAGCGGCGCGCGGCGGCCGGCGTCTTGGCTTTGCGCGCGAGCAGCAGGAGGTGCGTGGCGACCGTCAGGCAATGCTCGCGGAAATCGGCAGGGCCGCCGTTCTGCAGCGTGTCGATGGCTTCGCGCACTTCGAGCGCGTTGCCGACGGCGCAGCCGAGCGGCTGGTTCATGTCGGAGAGCAGCGCGATCGTGCGCCGCTTGACCAGCTTGCCGATGCCGACCATCGCTCGGGCCAGCGCTCGGGCTTCCGGCAGAGTCTCCATGAACGCGCCGCGGCCGACTTTGACGTCGAGCACGATCGCCTGCGCCCCGCCCGCGATCTTCTTCGACATCACGCTGCTCGCGATAAGCGGGATGCTCTGCACCGTGCCGGTGACGTCGCGCAACGCGTACAGCTTGCCGTCCGCGGGCGCGAGGTCCGCCGATTGCCCCGTGAGCACGAGGCCGACCTCGCGCAACTGGCGCTTGAACTCGGGCAGCGAGAGCGACAGGCGCATGCCCGGGATCGACTCGAGCTTGTCGATCGTGCCGCCCGAGAAGCCCAGGCCGCGGCCCGACATCTTGCCGACCGGCACGCCGCAGGAGGCGACGAGCGGCTCGACCACCAGCGTGGTCTTATCGCCGACGCCGCCGGTCGAGTGCTTGTCCACCGCGAATTTCACCGTGTCATGCAGGTCGACAGTGTCGCCCGAATGCGCCATGGCGAGCGTCAGATCGGCCAGCTCGCGCGGGATGAGGCCGTTGAAATATACGGCCATGCACCAGGCCGCGGCTTGATAATCGGGGATCTCGCCGGTGGTGATCCCACGCACCAGGAAGGCGATCTCGTCGGTGCTGAGCGCCTCGCCGTCACGCGTGCGGGTAATCAAATCTACGGGGTTCATGTCCGTATTTTAGTCCACATTTTGCGGTCTTCCATTGAAACGACGTTTTCTCCCGCGGAAGATTGTGCAAGAATCGAGTGCTGCGCGGTGTCGGGGCGGAGCCCGACGGCGTGCAACACCTGTTTTTCGTCGCCGGTTTATAATCCCTAGATGTCCACTACCTCGTGCGATCTCCTCATCACCAACGTGCTCGTCCTGACCATGGACGAAGATTACAACCGGTATCCGAGCGGCGCCGTGGCCGTCACAGGCGATTCCATCGTGGCGGTCGGCCCCGAGGCCGAGCTACGCGCGGCGTATGCGCCGGCCGCGGTCTTTGACGGCGGCGGCAAGGTGCTGATGCCCGGCCTGGTCAACGCTCACACCCACGCCGCGATGACCCTGCAGCGCGGCCTGGCAGACGATCGCCGGCTCGACGTCTGGCTCATGGGCTACATGATGCCCGTCGAGAAGGAGTTCGTGTCGCCCGATTACTGTCGGCTTGGCACGCAGATCGCGTGCGCGGAGATGATCCGCTCGGGCGTGACGACCTTCGCGGACATGTTCTATTTCGAAGAGGACGTGGCGCGCGCGACGGCCGATGCCGGCATGCGCGCCCTGTGCGGCCAGACCGTGCTCAAGTTCCCGTCGCCGGACGCGGGCAGTTACGAAGACTCGCTGGCGATGGCCCGCGGCTTCATCGAGCGCTGGAAAGGCCATCCCCTGATCGTGCCGGCGCCGGCGCCGCACGCGCCGTACACGTGCACGGCCGAGATCCTGCGCGCGTGCACCGAGCTCGCGCTCGATCACGACGTTCCGCTGCACATCCACATCTCGGAGACCGCGCTCGAAGTCGAGAATTCGCGGCGCGAGCACGGCATGCCTGTGGTGCCGTGGGTCAAGAAGCAGGGCCTGCTCGAGGCCAAGGTGCTGGCCGCTCATTGCGTGCACGTCGACGACGGCGAGCTGCGCACGTTCCAGCACTACAACACAGGCATCTCGCACAACCCATCGAGCAACCTCAAGCTGGCATCGGGCTTCGCGCCCGTGACCAAAATGCTCGGGCTCGGTCTGAACGTCGGCATCGGCACCGACGGCCCGGCCTCGAACAACGACCTCGACATGTTCGAGGAGGTGCGTCTGGCCGCCTTCCTGGCCAAGGGCACCTCGGGCGACCCGACCGCCCTGCCCGCGCGCCAGGCGCTGACCATGGCGACGCGGCTCGGCGCCCGGGCCATGCACATCGGGCATCTGACGGGCACGCTCGAGCCCGGCAAGCGCGCCGACCTGATCCTGGTCGATCTGCATCAGCTGCACAATCTGCCGGCCTTCACGCACGACCCCGATGCGGTCTACGCCCGGCTGGTCTACGCCGCGCACAGCCACGACGTGACCGACGTCATGGTCAACGGGAAGTGGCTGATGCACGACCGCGACCTGCTGACCCTCGACGAGAAAGAGTTGCTGTACGCGGCCGACGGCTACGCCCGGCGGATCGATCAGTTCCTGATCGAGCGCGAGGGCAGCGTCCTCCGCAAACTGGTGGCCATCGGCGGCGCCGAACAGGGCGAGAGCTTCGAAGTGCAGGTCAAGGCCAAGCTCGACGACGACGCCCGGGTCGTCGCGGTCATGGAGAGCAAGGCCGTAACCATGATCCGACCGCGGCATTACCATCAGTACGACACGTACTTCCTGTTCGCCGATCCCGCCCAGGGTCGGCTGCGCTATCGCGAAGATGAATTCCTCGGCCCGGACGGCAAGTCGCAGCAGATGCGCGCGCGGCTGACGCTCACCGGCCCGGCGAAGGAAGACGCTTTCGAGTCCGTCGTGCTCTCGCGTTCACGGTTTATCGCCCCGGCGACCTACTCGCTGCGCTTCTATCGCGAGTACTTCAACCCGACCGGCGAGCGCACCATCGAGAAGGACCGCCGGCGCTGGCTGATCGTCTTCCGCGGCGTGGAGTTCTTCGTCAACCTCGACCGGCTGATCAAGCCCGCCGGCGACGGGTTCTACGTCGAGATCAAGGCGCGCACGTGGTCACGGCGGGACGCGAAGGAAAAGGCGATCGTCATGCGCGAGCTGCTGGCGCTCTTCGGCACCACGCCTGAGCACATCGTGACCGACGACTACACCGAGCTCGTGTCCGGGGACTGAGCCGGCTGGAACAATTCGACGACCGGCAGCGTTCAATGGCCATGACACCCGCACCCGACCGAACGCTCCGCCGACCCTGGCCCGCGCTGGCGCTGCTGCCGCTGCTGCTCGCGTGCAGCCTGGTCACGACCGGCACGCCGTCGCTGCCCGCCCCACAGCCTACTGCGGCATCGCTTGGCCCGGTGCCGACCGCCCCGCCGGTGGGCCCGTTACCCACGTTGCCGCCGACGACGGCGCCCACAGGCGCGGCCCCGTACATCGATGTGAACGGCGCCGGCTATCAGGGCGTGATCGTGCCCGCCGACCGTGGCGCCGAGTTCGGGATTTTCAAGGCAACGGGCTACTGGACGGCGACCGAGAACGACGTGGCCGCCTTCGAAGCCGCCTTCCCGGGCTGGATCGCGCAGCAGACCGAATGGGGCGCCCCCGAAGTCACGGCCAAACTTCCCGAATACATCCGCCAGTATGTGGGCTTCTCGCGCGGCGATACCACCCTGCTCTACGTCAACGCCTTCTGCGAACTCGACTTCATCGACTGGCACAAGGAGCCCGTCAGCGTCGATGATGGCGGCCCCTGCTTCTTCAGAGTCGTCTTCGACCCCGCCGACGGCACCTTCCTGGAACTCATGATCAACGGCCTGGCCTGAGCCGGACGGCCGAGACTCATCCCAGCCTCATCTGTCTGTTGCTTCATTGGGTGACCTCGCCGGTCCGACCGGCGCCGATCAGCCCCGCGCGTGCGTCCGCTCCGTCAGCGACGCCCGCGGGCCCACCTGAGAGGAGGCCCCGATGCTCGCAACACGTCGCAAATCGATGACAACCCTGTGCGCCGGGATCGTGTCCGGCCTGGCCCTGACGGCGCTGTGGCTGCAGGTCACGCCGGCCCGAGCGCAGGCGGGACCCACCGTTGCACTGGCCGGGCTCGTGTATCAACCTGCCGCCGTCACGGTGACGCTGGGCAGCACCGTGACCTGGAGCCACGCCGACGGCTTCTTCGTCCACACGGTCACGGCCGACGGCGGCGCCTTCGCCTCGCCAAACCTGGCAGAAGGCGACCTGTTCACGCAGACCTTCACAACCACGGCGGTGTACAGCTATCACTGCAGCTTTCATCCAGGAATGCTCGGCGTTGTCACAGTCTTGGATCTCCCGGAGCACGTGTACCTCCCGGCGCTCGGTCGGGACGGGTGAGCCGGCTGGCGGGCGGTGACCGCGTACAATGAGGGGATGGCACACCGCTTTCGCCGCCGCTACTACACCCGACTGAGCGCGTTCTGGCAGGACTTGCGCGAGATGCTGGCCCGGCGTGGACAGATCCGCGCGGCGATGCGCGAACATATCTCATTGCCGTTTCGTGAGCGCCTGATGCTGGTGGTGACCGAGGTCAACGGTTGTCGCTACTGCAGCTATTTTCACGCCCAGGTGGCGTTGACCAGTGGCATCGCTGAGACAGAGCTGCGCGACCTCCTTGCGGGATCGATCCCGACCCAGGCGCCGACTGACGAACTTCCGGCCCTTGTGTATGCCCAACACTGGGCCGAGCGCGATGGTCGACCGGAGCCGGAGGCCGAGCGTCGGCTGCGCGAGGTCTACGGTGACGCGCGGGCCGATGCCATCCATATCGTTTTACGCATGATTCGAATTGGAAACCTGCTCGGCAATACCGGCGACTACCTGCTGCACGTGCTCACATTCGGGTGGCTTGGCGTGCGCGACGATGAGAACCGTTATCTGACATCCGCGCCCGGTCCCAAACCGTTGGCTTGAGGCCGGACGAACCCGATCGAAACCCGACCTCATGGCTGTTTTCGACCACTTCGATTTTCTGGCGCCGATCTATGAACGCTTTATCCCGCCGCGCGAGCCGCAGGCGCTGCGGGCGCTGATCGGGTTGCCGGTTGAGGGCGCGCTGTTGGACGCGGGCGGCGGGACGGGCCGCGTGGCGCAGTTCATGAACGGCCACGCCAACCCTGTCGTTGTGGCAGATCTGTCGCCCAAGATGTTGGCCGAGGCAAAGCAGAAGGAAGGGCTGCGCCCGGTATTCGCGCCGGCTGAGACGCTGCCGTTCCCGGACGGCTGCTTTGCGCGCATCATCATGGTAGACGCGCTGCACCATGTCTGCGATCAGCAGCAGACGGCCGACGAGTTGTGGCGCGTGCTCCGGCCCGGCGGCCGGATCGTGATCGAAGAGCCCGATTTCCGCACGTTCGGCGTCAAGCTGCTGGCCCTGGCCGAGAAGCTGGCACTGATGCGCAGCCGTTTCCTCGCCCCGCCTCAGATCGCGGCATTATTCAGACACCCCACGGCCCAGGCCACAATCGAGGCCGACGGGTTCAACGCCTGGGTGGTGGTTGAGAAGGTGATCCTCAGCTGACGTCAGGTCAGACGCCAGGGTCGCCTGCTCAACCACCCGGCTCCGGATGACACGGCTGGCCCGGGATCTTCGACATTGGGTCCAGGCCAGCCGTGTCATCCGAGACTACCCAGCGACCGATCAATCTCCCGTCTGCGGCTCGAGGCGTCTGGCTTGCGCGGCGCGACGTGTGCGCAGCCACGTTGTAACGCGCGCCACCCCCCACTCCAGGCCCATAAAGGCCAGCAGAGACAAGCCCAGCATGGGGAAGAGAACACACGTGACGATCGCGGCGATCCGCCAGCGCAGCGGAACATCGCGCCAGGCCAACGCCTTGGGTGCCGCCAACCCGCCAGCCGGCCGGCGCTTCCACCACATCACGTAGCTCGTCAGGGAGCCCGCAACGATCACGACACAGCTCAGCACGACCACCCAAAACACGACCGGGCCAAGCGCCGCGGCGTGGAACAACATGCCCAGCAACGTCAGCTTACCCATCAACGGATAGTCGGCCCAGGTGATCTTCTGGAGGACGCTGCCCGAATAAGTGTCGATCGCGAGATCGACCTTGTCGGTTGTCGCCGCATGCCCGGCGTTCGTCACACGGTAGAAGCCCGCCGGCGTCGTCGGCGGCGTGATGGTGAGGTCCGCCTCGGCCAATCCGTTGGCGCGCGCCGCCTCTTCGGCGGCCTGCAACCCGATGCGGGGCGCGCCGGCCACCACGATCGACTCACCCTTCGGCGACGGCCAGCCCTGGCGAGTCGCGAACTGAACCCCGAGCGCCAGGGTACCGGAAAGGTGCGACATCAGCAGACCGCCGGCCGCGCCCAGGGCGATCACACCAAAAAAGAACGCAGCCGGAATGCTGTGCCAATCACGCCATTGCGTGCGGGCGCCGGCCTTGAACCGGGGCACGATCACGCCCGCGACCTTTTCCCGGCGCCGCGGCCACCACAGGTATACGCCCGTCAGAGCCAGCGCCAGCAACCAGCTGGTGGCGATCTCGCTCACCCAACGAAAGGCGTCGCCGGCCATATAGCGCGCATGCAGGTCATGCACGATCGCCGCAAAGCGATCGTAACGCTCGAGGGTTCCGGTTACCCGGCCGGTGTAGGGATCGACGTACGTCAGCACCGTCGTGCCGCCGTGACCGTGGCCGCCGGCAGCTGCTGTGGCTTCGACCGGGTACCCGAATGTGAAGATGGTGGCGCGATCGGGAGCGGCCGGGACTTCGACGCTTTGCATGACCATGCCGTCGAGATGATGCGACGCGAGGGCTCGGATCCATTGTCGATCGAGTGAAACGCGCTCGGCGCCGGGCGTCACAAGCTGCACATCCCGCAGACGTGCGGTGTCGATGTCGGCCCCAAAGGCCAGCAATATGCCCGTGACGGCCAGCCAGATGATGATCGGGCCCAGGAAGAAGCCGGAAAAGAAATGGATACGCCAGAACCAGCGGTAGAGCTGGCCGGCAGCGGCGGCCGATGAGCCGCCGGCTTTCGCCGAGAGGGTAGCAGCAGACATGAGGTCCTCCTCGTCAGGTCGTTCGGCCGAAACCACGGGATGGGCCGCGCAGAGAATACGCTGCCGCACGCAGTCGACCGGCCCGCAACCCGGCCTGAGCCAGGTCACGAGGCGAATTCGCTATAGAGACGAATATGAACGCGAGCCTAAACTACTCGAGGAGGAGGATCGATTCGGGTCGACAACAGCCAGCTGATCCCGCTGGGATCGCCGGCGACCTTGAGCGTCAGCGGAGCGCTGAGCGTGCCGCGCAGGGTTGGCAAAGGTGCCGGCCGAAAGAGGCCATAGAGGGCATGCAGGAGCTCAAACGGGCAGGCTCCGTCGCTCGTCTGATCCGCTGGGGGCGTGGCATGATGAGCGTGCGGATCCGATGTCGCGGCTGCCGCCGTGTTGACGACCAGATTGGGACGATACGGACATGGGGCAAAAGCGGCCAGCACACCGTGCATCACAAGCAGAGCGGCCACCCAGGCGCGCCCCTGACACTGCACAAAGCGGAGCCACTTACCCATGATCGGGCGATTTTACGCGATCCCTTTTCGGCGGACAATGACCAACATCATAGCGTTTCCGCTTCACCGTTATAAGAGACACCGATGGAAGCTCGTGGTAGCATGAGCGTCGGAGGTCCTGATGCTCACTTCCGCTCAACGCGCCGTCTATATCGCCCACATCCGCCAGCTGCCCGCTCAGGTCGCGGCCCTGGTCAGCGCCCTGACGCCCGAGCAGCTGATCACGCCTTACCTCAAGGGCGAGTGGTCGGTCGCCCAGAACGTCCACCATCTCGCCGACTCGCACATGAACGCCTACATCCGCTGTCGCCTGGCAGCAACCGAGATGAACCCGACGATCACGGCCTACGATCAGGACGCGTGGGCCGAATTGCCCGACGCCCGCAACGCCAACCTCTCGCACTCGCTGGCGCTGTTGACCGCCCTGCACGCCCGCTGGGCCGAGTTCTTCGAGACCCTGCCCACCGAGGCCTGGTCGCGCACGTTCGTCCACCCGGCCAACGGCGTGACCGCGATCGAAGACGTCCTGCAGACTTACGCCAAACACGGCCACGGACATCTCGAGCAGATGCAGCGCACGCTGGCCGCCCGGCCCGCCTGAGCGCCGTCGACTTCTCAAACGCAAAGCGGGAGCCGGGCCGTGGATCGCCACGGCCCGGCTCCCGCTTTGATTGAGCGCTTACAACGTTCCGTCGAAGACCACGTTCCCGGTCTCGCGCACGTCGTAGCCGGGTTGCGCGCCGAGCGCCCTTTTGAAGTCGCCGCTGCTGACGACCGCCAGCACGCGCGCGGCGATCGGGTGCTCGATCTGCGTTGCCGGCACGACCAGATCGTAGCGCTCCCAGCCGATCGAGATGAAATCCAGGCCAAGCGCGAGCGCGGCGCTGCGGACCGCCAGGCCGGCGTCGGCGACGCCGCTCGCGACCGCGCCGGCCACGGCCATGTGCGTGTACTCCTCGTGGGCGTAGCCCGAGATCGTCGCCGCATCGATGCCGTGCTGCTTGAGCAGGTAGTCGAGCAACACGCGCGTGCCCGCGCCCCGCTGCCGGTTGACGTAGCGGAGCCGCAGCAGGTCGTCGAGGCCGCGCACCCCGCCCGGGTTTCCGCTTGGCACGATCAGGCCCTGCTCGCGATGCGCGAACGTCAGCACGCGGACGGCGACGCCGCCAAGCTGGCGCCTGAGATACGGCAGGTTGTACTCGCCGGTCGCCTCGTCGAGGAGGTGCGTGCCCGCAAGATGCGTCTCGCCCCGGCTGAGCGCCACAAGTCCGCCGAGCGAGCCGACGCTGGCGCTGGCCAGCCGGCTGCCCGGATACTGTTCCGCAAGATGTCCCGCCAGCAGATCGAGCATCGGGTCATGGCTGCCCGTGATCACAGCCGTGCGCCGGATCTCGTCCAGCGTGCGGTACAGCAACACGTTGACGGTGCCGCCGCGATCGACGCCCTCGTTGAAACGCGGGATAAGCGCGAGCCCGTCGGCTCGCACCAACGACGTGATCACGCCGGCGCCGCGGTTGAGCGGCGTGGCCAGCAGGCGCCCGTCGATCTCGGCCACGGTCACGCGCGCGTAGTCGTCGTCGCCGGCGGGCGACGAGAGCCGCCGGGTCAGCGTCGCCTGGACGCGCGGCCGCGTCGCGATGTCGGGCTGCGTGCCGAGCCAGCGCGCGAGCAGCGGCTGGACGAAGATCTCGCCGGTCAACGCGGCGCTCACCGGGTAGCCCGGCACGCCGATGATCGGCACACCGGACGCCGCCACGCCCATAATCACGGGGTGCCCGGGCCGCACGGCCACGCCGTGCACGATCAGGCGTCCGGTCGCCTGCACGAGCTTCGACGTGTAGTCGCGCGTGCCGGCCGACGAGCCCGAGAGCATCAGCACAAGGTCCGGCTCGCGCTCGAGCGCGTCGTCCAGCGCCGCCCGCAGCGCCTGACGATCGTCGGGCGTGATCGCCAGCACCTGCGCCTCGCCGCCCGCGTCCTGCACCTGAGCCGCCAGCACGACCGAGTTGTACTCGATCACCTGGCCGGGCTGCGGGTCGCCCTCGGCGCTGACGAGTTCGCTGCCGGTCGGCACGATCACGACCCGCGGCCGGCGGCGCACCACGACGTGCGTGTGCCCGCAACCCGCGATCGCGCCCAGGTCCATCGGCCGCAGGCGGTGCCCGGCAGGCACCACGATCTCGGTCGCCACCATGTCCTCGCCCAACATGCGCACGTGCTGCCACGGCACGACCGGGGCCGTGAGCGTGATGGCGCCGTCGAGCTCCTGGACGTGTTCGATCATGATCACGGCGTCGTAGGCGGGCGGCAGCGCGGCGCCGGTGTTCACGGCCTTGACCCGGTTCGCGGCCAGCGTGAGCGGCCGCGTCTCGGTGGCGCCGACGGTGTCGGCGGCTCGCACGGCGTAGCCGTCCATCGCCGCGGCGTGATAGTGCGGCGACGAGAGCCGGGCCACGACCGGCGCGCTCGTCACACGGCCGAGGGCTTCGCGCACGGGCACCCGCTCGCCTTTCAGGACACCGGCCCGACCGTGCTCGGCCAGCGCGTCGACGAGCGCCTGTCGGGCCGTCTCGACCGGGATGTCTTCGAGGTAAACGTTGCGTTCGGTGGACATGGGCTACGACTCCGCTGAGGCCTGCCGGGGCGGCGCGCAAGGCCGCCCGAACACGCCGCTCAAAACACCGTCACATCGATCTCGGCGCCGGCCCGCACCCCATTGGCATTGAGCGGCACGACCAGCAGGCCGTCGGCGTGGATCAGGGTGTAGATCAGGTTCGACTTGCCGAAGATCGGCTCGGCCAGCCAGCGGCCGTCGCGCAGCGTCAGGCGCACCGGCACCGTGTCTTCACGGCCCGTGGTGCTCGAGACGTTTTGGGTCAGGTTCGCGCGCACGGTCGCCGGGAGTTCGGGCAACGCACCCAGCAGGTGCGCGATCATGGGCACCACGATCTGGCGCGCGACGATCAGGGCCGAGACCGGGTTGCCGGGCAGGCCGATGACGGGCTTGCCGTCGCAGGCCGCCAGGATCGTGGGCTTGCCGGGCTTCACGGCCAGGCCGTGCTGCAGGATGCCGGGCGCGCCGAGCCGGGCGATGACGGCGCTGGTCAGATCGCGCGCGCTGACCGAACTGCCTGCCGAGATCACAAGCAGATCCGCTTCGGCGTAGGCGGCCTGAGCTTTGGCCAGGGTGTCGTCGAAGGTGTCGCGCGCGATCCCGCAGGTGAGCGCCTCGGCGCCGGCGGCCGTGAAGAGCGCGGCCAGCATCGGGGCATTGATGTCGCGGATCTGGCCGAGCTCGGGCGTCTGCTCGGGCGAGACGAGTTCGTCGCCGCAGCTGAGGATACGCACCTGCGGCCGGGCGACGACGTCGACCCCGGTCAGGCCGACGGCCAGCAGACCGCCGAGGTCTTGCGGGCGCAGCCGTCGACCAACAGGCACGATCGCGGCGTCGCGTTCGACGTCCTCGCCGATCTGCACGACGTTCTCGCCGGGCGCGACCGGCGCCAGCACTTCGATTTCGCCGGCGCCGAAGGGCTGTGTGCGTTCGACCATCACCACCGCGTCGGCGCCTTCGGGAAGCATCGCGCCGGTGGCGATCTCGGCCGTCTGGCCCGGCGCGACAATCACCGTCGGCCGCTGGCCCATGCGCACCTCGCCCACGCGCGTCAGATAGGCCGGCAGCGAGTCGGAGGCACCGTAAGTGTCCGAGGCGCGGACGGCGAAGCCATCCATCGAGCTGCGCGTGAAGTCGGGCAGCTGAACGGGTGACCGCGGCGCACGCGCGACGATCCGGCCCTGGGCCGACGCGACCGGCACAGTCTCGGTGCGAGCCAACGGCGCGATCTCGGCGCGCAGACGCCGCAGAGCGTCATCCACCGAAGCAATCGTGAAGAACAGGTTCTCTTGGGTCATCTGGTGTGGGCCATCCACTTGAGGGCCATCAGGCCGGTTTGCGAGGCGACGCTTCACCGGAGGCCGGTGTCGCGCGTTGGGGCCGTCGGCAGGTCTCGAGCCAATCCAGGATCAGGTCCAGCTCGCGGCGCCGCAGATCGAGCGCCAGACCGGCGACGCGCCCGATGCGGCCGTCGTGGTCGCTCCCCAGGCTGGCGCGCAGGCGAACGCAGGCCTGACGTTGCGCATCGACGATCGGGCCGGTCGGTTGGCCAAGCAAATCAGCGATGTACAGGCGGCTGAGGAACTCGGTGCGAATGTGGCGGGTGCTGGCCGATGGGTTGGGCTCGTTGAGCCAGACGTAGAGCTGTTGCCGGCCGCGCTCGGTCAGCCAGTAAACGGTGCGCATCGGCGCGTCCGGCCGCGACTCCTCGCGGCCCTCGATCAACTCCTCGCGCTCGAGGCGCTTGAGGATGGCGTACAGCTGGCTGGTGCCGAGGTTCCAGATCTTGCCGAGCTGCTCGGTCGACCGAAATTGGTCGAGCAGGTGATAGCCGTACGAGGTTTGACCCTCGAGCAGGCCGAGAAAGACGGGTTCCGGGGAGAGTTTCGGCATCCGCTGAAGTGGGGTGGCTGAACGCGATGTCTGGACCGAAGTGAGAAGCCCTGTGGCTATTCCGGAATGGAATAGCCACCTGGACGGGTTAGATTATACGGCACGGACTTGAGCCATTCAATGACATCGAACCGACCCACCTAATTCGGGAGGCACCCATGAAGCTCGGCGGTTATGCAGATCACATCGCACGTATCAACCTTGGCACCGGTGAGGTGCGCTATGAGGGCGTCCCGGAGGAATGGGCGCTCAAGTACATCGGCGCGCGCGGCCTGGGTGTGCGTTACATGCTCGAGGCCGATCCCACGTGCGACCCGCTGGGTCCGAAGAACCTGCTGTGCTTCATGAACGGCCCGCTCACCGGCTCGAAGGCAAACATGAGCGGCCGCATGGCCGTCGTCACCAAGAGCCCGCTGACCGGCACCGTGACCGACAGCCACCACGGCGGCTGGTCGGCGGCGCGTCTGCGTTGGGCCGGCTTCGACGGCCTGATCTTCGAGGGCATCTCCGAGAAGCCCGTGTACCTGTATGTCGAGAACGGCAAGGCCGAGCTCAAGGACGCCGGCGAGGTCTGGGGCAAGGACACGCACGAGACGATCAAGCACTTCCAGGGTCTGTACGGCGAGAAGGACCTGACGGTCATCACGATCGGCCCGGCCGGCGAGAACCTGGTCAAGTACGCGGCCTGGATCAACGAGAACGACCGCGCTTCCGGGCGCGGCGGCACGGGCGCCGTCGGCGGCTCGAAGAAACTCAAGGCCATCGTGGTCAAGGCCCCGCGCAACTACACCGAAGCGCAGGACACCGTGGCCTTCAAGAAGGCGCACGAGCAGGCGCTCGCCACGATCATGGACGAGAAGAACATCACGGCTCCGAGGAAGGGCGGCCTGAGCCTGTACGGCACGAACGTGCTGATGAACATCACGGCCAGCATCGGCGCGCTGCCGACTCGCAACAGCCAGACGACGTCGTTCGCCGAGGCCGAGGAGATCAGCGGCGAGAAGATCCGCGAGACCATCCTGGTGGCCGAGCCGACCTGCCACGCCTGCCCGGTCGCGTGCAAGAAGGAAGTCGAAGTCACGTACAACGGCGAGAAGATCCGCACCGAGAGCTTCGAGTACGAGACGGCCTGGGCCTTCGGCGGGCACTCGGGCAACAGCAACCGCGAGTCGATCGCGTACATGATCTACCAGTGCAATCGGTATGGCATGGACACGATCGAGATGGGTAACTGCCTGGCGACGTACATGGAAGTCACCCAGAAGGGCTGGGACGGCCAGGAGAACCTCGCCTGGGGCGACCACGGGCACATGGTCAAACTGGTCGAGCAGACGGCCTTCCGCAAGGGCCTGGGCGCCGTGCTGGCCGAGGGCGTCACGCGCGTGGCCGCCCACTTCGGCCACCCCGAGATCGCCATGGCCGTCCGCGGCCAGTCGATCCCGGCGTACGACCCGCGCGGCCTGAAGGGCATGGGCCTCGGCTACGCCACCAGCAATCGGGGCGCCTGCCACCTGCGCGGCTACAGCCCGGCCAGCGAGCTCGGCGTGATCGGTTTGAAGACCAACCCGCTCGACTGGAAGGGCAAGGGCGAACTGCTCAAGCTGCTGCAAGACATCCACGCCTTCAGCGACTCGCTCGACCTGTGCAAGTTCAGCGCGTTCGCGGAAGGGCCCGAGGAATACGCGATGCAGTACGCGGCCGTCGTCGGTCTGCCCGGCTTTACGGCCAACGACGTCCTCGCGACCGGCGAGCGCGTCTACAACCTCGAGCGCTACTACAACCAGCTCGCGGGCGAGCAGCCGGGCTCCGACAAGCTGCCGCAGCGGTTCCTGACCGAGCCCAGCACGATGCCCGGCTCGATGGGCCACGTGTGCGAGCTCGACCAGATGCTCGAAGAGTATTACGCGCTGCGCGGCTGGCAGGCCGGCGGCGTGGTCGGCGAGGAGAAACTGAAGGCCCTGGGCATCCTGGCCTGAGACCCGATCGTTCGATAAAAGGATCACCCGCGCGGCCGGGCCTCGCCCCGTCACGCGGGTGATCCTTTTATTCGCGATAAGATTCGCCCACATGAAGACCATCCGCCTCTTCGCCACCCTCCGCGACGTCACCGGCGTCAAGGAGCTCACCATCCCGTTCAGCGACGGCCAGACCGTGCGCGAGATGCTCGCGACCGTGGTGCAGGCCCAACCGGCACTGGGCGCCAAGATCTTCGACGCGGCCGGCGAGATGACCGGTCTGGTGCACGTGCTGGTGCACGGCCGCAACATCATGTGGCTGAACGGCCTCGACACGATCGTGCGCGAGACCGACCAGATCGTGCTGCTGCCCCCTTCAGCGGGCGGTTGAGCGCGACCCGTATGCGCTTCGAACTCGAACTGCGCAACCTGCCCCTCGACCGCGTCGGCCAATACCTGGTCGAGGCCGGCGGGTCGCTCGAGACCCCGCGCCGCGTGGTCGCGCAAGGCTGGACCGCGACCCTGATCGAACTCGAGCCCGCCGCCCTCGGCGCCTTCCGCATCCCGCGCGACCTGCTGGT
>WBZS01000624.1_pt1 | contig 35432 bp, 23 predicted proteins | sample 5204201 | NCBI WGS metagenome assembly WBZS01 (sample SAMN12344357, study PRJNA552823) | activated sludge metagenome | biome: Activated sludge suspended growth; feature: Nitrification reactor; material: Wastewater; isolation source: activated sludge from nitrification reactor of wastewater...
TCTGCCACGCCGGGGCCGATCCGAATTTGCTCAAGAACATCTCCAATACGTTTCAGGTAAGGGTGAGGTCGTTCTCGGGGATCATCGTGTTCTGTGCCCGGGACAGCTTCCCCGCCAGCCGGCGCCACAGGGTAAATGTGAATACGGGAGGCACGCTGAAACAGTCGTGCGACAGCGCCTTCAGCGATTTTCACGAGCTGAGTTCTGACCGGAGCGCGACACCGAGGAAGCCTTAAGCGCAGTTGCGCGCAGCAGGTCTGGCCTGTCGTAGATTTACCCAGGCCGGACGGGTGGTATGTTGAGCGCGGGAGCGGGGAACGACGAGCGTCCAGCGGTGAAATCCACCGTGCCGGCACGGCAACGCCGCGCTGCCATGCATTTTTGCCAGCCACGCGTGCTGCGCATGGAAATCTCTGCGCGGAGCGGCCATGTACGGTTGGGTCTGGGCGGCGTGGGTAACGCCCGCGCCGTGGCTGGCTGCAGGCCAAACACAACCAAAGCCGGCCTTTGTCCCGGCTCGCGGTCGTGTTCCGGTGAAGCATTCGCTAACCATCGTGCAGATGCGGGATCACGAACTGCTGACAGGAACCGTGTCTGCGATTCAAGAGCAACGAGCCGACCGGAATTCCCTCTATCATGACAAGGTGTGGCAAGCGGAGGATGGCATGAGCGCGGCAGATATCGGCGTCGTCGGTCTGGGTGTGATGGGTTCGAACCTGGCGTTGAACCTGAGCGACAAGGGCTACCGGCTGAGCGTTTACAACCGCAGTTTCGATGTCGCTGCGGCGTTTGTCCGCGCGAAGGGGCAAGGCCGGCAGATCGTCGCGGCCGAGAGCCTGGCGCAACTGGTCGGCCAGCTTGGCCACCCGCGCGTCATCCTGCTGATGGTTACCGCGGGCCGGCCGGTTGACGCGGTGTTCGAGCAACTGCTGCCGTTGCTGACCCCCGGGGATATCCTGATCGACGGCGGCAACTCCAACTACCGGGACAGCGAGCGGCGCTGGTGCGATCTGGCGGCGCGCGGCATTCACTTCGTCGGCATGGGAATCTCCGGCGGCGAGGACGGCGCCCGCTACGGCCCGTCGTTGATGCCGGGCGGTGCGGCGGCGGCTTGGCCGGCGATCCGCGACATGTTCCAGGCCATTGCAGCCCGGGTCGATGGGCAACCCTGCTGCCAGTGGCTGGGCGAGGGCGGTGCCGGCCATTACGTCAAGATGGTCCACAACGGCATCGAGTACGGCGACATGCAGTTGATCGCCGAGGTTTGCCACTTGATGCGCCACGCGCTCGGCATGAGCCATGACGACATGGCGGAGACATTCGCCGGCTGGAACAGCGGCCAACTCGAGTCCTACCTGATCGAGATCACCAGCAAGATCCTGCGCCAACGCGACCGCGACGGCAGCCCGTTGGTGGAACGTATACTCGATCGCGCCGGGCAGAAGGGTACCGGCGTGTGGACCGCGCAGGATGCGCTAGAACAGGCGGTGCCGCTGACCCTGATCTCCGAAGCCGTGCATGCCCGCATGCTCTCTGCGCGCAAGGACGAGCGGGTTGCGGCGGCGGCGCTGCTCGGCAGTGCGCCGATTGTGGCGGAGGCCGGGCAACGTGCCTCGTATGTCGATGCGCTGCGCGACGCGCTGTATGCGGCCAAGCTGGTGTCCTACGCGCAAGGCTTCATGTTGCTGCAAGCCGCAGCGGAGAATCACGGATGGGCGCTGCCGTTCGGCGACATTGCGCTGTTGTGGCGTGCGGGCTGCATCATTCGCAGCCGCTTTCTCGGCGACATCAAGGCCAGTTTTGCGCGCGATCCGGTTCCGCAAAGCCTGTTGCAGGATCCGTTCTTCGCCTCGGAGTTGAAACAGGCGGAGAGCGGCTGGCGCCGGGCGGTCATGCTGGCGGTCGGCAGCGGGGTGGCGGCGCCGGCCCTGGGGTCGGCGCTGGCGTTCTATGACGGTTACCGCTGCGCCAGCGGATCGGCAAACATTCTGCAGGCGCAGCGCGACTACTTCGGCGCGCACAGCTACCAGCGCGTCGATCGCGATCCGGCCGAGCATTTCCACACCGACTGGCTGGGCGACGGCGCCGAGGTGCAACTGCCGTGAGCTGCGCGGGCGAGTCACATGCCTATGTGATTTTCGGGGCAACCGGCAATCTGGCGACGCACAAGCTGCTGCCGGCGCTGTACCAGCTTCACTCCATGAACTATCTCGCGCCGAACGTGCTGATCCTCGGTTGCGGACGCAGCCCGTATGACCGCAACGGCTGGCGCGATCTGGTGCGCAAGAATCTGGCCGACGCGGGAATCGCAGGGGGCGAGCAGCTCGACGGTTTCGTCATGCGGCTCGACTATCTTTCCGGCAGCCTCGACGAGGCGGGGTTCTATCAGGCTCTGGGTGCCTGGGCGGCCTCTGGCGAATGCGCGAGAAACCTGGTCTTCTACCTGTCGGTCAGCCCGGAATTCTATGTGCCGGTGACGGCCGGCCTGGCGCAAGCCGGCTTGCTCGACGAGAACCACGGCTGGCGGCGAATGGTGGTGGAAAAGCCGTTCGGGCACGACCTGCCGAGCGCCCGCGAATTGCAGCATCGGTTGCAGATTCACCTGGACGAGCAGCAGATCTACCGGATCGATCACTATGTCGGCAAGGAGTCGGTGCAAAACCTGCTGGTGCTGCGCTTTGCCAACCTGATTCTGGAACCCTTGTGGAATCGCCACTACATCGACCACGTGCAGATTACGCATGCCGAGACCGCGGGCGTGGATGGCCGGGCCGGTTACTACGACAGCAGCGGCGGCGCGACCCGCGACATGATTCAGAGCCACCTGCTGCAGGTGCTGGCGCTGCTGGCGATGGAGCCGCCGGTGTCGCTGGAGGCGGAGTCGCTGCGGGACGAGAAGGTCAAGGTGCTACGCTCGATCCGCCCGCTCGATGCGTCGCATATCGAGCAGCATGCAGTGCGCGCCCAGTATGCCGGCTACCAGCAGGAAGCGGGCGTCGCCGCGGACAGTCGCACTGAGACTTACGCGGCGCTGAAACTTCATGTCGACAACTGGCGCTGGCGCGGTGTGCCGTTCTACCTGCGAACCGGCAAGCGGCTGCAGGAGAAGCGTTCGATGGTCGCGGTGCGCTTCAAGGAGCCGCCGATCCAGTTGTTCCAGGGCAGCGGCGGCGCTGCCGTGCGGCCGAATTGGCTGGTCATCGGCATACAACCGGACGACGTGGTGCAATTGGAGATTTCGGCCTTCCTGCCGGGGCTGGGCTCGCACACCAGGGCGATTTCTATGGATGCAACGGTGGGAGAGACCGGCGAGCGCAAGGCCGACGCCTACGAGGGCTTGCTGCTGGATGTCATCCAGGGCGATCGCTCGCTTTTTTTGCGTTATGACGAAGTCAAGGCGGCGTGGAATGTCGTCGATCCGCTGATGCACGCCTGGCGCGCCGATCAGCGGCCGCCGCTGCAGTATCCGGGCGGCAGTTGGGGCCCGCCGGCGGCCGGGCAACTGTTCGGCCGCGCCGATCGGCAATGGCGGCAGAGCCTGGCCTGCGACGGCAATGCCGACGACCGACGCTGATGCTGCCGGCCGATACGCGGGTGCTCGCCGACCCCGCCGCGCTCGCTGCCGAAGCCTGCCGGCTGATCGATGCGGCGGCGCGGACGGCGATCGGCGAACGGCAGGTTTTTCGCCTGGTTCTCGCGGGCGGCAGCACGCCTGGACTCGCCTATCGGCTGCTCGGCGCCACGCTGCAGAACTGGGCGGCATGGGAGATATTCTGGGGCGACGAGCGCTGTCTGCCGGTCGATCACCCGGCGCGCAACGACCGCATGGCGCGCGAGCTGTGGCTGGCGCGCGCCGCGATTCCGGAACGCAACATCCATCCGATCGCCGCCGAAGTCGGCGCCGAACAGGCTGCCGCCGACTATGCCGGATTGATTGCCGGCAAGCAGCCGTTCGACCTGGCAATTCTCGGCATGGGGGAGGACGGGCATACTGCCAGCCTGTTTCCCGGACGGGAGCCTGGTGCTGCCCCGGTGGTTGCGGTGAGCGATGCGCCCAAGCCGCCGGCCTGGCGCGTCAGCCTGGGCTTTTCGGTGTTGCGTGCCTGTCGTGCGCAACTCGTGCTGGTCAGCGGAGTGGAGAAGTCACAAGCGTTGGTCGCGTGGCGGCGGGGCGACGATCTGCCGATCGCACGCGCGGTGCGCAGCGACGCCTGTTTGCTGGTGGACGAATCCTTGCGCGGGGCAATCGGCGAAGCAGCAGCATCGCGCGGGCCGAATCGAAGCCTTTGCAGTTGAACCTGGTTGCTGGAGAAACGCATGAGCGAACTGAATCCCCGCCCGATACTCGCGGGCTACAAGGCACTCGTCATTGGTATCGCCAATGAAAATTCGATTGCCTACGGTTGTGCCGAGGCGTTCCGTGCGGTGGGGGCCGAGGTCGGGGTAACCTACCTGAACGAGAAGGCGAGGCCGCATGTCGAACCGCTGGCGCAAGCCCTCAACGCATCCATCGTGGCGCCGCTCGACGTCTCGCAAGCGGGCCAGCTCGAGGCCCTGTTTGAGCGCATCGGGAAGGAGTGGGGCAAGGTCGATATCCTGGTTCACTCTATCGCTTCGGCCAGGAAAGACGACATCAAGGGCGGGCTTCTGAATTGCTCGGCAGATGGTTTTGCGCTGGCCATGGACATCTCGGTTCACTCCTTCATTCGCATGGCGAGGCTGGCTGCGCCCCTGATGACGGACGGCGGCACCATGTTCGCGATGACTTATCACGGTGCGCGCAAGGTCGTGCCCAACTACAACGTCATGGGACCGGTGAAAGCCGCGCTGGAAGCGACTTGCCGCTATCTGGCCTACGAACTGGGTCCGCAAGGCATCCGCGTGCACTCGATTTCGCCCGGGCCGCTGAAGACGCGTGCCGCCTCGGGTCTCAAGGACTTCGACCTGTTGCTCAACGAGGCTCAGGCGCGGGCACCGGTAGGCGAGTTGGTCGATATCATGGATGTCGGTTTCACCTGCGCCTACCTTGCGACACCGTATGCGCGGCGCCTTACCGGCGAAACGGTGTATGTCGATGGTGGCGTAAACATCATGGCCTGAGACATGCGCCGCGGTTGTGGCGGCGCCAGCGCCGGCCTCAGGGCAGGTCAGCAGTACGCCACTGCGCACAGGCCGCCGAGGCGCAGGAAACGGCGATTGCGAGGCACGCTGCCCGGAAAGGCCCATTCCATGCGCCTTTCCGGCCAGGTGCGCCGGAAAGCGCCTATCCATGCGGCTCCTGGCGTTGCCTCGCGCGGAGACGGACATGCCGGCTGCGGCGCGCTCGATCGGGCGAAGCATCGATCGCGCCGGTCGCTTCGGATGGGGTCGCGAACGCGGTGGCGATCGTATCGGCGGCGGGCCGAACAGGGCTTGCGCCATTTGGAGATGACGATGTGACTTCCACGACTCCGATTGCGGGGGCGGAATCGGACCCTTCGCCGGCCGGCGAGGGCGGGGTGCCGCTGCCGGCCGCAGCCGACTGGGATCGTCAGCTGATGTACAGCCCGCTCTCCCACATGATCCGGCGCCCGCCGGTTGTCTGCTCGCCCGATCTGAGCGTGCGCGAGGTGCTCGAGTGCATCAACCAATACAAGGTCGGGTCGATGGTGGTCTGCGATCCGCGCAGTCGCAAGCCGCTGGGCATCTTCACGCTGCGCGACCTGCTGCAGCGGGTTTCGCTGGCCGAATTCGACCTCGGCCGCCCGGTTGCCGACGTCATGACGGCGAAGCTGGTCGCGTTGCCGCCCAACGTCTCGGCTTACGATGCGGCGGTGACGATGGCCCGCAACGGTCTGCGCCATCTGCTGGTGATCGATGGCGAGCGGCTGGTCGGCGTGGTGTCGCAGAACGACGTGCTCGGCTCCGAGCGGCAGGGCGCGCGCGATGTCGGCGCCGGCATCCGCGACGCGGCGAACATGGCGGCGCTCAAGCAGTCGGCGGGCGAAATTCGCCGGCTCGCGCAACGCATGCTGCGCCAGGGCATGGGCATCGAGATGCTGACGCAACTGGTATCGACGCTCAACGATCTGCTGACGCTGCGCGTGATCGAACTGACCCGGGCCGAGTTCAAGCTGCCCGCAATGCCGATATGCTGGATCGCCCTCGGCTCGGAAGGGCGCTTCGAGCAGACGATCAGCACGGATCAGGACAACGGGATCATCTTCGAGCCGCCGTCGGAAGATCTGACGGGGGACATGCGCGCGGCGCTGCTGCCGTTTGCCGGCGCGGTGAATCGGGCGCTCGATGCCTGCGGGTTTCCGCTGTGCAAGGGCAACATCATGGCGGGCAATCCGTCGTGGTGCCTGAGTCTGGCCGAATGGCGAAGCAAGTTTTTCGACTGGGTTCTGCAACCGGATCCGGCAGCACTGCTCAACGCCATGATCTTCTTCGACTTCCGGGCGCTGTATGGCGACGAGTCGCTGGCCGGACGGTTGCGCGCCGGATTGCTGGAAACCGTGGCGCAGAGCCCGGCGTTCCTGCGCCACATGGCAGAGGATGCGCTGAGTTGCCGGCCGCCGCTGGGCCGATTCCGCGATTTCACGCTCGACAACCAGGACAAGGACTTTCCGCGCAGCATCGATTTGAAGAAGCACGGTTCGCGGCCGTTCGTCGATGCCGCCCGCATCGTTGCCCTGGCGCAGGGTCTGACGCACACCAATACGGCACAACGCCTGCGCATGGCGGGCGCTCATATTCGTCTTGGCGCCGATGCGATCGAGTCGATTCTGGAGGCCTTCTTCTTCATCCATCGCATGCGCCTGCGCGCGCAGATCGATGCCGAGGGGCAGGGCGGCGCCGCCAACCGGCTCGATCCCTACAGCCTAAACGACATGGACCGCCGCATGCTCAAGGAGGCGTTCAGGCAGGCGCGCAAGCTGCAGACGATGCTGGCGGCAAACAGCCAGTTTTCGTTGTCGTCAGACCGGTTGTGAGGCGCTGTCTGGTCACGTGGCGCTGTGTGCGCCCGGCGGACATCGTCAGACATCGTAATTGCGGCTGCGCCGATCAAACCGGGTCGGGCGCACGCGCCGGCGCCGGCCGCGACATGGTCTCCATGACTTGGCGCAAAGCGAGCCACCATTGTTCGAGCGGCCGGCGGTGTTCCAGATCGACCACGTCGAGCATCTGCTTGAGCTTCGAGATGGTGACCTTGCCCTCGGCCAGCCCGATGTAGGCGCCGGACGACGAACCGCGCTCCAGTTCCTGCGTCAGGAAGTCGATGCAGTGCGCTGCCAGCCGGGTTGCCAGCACGCGATCGAACGGCGAAGGGTTCGCGCCTTGTTGCACGTGCCCGAGGATCGACTGGCGCACGTCGAACAGTCCATTGCCTTCTTCCTCGAACAGGCGGCGCATGAAATCGGTGGTGTACTGTGGATTGGCGCGCTCGTTGCGGATCGCCAGATAAAAGCGCCGGCCGCCGTGAAACCCTTCGATCATGCGTTCGACATCCGCCTGCAGATCCTTGAGCGAGATCCCTTCCTCCGGCAGGTAGATGCGTTCGGCACCGCTGGCCAGCCCGCTCAACAGCGCCAGATAGCCGCAGTTGCGGCCCATCACCTCGACCACGAAGCAGCGCCGCGCGGCCATCGCCGACTGCTTGATGCGGTCGAGCGCTTCGACGATGACGTTGAGGGCGGTGTCGGCGCCGATGCTCAGTTCCGAACCCGGCAGATTGTTGTCGATGCTCGCCGGAAGGCAGATGATCGGTATCTTGAACGCAGGGTAGCGCTCGCGTTCGCTGTAAAGGGTGTAGGCCGCCTTGTAGGCCGTCCATCCGCCAACGATGAGCAGGCCGTCGATGCGATGCGTTTCCAGCACGCGCGCCACGCCATAAAGCTGTTCGACGGCCGGCACCTGGCGGGTGGTGCCCAGTTCGGCGCCACCCGTTGCAGTCCAGCCCTCCACATCGCCCCAGCTCAACTCCTCGATCTGGCCGGCGATCAGCCCGTCGAAACTGCCGCGCACCCCCAGCATGGTGTGACCGCGATCCAGGCCGAGCCGCACCGCGGCACGCGCCGCCGTGTTCATTCCCGGCGCCAGCCCGCCGCCATGGACGACGGCGAGCCGACGGGGACGGTCAGGTGGCGTCACGCTCGGCAGCGCGCCGGCGATCGCCTTGAAGGTTTGAAACATCTCGGTGAAACTGCCGCCGCGCAGTTTCATCGCCGCGTCGTAGTCCTTGTCGGCGATCTTGCGCGCCACGGCATGGGTTTGCTCGACGCATTGCATCAGCGGGGCGCGCCCGACCCGGTTGTAGCGCATCCCGATCATCTGGGGTTCGCTGTCCGGCGTGGCCGCCAGCAGATCCTGCACGGCCGCGTGGCCGACCAACGTGCTCATGCAACGGTCGAAGGCGCTGGGCTTGCCGCCGCGCTGGACGTGACCGAGGATGGTGACGCGGGTATCTTCGCCCAGCCGCTCCTGTAGCACCTGTTTTACATAGTCGCTGCTGATCGGCTTGCCGGTGCGGTCGCATGAACCCTCGGCGACGACCACGATGCTGTCGCGCCGACCGGCGGCACGGCCGTTGCGCAGCAGGTCGCACATTTCCTGTTCCCAGTTCTCGGCAGGCGGGTTTTCCGGGATCAGCACATAGTCCGTACCGCCGGCGATCGCGCTCATCAGCGCCAGGTAGCCGCAGTGGCGGCCCATCACCTCGACCACGAACGTGCGCTGGTGGCTGGCGGCGGTACTGGTGATGGCGTCGATGGCTTCGACGATCCGGTGCAGGGCGGAATCCGCGCCGATGGTCATGTCGGTGCCGACCATGTCGTTGTCGATCGAGCCGACCAGCCCTGCGATCATCAGCGCCGGGTGCCGTTGGGCGGTGGGTTCGTCGATTTCTCCGCGCTGCAGCAGCTCGGTCAGCAAACCCGGCCATTCCTGCCGGAAAAGGTTGGCGCCGGTGAGGCTGCCGTCGCCGCCGATCACCACCAGCCGGTCGATGCCGTGCTTGAGCAGATTGCGGGCGGCGGTCAGGCGGCCTTCCCGCTCGCGGAATGCCGGGCAGCGGGCGGTGCCGATCACCGTGCCACCCCGGTGGAGAATGCTGCCGACATCGTCCCACGACAGCGGGCGGATGCGTTCGCCGCCGTCCACCATGCCCTGGTAGCCTTCGAGAATGGCATGCACAGCCGCACCCTGGTGAAGCGCTGCGCGCACTACCGCGCGAACCGCTGCGTTCATGCCCTGGGCGTCGCCGCCGCTGGTGAGAACGCCTATGCTGGTCGGGAGAGTGTTCGCCATGGGTTCGGTCTTCCTTGGGATGTTGAAATGGCAGGCGCACGAGTTTACCGCAGCGGCGGCCATCGTATCCCCGGGATATGCCGAAAAATCGCAGCTGCCGTCCGGCCGCCGATGGCGGAGGGGAGACCTGCGCAGGCGGCGTAGCCCGGCAGGCAGCCGCTTGCGCGTGCGGCGGCGTGCTGAATCCGGCCGTGCGGATTGCCGCTTCGCACTCGACCCTGTTCGGCCTTCGCTCGTTCTGGGGCAAAGCCTGCATCGTCGCGCTTTGGCGTAGACTGTGAGGATTACGGGAGCGGGGTGGTGCCGCCGTCAGGCGGCAGTCTAAGGAACATCATGAAGTGTGTGGATGACTTTCGCCTGAAATTCGGCAAGACGGAGCTGGTTCCGATTGTCATAGGCGGCATGGGTGTGGATATTTCTTCTGCGGAATTGGCACTCGAGGCCGCGCGACTCGGCGGTATCGGCCACATCTCGGACGCGATGGTGCCGACGGTTTCCGACCGCCGCTTCAACACCGATTTTGTGAAGGAGAAGGCCAAGCTTTACAAGTACAACGTGGCCAATACCGACAAGTCGACGGTGATTTTCGATCTCGGCAGGCTGGCCGAGGCGACGCACATGCACGTCGGCCAGACCATGGAAGCCAAGCGCGGCGATGGCCTGATCTTCATCAACTGCATGGAAAAGCTGAGCATGAACGCGCCACGCGACACGCTGCGCGTCAGGCTTTCCGCTGCGCTCGACGCCGGTATCGACGGCATTACCCTGAGCGCCGGGTTGCACCTCGGTTCCTTCGCGCTGATCGAGGACCATCCGCGTTTTCGTGACGCCAAGCTCGGCATCATCGTGTCGTCGGTGCGCGCACTGCAACTGTTCCTGCGCAAGAACGCCCGGCTTGGCCGGCTCCCGGACTACATCGTGGTCGAGGGGCCGCTGGCCGGCGGCCACTTGGGTTTCGGCCTGGATTGGGCCAAGTACGACCTGCATGCCATCGTCGCCGAGATCGTCCAGTATCTGCAGGCCGAGCAGCTGGACATTCCGCTGATCGCGGCGGGCGGCATCTTCACCGGCAGCGACGCCGTAGGCTTTATCGAAATTGGCGCGGCGGCAGTTCAGGTGGCGACGCGCTTCACGGTGACGCACGAGGCGGGCCTGCCGGACAAGGTGAAGCAGGAATACTTCCGCGCCAACGAGCAGGACATCGAGGTCAACAACATCTCGCCCACCGGCTACCCGATGCGCATGCTAAAGAGCAGTCCGGCGATTGGCGCCGGCATTCGGCCCAATTGCGAAGCCTACGGCTACCTGCTCGACGGCAATGGCAACTGCGCCTACATCACCGCCTACAACCGCGAGGTGGCGCTGCACCCGAACGACAAGAAGGTCTTCGTGATGGACAAGACCTGCCTTTGCACGCACATGCGCAACTTCGACTGCTGGACCTGCGGGCACTACACCTATCGACTGAAGGATACCTCGCGACTGCTCGACGATGGCAGCTACCGGCTGCTCAGTGCCGAACACGTGTTTCGCGATTACCAGTTCAGTACCGACAACCGGGTCGCTCTGCCGGCGTAGCGGATTGCGCTTGCCCGTCGATGTAATGCCCGGAGAGCCGCGTGGATAGGCGCTTTGCGCGATGCCTGCCCGCAGAGCCTTGATCGGCGCGGCTTTCGGGGCAGGGTGCTGTGCGGCGCCCGGGCGCCACCCGGCATGCGCGGGCGGGGTCGGCGCAGATCGGCGGTTCGGGCTGCGTCAGGATCAGCGTTTGTCGCGCGGTACGACGTCGCGGCGCGGCGAGCCGACGAAGAGCTGACGCGGTCGCCCGATCTTCTGGTCGGGCTCGCCGATCATCTCGTTCCAGTGGGCGATCCAGCCGACCGTGCGCGCCATCGCAAAGACGGCGGTGAACATCTCGTTGGGGATACCCATTGCCCGCTTGACGATGCCCGAATAGAAATCGACGTTCGGATAGAGCCCCTTGCTGACGAAAAAGTCGTCTTCCAGCGCGATTCGTTCCAGATCCAGCGCGAGCTTGAACAGGGGGTCGTCATGCAGGCCGAGTTCGTTCAACACTTCGTGGCAGGTCTCGCGCATGATCTTGCCGCGCGGATCGAAGTTCTTGTACACGCGGTGGCCAAACCCTTCCAGGCGGAAGCTGTCGTTCTTGTCCTTGGCGCGCGCGAGATACTTGCCGATGCGCGAGGCGTCGCGAATCTCTTCGAGCATGTTGAGCACGGCTTCGCTGGCACCGCCATGGGCCGGCCCCCACAGGCAGGCCATGCCCGAGGCAATGCAGGCGAACGGATTGGCGCCCGATGAGCCGGCGAGACGAACCGTCGACGTGGAGGCGCCCTGCTCGTGATCGGCATGAACGATCAGTATGCGGTCGAGCGCGCGCGCCAGAACCGGATTCGGTACATATTCTTCGCAGGGCGTGGCGAACATCATGTGGAGGAAGTTTGCCGCGTAATCGAGATCGTTGCGCGCCCGCACGAACGGCAGCCCGACGCTGTACTTGTACGCCATTGCGACGATGCTCGGAATCTTGGCCAGCAACCGGTCGGCTGACTGATCGCGATGCGCCTGGTCGCTGAAATCCATCGCGTCGTGGTAGAACGCGGAAAGCGCACCGACCACGCCCATCATCACCGACATCGGGTGCGCATCGCGGCGAAAACCGGTGAACAGCCGCGACAGCTGCTCATGCACCATGGTGTGGTAGGTGATCTCCTTGATCCAGTCCTGCTTTTGGCTGGCATTGGGCAACTCTCCCTTCAGAATCAGGTAACAGACTTCAAGGTAGTCGCATTGATAGGCGAGTTGTTCGATCGGATATCCGCGGTACAGCAGGGTGCCGGCTTTGCCGTCGACGAAAGTGATCGCCGATCGGCAGGCGGCGGTCGACAGGAACCCAGGGTCGAACGTGAACATCCCGGTCTTGGCGTAGAGCGACCGGATGTCGATAACGTCAGGTCCGACGGCGCCGCGAAGTACCGGAAACTCGACCGACTTACCGTCGACGGTGATATTTGCAGCGCGTTCGTTGCTCATGCTCGCCTCTTTCCAGTTTTAGCGGATCGCCATTTGCGACACCCGCCACCATTCGGCGCGGGCCGATGCGGAGTATCTACCGGGCGCATCGTTGGCGGCGGAACCGGTCGCCAACGATCCCGAGTCTAGCTTCTGTACACATTGTCTTGTTTCTTGCTGCATTGCGCAAGAAATGTTCGCCCGAGGCGCTGGCGGTCTTAATCAGTGCGCTGCCGTTCGATTGCAGTCACCGGTACGAGGGCACCGGCTACTGGAAATCGTAGGTCAGGATGTCCTTGGTACGGCGGCAGATTTCGCGTCCGTAGTCGGTCCAGGTGCCCTGACCCCAGTAGCGATAGCAACTGGTCTGCGAGGCCAGCAGGTGAAACAGGGCGTTGCGGTAGCGTGGTTCGCCGGGATCGACCTTGCGGCACAGCGCCTTCTCGTGGAACAGCGCGCTTGCCTCCTCCATCGGACCGAGCACGTCTTCATAACCACGGACCCAGGAGCGGTTGTTGGTCCAGCTTCCGCCTTCCATGTTGAAGCGGTCGTCCTCGCGCCGCAGTTCGGCGATGACTTGCTCCAGCCGCTGCGGGCCGGCGCCCGCGGGCAACCGATCCCAGATGCGTTTCTGGCGCACGGGCTGGATTTCCGGCAGGTCGGCAACTGTCACGCCGGCGGCGAACAATTGATCGAGGTACTCGCCGACATTCATCAGCGGCGTCTCCTGCAAGCCGGCGTTGCGAACCACGTCGAAATACTTGCCGGGAAACTCGTTCATCATTACGCCGCCGTTCTCGCCGTCGGCGATCTGAACCACCAGCGGCGGCACCGAATGTCCGGCGAGGTCGACCCGCGACAACCCTTTTGCTTCGTAGTAGGGCTGCATCTGACCCACCAGCTTGGTGTCGGAGCCCTGTGTCTTAATTACCGCCACGATGCTCGCGGTCTCGCCGCTCGAGTTGGTACACATCAGCCTGTGGGGCAGGTGCTTGAAGTGCGGCGGGGCGCCGTCGCTGCGCCGTTCGATCGTATGTTCCTGCACCAGAACCCAACGGTAGCCGCAGTCGTTCAGGGTGCGGACGAACTCGTAGGCGACGTCCGGATGGTTGGGTAGCGCCATTTCCGATGGCGAGAAGCCGCGTACCCGGGCCATCGCCTCGACCCCGAAGAGGGCGGCGAAGTGGTGCTGCCATGCGCGCACATGCAGGCGGTAGTCCTGCGTCGGCGTCGACGGTGCGACTGGGTGGCCCCAGGGTGCGCCCAGCCACTCGACAGCATGCCGATACTCGGCGCGGCAGGCGAGGGCGCGCAAGCTGTCGAGAACCTCGCCGCAGCCCATCTGACGCAAACCGAAAAGCAGGGTGCCCGAGTACTCGAGCATCACCCGGGGTTCCTTGCCTTCTTCCAGAAGCTGCGGAACGATCTCGCCCATCCGTTGATAGCAGCGCACGAAAACCGGGGCGTTGTGGTTGTCGCCGACGCCCGGGTGTTCCATCATGTGCTGCAGGTTGCCGATGATCTTGGCAGTGCGCAGGTCGTCGCCGCCCCCCGGAATCAGCGGTTGATGCATGTGCAAGGCAACGGCACATGCGCTTCGAATCTGGTGGAAGGGAATACGATTCCCGGCCCGATCGGGCTCCGTGCTGCCGACGGCCAGCGCGTGCTCGATGACATCCTCGCTGCCGGAGACGTTGGGCAAGCCGTCAACGGTTTCGGGTAGATCGCTCGTCATTGGAAGGCATCCTTCGATCGCTGTGGCGCAACCACGAAATCGGCCATTGCCGCTCGCTCATTGACCCGGCGTGCCATCCGGCCGCAAACCGCTACCGGCACAATCATTGCGACGATGCGCGTCGGTCGATCGCTCCGGAAGCGACCGCAATGGGGCGCAAGCCGCCCACAAAGTAGACGGCGGTGGCCGTTGGGCACACCGCCGTATGGGAAAACTCACCCCGGCGTCCCGCGGACGACGAGGTGTCGCGCACCGATCACACTTCGCGGGCGAGTTCCCAGCGGTCCGGCGAACGCCACAACCGCGAGCGCAGCAGCTCACGCTCGAAGGTGAACTCCTTGGGCAGGCGATCGAGGAAGCGATCGAACAATTCCTCATGCGAATGCGCCTCTGCGGTACCCGCTTCGCGGCCCACGGACATGAGATCGTGGAAGCTCTTGGCCGGGAAATTGAGCCCCGTCCACTCGATATCCTCGTAGCGAGGCATCCAGCCGATCGGGCTCTCCACCGCGAAACCGCGGCCATGCACGCGATCGACAATCCACTTCAACACCCGCATGTTGTCGCCGAAGCCCGGCCACAGGAACTTGCCGTCCTCGCCCTTGCGGAACCAGTTCACACGGAAGATGCGCGGCGGGTTCGACACCTTGCGTCCGACGTTGAGCCAATGCGTGAAGTAGTCGGCCATGTTGTAGCCGCAGAACGGCAGCATGGCCATCGGGTCGCGCCGCATCGCCACCTGACCGATTGCCGCAGCCGTTGCCTCGGAGCCCATCGTTGCCGCGAGGTATACGCCGTGCGCCCAGTTGAAGGCCTGATACACCAGTGGCATGTCCTTGCTCATCCGGCCGCCGAAAATGAAGGCGCTGATCGGCACACCGTTCGGGTTCTCCCAATCAGGATCGATAGACGGGCACTGGCTGGCCGGGGCGGTGAAGCGCGAGTTCGCATGCGCCGCCGGGCGACCGGCATCGGGTGTCCAGTCCTTGCCCTGCCAGTCGATGGCGTGAGCCGGCGGCGGGCCGTCCATGCCTTCCCACCATACGTCGCCATCGTCGGTCAGCGCCACGTTGGTGAAGATCGAGTTCTTGGTCATCGTCAGCATGGCATTCGCGTTGGACGACATGTTGGTACCGGGGGCGACACCGAAGAAGCCGGCTTCCGGGTTGATCGCCCGCAACAGTCCGTCCGGTGCCTTCTTGATCCAGGCAATGTCGTCGCCGACCGTGGTGACCTTCCAGTTCTCGAACCCCGCAGGCGGGCGCAACATCGCCAGGTTGGTCTTGCCGCATGCGCTCGGGAATGCAGCGCCGATGTAGGTCTTCTCCCCGTCCGGACCCTGCAGCCCGGAAATCAGCATGTGCTCGGCCAGCCAGCCTTCGTCGCGCGCCATTACGGACGCGATGCGCAGCGCCAGGCACTTCTTGCCAAGCAGAGCATTGCCGCCGTACCCGGAACCGTACGACCAGATCTCGGTGGTGTCGGGGAAATGGACGATGTATTTCTTGCCGATATCCCCCTCGCATGGCCACGTGACATCTTTTTGACCCGCCGCCAGCGGCGCGCCAACCGAGTGCATGCAGGGAATGAACGGACCGTCGCCGAGCACGTCGAGCACCTTGGTACCCATGCGGGTCATGATCCGCATGTTGACCACAACGTACGGACTGTCGGTAATCTCAACGCCGATCTTGGCGATCGGCGAACCGAGCGGACCCATGCTGAACGGAATGACGTACATAGTGCGCCCGCGCATGCAGCCGGAGAATACGCCTTTGAGCGTTTCGCGCATTTGTGCCGGCGGCGCCCAGTTGTTGGTGGGGCCGACCTCTTCCTTGGTGGCGGCACAGATGAACGTGCGCTCTTCGACCCGGGCAACGTCGGAAGGGTGGGACCGGGCAAGGAAACAGTTGGGTCGCTTCTCCGGGTTGAGGCGGATGAAAGTGCCGCTTTTGACCATCAGTTCGCACAGGCGGTCGTATTCGTCCTGAGAACCGTCGCACCAGACGACCTGGTCCGGCTTGCACAGATCGGCCATTTCGCTGACCCATGCGAGAAGCTTCTTGTTGCTGGTTTTCCCCTCGGAAACGCTCGACTTATTGCTCATCAATTGACTCCTTGCAGGTGACATTGGTCAGATCAAGTTCAGCGTCCAGGCGTCCCCCGAGCACGGATGCTGATCGAACCAATGGAATGGTGATCAGTTGGGTCAGCTACCCCGCGGCAAACGCCGCATTGCACAAGTGAAACCGTACCACAGGGCGAGAGGAGTCGCAATGCGGGTCAGCGCCAATCCATGTGGCGCGCAGCGCTCCCGCCGCACGCCCACGCGCGCACCGGAACGCATGGTGTTTTCGGGGCACAACAACCTCTCAAGATCAGGCAATCGCGGTATGGTCCGGTTCGAGGCGCCCAGGAACCGCCGGGCACGGCCAGCCGTGTCGAGATGAACTGGTGCGCCGCAAATCGCAGCTTGGCGACAAGGCTGTACATCCTTTGCCGCGCGCCACCGAACGGCGTCCGCTGCGCACATGTCGCAGCGGATCCGCCCAGATGGATCAGCCCTCCGGCTTCAACACGATTCCCGCTAACGGCGGAACCGTCAGCTTGATCGAGTAAGGCCGCCCCATCCACGGCGTTTCTTCCGCCACCAGATGTTCGCCGCCGTTCCCGAGGTTGCTGCCGCCGTAGAGGTGCGAGTCCGAATTCAGGACTTCGCGATACACCCCGCTGCGCGGAACACCGATTCGGTACTCGGTGCGCGGCACGGGCGTGAAGTTGACGATCACCACCAGGAAATCGTCCTGCGTCTTGCGCACGAAGCTTAGTATCGATTGATGCGAATCGTGGCAGTCGATCCATTCAAAACCGTGCCATTCGAACTCGTGCGTGTGCAGCGTGGGTGAATTGCGATACAGGCGATTCAGATCCTGCACCAGCAGCTGCATGCCGCGATGGAACGGATACTGCAGTACGTACCAGTCGAGCACGCCGGCACTGTTCCATTCCAGACCCTGACCGAACTCCGTCCCCATGAACAGCAGCTTCTTGCCCGGATGGGTGAACATGTACGTATAGAGCAGGCGCAGATTGGCAAAGCGCTGCCACTCGTCGCCCGGCATCTTGTTGACCATCGACCCTTTGCCGTGCACCACTTCGTCATGCGAGAACGGCAGCATGAAGTTCTCCGTAAATGCGTAAAGCATGCTGAAAGTAAGCAGGTCGTGATGGTACTGGCGGTAGATCGGTTCCTTCGACATGTAGCGCAGGGTGTCGTTCATCCATCCCATGTTCCACTTGATGTCGAACCCGAGGCCGCCGAGATAGGTTGGGCGGGTTACCTGCGGCCAGGAAGTCGATTCCTCCGCGATGATCAATGCGCCCGGACAATCGCTGTGGGCGACGGCGTTGAATTCGCGCAAGAAGTCGATCGCCTCGAGGTTTTCACGCCCGCCGAACATGTTGGGAATCCATTCGGTTCGTGAGTAGTCGAGATACAGCATCGAGGCGACCGCATCGACCCGCATGCCGTCGATGTGGAATTCCTTCAGCCAGTAAAGCGCGCTCGACAGCAGGAAATTCTTTACCTCGTTGCGGCCGAAGTTGAAGATCAGCGTGGACCAGTCGAGGTGTTCGCCCTTGCGTGGATCTTCATGCTCGTAAAGCGGCGTGCCGTCGAAGCGAGCCAAGGCATGGGCATCTTTCGGAAAGTGTGCCGGAACCCAGTCAAGGATCACACCGATGCCATGCGCGTGACAGTAGTCGACGAAGTAACGGAAATCGTCCGGCGTGCCGAAGCGGCTGGTCGGCGCAAAGTAGCCGGTCGCCTGGTAGCCCCATGACATGTCGAATGGATGCTCTGTGACCGGCAGCAACTCGATGTGCGTGAACCCCAGCTGAACGACGTAGTCGACCAGTTTGACGGCCAAATCGCGGTAATTGAGAAATTCGCCTTCCAGCCCGCGTTGCCACGAACCGAGGTGGACTTCATACACGGACATCGGCGCGTGCTGCCAGTCGACCTGGGCACGTCCCTGCATCCAGTTCGCGTCCTGCCAGACATGGGTCGAAGGACCGACGACGATCGATGACGTGCTCGGGCGCTTTTCGAACTGCTGGCCGTAAGGGTCCGATTTCAAGAGCACTTCGCCCGAATGGCGATTCCTGATCTCGAACTTGTAGAAGCTCCCGGGGCCGATGTCAGGGATGAACAGCTCCCATACGCCGCTTCCGGGGCGCACGCGCATCGGGTGGCGGCGGCCGTCCCAGCCATTGAATTCGCCGACCACACTGACCCGCTCTGCATTGGGTGCCCAGACCGCGAACAGGACACCCGCGACGCCGTCCACCTCGTGCTCGTGCGCGCCCATGCACAAATAGGCTTGCCGGTGCTTGCCTTCGGAGAACAAATGCAGGTCGAACTCCGACAATTGGGGCGGGTAGGCGTAGGGATCATGGGCGATATGGTCGTGGTGTCCGGAGTCTCGCCAGATCAGGCGATAGCGTGCCGGAACCTTGCTGGCCGGACCGCGCCACTCGAAGAAGTCGCTTTCCGGAACGCGGGTCATCGGGAGGTTTCCTTCGGCGATCGAAACCTCCGAAGCGTGCGGCAGGAAAACCCGCACCACGACGCCATCGCCGTCCGGGTGTCTGCCAAGGACGGCGAACGGGTCATGGTGACGCGCATCCCTGATCCGGATCATATCTTCACTAAATTGAGCTTTTCGCATGATTTCCCCCTAATTGACCGGTTCAACCGCACCGGCGTCTGCTTGCGTTGCTAGCGTATTCAAGGCTGCCTGTTCTTAACATCGCACCGGGATTGCGCACCCGATACCACGCAGCGTTCCTCCCAGCGCCTCGGGGCGGACACCGTTGCGGCGAGTCGCAAAGGCGGTATGCCGTGGCAGCAGAAGCGCGGTTGAAGTGTTCGCGGGCGACTCGACCTACGGGATTGCCGAACCGCGGCCGGAAGCAGATGCAATCCGCTGTATCCACGCCGGATTTTCGCTGCGACCGGCACCGCGATCGGAGGGTCGGGATGGTTCCCGAAATTCTTCTCATAGCGCTATTTTACGCCTTGTGCGACGCCGCAACATTCCCTCGGCGGGGTCATATTCGCCCGCCAGCATGTCAGACCCGTGAAACCGTTGAATGTGGACGATTACGATGAACAGCCAACGATCTGTAGTGTGGCCCGGCAGAGGCTATCCGCTGGGTGCCACCTGGGACGACCAAGGCGTCAATTTTGCCCAGTTCTCGGAACATGGGGAGCGGGTTGATCCGTGCCTGTTCAAGGTACAAGCCCGGCGCGAGATCGAACGCATCACGTTGCGCGAACGACCCGATAGGGTGTGGCATTTCTATCTTCCGGACACGACTGCTGGGTTGCTGTATGAGTATCGGGTGCACGGCCCCTATCGGCCGCAACTCGGGCAGCGATTCAATCCCAACAATCTGTTGCTGGATCCACATGCCAGGTCGGCGTTCGGCAAGTTGCATGGCAGCACCGCCGACTTCGCCTACAAGTTCGGCGCGAATCGGGAAGACCCCTCATTCGACTGGCAGACAACGGTGCGGCCATGCCAAAGTGACAAGTGATCGGGGCGCCATTGAACTGGGAGGAGCACCGACCTCCAACCGCGCCGTGGAGCGAAGCCGTCATCTATGAACTGCACGTTAAGATGAACGATGACGAATGGAATCAGGGTTTCGCGCGCTGTCTCGACATCTACTTGGCCGGCGATGCAATCGGCGAGCCCGACGCAGTGGGAAGCCAGATCGTCGATGGTCAGCTCGTCGATCACGACTTTATGGTGCCGACAAATGCCATCTTCGAGGCCATCCTCTTTTGTCCTGCCCAGCTTCCAGGCCGACGTGCGCTGGTAAGTCGAGCTAGACACTAGTCAGTTTGCCGGCTTCACCGGGGTTCTGCGTCTTTCCGGCGGCGATATCCTTCCGCTGCTGGAAGTCCCTGGCGCGGCTGCCGCAACCGGGGCAGGTTTCGAGACCGCAGGCAGTTGCCTGGACCCTCTGACGCGACACGCGACTGATCTTCACGTGACGATGCGCGCCGGGTCGCGGTTGAGAGCGAGAATCCGCAGCAGAGCCGGGTTATTGACGATGCCGTCACGGTGCGGCATAGTTTCGCGACAAAAAATTGAGCACCCGCAAGTGCGCAGTGTCGGAGGCCTACCAAAAGCGAGGCGTGACCCGCTGGCTGGACACTCGTCGCAGGTAGTTCGCGGTTCAGGCGCAGGGGGAGGATTCAGGGCTCCTCCACGCGCGTCTGGAAACGCCCAAGACGCTTGACTCCCCAATCCAGAACGGCAATGGAAGTACTGGTTAGTCCGCACTGCGGCAAGCGGTCCGGAGCGACAGTTCGATCGCGTGACGGACGGACGTGCCCTGATCGGCAAGTTGGTCTTTCAAATGGGAGGGGGAACTCAGCATGGCAAAGGCGGAATTCGCAGAAATTGCAAGGCATCCCAAGTTTCGGGAACTCTCGCGCAAGAAGTTGCGCTTCCTGGTCGGCTGGTGGCTGTTCTCCACGATCTTCTACTTCGGCCTGCCGATCTGGGCAGGCAATACCACGTCGCAGTCGGATATCGGCAACATGAAGATCATTGGCAACGTTCCGCTGCTCTATCTGTACGCGCTGGCCCAGTATGCGCTCTGCATCGTTATTGCGCTTTACTACACTTATTGGGCCAACAAGCACGCGGACCCGTTGACAGAAGAATTGCTGCGCGATCTGAAGAACAAGTAGGCGGCCGCTGTCCGCGATGGGGTTCAGACAGTACAAATAGGTTTTCGCGGCCGAGGAGTGGGGGGCGGCCGCGAGTGATTGAAAACTCGCTTTTGGGGGAGCGCAGGAATGAGCAGGATTTTCCGACTGGCAGCACTCTGCATGGTCCTATTTGCTGGACCGGCAATTCAGCAAACGGCAAACGCCGGTACCGACGTTTCGAGCGGGCAGATCGTACTCGCCCAAGCTCAGGCGCAAGTGCAGTCGGCGGTGCCGGCAGCGACGCCTGCCGCCACGCCAGCACCGGCACCGGCCGCGCCCGGCGGTGTCAAGGCCAACAAGCCACTGACGATCGGATTGTTCGTTGTCATCATCGCGGTCACGTTGGGCATCGTTTTCTGGGCGGCGAGCAGAACCAAGACCACGGCCGATTTTTATGCGGCCAAGTCGTCGATAACCGGGTTGCAGAACGGCTGGGCGATTGCCGGAGACTACATGTCGGCGGCGACTTTCCTCGGCATGGCCGGGCTGATTTCACTGAACGGTTTCGACGGCTTCCTGTACCCCACCGGCTGGATGGTCGCCTTCGTTACCGTGCTGCTGGTAGTTGCGGAACCTTGTCGCAATATCGGTAAATATACGGTCGGCGATGTGCTTTCTGTACGTGCGGCGGCCAAACCGGTTCGTGCCGCGGCGGCGATCGTCACGGTGTTCGTGTCGACGTTCTACCTGACCGCACAGTTGGTCGGTGCCGGCAAGCTGATGGAACTTCTGCTCGGTGTGCCGTACTCGGCCTCCATTATCGGCGTCGGCGTGCTGATCACCATCTACGTGGTATTCGGCGGCATGATCGCCACGACCTGGGTGCAGATCATCAAGGCCGCATTGCTGGTCAGCGGCGGTGTGATTCTCTCGTTCCTGGTGCTGTTCAAGGTCGGGATGAACCCGTTCAAACTGCTCGAGAACGTCGTCAACAGCACGCAGATCCAGAGTTGGGTACAGGCGAAGCTGGGCCACGCGACGCCGCAACCGGGCTTCGACTACGGTCAACGCTACCTCGAACCCGGCTTGTTCCTCAAGGACGTCTGGGATCAAGTGTCACTGGGCATGGCCGTATGCCTCGGAACTGCCGGTATGCCCCACATCCTGATGCGTTTCTTCACCGTCCCCGATGCCAAGACGGCGCGCAAGTCGGTCGTGGTTGCGATGTTCATCATTGCACTGTTCTTCCTGTTGACCACGTTCATGGGCTACGGTGCCGCGACGTTGCTGACTCCGCAGGGCATCTTCGCTGTGGACAAGACCGGCAACATGGCCAATCCGCTGCTCGCCCGCTTCCTCGGCGCCGAGTTCCATCCGGTTTTCGGCGATTTCCTGCAGGCGTTCGTTTGTGCGGTGGCGTTCGCCACGATCCTCGCAGTGGTTTCCGGTCTGGTGCTCGCATGCTCGGCTGCCATCTCGCACGATGTCTACACTAACGTAATCAAGAACGGTCGCGCAGAACAGTCCGACCAGATGCGTGCCGCACGGATCACTTCGCTGGTGGTCGGTCTGATGGGCATGGGCATCGCGTTCGCCGCGGAGAAGCAGAACGTCGCCCATCTGGTGGCGCTGGCATTCGCCGTATCGGCCTCGGGTGTGCTGCCTGCCGTCGTGCTTACCTTGTTCTGGAGAAAGATGAGCACGGCGGGTGTGATGGCTGCATTGCTTATCGGCACGTTCAGCGGTATTGGGCTGGTTCTGGTATCGCCGAACATGCAGTATCCGCAGCTCATCGCCGCCGCCGACCAGAAAGTGATCACTGCCCTGGAAAACAAACAGGCTGCGGGGACTGCACTGAGCGAGAAGGAAACAGCCGACCTGGCCAAGGCCAAGACTTCCTACGCGGCGAACAAGGACGGCACATCGATGGTCGGTCTGGCGAAGCCGTTGTTCCCGCTCAAGGTGCCGGCAATTCTGTGCATCCCGCTGGGCTTTCTTTCGGCCTTTGTCTTCTCGCTGCTGTTCCCGAACAAGCGCGAGGAAGAGGCGTTCGAGGAACTTTACGTACGTCAGACGACTGGCATAGGTGTGTCTGCAGCGGTTGCACACTAGCTCGCCTATGCGGTAAATAGGAAAGGGGGGAGCGATCCCCCCTTTCCATTTGGACCCGGCCGGCACCTCGCCGACGGACAACAGACGGCTCCCAACCAGGACATGTCATGGCCGAGAAATATGAAGATATCGTTTGCGAGATCGACAATGGTGTCGCCACCATCACCATCAATCGTCCTGAGAAGTACAACGCTTTCCGCGCGCGGACCTGCGAGGAATTGATCGATGCTTTCCAGCACAGCGGCTGGGACCGTTCGGTCGGCGTGATCGTACTGACCGGCGCTGGCGATCGGGCGTTTTGCACCGGCGGCGACCAGTCTGCACACGCCGGCAACTATGATGGGCGCGGCGTAATCGGCTTGCCGCTCGAGGAACTGCAGGCGGTGATCCGCGATGTGCCCAAGCCGGTAATCGCCAAAGTGCGGGGCTATGCCATCGGCGGAGGCCATGTGCTGGCGCTGTTGTGCGATCTGACGATTGCCGCCGAATCGGCCAGATTCGGTCAGGTCGGACCCAAGGTCGGGTCGGTGGACCCCGGCTTCGGCACGGCCTACATGGCGCGGGTCATCGGCGAGAAACGTGCGCGGGAAGTCTGGTATCTCTGCCGCCAATATACCGCCGCCGAAGCGGTGCAGATGGGGCTGGCGAACAAGGCAGTGCCCGATGCCGATCTCGATGCGGAAGTGGATCGCTGGTGCCTCGAGATTCTGGATAAGAGCCCGACCGCGCTGGCGTTGGCAAAGCGTTCCTTCAATGCCGACACCGCGCACATCGCCGGCATTTCAGCGCTCGGTTTGCAGGCGGTCGGCCTGTTTTACGGTACGGAGGAATCGAAGGAAGGGGTGCGGGCGTTTCAGGAGAAGCGCAAACCCAGGTTCAGAGATTCGTGACCGGATCGTTTCGCCCAGGCTGCGACGGGCGATCGCGTACATCATCGGGCGGCGTGTCAGGCACCGCGACGTACTCGGCAACAACGACAACCTATTTGGCGCATGGTGGCGTGTCGCCCGGCGATAGATCCGAAGGAATCTGAGCGCAGAATCGGCATGGGGGTCGTTTCACCGTGTCGATGAACGATTTCTGCACTGCAAAACTATTCGTGTTCCCGTCCGCGACAGCAAAAAACTTGTTACTCTATTCGGCGGGGGCTTCTGGCTGTTTTCCGAAATGCGTTGTCCGGCTAATGGCCGGCGACGTCAGGCCAAGAGTAAGGCGCGATGGCATCGCTGCCGAGTCAAGGATATCGCATATGACCTAGGCATCGCGTCCGTACTCGCTTTCCAGTTGGAACCGCCGGCCACGGATCCATTAAGGCAGTGTCGAAGAAGGCCAAATCCATCCTGGGGGGATAATGACATGAACAAGGAACGGCAGGCGCCACGAGAGTCAGCGGCAGCACCAGAAGCGACGTTGCGCGCATTGCACGAGGACACGCGCACCGGACTCGGGGTGGACGCGCTGAAACGCGGGTTCCTCGACAAGTTGGTGTACGTGCAGGCGCGCTTTCCAGAGGTGGCGACTCGGCGCGACTGTTTCCTGGCTCTCGCCGGAACAGTGCGCGATCGTCTGCTGCACCGCTGGGTGCAAACCGCGCGGACCTATCGGGTCGAAGGCAGCCGTACCGTCTGCTACATGTCGGCCGAGTTCCTGATCGGCCCGCAGCTTGGCAACAATCTCATCAATCTCGGCATTTTCGACAATGCCCGTCAAGCCATGAAGGAACTCGGCCTCGACCTCGATGCGCTGATCGAAGAAGAGGAAGAGCCCGGTCTTGGCAACGGCGGCCTCGGGCGTTTGGCGGCTTGCTATCTCGACTCGCTGGCGACCCTGGAGATTCCGGCCATCGGCTATGGCATCCTCTATGAGTTCGGCATTTTCACGCAGGCGATCCGCGATGGCAGGCAAGTGGAACTGACCGACAAGTGGTTCCGCTCGGGGAGCCCCTGGCTGATACACCGTACGAACATCGCGTTCGAGGTAAAGCTCGGTGGCCATACCGAATATCGACATGAGGGGACCGGCAATCGGCGCCTGCGCGTCGAGTGGATTCCGGCGCGGGTGGTGCGTGGCACGGCCTGGGACATGCCGGTGCTCGGTTATGGTGTCAATACGCCGAATCGGCTCCGCCTGTGGAGCGCGGAATCTCCCGAGACTTTCGACTTTGCTGCCTTCAACGCCGGCAACTACTATCAGGCAGTCGACGACCAGGTCCAGTCCGAGAACCTCACCAAGGTTCTGTACCCGAACGATGAACAGGAAGCGGGTCAGGAATTGCGGCTGGAACAGCAGTATTTCTTTGTGTCCTGCTCGCTCCAGGACATGATTCGGTTGCAACTGCAGCGGGAGAGCAATCTCGACCGCTTCCACGAGAAATTCGTGGTCCAACTCAACGATACGCATCCGTCTATCGCCGTCGCCGAACTCATGCGCCTGCTGGTCGATGAATACGGCGTTTGGTGGGACCGCGCCTGGTCGATCGTCCGGCGGACCTTTGCCTACACCAATCACACGCTGTTGCCCGAAGCACTCGAAAAATGGCGTCTGGATTTGTTCCGTCGGGTGCTGCCGCGGCACTTCGAGATCATCTGCGAGATCAATGCGCGTTTCCTCGACGAGGTGCGGATCGCCTTTCCGCTTGACCTGGACAGACTGCGGCGGATGTCGCTGATCGACGAAGACGGTCCGCGTTATGTGCGCATGGCGCACCTGGCCATCGTCGGCAGTTTTGCCGTTAACGGGGTGGCCAAACTTCACAGCGATCTGCTCAAGTCGGATCTGCTCAGGGACTTCTACGATCTGTGGCCGGAGAAGTTCAGCAACAAGACCAATGGCGTCACGCCGCGTCGCTTCGTGCTGCTCTCGAATCCGACGATGTCACAATTGATCGACGACACGATCGGCAAGGGCTGGGTTACCGACATGGCGCGGCTGCGCGAACTGGAACCGCTCGCCGACGATCCTTCGTTCCGCCAGGTCTGGCGCGGCATCAAGCGCAGCAACAAGGAAAACCTGGTGCGCGAGATCAAGCGGCTTGCCTATGCCGACGTCGACCCGGCATCGATGTTCGATATCCAGGTCAAGCGCATTCATGAGTACAAGCGCCAGCACCTCAACCTCCTGCATGTCATTTCGCTTTACAAGCGCCTGAAGGACAATCCCAACCTCGATGTGGCGCCGCGCACGGTGATCTTCGGCGGCAAGGCGGCGCCGGGTTACGCGATGGCCAAACTGATGATCCGCCTGATTACCACAGTGGGCGATCTGGTCGGCCGCGATCCGGCCATGAAAGGCAAGCTGAAGGTAGTGTTCTTCCCGAACTACGATCTCAAGCACGGACAGTTGATCTTTCCGGCGGCCGATCTTTCGGAGCAGATCTCGCTGGCCGGCAAAGAGGCATCTGGAACCGGCAACATGAAGTTCCAGATGAACGGCGCGCTCACCATCGGCACGCTCGACGGCGCCAACGTAGAGATCCGCGAGGAAGTCGGCGACGACAATTTCTTCTTGTTCGGATTAACCACGCCAGAGGTCATGGAACTTCAGCGCCGCGGCTATTCGCCGCGTTCCTGCTATGAGGCCAATCCGCATTTGCGCGATTGCATCGACCTCATTTCATCGGGCTTCTTCACCAAGGGCGACCGCGATGTCTTCCGTCCGCTGGTGGATCACCTGCTCAACTACGACACTTACATGTTGCTTGCGGACTTCCAGGCTTACGTCGATTGCCAGGACCGGGTGTCCAAGACCTATCTGGACAGCGAGCGCTGGTCGCGGATGTCGATTCTGAACGTCGCCCGCTCGGGCAAGTTCTCGTCGGATCGGGCAATCAAGGAGTATTGCGACGAGATTTGGAAGGTCGAGCCGGTACGCATCGAACTGCACGACCTGTCAGCCGAGGATCTTCAGTTCAAGCGGGCGTCGGTGCCCGCCGACTGAAGCACGAGCAGAGGCAGCACAAGCCTCTTTTTGCCCGCCGGGCGATGCCCTGGAAGCCGCATGGATACTGGGCCTCCAGGCATCTCCGGGAGCGGGGTGGGTGCGTAGACGCAGACCATGGCGCCCACCCGCTGCGGCGGGCGCTTCGTCAGATTCGCCGAATCTTGATGATGTGCGCCATCTTCCCGGCCGGACTCAGTTCGACATAAGCCGTCGGGCCGCCCCACGAGTAGCGCTCGTCGGACAGCAGGTCGTGCGCCTCGTACTGCTCGTGCGCGCCGATGCCGAAATGGCCCAGCGGGATGTCGATGGTCGAGGCCTGCGTCTGGAACGGGTCGAGGTTGACCGCGCAGACGATGATGTCCGACCTGTCCTCGTTCATCTTGGCGTAGGCGATGATGTTCGGGTTGGGCGAACCGAGAAACAGCACGTCGTTATAGGTCTGCAGCGCGGGCGATTCGCGCCGGATCTTGTTGATTCGCGTGATGATCGGGACGATGTTGCCGGGCGCACCATTCCAGTCGCGCACCTTGATCTCGTACTTCTCCGAGTGCAGGTATTCTTCCTTCCCGGGAATGGCTTCGTTCTCGCACAACTCGTAACCGCTGTAGATGCCGTAGACGCCGGACAGCGTCGCTGCCAGCACTGCACGCATGATGAACGCCGGCCTTCCGCCGAACTGCAGGATCGGCGGCAGGATGTCTGGCGTATTGGCAAAGAAATTCCCAGTGAAGTACTCCTTCATTTCGCTGCCGGTAAGTTCACTGACATACTCCGTCAGTTCGTGACGGTTGTTGCGCCAGGTGAAGTACGTGTAAGACTGGGCAAACCCGACTTTCGCCAGCAGGCGCATCATCTTCGGTTTGGTGAAGGCTTCGGCGAGGAAGATCACCTCCGGATGCTTGCGGTGTACTTCCCCGATCACCCATTCCCAAAACGGCACCGGTTTGGTGTGGGGATTGTCGACTCGAAACGTCGTCACACCCTTGCCGACCCAGAACAGAAAGACCTTCAGCATCTCCTGCCAGAGCCCATCGCGGTCGCTGGTTGCGAAGTTCAGCGGATAAACATCCTGATATTTTTTGGGCGGATTCTCCGCATACTTTATCGATCCGTCTGGCCGATGGAAAAACCACTCGGGGTGCTTGGCGACATACGGATGATCGGGCGAGCAGTTCATCACGTAGTCGAGCGCGATCTCGATTTCCAGCTCGCGGCAGGTGGCGACAAACTGGTCCCAGTCCTGCCAGGTGCCCAGTTTGGGCTCCAGCGCCATGTGGCCGCCGTGTTCATTGCCGATGGCCCACGGGCTGCCGACATCGCCGGGCTCGGCGACCAGGCTGTTGTTCTTGCCCTTGCGGAAGCTGTGGCCGATCGGGTGAATCGGCGGCAGATAGACAACGTCGAAGCCCATCGCCTTGACTTCGCGCAGGCGCGGGATGCAGTCCTGCAGGGTGCCGTGTCGGGCCGGGTCAGAGGTCTGCGAGCGCGGGAAGAACTCGTACCACGCAGCGAAGCGCGTGATCGGCCGGTTGACCATGATCGTCAGGGCGGGTGCCAGTTCGTAGCCCTCGCTGCGATCGGGATGCTTTGCCATCAGTTCGCGCATCTCGCCGCCGACCCCGAGATCGGCCGCGCCATGCCAGTCGTCCGCCGCCAGCGCCCGCTCCATCTCCGCAATGATGCCGTCCATCCGGCTGCGGGCTTCGCCCTTGGCTACTCCGGCGCTGCATTTGAGGATCGCCAGCCCTTCGATCAACTCGCTCTTGAGGTTGGCACCCGGCACGCTCTTCTTGGTGACCTCGTCCACCCAGGACAAGTAGCGCTCGGTGTAGGCCTCGATGGTGTACTCCCAGCGGCCGATCGCAGTGACGGCGAACTCGCCGTACCAGCGATCGTTGTCGCCCTGATGCATCGGGCTCTCCTGCCACTTCTTGGCGCCGATTTTGCGCACCTTGAGCAGCGCAGCCAGCTTGTTGTGGCCTTCCTGATAGATGTCGGCACTGACAGCGACCTTTTCACCGACGACGCGCTTGATCGGATAGCGTCCGCCGTCCACCTGCGGCTGAACCGCCTCGATGATCACGCGGGGGAAGTCTTTCGGAACCATTGCGCAACTCCTGAATGCTGATCCGGCGAGGCCGGAGAAAACGCTCAAACCGGCAACCGGGCGCACCGCCCGGGGCGTCCTGGCGCAGCCCGAGCGACCACCGGCGCAGCGCCGGCCGGGTCGAGCGGGTAAAGAGTGTTTATTTCACCAAAGACTCGTACAGCCTCTTGGTCTGTTGGGCGATACTGGGCCAACCGAACACCTCGTGCGCACGCTTCTGGCCTGCCGTAGCCATCGATTCGGCAAGCTTCGGATTGTCGAGAACCTTGTTGATCGAGGTCGCCAGATCGCGGGAAAACACCTCGGGGTTGACGGGCTCGAAAGGGGCGACCTTCAGTTGCTCCAGCGGCACCAGATAGCCGGTAACACCATCGATCACCACTTCCTTGATGCCGCCGACGGCGCTGGCCACTACCGCGGTATGGCATGCCATAGCTTCGAGGTTGATGATGCCGAACGGCTCGTAAATCGACGGGCAACAGAAGACCGTGGCGTGCGAATACATCTGGATCGCCTCTTCCTTGGTCAGCATCTCCTGAATCCAGATCAGATTGGTCAGGCCGTCCTGACGCACCCGGGCGACGGCGGCCTCCATCTCGGCGAGAATTTCCTTGGTGTCGGGTGCGCCGGCGCACAGCACCACCTGGGCGTCCCGGTTTATATGCTTGACGGCGTTGACCAGATGCACGATGCCCTTTTGCCGTGTGATCCGGCCGACGAAAAGAACGATGGGCTTGGACGGATCGACGCCGTATTTTTCCAGCGCGCTGGTTTCGGCGGTCTGCTTGTACTGTTCGACGTTGATGCCGTTGTAGATGACTGTGATCTTGGCCGGATCGATGTCGAAGTGTTCGAGAATGTCGTCCTTGGTTCCCTGCGACACGGCGATGACTGCGTCGGCCATGGCGAGCGAGGTGCGCTCGATCCACGACGACGTGTCATAGCCGCCGCCGAGCTGCTCACGCTTCCACGGGCGCAGAGGTTCCAGCGAGTGCACTGTGTGCACGAGCGGAATGTTGTAAAGGAGCTTCGACAGGATGCCGCTAAGGTGCGCGTACCATGTGTGAACGTGCACGATGTCGGCATCGACCCGCGCGCCCAGCGTGGCCAGGTTAGTTTCGAAGGTATCCAGCGCGCCGCTGAGCTTGGCGTCCACTTGCGCGAAACTGCCTTTGGCGAATGGGTAGCCCTTGACCCGCACGCCGTCTGCGGTGGTGTCCTGATCGCCGAAGCAGCGAACCTCGACATCCATCAGTTTGGCGAGTTCGCCGGACAGATACTCGACGTGAACACCCGCTCCGCCATACACGTAAGGGGGGTATTCGCGGGTGAATAGCAGTACTTTCATCGTGGCACTTTCAGAAAAGGGAAACCGACCCACCGGCGTCTTCGCAAAACCCTACCGGACAAGTAGTCATTTTAACCGACACGACAGCTGGGCGGGCAGGAGAGCGAATCGAAATCGTGTACGGGAGCTTGCCGGCCCCGGGGCAATCGCACGCACATGCGAGCCGGGGCACGCAACCGGCAGTTCTGCCGTTCGGCAACGGTGGATCAATCGGCAGGAACGTCGGCGTCCGGACGAGAAAGTCCGGACGCCGGCCAATCGAAAATACGTCTACGCCTCCGGATGCGGCAAGTAGCGCACCGAAAGCACGCCACTGATGCGGCGAATCTCGTCCAGCACGCCATCTTCCACCGGACTATCGACGTCCACCAGTGTGTAGGCCATATCGCCGCGCGACTTGTTCACCATGTTGTGGATGTTCAGGCCGGCGTGGGCCATTGCGGTGGAGATCTGGCCCAGCATGTTGGGCACATTGGAGTTGGCGATCGCGACGCGGTAAGCCGATTCTCGCGCCATGCTGGTGGCTGGAAAGTTCACGGCGTTGGCGACGTTGCCATGCTCCAGATAGTCGCGCAACTGGTCGGCCACCATCACTGCACAGTTCTCTTCCGCCTCGCGGGTCGAAGCGCCAAGGTGTGGCAATGCGATCACACGCTCATGGCCGTTGATCGCGGGGCTCGGAAAATCGCAGACGTACCAGCCCAATTGCTTGCTTGCCAGCGCGGTCAGGACTGCGGCCTGATTGACCACGCCCTCGCGGGAAAAATTCAAGAGCACTGCGCCGGCGCGAGTCAAGCCGATATTGTCGGCATTCACCAGATCGCGCGTGGCATCGACCAGCGGTACGTGCAACGTGATGAAGTGAGCGTGCTTGAGCACCTCAGCCACGCTGCCAGCCCGCTTGACTTGTGCCGGCAGGCTCCATGCCGCATCGACCGTGATGTCCGGATCGTGCCCGAGCACGTTCATGCCCAGTTTGATGGCCGCGTCGGCCACCAGGCAGCCGATCTTGCCCAGGCCGATGATGCCGAGCGTGTGCCCGGCCAACTCGAACCCGGCAAACGCCTTCTTCCCTTGCTCCACCGCCTCGTTCATGTTGCCCGCCTGTGTGCCCAGGTTGGAAACGAAGCGTAGTGCGGAAGCCAGGTTGCGCGAGGCCATCAGCATGCCGGCGAGCACCAGTTCCTTTACTGCGTTGGCGTTGGCGCCGGGTGCATTGAATACCGGTACGCCACGCTGGGTCATCGCCTTGACCGGGATGTTGTTGGTACCGGCGCCGGCGCGGGCGATCGCCAGTACGCTGGCGGGAATCTCCAGCGCGTGCATGTCGGCGGAGCGCACCAGCACGGCATCGGGGGTGGTCACGTCCTTGCCGACAGAATAGCGCTCGGTCGGGAGCTGCTTCAAGCCGTTGGCGGAAATCTGATTGAGTACCAGAACCTTGAAAGGAACAGCGCGCGTATCAGCCATGGCTGGCCTCGAATGCTTTCATGTAGTTGACTAACGCCTGTACGCCGGCAACCGGCATGGCGTTGTAGATAGACGCCCGCATGCCCCCCACGGAGCGGTGTCCCTTCAGTTGCACCATGCCGTGCTCCTTCGCACCCTTGAGAAACGCTTCGTCGAGGCTGTCGTCCCGAAGCTTGAACGGCACGTTCATCAGCGAGCGGTCCTCGCGCATAACGGGATTGGTGTAGAACTGCGTCGAGTCAAGATAGTCGTAGAGCAACGCGGCCTTGTCGCGATTGTGCCGCTCGATGGCTGCTAGCCCGCCTTGGGCCTTGATCCATTTGAACACCAGGCCGGCAATATAGATTGCATAGGTCGGTGGGGTATTGAACATCGAGTCGTTGTCCGCCTGCTGCTTGTAGTCGAAGGCAGAAGGTGTAATTGGCAGTGCCTGACCAATCAGATCCTCGCGCACGATGACAATGGTAACCCCGGCCGGACCGACGTTCTTTTGCGCGCCGGCGTAGATCAGGCCGTAGCGGCTGACATCGACGGGCCGCGACATGATGTTGGAGGACATGTCTGCCACCAGCGGCACATCGCCGGTGTCGGGCGTCCAGTGATACTCGACGCCACCTATCGTCTCGTTGGAGCAGATATGCACGTATGCGGCGCCGGGATCGAGCTTCCACTCCTGCTGCCTGGGAACATTGGTAAAATTGGCTGCTTCGCCGCTGGCGGCAATATTGACGCTGCAGTATTTCTTCGCTTCCTTGATCGACTTCTTCGACCATTCCCCGGTATTGACATAGTCGGCGCTTCTGCGGCCGCGCAGCAGGTTCATCGGGACAATCGCGTTCTCGCCGATGGCTCCGCCCTGGAGGAACAGGACCTTGTAGTTTGTCGGCACCGCCAGCAATTCACGCAACAGGTTCTCCGCTTCGCCGTGGATAGCGATAAACTCCTTGCCGCGATGGCTCATTTCCATGACCGACATGCCCGAGCCGTGCCAATCGAGCATTTCTTCTGCCGCTTGGCGCAGCACCGGTTCGGGAAGCGCGGCTGGGCCGGCGCTGAAATTGAATACGCGCGTCATAATGCAGGGTCTCCGGACGATGGCAAGATTGTGATCGGCGCACAGCATACCGAAGTTTTGCTGGCCGTGCCCTGTGGCGGTTGAAGTAAAACAATGCGAGCATTCGCCTTGCACCGTCCGCGCGCCCGCGCGCGGACGACACAACGACAATATTAAGGGGGGAGTCCACCATGCTCATAACCGGGGTCGACACGGCCGTTCAGACTGAGCGCATCGTCAGCGGCAGTGCCAGGGAACTCGTCGCATGTCAAAGCGAGGCCAACCAAGTCGTGCGGCACGCTGAAAGTGCGACGAAAGGTCGGCCCTGATGCGGCGCGTTGATTCCGGCACGCCGGAGGCGCTGGGCCTGACGCTGGTCGACGGCGGCGCGAACTTCGCCGTCGCCTCGGCGCATGCTACCGCCGTGGATCTCTGTCTGTTCGGCAATGCCGGTATCACCGAGGTCGAGCGGATCCGCCTGCCGGAGCGCACCGGCGATGTCTTTCACGGGTTTGTTGCAGACATCGGCCGCGGTATGCGCTACGGGCTGCGCGTGCATGGCCCGTGGGAGCCGGCGCAAGGGCATGTCTTCAATCCCGCCAAACTGCTGGTCGATCCCTACGCGCGCGCGCTTGACCGCGCCTTTGCCTACTGTCCGCTGCAGTGTGCGCGTCGACCGGATGGTTCGCGCTGCAGCGCCGACAGCGCCTCCACGGTGCCGCGTGCAATCGCCGTCGAAGCGTTTCCCGCCGCAGACAGCAAGCGGCCTGGCGTGGCTTGGCAGGACACCGTCGTCTACGAGATGCACGTGCGCGGTTTTACGCGAACGCATCCGCAGATTCCCGGAGAACTCCGCGGCACCTGCGCCGGGCTGGCTCATCCGGCAGCGATCGAGCATCTGGTCAAACTCGGTGTGACCACGGTCGAATTGATGCCGGTCGCTTCCTGGGTCGATGAACGGCACTTGGCGCGCCTCGGGCTGACCAACTACTGGGGCTACAATCCGATCGCGATGCTGGTGCCCGACCCCCGACTCGCGCCGGGCGGAATTGCCGAGCTGCGCATGGCGGTCAAGGCGCTTCACGCTGCCGGGATCGAGGTGGTTCTCGACGTTGTCCTCAATCACACGGGCGAGGGCGATGACGAGGGGCCGATGCTGTCGCTACGCGGCATCGACAATGCCACCTATTACCGCGCGCAGGCCGGCGACGCCGGACGCTACGTCAACGACACCGGCTGCGGCAACACGCTGGCGCTGGACCGGCCGATGGTGCTCAGATACGCCATGGATGCGCTGCGACACTACGCGGTCGTGTGTGGCGTGGATGGCTTCCGCTTCGATCTGGCAACCACCATGGGCCGCCGTGCGGACGGTTTCGACCCCGCGGCGCCGTTGCTTCAGGCGATCGCCGAGGATCCGGCTTTGCGCGCGCTCAAACTGATTGCCGAGCCGTGGGACATCGGACCCGGCGGCTATCAGATCGGCACTTTTCCGGCCACCTGGGGTGAGTGGAACGACCGCTTTCGCGACTCCGTTCGGCGTTACTGGCGCGGCGACGACGGTCTAGCGCCGGATCTCGCGACGCGGTTGGCCGGTTCCGGCGACCTGTTTCGGCGCGCCCACAAGCCGCCATCGCGCTCACTCAATTTTATCGTTGCCCACGACGGGTTCACGCTTGCCGACCTGGTTTCCCACGCCTACAAGCACAACCAAGCCAACGGCGAGGATAACCGCGACGGTACCGACGGCAATCACTCGTGGAATCACGGCGTCGAGGGTGCAACCGACGATCCGGCGATTCGTGCGCGCCGCGCGCGTGATGTGCGCAACCTGTTGGCGACCATGCTTTTCGCGCGCGGCACGCCGATGCTCGCAATGGGCGACGAATGCGGGCGCACGCAGCAAGGCAACAACAATGCCTACGCCCAGGACAACCCGATCACCTGGTTCGACTGGGTCGGCGCCGACGCGACCCTGCTGGCGTTTACCCGCCGGTTGATTGCATTGCGCCGCGAACATCGTTCGCTGCACGAGGATCGCTGGCTTGAGGGATTGCCGCACGACGAAGATGGCGTGGCCGACATCGAATGGTGGATGCCCGACGGACGGCCGATGACCGCGGAAGCATGGGCCGACGGGCGCACGCGCATCCTGATTGCGCTGCTGCATGTACCTGCGGTTGGGACCCTGCCGGAAGACCGGGTGTTGACCGCATTCAACGCCAGCGGGGATCGCGTAAGAGTCGTTTTGCCCGAGCCCCGGGCGGGCCGCAGATGGCGTGTGCGGCTGGATACGACGAACGATTCGATCGGCACGCCAGGCGAGGAGCGGGATGCGACGGCGGCCATCGAGGTCGCGCCGCTATCGGTGACGCTGGTCGCGGAAGTGCCGATACCGGCCGATCGTCCCAAGAGCCGCGAACTCGACATGGCCGCGCTCGGACGCCTTGCCAACGCGGCCGGAATCAGTGCGCAGTGGTGGGATTTGAGTGGCGTGCGGCATGAAGTGAGTGTCGATACCAAGCGCTCGCTGCTGGGGTCGATGGGTTTCGAAGTCCAGTCGACCGATGATGTGCGTTCGCACCTCGCGTGGTTTGCCGGCAACCACCAGCGGCG
>WBZS01000715.1_pt1 | contig 35402 bp, 37 predicted proteins | sample 5204201 | NCBI WGS metagenome assembly WBZS01 (sample SAMN12344357, study PRJNA552823) | activated sludge metagenome | biome: Activated sludge suspended growth; feature: Nitrification reactor; material: Wastewater; isolation source: activated sludge from nitrification reactor of wastewater...
CGACCGAAGACGGCCCAGGTGCGCGACGCCGACGGCACCGAGCGCGCGGTCTCGATCGACCAGGTGCGCGCCGGAGACATCCTCATGGTCCGCCCGGGCGAGCAGATCCCGGTGGACGGCGTGGTCCGCGATGGCCGCTCAACTGTGGACGAGTCGATGCTGACCGGTGAACCCGCGCCGGTGACCAAAGGCCCCGGTGCGTCCGTTACCGGCGGCACACTCAACAAACAGGGTCTGCTCACTTTCGAGGCCACGCGCGTGGGCAAGGACGCGGCGTTGGCGCAGATCATCCGTCTGGTCGAAGAGGCCCAGGGCAGCAAAGCCCCGATCCAGCGTCTGGCGGACCAGACCTCGGCCGTGTTCGTGCCCGGTGTGATCGGCATCGCGCTGGTGACATTCCTGCTCTGGGGCTTTTTCGGCGGCGAAGGCTGGGTGCGCGCGCTGATCAACATGGTGGCCGTGCTGGTCATCGCTTGCCCGTGCGCGCTGGGCCTGGCGACGCCGACCGCGATCATGGTCGGCACGGGCAAGGGCGCGAGCCAGGGCCTGCTCTTTCGCTCGTCCGAGGCGCTCGAGCGCGCGGCGAGGATCACGACCGTGGTGCTCGACAAGACCGGCACGATCACGCGCGGTCGTCCGACGGTCACCGACGTGGTGCTGCCGACCGGGACACGAGCACCCGGGCTGGAGACCGAGGATGCGGTCATTCGCCTGGCTGCTTCGGTCGAAAAAGGCAGCGAGCACCCGCTGGCCGAGGCCGTGATCGCGGCCGCCACCGAGCGCGGTCTGACGCTGGCCGATCCCGCCGGCTTCGAGGCCGTGGCCGGTCAGGGTGTGCGGGCCGAGGTCGATGGCCGACCCGTCGTCGTCGCCGGGCCGCGCTGGGCCGCAACGCTTGGGCTCGACCTGGCGCCCTGGTCCGACGCGATCGCGCGGCTCCAGGCCGAAGCCAGGACGCCTATGGTCGTGGCCGTCGATGGCGCAGTCGCGGGTCTGATCGCCGTCGCTGACGCGATCAAGGATGGATCGGCGGCAGCCGTCGCCGAGCTGCACCGGCTCAAGCTCGAGGTGATCATGCTCACCGGCGACAACGCCGCCACCGCGCAGGCGATCGGGCGAGCCGCCGGCGTCGACCGGGTGATCGCCGACGTGCTTCCCGGCGAGAAGGCTGCGGCGGTCAAGGAGCTGCAGGGGGCCGGCAAAATCGTGGCCATGGTCGGCGACGGCGTCAACGACGCCCCGGCGCTGGCTCAGGCCGATGTCGGCATCGCCATCGGCACGGGCACCGACGTCGCCATGGCGGCGGCGCCCGTCACGTTGATCAGCGGCGACCTGCGCGGCGTGCCCAAGGTCGTGACGCTCTCGCGTCAAACGATGCGCACGATCCGCCAGAACCTGTTCTGGGCGTTCGTCTACAACGTCATCCTCATCCCGGTCGCGGCGCTGGGTCTTCTGCAACCGGTCCTGGCGGCCGGCGCGATGGCGTTCAGTTCGGTCTTCGTGGTGACGAATTCGCTGCGCCTGCGGGGCGCGCGCGAGTAAGGGCGAGCCGCACATGGCGATGTCGGGCATTCTATTGGCGGTCGTCGGCCTGGGCGCTTGTGCTGTCCTGACGGTTGCCGTCGTCGGTATGGTGGCCGTGTTGGTCATGCAGCGCCGACGCTGAGGGCCGCGAGAGGCGGTTGCCGCCTGGGCCGATTTCGGGGCGCATCCAGCCCTCGGCGCTGCGTCACCTCGATTCAACAACCCTGGATCTCTCCAAAAACCCCGCATACTCCACATCTTCCGCGCTGCCGTTCCCAACCCTGACAACAGATGTCAGGGTTGTAGCGCCATACTGAGCGTGTCGCTCGGAGGCGGCCGGAGCATGAAGAAGTCTGTGCGTCCCGTTCTCTACGGCGCACTGTTATGGCTGACCGTGTTCATCGTGTCGGTGGCGATCACGGCCTGCGCGACTGGCCTGGTAATGGATTGCCTGCGGTGCCGGACCTAGGGTCACGCCGTGGCCGATGCCTGGCTCGGCGGCCCGTGGTTGGCGACCCATGTCGTGATCGATCTGCCGCTGTTTCTGTTTGGCGGACCGATGGCGATGACGTGGAGCGATTACGTGATGGACATCGGCGTGACCTACCTCATCATCCCGATCGTCACCCTCGGCATCGGCGTTGCCCTGGCACGCCGCCCGGGTTGATGATCCTCACCTTGCCTGAACCCATGGAGATGTTGCATGTCCAAACTCGACCTGAAGCGTGAACACAAAAACCTGTACACGGCTTCCGCGACCACCGTTGCCGTGGTCGACGTGCCCACGCTCAACTACCTGATGATCGACGGTTCCGGCGATCCCAACGGCTCGGTCGAATACGCCGCCGCGATCCAGGCGTTGTTCTCGCTTTCGTACGCCCTGAAGTTCGCGATCAAGAAGGGCCCCCAGGCAGCCGACTACGTCGTGATGCCGCTCGAGGGCCAATGGTGGGTGGACGATCTGAAGTCGTTCAGCTACACCGAGCGCTCAGGTTGGCGCTGGACAGCCATGGTGCTTCAGCCCGAATTCGTCACGGCCGAGCACGTCGCCGCCCAACGAATCGAGGTCGCGCGCAAGAAGGACCTGCCCGCGTTGGAGAGAGTACGGTTCGAGGCCCTGTCGGAAGGCAGCTCTGCCCAGATCCTTCACCGGGGGCCGTTCAAGGATGAGCCTGCCACGATCGAGCGCCTTCACAGCGAGATCGCGGCGCGCGGACTCCGCCTGGTCGGGAAGCATCACGAGATCTACCTGACCGACGTCTCGCGAACGGCGCCGGATAAGTTACGGACCATCATCCGTCAGCCCGTCGCGCGAGCCTGAAGGCGAGGATTCGATGCCCCGGCCGACCTCAAAAACCGAGTTGATCGCCACTGCTCGAACGTGCCATGCCGCGCTGGACGCATTCCTTGCCGCACAGCCGCAACGCGTCCTGACCCGACCGAATCCCAAGACCGGCTGGTCGATCAAGGACATCCTGGCGCATCTGACGGCCTGGGAGCAGATGTGTCTCGGGTGGTGGCGCGCCGGCCTGCGTGGCGAGAAGCCCAATCTGCCGGCTGAGGGGTATAAGTGGTCGCAACTGCCGGCATTGAATGCCGCGATCTGGAAGGCCAACCATCGACGGCGGTATGCGGACGTGTTGCTGGACTACCGCGCCTCATTTGACGAGATCATGGCCACGATTGACGGCCTCACGAACACCCAACTCTTCTCACGCGAGCAGGTGGACTGGACCGGCACAAACACGCTTGGCGCCTATTTCGTTTCCGCCACCAGCAGCCACTATGACTGGGCTCTGAAGCTGGCGCGTCGTTGGGTGAAACCTACGGGCGTTAGATGAAACCTGGGGAGTATTCGTACCGTTCAGGTCGGCGCAGGTAGCGACAGCGCCTCAGGCCGTGTTGATTTTGGCTGTACCCGGGTCGGTGTCCGCCCGAGCCAGGATGGCCCGGGCCGTGTCAAGCACCTCGCGGCGCAACTCATTCGGCTCGACAACCTCAACGGCTGTGCCCAAACCAAGCACACGCGTGCGGGCCTCGTCCTGCGACGCGAACGTGACGCGCAACACGGACCAGCCGTCGATGTCGACGGCGGTCAGCCGCTCATAGCGTCCCTCGAAGAACCCGGGGAAGTACCAGTCGGCGCTTTTGTGGACGCGCAACGTCGCCGTGCAGACGGGAACGCGGGTCACCGACTCGCGCTCGAAGGCCGTGCAGGCCTCGCGCCAGTAGGCGATCAGGTCGAATTCGGGGTCGCGCTCGAAGCGCTGTTCGAGCACGTCGACCCGTCTGAGGCGCCCGATCCGGTAACTGCGCCAGGCGCCGTCGGGCTTCCGGCCGACCAAATACCAGATGTTTGCCTTTGCCACGAGGCCGTACGCGTCGAGGTCCCGACTCAGCCAATCGGTTTCCACGGCATGGTACTCGATCCGCACCCGCCGATCCTCCCAGACCGCGCGTTGCAGATCCTGAATGTACGCCAGACCTTCGGTGGCCTGAAACCAAAGCGAGGGGTCGATGTAGATCCGCTGCCGCATGCGCTCGGCTTCAGCGCGTTGCGCCGTAGACAGCGCGGCGAAGAGCTTCAATTGCGAGTCGTGGTGCGCGTGCTCCAGACCCAGATCGCTCAAAGGTCCGACGCCGCTGGAGACAAACAGGGCACGCACCTGCGTATTGTTCAGGCCGGTCAGCGTGATGCGATAGTGTTCGTCGAGGAAGATGCCGCCTTCCGGCCCGGCCTGGGTGTAGACCGGCACGCCGGCGATGTTGAGTGCCTCCAGGTCGCGGTAGATCGTGCGTTCCGACACGGCAAGCTCATCCGCCAGCTGCCGCGCTGTCAGGCGCCCGCGAGCGTTGAGCAAGAGCACGATTGAAAGCAAGCGATCGGCGCGCATGAAAGCAGTCTACCATCGCCGAGAGGGAGGACACCGGGAGTGCGAACGGCGTGTCTTTGATATCTAGGCTCCTCGTTCGCACTCCTTATGGTTTGGTCATTTCGTCATTCGCGCTCCCGGTGTCTTAACCACCCAAATCGAGTAAGATACGGGCCGGATTCCGCTCAGAGAACCGTAAGCTTCCGGCGGTACACTTTTTCCTATGCTTTCTCGCCGACATTTTCTGAAGGTCGCCGGCCTGGCCGCCGCCGGGGCCGGCTTTTCGCGATACGCTCGCCCCGGCACCCCCGCGGCCCTCGCACAGGGGCAGTTCCCGACCGGGCCGGAGGTTCGTTTGGGCCGGGTTGCCTGGCCGTGGGGCGTCGATGTGCTCACCCGGCCGCGCCCGGATGGCGTGCCGGTGCGCACCGTCATGCCCGATGAACTGGTCGAGCTCCGCCGGGATGTGGTCGGGCTGGGGATCCTGGCGCACAACCACATCTGGTATGAGCTCGATGACGGCTACATCTACAGTTCGCATGTGGTGCCCACGCCCAACTGGCCGCAGACCCCGCCGGCTGCGCTCCCGGGGTCCGGCGCGTGGGGCGAGGTGATGGTGCCGTACGTCGAGGGACGCGCGGAGCCGAACCCGAATGCCGAGATCAAATATCGGATGTATTCGAGCGCCATATTTCGGCTCTACGAGAGGGTGCCCGGCACGGACGGCAGGATCTGGTATCGAGCCGGCACCGAGGTCACGCCGTTCATGTACGCGCCGGCCGAGGCGTTACGGTTGGTGACGGCCGAGGAAGTCGAGCCGATCACGCCCGACATCAGCGATAAAGCCCTGGTGGTCGACCTCAGCCGGCAGACGATCACGGCGGTCGAGGCCGGGGTCGAAGTCTATCGGGCCCAGATCGCATCCGGCGCACAGTTCTACGGTGAAGACGGCAGGACGCTGCAAGGCGGCACCGGGTTGGGACAGAAGCCCATCTGGCAGAAACGCATCTCGCGCCAGATGCAGGGTGGCAACCTCGAGCACGGGTGGGATCTCCCGGGTGTGCCCTGGGTGGGTTATTTCGCCGGGAACGGCGAGGCCCTGCACGCCGCCTACTGGCACAACGATTTCGGACACACGAAGTCGCGGGGGTGCATCAACATGCGGCCGGCGGACGCCAAGTGGTTGTTCCGCTGGACCCTGCCGGTCGTGGCCTATGAACCCGGAGACATCACAGTGGATTGGGATCATCGCGGCACCATGATCGACGTTCGCCTGGAGGCCTGACCGATGGATGGCACACAGATCACCTTTGGGCTGGCCTTCCTCGCGGGCTTCGCGTCGTTCATCTCGCCGTGCGTGTTGTCGTTGGTGCCGGCCTACGTCGGCTATCTGAGCAGTCGCGCCGTGACCGTGGGCGCGGGCGGTACGATCACGACCGAGTCGCGCATGGGCACGCTCGCTCATGGCCTGTTCTTCGTCCTCGGCTTCAGCGTGGTCTTCGTGTTGTTGGGCCTTGGCGCCAGCGCGATCGGGCGGCTGACCTATGACGCCATGAACGACCTGATCCGCATCGGGTCTCTGCGCATCGGGTTGGCCCAGATCGGCGGGCTGGTGGTCATCGTCTTCGGTCTGCACACGATGGGCGTGATCCACATCCCGTTCCTGGAGTACGACACACGACGTCAGCAGCCGCCGGATCGGCGTCTCGGCTATCTCTCTTCGTTCTTGATGGGCGTGTTCTTCTCGGGCGGTTGGGCGCCCTGCGTCGGACCCGTGTTGGGCGCGGTGCTGACCATGGCGCTGCAGTCGCAAGACGTCACCCGTGGCGGTTGGCTTCTGATTGCGTATTCGCTGGGTCTGGGGATCCCGTTTCTGCTGGCCGCCGCAGGCATCGGCAGTGTCAGTGACCTGTTGCGCCGGTACCGGCGTTATCTGCGCTACGTCTCGATCGTCACCGGCGCGTTGCTGGTCTTCATCGGCGTGTTGCTGCTCACGGATCGCATGGAATTCTTCACCCGGCTCTTCCCGGTGGCCGAGATGCAGATCTGGATCGATCAGAACATCGTGGCATTGTGGAAGACCCTGACCGGTGGAGGGGGCTCGCAGTGAGCGCCGTCGATGACGCTCCAGCGGGTGGGAGGCCATCCGGGCCGCCGCTGATCCTGTACGCGGCTCTGGGCCTGGCGGTCGGTCTCGGGATCGGCGCCTTTGTCTTCTTTCAGCCGCAACTCTTCCCGGCGTCCGACAACGCGATTATTCTCCAGCCGACCCGGCAATCGGCGCCCGCTGCGGTTGTCGGCGCGCCTGTGCCGGATTTCGAGCTGCAAGATTTGGATGGCAAGGCCGTCAAGCTCTCGAGCTATCGCGGCGAAGCCGTTCTCGTCAACTTCTGGGCGACCTGGTGCGGGCCCTGTCAGGCCGAGATGCCCTTGCTGCAGGATCGCTATACGACGTATCACGACAGCGGTCTCGAGATCCTGGCTGTGAACATCGGCGAAGACGTCGACACGGTTCGGCCGTTCATCGAGAATTTGGGTCTGGGCTTCTCGATCCTGCTCGACCCCGACCTCGAAGTCAACGACTCGTATCGTGTGTTGGGTTACCCGACCACGATCGCGGTCGACCGCGATGGCAATGTCGTCGACGTGCACGTCGGAGCCTGGCTCGACGAGCAACTCGATGCCGTGTTGCTCAAGCTCGGATTCGGAGGCTGAAGGAGACGCATGCCGCTCGAACAAACGCCTGAAGGCAAAGTGCGCGCAACCGGGGCGACCCGGTCGACCGTGATTGCGCTCGATCGGTGGTTCCACCGCCTCGCGCGCAATTGGCTGGTCGTGATTAACTTTTTCATCCTGATCTACGTGGGCGTGCCGTTTCTGGCGCCGGTGCTCATGCACTTCGGCTACGACCGCGCCGCCCGGCTGATCTATACCGCCTATAGCCCGCTCTGTCACCAGCTCGCCACGCGCTCGTGGTTCCTGTTTGGCGAGCAAAGCAACTACCCGCGCGCCGAATTCATGGCCCGCACCGGGCTTGACCTGGACACGACGCAAGGTTTGCTGGCTGCGCGCGCCTTCATCGGCGACGCGGCCACGTTCGGGTTCAAAACGGCATTCTGCCAGCGCGATATCGCGATCTATGGTGCGATGCTGCTGTTTGGCCTGGTCTACATGATCCCGGTCGTGCAACGACGCCTCAAGCCCATGCCGATCTGGTTGTGGGTGGTGGTCGGCCTCGTCCCGATCATGCTCGATGGCTTTTCGCAGCTCTTCTCGGAGTACCCCTACACGGCCATCCCGCTTGTCGGCCAGGTCTTCTCGTTTCTGCCCGAACGCGAGAGCACGCCGGAGCTCAGAACGTTGACCGGCGCGTTGTTTGGCCTTTCCTGCGCGTGGCTGGCGTTTCCGTACTTGCGCGAGTCCTTCAACGATATGGCGACCCAACTCGGCGAGAAGCTGGGGCGGGTCGGCGGGGCCTGATCGTCAGGTCAGGGCTCCGAATACCCAAAGACCCGCCACGGCGGCGGTCAATTCGACAGGCCGATCGAGGATGCTGGCAAGCACCGTAACCCACGAGTGCATGACGAGGTAGGGGGAGAGACAGGGGGCGGCGGCCATGGCTGGCTTGATATTGTGCGTCCGGCCGGCCGCCGCCAGCAGCGCAAGGCCGACGGGCAGCGACATCGGCCACAGGCTGCTGTTCCACGCTGAACTGACCGAAAGCAGCCCCGAAAATCTTAGCGGCCACAAACCGAACAGCGCGAAGGAAACCAGCAGCGCCGCGCTCACCGGCGCAAAGACGACGAAGATCTTGCGCAGACCGCCTTCATGCCACGCCTCCCAGAGCCAGAAAAGCGCGACACCCAATCCGATGTGCGGCTTGAGCACGACGAAAAACAGGCCGATTTGCGGCGGCAGGACGAAACCCAGTATGGGCAGATAATCGACGTTTCCGTTGTAAAGCCCATCGATCACAAGTGGCGAAAGCAGGAACACGATCACCGACCAGGTGCGACCGCCACTGAGCCGGTGCGCCACGAACGCGTAGAGGCTGAGCCCGATCAGAAGCATGAAGGCGCGGCCGAACGCGGGCGGGAGCCAGGCAAGCGGCAACATGGGGATCAACGCCCAGGGCGCCATGAAAAAGCTGGGAACCGCATCGTAAGGTGAATGCCCCGCAAGCACGGCCCGAACCGCCGGGTAAAACGTGTCGCTCCAATCGACGCCTGCCGGGAGTCTTTCCGCTCCCAACCAGACGACTGCGGGCAGCGCGACGGCCAATAGGGCCAGTCGGAACCAGGCCGACCGGTCTCGCGGCATCCGCAGCCGGGCGACATCGATCACCGCTTGAAGAGAGGTCATGTGCCTGTGGTGAGGCTCAGCGCCCGCCCAGGTGTCGCCAGCTGGCGCCGAGGCCGAGAAGCGCGCCGCAAAACGCCAGCACGCCGAGCGATGCCGTCATCCCGGTCGTGGCGCTGATCAAGAAGGCGCCGGTCAACGTCGGGATCGCGATGGCCACCAGGACGAGGCCCGCGGTCTGCAACGCGGTTTGGGTCGCGCGGATCGGAGTCATGCGACGTCTCATGTCAGGCTCTCCTCTTCGATAACGTTTCCGAATTCATCCAGCAACTCCAGGCCGCAGGTTTCGAAAACCTCGGGTCTGGCCTGCACGAAAACACCGTTGGTCAGCGGCACGACCTGGATCTGGCCGTCGGGCCAGGTCAGACGCACTGCCACCCCGCGAGCGCTGGCGCCAAAGACGGCCGTCAACGCACTGGCCTCACTCCCGGTCAGCGAACCCGCAATGAAGGTCTGGGCCTCGCACCTGGCGTCGAGCGGCTCTGTCAGGCTTAACGTGCTCTGAGGCCGCCATCCCAGCGCGTCCGGCGTCACGTAGGCAGCCGCCAGGCGACACGCTCCAGCGGCGGTGTCGGCGGTGAGCCATCGGTACACAATGACCATCCCACCGGCCGCGTCGACCGTCGATGCGATGGTGGCGGTCTCCGGGCGGTAGCCGATCGGCGTAGCGACGTAGTCGGGCAGCCGATTCAACGCCTCTTCGGGCGTCGACGGCAGCGCCTGACAGCCGCTCATCAGGATCGCGGCCGCCAGCTGAACATAAAGAAGGGTGCGTCGTGTCAACATACGTCCTAGACGTCGATGTAACAAGAAAGGTGCCAACGTCTGACGTACTTGCCGTCACAGTTCGGTCACAGGCGGCGGTGGGTCACGAGCCCGGAGGTGGCCGGCTGTGGCATACTGCCGGCATGGATAAGCGCATCCTGGTGGTCGACGATGACGCCGCCATCGTCAGCGCGCTCACGTCATTGTTCGCTCGCGCCGGCTATCTCGTCGATTCCGCGCGCACCGGGCCGGCCGCCCTCGATTTGCTCAACCGTCGGCCGGATCTGGTGGTGCTCGACCTGATGCTGCCCGGCATCGACGGCTACGAGATCTGCCGACGCATCCGGCATCTGGAGCGTTACGTGCCGATCGTGATGCTTTCGGCGCGCGACGAGACCGACGACCGCGTCCTCGGCCTCGAGCTTGGCGCGGATGCGTACCTGACCAAGCCGTTCGAGCCCGGCGAGTTGCTCGCGCAGGTCCGGGCCGTCTTCCGCACCATCACGGCTCGCGAAGGCGGCGCTCACGGGCCGCTGATCGTTGGCGGCGTGCGTTTGTGGGACGCGCAGCACCACGTCGAGGTTGACGGCCAGAAGGTCGAGCTCTCGCCCAAGGAGTTCGAGTTGTTGCGCCACTTCATGCGCCACCCCGGGCAGGTCTTCGGACGCGAGACTCTGCTGCGCGAGATCTGGGGCTATGTGGTCGAAGTCGATTCCCGCACCGTCGACACGCACATCCAACGGCTGCGCGCCAAGATCGAGCCCGAACCCGCCAACCCGATGCGGATCGAGACCGTGCGCGGTTTCGGCTATCGCCTGGCGGCCGAGCCGGGGGGCAAGTAACCGCCATGGCAGCGTTGGATCTGAACCTGACGATCGGCCTGGGCTTTCTGCTTCTGGCGCTGGTCGCGCTCGGCGCGGCCTGGCTCGATCGCCGGATCAACCCGCCGATCGTTCCCGGCACGACCGCGCCCGAGCTCGAGGCGCGCGCGGCCGGGGCGCCGATCGGCATCGTGGTCGCCGGGCTCGACGGCGCGATCCGTTTCGCCAATGCCCCGGCGCGCCGCAGCCTCGGTCTGAGCGACAGGATGCGCCCGGACGAGCGACCCTGGCATACCGCCTGGCTCGAAGACTACGCCGCGCTGCGCGGCCCCGACGCCGGACAGCCCTACCGCGTGGTCAACGCCGGCGGCGATCACGCGTTCAGCTGGTGGCTGTGCCCGTTCGGCGACTCGGTCCTGGCGCTGGTGCAGGATCTCGGACAGGCCGCCCGCGGCGAACGCGTGGCGCGGACCTTCCTCGCCGACCTCTCGCATGAGCTCCGCACGCCGCTGACCGCGATCCTGGCGCATCTCGAGTTGTTGCGCGATCCCGGTTTGCCCGCACCGGCGCACGAGACCTCGCTGCGCCTCGTGCATCAAGAGGCCACGCGCATCTCGCGCCTGGTGCAGGATCTGCTGACCCTCAGCCGTCTCGAGGCCGTCGCCGAGTTCGATCTGCGCGCCGCCGACGTCCTGATCGTGGCCGAGACCGCTATCGCCGACGTCATCCTCGAGGCCGAGCGCCGAGACATCGTCATCGACCTCGAAGCCCGCCGCCCGCTCCCGCGCGCTCTGGCCGACCCAGACCGCCTGCGACAGGTCTTCGTCAACCTGCTCGATAACGCCGTGAAGTACTGCCGCTCCGGTGACCACATCACGGTGTCGCTGACCGTGCCCGAGACCGTGTTGGCGGTCGTCGTGTCCGACAACGGCCCCGGGATCGCGCCCGAGCATTTGCCCAACCTGACGCGTCGCTTTTATCGGGCTCAGGAGGACGGCACCGGCAGCGGTCTCGGGCTCGCCATCGTCGACGAGATCCTGCGCCGCCACCATGCCCGTCTCGAGTTGACGAGCCCGCCGCCCGGCGAGGAATCGGGTCTGCGCGCCGCCTTTACGCTCGCCGTGATCGAGCCGACGGAGGCCGGGCATGCTTAAACGTCTGCGCGCGATCAGCCCGCGCCGACTGTGGCCGCTGGCCTTCGCCGCACTCGGCCTGATCGTTCTGGCCTGGCGGCCTTTCGAGAGCCAGCTGGCTCTGGTGCCGCGCGATTGGGGCGCCGGCCAGGCCTGGCCGCGTTTTCAGCTGCTCACGCCCGATGCGCGCCCGGGCGAGACCGCGCGGATCACGGCCGTCGACACGGTGCCCTGGGCCTATCATCGGCTCGAGGTCGACGGCCAGGCCGCTGACCTGGTCTCGACGATGCCCAACCTCGAAGCCGGCACGTGGTCGTGGACGTGGGAGTACGTCGTCCCCGAGTCCGTCGGGTACTCGGTCAGCCTCTACTACGATTGCCACATCGGTTGTCGCGAACGGGCGCGGGTCTTCATCGGCCAGCAGACGACGGCGCCGTCGCGACCGCTCTCGACCCTGCGACCGACCAAGCTCGGCCTGGCGTTCACGAGCGTCGAGCGTGATTGGCACGGCCGAAGCGGCTGGGCCTTTGAACTGACCTACGCACAGGCCGCCGATCAGGATTACTGGGGCGTCGACGATCTCGCCGAGCGCGTGCGGCGTTGGGCCGCCGAGGGCCAGCGGGTGCTGGTGCGCGTCGACTACGCCCAGGGACAATCGTTGCCGCCGCGCGACGATCAGCGCGCGCTGGACGAGTATCTGTCTTACCTCCGCCGACTCGCCCGCGACGACCGGTTGAAGTCGGTGTTCGGCTATGTGATCGGCGCGGGTCTCAACGTGCCCGGCAACGGCGAGGACGCGCTTGTACGAGCCGCGACCCCGGAGTGGGCGGCACGCGTGATCAACGGCTACAGTCTGCAACCGACGCGAACCGATCATGCGGTGGGCGTCGTGCGCGCGGAGAACCCGCAGGCGCGCGTCATCGTCGGCAACGTGCGGCCGTGGGCCGACGGCCTGGATGGCGACCTGGTCGTCAACGCCGGCGCCCCGTGGCTCAACTATTTCAATACGCTGTTGGCGGATCTGGACCGATCGATCCTGGAAAAGGAGGCCGCCGGCCTCGCGAGCTCGGCGCCCGATGGGTTTGCGGCGTCCGCCGCCGGTCGGACCGCGCTGGCCGTCGAGGCCGGATTCCCGCCGGCGGCCGAGCCCGGGCTCGACTTCCCCGTGGCGGCCTGGGGTGGGGCGCAGGGCGGCTTTCGCGTCTACCAGGATTGGCTGCGGATCCTGAACGCCTATCCTTCACTGGCCGAAAGCCCCCTGTACCTGACGGCCGTGAACACCTACGTGCCGGATGGCACCTCCACGCCGGCCGAGAACTATCCGGACGGCTGGTTGACTGCCGCGTTGGACGAGGTCGAGGCCCGGCGCCAGGTTGCGGCCTTGATCTGGTTCGCTGACACGTCGCCGACCGATACGCAGTGGCAGTATTTCGCGCTGACGTACCCGAAGGGCAACCTGGTTGACGCCGCGCGCGAGTTCGAGCAACTGCTCCAGCGCTAGAACGCGCGCCAGCGCCATTCGCCGCCGACCATCGTCGCGGCCGCCGTGATCTCGGGTAGCGCCTCGGGGTCACACGTGAACGGGTCCCGATCCAGCACAACCAGATCCGCCAACGCGCCCGGCACGAGACCGCGCGCGCGACCCGGCATTCCGCCGGCGACGGCCGCGCCGCGCGTGTAGCCGAGCAGGGTCTCGGCCACGGTCAGGCGCTGCTCCGGGAACCAGCCGTCGGGCCCGGGCCAGCCGTCGCGGCGTCGGCGCGTGACCGCGGCATGCACACCGGTCCAGGGGTTGAGCGGCTCGATGGGCGAGTCGCTGCCGCAGGCCAGCACGCCGCCGGCGTCGAGCACGCTCCGCCAGGCGTAGGCCGTGGCGCTACGGCCGTGTCCCCACAGCCGCTCGGCAACCGGGCCGTCGCTTGTGGCGTGTAGAGGTTGCATCGATGCGACGGCGCCCAGCGCGCCGAGCCGGGCCAGGTCCGTCGACTGCGCGACCTGCACGTGCTCGATCCGGTGCGGCTGTGCGCGCGGCGGCCCGAACTCCCCGCGCAGGCGTTCGATGGCGTTGAGCACCTCATGGTTGGCGCGATCGCCGATAGCGTGCACGGTCAGGGCAAAGCCGGCCGAGGCGGCGCGCCGCCCGATGTCAAAGAGCTCCTCAGGGTCCGTGACGGTGACGCCGCGGTTGTCGGGCTCGCCCTCGTAGGGCTCGAGCATCCAGGCCGTGCGCGGGCCGAGTGCGCCGTCAAGGAAGACCTTGACCTGGCCGAGCCGGATCCAATCGTCGCCGAACCCCGGTCGCAAACCAAGCGCGAGCACGTGATCGAGATACGCGGCCCGCACGGTCTTGACCACCCGCAGACCCAGCGCACCCCGGCCGCGCAGTTCCTGCCAGGCGGCGAGGCTGCGGCGTCCGTCAAAGTCGTGCACGCCGGTGAGCCCCCAACGCCAGGCATCGGCCTGAAGCGCCTCGAACAGGTCGGCGAGCGCCGTCTCGGTCGGCGGCGGGATGCGGTTCTGCACCAGGCTCATGGCGGTCTCGAGCAGGATGCCGGTGGGCGCCCCCTGTTCGTCGCGCATGATCCGGCCGCCCTCGGGGTCCGGCGTGTCGGCGCGGACCCCCGCCAGACGCAAGGCGTGCGTGTTGACCCAGGCGGCATGCGCGGACTTCACCTGCAGATAGACGGGGTGATGCGCGGCGACGCGATCGAGGTCAACGGCAGACGGGAAGGCGCCGCCCCAGTCGTTCTGGTTCCAGCCCTGGCCCGTGATCCACTGACCTGCCGGGGTGCGCGCGGCGGCCTCGGCCACACGGTCCAGGCACAACTGCAGGGTCGCGGTCTCGGCCGCCACAGCCTGACGCGCCAGCGCCGTCAACTCCATGTGCATGTGCGCGTCGATCAGGCCCGGGATGACGGCGCGCCCGCCGCAGTCGACGACCTCGGGGTTCGAAACGGCGGCCCGGCACTCGGCCTCTGCCCCGACCGCCACCACGCGCTCGTCGCGCAGCGCCACAGCCTCAGCCGGCGCGCTCGACGCCGCCACGTCGGTGAGCGCGTGGACGCGCGCGTTGACCAGCAGACGCGCGGTCATCGAGGACTGTGCGTCACGGCTTCCGGCGCGCCGTACAGGTACCAGAAGATGCTGGCCGGGAACTCGTCCGCGTGTTCGGGCCACAGCGCAGGGCCCGGCCGCCACATGGCGCGGAGAGTCGCGTCGAGCGTCCGCAGTTCGAGACCGGCCACGCTGTGCGCGATCTCGGGGTAGCGCTCGATCAGCAGTTCGACGATCACGCGTTGGGTGACGTCGCTGGCGAACGGCGCCCGCCCCGTACCGACCTCGAGATCCGCCAGGTGATCGCGCCAGAGCCGCACCCGTTGGGGTAGCTCATGTTCGGCCTTGCGCGCCGCTGCCGAGCGCCAGTTCTCGAGGGTCGCTTCGGCCTTCGCTACGGTCTCATGCGCTTCCTTGTGGTTCGTCAGCCGCCGCGTGACGAGCAGGTATTGACCCAGGCTCAGCTGCGGCAGCCCGGCCCCGCCCAGAGGCCAAAAAGTTGTGTTGGAGAGCAAGTAGGGCTCAAGGTCCTCGAGCATGCGCTCGAGCGTGCGCAGATCGGTGCGGGTATCGGTGGTCATGGCCGCCTCCTCGGATGGGGAGCGCAGACGGGGCGGCCCATTGGCCACCCCGTTTCGCGCGGATCCTGTGACAGTTGGTTGGGCCGTTCAACCCGATTCTACGCCTACACCGAGCGGCTGTCACGGACTTTCAGTCGGAAAACCCATGGCAATCGTCTGGGCGGGCTGATCGGGCATCAGTTCGTGGCCGGGCTCTCGGGCGCCCGCGGCGCAGGTTCGGCGATCGCGGCCCGAACGGCCTCGAGCAGCCGATCGCGCGACGTGGGCTTGACCAGGTACTGGGCCGCCCCGGCCTCGATGCCGGCGGCCAGGTCGTCGGCGCGGCCGCGAGCCGAGAACAGGATGACGGGGGGTGCTCCGCCTTCGTCGCGCAGCGTTCTGAGCACGTCGAGGCCGCTCAGCTGCGGCATCATCACGTCGAGCAACAACACATCGGGATGCTGTTCGCGCGTCAACTTAAGGGCCTCATGGCCGTTGTTGGCGCGCAGGACTTCGTAGCCGGCCCGTCCGAGCGTGATCTCGAGCAGGTCGAGCGTATCGGGCTCATCGTCCGCGACCAGTATTTTGTGGGTCATGATCGCATTACTTTCACGCGGTTGCCGCGCCTAGACCATCAGGCGCAGCGGCTCTTCCAGGTTCTTGCGGATCGCCTGCAGGAACTGGGCCACCTCGGCGCCGTCGGTGACGCGATGATCGGCCGCGCACGTCATCTTCATGCGTGTGCCGATCGCGAGCTGGCCGTCCTTGACGACCGGGACGTCTTTGGTGGCGCCCACGGCCAGGATCGCGGCTTCCGGCAGGTTGACGATCGCGGTGAAGTGCTCGATGTCGAACATGCCGAGGTTCGACACCGTGAAGGTCGAGCCCTCGATGTCGGCCGGCTGCACCTTGCCGTCGCGTGCACGCGCGATCATGGGCTTGGTGTCGGCCGCGATCTGACCGAGCGATTTGGCGTCGGTGTCGCGGGTGACGACGGTCAGCAGGCCGGACTCCATGGCCACGGCAAAGCCGACGTTGACGTGCCCGTGGCGCACGATCTTGTCGCCGCCGAACGAGCTGTTGAGGTTCGGGAACTGGCGCAGCGCCAGGGCCGCGGCCTTGAGCACCAGGTCGTTGACCGAGACCTTGCGCTCGTCGGACACCAGGCCGTTGATCTGCTTGCGCAGACCGAGCGCGCCAGCCATGTCGACCTCGATCGTCAGGTAGATAGCGGGCACCGTGCTGGTGCTCTCGTGCATGCGCCGCGCGATGATGGCGCGCAGCTTGGTCAGCGGCACGACCTGGTCCTCGGCCTGAACCGCGACCGGCGCCACGGCCACTGAGGCCGCCGTCTTCGGGGCCGGTATCGCAGCCGCCGCAGCCGCCGGGGCCTTGACGCCCGTCGCCGCAATCGCCTCGACGTCGCGCTTGACCACGCGGCCGCCGGGACCTGTGCCCGCGACCTGGCTGAGTTCGATCCCGGCTTCGGCGGCGAGCTTGCGCGCGACCGGGGATGCCAGCACGCGCCCGGTTTCGGTGGTGGCGGCCACGGGCGAGATCACGGCTGCCGGCGCGGTGGCCGTGCCGGGCGTCGGCGCGCCGTTCGCGGCCGGCGTCGAAGCCGCAGGGGCGCCCGCGGTCGGCGCGGCGGGCTTGATGCCCGTCAGGGCGGTCACGTCGACGGTCTCTTCGGCGCCGCCGATGATCACCATCGGCGAGCCCACAGGCGCGGCCTTGCCCTCGTCGATCACCCAGGCCTTGATCACGCCGCCGAGATACGCCTCGACCTCGATCGTGGCCTTATCGGTTTCGACCTCGGCGATGATCTCGCCCTTCGCGACGGCGTCGCCGACCTGCTTGACGCGTCGCACCAACGTGCCCTCTGCCATATCGAAGCCCAACTTGGGCATGGGGACAATTTCGGCCATGTCTGTAGTCCTGTAGTCGGGTAGTCCTGTAGTCGAGTAGTCCTGTGGTCGAATAGTCGGGTCGTCGATGAGTTGACGATCCGACGGCTCGACTACCCGACCACATGACGACCTGACTAATTGACTGTCTCTCGCACCGCCTTGACCACATCATCCACGCTTGGGAGCGCGTAGCGCTCGAGCGGGCCGGAGTAGGCCAGCGGCACATCCTTGGTGGCGACGCGCTTGATCGGGGCGTCGACGTAGTCGAGGCAGGTCTCATACAGGCGCGAGGCCACTTCAGCCCCGACGCCGTACATGGCCCAACTCTCCTCGACGGTCACACAGTGGTTGGTGAGTTTGAACGACTCGACGATCGGTTCCATGTCGAGCGGGCGCAACGTACGCAGGTCGATGACCGTGCACTCGATGCCGTCTTTGGCCAGCACATCGGCGGCCTTGAGCGAGACGCCCACCATTTTCGAGTAGGCCACGACCGTGCAATGCCGGCCCTCGCGCTTGACCTCGCTCTTTCCGATCGGCAGGAGGAAGTCGACGTCGTCGGGCACATCGCCCTTCTCGGAGTACATGGTCGCCTGCTCCACGAACATGACGGGGTCGTCGGTGCGGATGGCGGCCTTGAGCAGGCCCTTCATGTCGCGGGCGTTGCTCGGCGACACGACCTTGAGACCGGGGAAGTGCGCGTATAGATGCTCGACGGTCTGCGAGTGGGTGGAGCCCAACTGCCGGCCCCCTCCCGACGTCGTGCGCAACACCATCGGGCACTTGAACTGGCCGCCGAACATCGAGTGCACCTTGGCGGCGTGGTTGACGATCATGTCCATCGCCAGGAAGGCGAAGTTGATGCCCATGATCTCGGCCACCGGTCGCAGGCCGTTCATGGCCGCGCCGACTGCGGCCCCGGCGATGATGCCCTCGCTGATCGGCGTGTCCTTCACGCGCTGCGGGCCGAACCGGTCGAGCAGGCCCTGGGTGGCGCCGTACGTGCCGCCGAAGGCCGCGACTTCCTCTCCGAGCACGACGATGCTGCGATCGCGCTCCATCTCCTCGGCCAGTGCGGTGGCGATCGTCTTGGCAATAGTCAGAGTTGTCATTTGTGATTTGCGATTTGTGATTTGTGATTGGAGATCTGCGACTGAGCTATCAATCGCGAGTCATCAATGGCAAATCACAAATTACTCAATGGTGATGTCCGAGTAAATCTCGTCAAGCGCCGGGAAGGGCGAGGCATCGGCGAAGGCGACGGCGTCGTCGATCATGACCTTCACTTCGTCGTCGACCGCGTCGATCGCCGCCGGGTCGATGCCGGCCTTGAGCAGCACGTCTTCGAACTTGCCGATCGGGTCGTCGGCCTGCCACTTCTTGATCTCCTCGGCCGTGCGATAGGCGCGCTGGTCGCCCATCGAGTGGCCGCGGTAGCGGTAGGTCGTGATCTCGAGGAAGTACGGGCCGTTGCCGCTGCGGCAATGCTCGAGCGCTTTCTGGGTCTTGGCGTAGACGTCGAGGAGATCCATGCCGTCGGCCAGGTCGCTTGGGATGTCGTAGCTGACGGCCTTGTGCGCCATCGAGGTCGTGGCCGAGACCTTCTCGACCGGCGTCCACATGCCGTATTTGTTGTTCTCGCAGATGTACACGATCGGCAGGTTCCAGACTTTCGCCAGGTTGAGCGACTCGTGGAAGTAGCCGATGTTGGTGGCGCCGTCGCCGAAGTACGCGAGCGTTACGGCGCCGGTCTGTTTGTATTGCTCGGCCCACGCCAGGCCGGTGCCCAGGGCGATCTGGGCGCCGACGATGGCGTGGCCGCCCCAGAACTTCAGATTGATGTCGGCCAGGTGCATCGAGCCGCCCTTGCCCTTCGAGCAGCCGTCGACACGGCCCATCATCTCGGCCATGGCGACCCGCGCCGACATCCCGCACGCCAGCGCCGCCCCGTGGTCGCGGTAGCCCGTGATCACGTTGTCGTCAGGCCGGCGCGCCGCGATCGTGCCGACGCCGGTGGCTTCCTGCCCGATGTACAGGTGCATGAAGCCGCCGATTTTGCCTTTTTGATAGAGCTCTTCGCATTTCTCTTCGAAGAGCCGGATCTCTACCATCTGTTTGTAGAGTCGCAGGAGCTCATCGTTACCGAGGGGAAGTGCGGCGCTGTTATCTGAGGCCGCTTGCTTGGTTTTGGTGGGGGAAGTTGTTGCCATTTGCACCCTTCTTGAGCCGACGAAATATTATAACCAAGTTGGGCGGGTATTTCCACGCATGACCGTGCTATTTTGGTCGTGGCCCAGATGGGGGACGGTGAGCGAGGGGCGAAGAGTGACACGCTGATGTGCGGTCGCCCTTCGCCCCTCGCTCCTCGCTCTTTGGCGTCAATCGAGGTTCGCCAGGAACCGAATATACGTCTCGATACCCTTGAAATACGTCGGCAAGTGCTGACGCTCGTTCGGGCCGTGGATGTTGTCGTCGCGCATGCCGAAGCCGAGCATGACCGAGTCGACGCCCAGCAATTCCTTGAGCATGATCACGATCGGCACACTGCCGCCGCCGAGTTCGAAGACCGGCTTGACGTCAAACGTTTGCTTGAGCGCCTTGCCCGCGGCCTTCATCCAGGGCGTGTCGGTCGGCGTGAGCGCGCCCTTCGAACCGGCCAGGGCCTTGAGCTCCCAGCGGATCGTGCTCGGGGCGTTGGCCGCCAGGTACTGGCGCATCTGCTGTTCGACCTCGTCGGGATCCTGGTCCGGGATCAGACGGGTCGAGATCTTGGCCATCGCCTTCGCCGGCAGCACGGTCTTCGAGCCTTCGCCCGTGAAGCCCGAGAGCAGGCCGTTGACCTCGAGTGACGGGCGAGCTCCGACGCGCTCGACGGTCGAGAACCCCTTCTCGCCGTGCAGACCCGGCGCGCCCGTGATCTTGAGCCACGTCGTCTCGTCGTACGGCAGCTTGGCCAGCTGGCGGCGTTCCTTGCTCGAGAGCTTGCGCACCTTGTCGTAGAAACCGGGCAGGGTGATGCGGCCCTTCTTGTCGTGCATACCCGCGATCAGGTCCGCCAGGGCCTGCGCCGGGTTGTAGATCGAGCCGCCGAAAGTGCCGGAGTGCAGATCTTGCGAAGCCGTATGCACCCAGAGCTCGAAGTAGGCCAGGCCGCGCAGGCCGTACACCATGGAGGGCTGGTCGATGCCCATGATTCCGCTGTCGCAGTTGAGCACAACGTCGCTCTTGAGCAGTTCTTTGTGCTCGGCGATGAAGGCCGGGAGGCTCGGAGATCCGATCTCCTCCTCGCCCTCGAAGAACACCTTCACATTGATGCCCAGCTCGCCGTTCTGGAGCAGGGCTTCGAGCGCCTTGAGGAAGGCGTGTCCCTGGCCCTTCATGTCTGACGCGCCGCGGGCGAAGATGTAATCGCCCCGGATCGTCGGATCGAAGGGCCCGCTGTGCCATTCGTTGAGCGGGTCGACCGGCTGGACGTCGTAGTGACCGTACATGAGCACGGTGGGTTTGTCGGCCGACTGCAACCACTCGCCGAAGATGACGGGATGGCCGGCTGTGGGCATGATCTTGACCTCGGTCAGACCCATGCCGCGGAGTTGCCCGGCGACCCACTCGGCGCAGCGCTCGACGTCGGCCTTGTGCTCCGACAGCGTCGACACGCTCGGGATGCGCAGATACTCCTGGTATTCCTGCAGATACGCGTCCTGTTGGGCAAGTGCCTGCCGCAGGGCCTTCTTGGGATTGGACATCGGTGCTCCTATGAAGAAATTGGCGAAAACGATTGGCGCCCGGTTGGCCGAGCCGTCCGGATGCCCTCGGTTTTCGCCCGATCTGTTCAATTCTACTGCGGTTTGCAGCTGTGATATCCTCCCGGCTATGCAATCCGGTCGTCGACTCTGTAGCGTCTGCGGGACCAAGGTGGGCCCCGGGGACCAAACCTGCCCTTCTTGCGGCGCGGACCTCAAAATCATCGGGGCCCGGGTGGCCGCAACCCCCGGGCGGACGCGTTCGTCTGCGGCCTGGTTGTGGGCCGTGGTGGCCGTGTTGGCCATCAGCGCCATCGGGCTGTACGCGCTCTGGCCCCTGATCACGCCCAAACCGGCGCCCACGCCGACCGTTCAGGCCGCCGTCGCCCCTCCGACCCTCACGGCCACGCTTGCCCCGGTCGTGGTGCCGACGCTCGAGCCGGCCACGCCGGAGCCGAGCCCGACGCCGGCGGTCATCACGCACACCGTCAAGGCCGGCGAAACCCTGGGCGGCATCGCGCGTTTCTACGGCGCCAACATTCAAGACGTCCTCACACTCAACAGCCTGACCAACGCCAACGTCGTCACCGTGGGTCAAAACCTGCTGATCCCGGTCCCGGCGTTTCAATCCGGCGGGCCGACGGCCACGCCGTCCCCGCTGCCGCCGTTGCCCTCGCCGGTCATGGCAGAGCCGACCGACGGCCAGGTCTTCGCGGCCGGAGATGTGATCACGCTCCGCTGGGGGGCGGTCCTGGCGCCGCTGGAGCCCGACGCCTATCAGGTCGTCCTCGAAGACCTGACCTGCATGTGCGGTCGTCGATTGACGTTCATCGTCGTCGAACCGGCCTTCGTCGTGCCGGCCGAACTGGCGCCCGGCGACAAGCGGCCGCATCTCTTCAACTGGTCGGTCGTGGCTGTGTGGGCCGGCGACCCGCCGGCGGATGGCCAGGACCCCATATATTCTCCAGCCGGGCCAGCCAGTGCGATCCGCGCCTTTGTCTGGAACAACCCGTAGGAATGAAATTCGGCGAAGAACGGGGTCGTGCGAGGGGCCGGGTTTCGCCCCTCGCACGACCCCGTTCTTCGCCCGTCTCTTCCCGACAGGATGGCCCTCATCGAGGCGCGATGCCGCGGGCCGGCCGCTTTTCCCGTTCTGGTATACTAGCCAGTCGCTATGTCTGACCAGGGTCCTTACGTCGAGTCTGAGACGGTGACGGGTGATCGCGTCGATTTGCACGGCGGAAACGCCTATGTGATCAAATCGGGCGAGACGCGTCTGGAGCGGAGCGCCGCAAACACGGTCTACGCCCAGGATCTCGAGGCCCGCCAATCCGCGGTGGCCTGGGCCGAGGCCGATCAGGTGAACACCCGGCAGAGCCTCGTCGGGCATGTCCAGGCCGAGGAGGCCAGCGTCGATCGGAGCGCTGTCGGCGTATTGCACGCCAAGACGGTGACCCTGACCAACGCCAGCGCCGGGATCCTGGTGGCGACGCAGGCCGATCTCAAGAACGCCTCGGCGGTGGTGGTGATCAGCCGTGCCGTCGACGGGCAGCCGGTGCTCAAGTTCGACCCGCGGACGGCCGTCGTGGCCGGCGCTGCAGCCGGCGGCGTGCTTGGGTTGCTCTGGCTGGTCGGTCGTCTATTTGGAAAACGTTGAACCCGGGTGCGAAGTCGCGCACCCGTTCGATGAGGCGAGGGTATCCGCTCGTGCGGAGAGAGGCGCCTCGGGAGTGATGAGAACATGTCTGACCTGGTATTGAGAGCTGAACGTCGCACCGTCAAGGGCAAGCAGGTCAAGGCCCTGCGCCGCGATGGGATCCTGCCGGCCGTGGTGTACGGCCCGGCCAGCGAACCGTTGGCGATCCAGATGAACACACGCGAGGCCACGCGCGTGATCCGCAACATCAAGGGCACGCAGCTGCTCGATCTGGTGATCGACGGCGAGACCAAGCCGGTGTTGCTCCAGGACATCGAGCGCCACGCCATCCGCGGCGATTTCGAGCATGTCGATCTGTACGCGCCCGACATGAACAAGCCGCTCAAGGTGTACATCCCGATCATCGTAACCGGCCAGTCGTTCGCGATCAACAGCCTCTCCGGCGTGTTGGTGCGCGGCATAACCGAGTTGCACATCGAAGTGTATCCGCGTGACCTGATCGCGAGCGTCACGATCGACATCACCGTGCTGCAGGCGATCGGCCAGTCGATCACGGTCAAGGATGTGCCGGTGCCCAGCACCGTCAAGGTCCTGGACGATCCCGACACCATGCTGGCGCGCGTGACGTACCAGTCGAAGGAAGAGGACCTCTCCGCCGCTCCGACCGTGGCCACGGCCGAAGTCGAGGTGGTCGAGAAGGGCAAGAAGGAAGACGAAGAGGGCGCCGAGGGCGAGTAAGCCCGCTGCGGCCTTTTGGGCTACTGACAGCGCGGCCTCACTTCAAGTGGGGCCGCGCTGTTCATTTTAGTGGGCCGAATGCCGGGCGCAGAACACGGCCGCCGGTCAGGGTCATGCCGATATCTGAGTCTCGTTCACGCGTGGCACTTGCGGTTCTGGCGCTGTTCGCCGTCGTGGCGGTCGCCGGACTGAGCGCTCCGGTTGTGGTCGATGTCGACAGCGTCCATTACATCGACATTGCGCTGGGTCATCTCGCCGATGTCCATCAACCTTTCTCAAGTCGCGCGCTGATCCCCCTGGTCGCGGGCGAGTTGTCGAACGCGACCGGTCTGTCGCTTGACCGCGCGTTCATGACCCTGGGGCTGCTGGCCCTGGCGACCCTGCTCGCGGCCCTCGCGTCGGCGCAAGCGCGGGCGCAGGCTCGCCCGATTGCGGTGTTCGTCGTTGTCACACCCCTGTTGGTCGATCTGACGCAACAGATCTATCTACCCGATCTCGGGCATGCGGCGCTTGTCGCGCTCTGTCTGCTGGCCCTGTACACCGGGCGCTATCGTCTCGCGATGGTGGCGTTGTTCGTTGCGGTGCTGGTCCGCGAGTCGACGCTTCTGCTGAGCGTCTGCGTGGTCTGCATCGCGCTGGCGCGTCGTCAGCGGGCGCTGGCCCTTCAGGTGGGGATCGTCACGGTTGCGGGCTGGCTCCTGTCAACGTTCATCGCGGGGCAGGGGCAGCCCAATATCCATGCGGCCAACAGCCTGGTCTACCTGGCGGGCAAGGTGCCTTTCAACGCCCTGCGGAATCTGCTCGGCGTTTTCATGTGGACAGACACCCTGGCCGCGAATGATCCGGTGGTGTACGCGCGTGCACCGCTGTTCGCGTTCGACGTCCCATCCTGGGCGCCGCTCGGCGCGATCCACCGGGTCGGCCTGTACGCCCTCGTCCCGGAGTATCCGCTGACCACGCTCCAGACCCTTCTCACTCATTTCGGCATCCTGCCGTTCCTGGTCCTGGCTGACGCGTGGGCGCGCTGGCGCAGCCGCGGGCGATCGCTCTGGGCGGATCTTCCGCTGGCGGTTCAGGTGGCGCTCGTGTACGGGCTCATTGCATACGTGGCCGGGACCAGTTTGGGCGCCTCGGTCCATCGCCTGATCGGCTATGGGTGGCCCGCCTTCTGGCTGGCGGCGCCCCTGGTGTTCCTGCGTCGGTCGGCTCAGGGTGCGCCGGGTCTTGGCCGTCTGGCGGCGCTCCACTTCGCCATCGCCTGGGCGCCATTCGTACTCAAAGCCGCAGGGCTAAGTCTGATCCCGACGGCGCTCGTATCGATCGCCGTCGCCGTGGTGGGCGGGGGGCTGGCGGTCTCCAGAATGCGCTGGCCTGTGGAGACGGACGAGAACGCGTTCGATCCGCAGTGAGGCCGATCGCAGGTGCGCGAACCGATCGGCGGCGTCACCCGGCTGTGGCCGGGCCGCGTCTACCGAACGCGAAGACAGCCGCGATCGGTGGCAGAACGACGAACACGGCCTGCAACAGGCTGGGGATCGTGTTGAGCCGCAGCGGCTCTGCTGCGGCCACGATCAGCACCCCCGTCAGCAGACTGGCGCCCAGGGCCAGCCAGGCCGAACCCGGCAGACGCCTGAGCCGGCTGACGATCGCGACACCCGGCGCGATCCCGACCAGGTAGCCGACGGCCCCGCCGACGACCACGCCGGCCAGATCGCCCCATCCGTTGGCGAGCCCCGTCCCAAGCGTGCGCCCGGCCCACGCGAATACGACACCGACGGCGGCGCCCCCGGCGACACCCCCGAGGATCTGCAAAACGACATTCATTTGGGCTCCGATGCTCCGCAGTGCGCGGCGTTTGACGTTGGCTGTTGGACCGTGCTGGGACGTGGCACGCCGACAGCGCGACGAAGCGCGCGAGTCTGGCATGACAACCGGCCGTGCCTCGCGTCGCCGACGGCTCTACAATCATAGCAACGCGATCCGCTCTCCAACACCCGGTCGTTGACGGCGCACCTCGCCACAAGGCCGACTATCGTCAGGCGCTTCTCTCCCCGGAGCGCAGAGCCACACGGCCCGCCGCGTCACTTCTGACGCGCAGGGGACGATTGGGACCTTCGCCAGCGACCGAGTCGCCGCCTTTACTGAACCGCTTGACCCCGAGGAGGCTGATCATGGCAAGCCAGACGTTGACGTGCGAAATCATCGACCAGAGACCGCAACCCACGCTGGGTGTGCACGCCCATGTGGGGATCCAGGCCCTGCCGGGTCTGATCAGCTCGGCGCTTGGACAGGTGGCCGAGTACCTGGCCCTCCACGGCGAGCACCCGGCCGGTCCGGCGTTTGTGGCCTATCGTAACCAGGACATGAGCGACCTCGACGTCGAGGTCGGCTTCCCGGTCGCGCACGAGATCGCGGCGCAGGGCGCCATCGAAGCCGGTGTGCTCCCCGGTGGTCGGCAGGCGACCTGCTTGTACACCGGCCCTTACAACGGGATCGGGCAGGCGTACAACGCCCTGAGTGAGTGGATGAGCCAGCACGATTGCCGCCCGGCCGGCCCGGCCTACGAGTTCTATCTGAACGACCCGCAACAGACGCGGCCTGAAGGGCTGCAGACCCGTGTCGTGTTCCCATTGGCCGACGCCGTTCGTGGAGAGCGATGAGCCAGGCGCGCGCACCTCGCGCCGTCTTCGCCGCCGATCACCGCGCGGCCGATGACGACGCTGTGAACTGGCTTCTGGAAGACGACGAGTCGGGCGTGCGGTACCTGGCGCTGCGAGATCTGGCGCAGCGCCAGACCGCCGCCGAGTTGGCGGCCGCGCAAAGGACCGCGCATACACGCGGCCCGATCGCGACGATCCTGGACCACATGCACGGCGACGGCTACTGGGCCGAGCCGGGCCCCGGCTACAACCCGAAGTACCGCGCCACGGTGTGGTCGATGGTGCTACTGGCACAGCTGGGCGCCGGAAGCGCGCAGGACCCGCGCATCGACCGGGCCTGCGCCTACGTGCTTGATCACGCGCTCATGCCCGGCGGCCAGTTCACGGCCAGCGGCGCGCCCTCGGGCACGGCCGATTGTCTGCAGGGCGAACTGTGCGCCGCTTTGACGGCGCTGGGGTGCACGGACGCGCGGCTGGAGGCCGCGTTCGACTGGATGGCGCGCACCGTCACCGGCGAGGGGATTGCGCCGCGCGAAGACCGGGCTGCGTCGATCCGTTATTACGCCGGAAAGTGCGGGCCGAACTTCGCCTGCGGCTCGAATGGACAGCTGCCGTGCGCCTGGGGCGCCGTCAAGGTGATGCTTGCTCTAGGGCTGATACCGAAACGACGCCGGACCCAGACCCAGCGTCGTGCGATCCAGCAGGGCGTTGATTTTCTTCTCGGCATCGACCCGGCCCAGGCGAACTATCCGGCGGCCTACAGCGCGCGACCAAGCCGTAACTGGTGGAAGTTCGGTTTTCCGGTCTTCTACGTCACGGACCTGCTACAGGTCGTCGAGGCGCTGGCCGCGCTTGGTCTGGGCCGCGACCCACGCCTTGCACAGGCGCTGCAACTGATCCGCGACAAGCAAGATCCGCAGGGTCGCTGGTCTCTCGAGTACGACTACAACGGCAAGACCTGGCTCGATTTCGGACGGCCGGGCGAGCCCAACAAGTGGGTCACGTATCGGGCTCTGCGTGCGCTCAAAGCCGCCGCAACAGCGTGAGGCCCAGGGAGATCGGCGCTGGAAGGAGTCGAAGATGAAGTTCCTCAGGACCTGGATCACGCTGATCGGTTCGTTCGGCCTGACACTCGCGGTGTTGTGGCTCGTCAGTCAGTGGCGGGCCGCTACTGCACCGTGGACCGAGATCTGGCAGCGCGCCCTGACCCGACGTCGCGGCCCGTCTGAAGCTAAGCGCCTCATCGACGCGGCCCACAGACGATTGCCGGCCTTGAGGAAGAAGGTCGCGCTCCCGCACCAACCGGCCATGCGCAAGCATCTGCTCGAAAACATCCTCCCGGGTCTGGCCCTTTACCAGGCGTTACTCGCCGAGGACCCCGACCTTCAGGCTGCGCGGGCCGAGATCGATGCCGTCTTGCGCGCCACGGTCTACCAGCGCCGAGGTCTGCAGCTCGGCCTGTTGAGGCGGATGCCGTTTCAGCGCGTCGTCTTCCGCCTGGTCCTGCGTAACGCAATGCGCGCCTATCCGCCCGAAGGTTGGGCGATTACGCCTCGACCGATCCGCCCGGACCGGGTCGCGTTCGACATCCGGCGCTGCTACTACCTCGACACGTTGACGGCGCTCGGCGCGCCCGAACTGACCGCCGCGTTCTGCAAAGGCGACGAGGTCATGGCGGAGCTGTTCCCGCCGACGGTTCGTTTCGAGCGCGAGAACACGTTGGCTCGCGGCGGCGCCTGTTGCGACTTCGCCTATGTGCAGGAGCAGCCCATGCGTGGCGCGGCCGGCGAGGCCGTTGCGGCCTGACGTCGTGCCGGGCGCGCTAGGCCTTCAGCCAGGCGCTGATCGCCCACCAGGCGAGCGCGGCGAGGGCGACCCAGGTCGCGATGATCAAGGCCGCGCCCACCCAGCTGACCGGTTTGCTCTGGGCGATCAGCTGGTCCGCGCGCTCGCGGGCCTCGACCATGACCGCCGCCGGGATCATGCGCAGCGCCAGCGCGATGCCGAGCGGCGTGATGATGAGATCGTCGAGGAGGCCCAGCACGGGGATGAAGTCCGGGATCAGGTCGATCGGGCTGAAGGTATGTGCCAGCACCAGGCCGATGACGGCCCTGGCCGCCCAGGGCACGCGTGGATCGCGGGCCGCGATCGCCAGCGCATAAGCCTCGCGCTTGAGTTGGCGCACGCGTTGTTTCCAAGAGGCAAGCATCGGGCCACCGCTGAGCGACGCCGGAACGCGGTCAGCGCCAGACGTCGAGGAGACTGAGGATCATACGCGCGCTGGCGCCCCAGATGTCGAAGCCCATATACGGCCAGTGGATGACTTCGATGCGCGGACCGGGCACGGGCGGTTCTCGGTACTCGACGATTTTGTTGGCCGGGTCCGCCAACCAGGCTACGGGCACGCCGAACACGGCCGACAGCTCACGATCCGACAGCTTGAGCGGCACCGGCCACGGGATCCGGCCGACGATCGGGGTCACACGATAGCGCGTGACGGTCACCAGATCGTCGAGCCGGCCGAGCACGTCGACCACGGCCGGGTCGAGCCCGATCTCTTCCTCGGCTTCGCGCAGGGCCGTGTGCTCGGCGTCGCGGTCATCGGGGTCGACGCGGCCACCCGGGAAGGCCACCTGTCCCTTGTGCGTCGACACCGTATCCGTCCGTTGGGTGAGCAGCAGGTGCCACGCGCCCTGGTCGAGATACAGCGGCACGAGCACGGCCGCAGGCTGCAGCGTCACCGGGTGAGGGGCGGGTTCGTGTGCGCCGGGCGCGCGTGCGTCCCACTCCGATCGCGACCCTGTGGCCCGCGATTGCAGCCGCTCCCGCAAAGCGATCAGATCCATGCTCGCCGGATGGTAGCCGAAAGCGGGCCCGTGTAGCAAGGGATGTGGGGCACCGCTGCCGGTTCATGACGTAACACCGAGAATCCATAGACGCGCGAAGCGCGCCCGGGCGACAGATGCGTCGCCCGGGACGGCCTTGAATCATGCGCCGCCGTTACGGCGTGCACGTCGGAAGCTCAGGCGCGACTTCCCCGAGCGTCAGGCCGAAACCGCGCGGGAAGAGCGGGGCATCACAGCCTGACTCGGGCAGGGCGCTGAAGTCGAACGGTAACTGCTCGTTTGTGCGCGGCCAGCTGTAGGCGAGCCGGCCCGTGAAAGGGACTCCGCCGTAAAGCACGTCGGCCACGGCGCCGCCCTCGGAGCCCGGCAGCCAGGCCGCCACGAGCGCGTCGATCTGGGGCAGTTGCTCGGTGAGGATCAGCGGACGGCCGGCGATCACGATCACAACCAGGCGCTCGCTGATCACGCGTACGCGATCGATGAGTTCGACATCGGCGGTCGTCAGGCGCAGATCGGCCCGGTCGCCGACGCCTTCCGCGTAGGGCTTCTCGCCGACGACCACGATGCCGAAGTCGGCTGTCGCCCCGTCGAGTGTGGCGAACAGACCCTGGGCGTCGTACGCCAGGGTGGTGTTCGGCCCGGCCGCGTCCTCGAACCCGTCGAGCAGGGTCGTGCCGCGCGTGATCCGCCCCGGGCTGCCCTGCCAGCTGATCGTCCAACCACCGGATTGCAGGCCGATGTTCTTGGCCGCCGCGCCGGCGACGACGATCAGGTCGGCGTCGCGCGTGATGGGCAAAGCGGCCCGGTCGTTCTTGAGCAGCACGAGCGATTTCTGCACGGCCTCGCGCGCCAGGGCGATGTGCTCGTCCGAATGGATCACGCTCAGCGCGGCGGGGTCGGGCGCTGCGACGTCGAAGAGCCCGAGCCGGAACTTCACAAGCAGGATCCGGCGCGCGGCGTCGTCGATGCGGCTCGGGGCAACGGCGCCGCTCTCGACCGCCTGTTTGAGCGTGGCCACGAAAGTCGACGCGTCGTACGGCACCATGATCATGTCGAGCCCGGCGTTGATCGCCGTGGCCACGTCGTTGGCGTAGGCGCCGGGTAGCTGGTCGATGGCCTGCCAATCCGAGATCAGGAATCCGTCGAAGCCCAGCTCGTTCTTGAGCACCTCGGTCAACAGGTACTTCTCGCCGTGCAGCTTCTCGCCGTTCCAGCTGCTGAAGGAGACCATGATCGATTGCGCGCCGGCCTCGATCGCGGCCTGATACGGCGGAAGATACAGCGCGCGCAACGTCGCCTCGTCGACGCGGGTGTCGCCCTGGTCGAGCAGATAATTGACGCCCATGCCGGTGCTGACCGAGGAGCCAAACGCCGTGCCGCCGTCGCCGATGTAGTGCTTGGGCGTCGCGAGCACGGTCGTCGCGCCGACGAAGCGGCCGGCGCCCGCATCCTGCAGGCCCTCGAGATAGGCCGTCCCCAGCGCGGTGACGAGCGCGGCGTCCTCACCGTAACCCTCGTACGTCCGACCCCAACGGATGTCCTGCGGCACGGCGATGACGGGCGCGAAGTTCCAACGCACGCCGGTCGCCGCGACCTCCTCGGCGGTGGCGCGGCCGATGCGGCGCATCAGGTCCGGGTCGTTGGTCGCGCCGAGGCCGACGTTGTGCGGGAAGATCGTGGCCCCATACAGGTTGTTGTGGCCGTGCACGGCGTCGACGCCGTAGATCAACGGGATGCCGAGGCGCGTGGCGCGTGCGGCCTGGTCGAAACCGGCCACCATGGCCAGCCAGGCCTCGGGCGTGTTCTCGGTCGGCGCGCCGCCGCCGCCGCTCAGCACCGAGCCGATCGCCAGCCGCGTGACGTCGGCGGGGGTCAGGCTGTTCTTCTCAATCTGGGTCATCTGCCCGATCTTCTCGTCGAGCGTCATCTGAGCCAGGAGCAGATCGGCGCGCTCCTCGGGCGATCGTGTCGGATCTTTGTAGGCGTTGGGATCAGCGGTCGGCGCGGTCGTGGCCGTCGGCGCGGGTGTCGGGTTCGGCGTGCGCGTGGGCTGCGCGGGGGCCGCGCAACTCGAAAGCACGAGCGTCAGGCCGGCGGCGACTGTGAGCGAGGAGCGTATGCGGTTCATCGTTGCTCCGGCGCGGCGGCTCGAGCCGCTCGCGGATCGGGTTGGGCCGGACTGCCCCGGCATGGTCCAATGCGCGTTACTTGATGTGACCGCATGAGCTGCGGATCGTGAGCGTCGGCGGGAACAACACGCGCTGGGGCCCCTGATTGGGATGGTTGATCAGATCGAGCAGCACCTGCACGGCGGTGTCGCCGAGTTGTTGGATCGGCTGTCGGACGGACGTGAGGGGCGGCTGGGTGCGCGCCGCGGCGGGGAGGTCGTCGAAGCCGACGATCGCGATATCCTCCGGCACGCGTCGATTGGATCCGTGCAGAACGCGCAAGGCGCCGATCGCCATCGTGTCGCTCGCCACGAACACGGCGTCCGGGTGGTGCGGCAGGAGACGCTGCATCGCGAGGTAGCCGCCGGCCTCGGTAAAATCGCCTTCAACGATCAAGGCAGGATCGATCGTCAGCCCGCGATCGCGCAGCGCCGCGGTGTAGCCGTCGCGACGATCGGTGCCCGGGATCGTGTTTAGCGGCCCCGTGATGGTGGCGATACGCTGGCGCCCCAGGCGAACCAGGTGCGCGACGGCTTCGCGCGCGCCCGCGACGTTGTCGGTGTCGACGAAGCTGACTTCGGCGCGCTGCGGATGTCGACCGACCAGCACGAACGGTTTGTCGTGTTCCACAAGCGCCTGGATGATGGGGTCGTCGAGGACCATCGACGACACGATCACGCCGTCGATCAGGCCGCCGTGCAGCACCTGACGGATCATGCGGCGCTCGAACTCCGGCTCGGCGAGCCAGAGCATCACCGAATAGTCCATGCGGTTGCAGGCCGTCGAGATGCCCTGGATCAGGATTGGAAAGTACGGATCGGTGAACAAGGCCGAGACGCTCTGCGGGATGACCAGGCCCAGGACCTTCGTCTTCCCGCTCGCCAGACCGCGCGCGGCGATGTTCGGCTGGTAGTTGAGCGCCTGGATCGCGGCCAGCACTCGGTCGCGCGTTTCGCCTTTTACGTTTGGGTCGTTGTTGATCACGCGCGACACCGTCGAGCGTGAGACACCGGAGGCCTTGGCGACCTCCACGAGGTTGGGGCGGTTGTTGGACGGTGATCCCATGACGCGATGCATGATCCAGGAAACCTGCGTGTTCCCACGGTTCCAGTCAATACTGGGAGCGCTCCCGGCCAGATTAGCGGATCGACCTCGCGCTGTCAAGGCGCTCAAGGCGTTGCGTTGATCCTCGCCTTTCTGCCGGCTGACCGAGCAGCCAGGCCACGTCACCATCAAGAGGTGAGGAGCAGAAGCCGGATCGCGCCGGTCGGCGTTGTGTCCAGCGTGATGCGGTCCCTGCCGTGTCTGTCGAGTGTGACACGGTTGATGTTGCGACAGGTGCCGATGTCAGGGCGACGGCAATTCGAGCAGCCAGATGTTGCGATCGTCGCGATTGACGAAGGCGAGACGTCGCCCGTCGGGCGCCAGCGACCAATCGCCGTCGAGGATGTGCAGGGGCGTCACGGCCGGATCGGTCGCATCCTGAACCGCGCCGGTCGCGGCGTCGATCAGGACGACGCGTTGCGCCGGCGCGTTCATCTCAAGCGGGATGAGCAGAAGCCGTCCGTCCGGTCGCCAGCGGTAGGCGCCGTAGACACTCAACTTGACCGGAGCGCCACCCTCGATCGGCTGGATCCAGATGCCGTCGCGCTCGGGGTCACCGGAGAACTGTTGCGTGTACACAAGCCAGCGTCCGTCCGGTGACGCGCTGACCCCGCGCAGGAAGTCGCCGCTCGCCAGAGGCGTGAACGCCGCGGTCTCGGGGTCCAGGATGCCGAACTCGGGCGTGGCGCCTGCGCCGCTGCGGCGTGTCACCCACAGTCGGCGTGAATCCGGCATCCAGCCCTGCAAGCCGCCGCCGACCAGCTCGGCCACCTGGCGGGCGTCGCTGCCGTCGAGGCCGCTGACCCACACCTGCACCAGACGCCGATCGAAGTTCTCGGTGTCGTACGCCACCTGCCAGGCGAGGCGCTGACCGTCCGGCGAGAAGGCGACCGCGCGACCATAGGCCGGCACGTCCCAGGTCTCGCCGGTCGCGAGACGTTCGATCACCGTTGCGTCACCGCGCGGATACGCGATCAGCGCCCCGTCGGGCGAGAGCGCACCGACGCGTTCAGTCACGAGCGTGGCCGAGAGCGGCGCCGTCGGGTTCACGGCCCAGATCCCGCCGGAAAGGTCAGGCGGTTTGTCGATGAACCAGACCGCGCTCCCATCCGGAGACCAGAACGGTTGTGTGCAGCAGCCGCCGGTCGTCAACTGGCGCAGAGAGGGCCCGGGCGTTGGGCTCGGCGCGAGCGTGGGCGCGACGGCCGTATGTGTGGCCGGCGCGGTCGGGGCGGGAGACGTGACTGCAACGCCGGTGGACGGCACGGTCACCAGCGCCGCAGCCGTCGGTGCGCTCGCGGGTGTGGCCGAGCCGGCGCAGGCCGTCAGCAGGAGCGCCGTCGTCGCTGCGACGAGCGCCAGGCGCGGGAAAAGGCGCGCGGGCATCAGGGCCTCCAATCCGGCGGCCAGGGCTGATCGTAGTTGTTGAGCAGCACCCCGCCGAAGCGGACGTCGGGCTGGTCGTCGGCGTACTGCCAGCGGCGCGGGTCGGTCAGGTCGCGGGCGAAGCCGCGCCCGAACGGCGCGGCAAGCATCAGCGCATCCCAATCGGCCGCGATGAGGTTGATCGGGTTGTAGGCGATGGCGTAGTTGGCGGACCGGATCTCGAGGTGCAGGTGCGGGCGCGACGTGCAGGTGACATCCGGGTCGCCGGTCAGGCCGACAGGCTGGCCGCGCGTGACGGTCTCGCCCCAGCGCAAACGCGGCGTCTCGAGCAAGTGGCCGTAAAGCGAGAGGTAATCGTCGCCGTGTCGGATGATCAGGTTATGCGGCCCGGCGCCGTGCGAAAGGTCATCGACGCCGACGACCACGCCGTCACCGATCGCCACCACCGGCGTGCCGCAGCGGGCGGGGAAGTCGAGGCCGAAGTGCAGGCCCTGGCCCGCGCCGTACCAGATCACGCGCGTGCGATACGCGCCGGTGGTGTTGCCGTAGAGTTGACCCAGCAACCACGTGCTCGGCCCGGGCGCCGTGTCGAACGGCAGACCGAACGGTTTGTCGACGGGCTGCGCCGCCGTCGCGTGACCGGCGTGCGGCGTCAGACCGAGCACGAGCGCCAACGCCAGAGCCGCCATCGTGACCATGCGCATTCAGTGAGACTCCTGAGTGCATGTATTGTGGGCGGGCTGGCTGAGACGGGGATGAGAGGGGTGGGGCCGGAGGGGCGGCGCTTGTCGCCGCCTGGCGACGGGCGACAGGTCGCGGTAGCGTTCGCCCCTCGCTCCTCCGACCTAAAGCATCGGCATCTTGATCCCATGCCGGCGCGCTGCGGCGATGGCTTCGGGGTAGCCGGCGTCGGCGTGGCGGACGACGCCCATGCCGGGGTCGGAGGTGAGCACGCGCTCCAACCGCCGCGCGGCCTCGGGCGTGCCGTCGGCGACGATGACCTGGCCGGCGTGCTGCGAATAGCCGATGCCGACGCCGCCGCCGTGGTGCACGCTGACCCAGGTCGCGCCGCCGACGGCGTTGATCAGGGCGTTGAGGATCGGCCAATCGGAGATGGCGTCGGAGCCGTCGCGCATAGCCTCGGTCTCGCGGTTGGGCGAGGCCACCGAGCCGGCGTCGAGGTGGTCGCGACCGATGACGATCGGGGCCTTGACTGCGCCGCTGGCCACCAACGCGTTGAGCTTGAGCCCGGCGCGGGCACGTTCGCCGTAGCCGAGCCAGCAGATCCGTGCCGGCAGACCCTGGAAGTGGACCTTCTCACGGGCCAGCGTCAACCAGCGCTTGAGCGGGGCATCCTCCGGGAACAACTCGAGCATCGCGGCGTCGGTCCGGTAGATGTCTTCGGGGTCGCCGGAGAGCGCGGCCCAGCGGAACGGGCCCTTGCCTTCGCAGAACAGCGGTCGGATGTAGGCCGGCACAAACCCCGGGTAGTCGAAGGCATTGGCGACGCCGGCGTCGAGGGCGCGCTGGCGCAGGTTGTTGCCGTAGTCGAACACGATCGCGCCGCGGGCCTTGAGCTCGAGCATGGCGCGCACGTGCCGGGCCATCGAGTCGGCGCTGCGCCGCGCAAACGTGTCGGGGTCGGTGGCGCGCAGCGCATCGGCCTCGGCCAGCGTCAGGCCGGTCGGGATGTAATAGAGCAGATCGTGCGCGGGCGTCTGGTCGGTGACGATATCGGGGATGACGTTGCGGGCCACGAGCTCGGCGCACACGTCGGCGGCGTTGGCGATGACGGCGATCGACCGCGCCTCGCCACGCGCCTGCGCCTCCTGAGCGAGCGTCATGGCCTCCTCGAGGTCATCGGCGATCACGTCAAGATAGCCGGTGTCGACGCGTCGCTGCGCGCGCGCGCGATCGACTTCGGCCACCACGGCCACGCCTTCGTTCATGGTGACGGCCAACGGCTGGGCGCCGCCCATGCCGCCCAGACCGGCGGTGAGCACCAGCTTGCCCTTGAGCGACGGCCAGCCGTTCAGGCGCGCCAGCGAAACCAGGGTCTCGTACGTGCCCTGGACGATGCCCTGTGTGCCGATGTAGATCC
>WBZS01000716.1_pt1 | contig 35307 bp, 30 predicted proteins | sample 5204201 | NCBI WGS metagenome assembly WBZS01 (sample SAMN12344357, study PRJNA552823) | activated sludge metagenome | biome: Activated sludge suspended growth; feature: Nitrification reactor; material: Wastewater; isolation source: activated sludge from nitrification reactor of wastewater...
ACTTGTTTCGCCTCGACAAGTCGCGTAAGGGCGGCATCCACACCCGTCGCATCCTTGCCGCTTCCTCTGATTCCTACCGCGAATCCCTCCTCGGGTTCGCCTCAATTTGATGCGATTGCCCTGGACCGAGCGATATATCGGTCTGGCGGCGGGGTTCGATGCGCTACCCTGCGCGACCGGCTGGGAAAGTCAGTGAAGGGTATCGTCGTCCGGCCAGGGCAGCGGCACGACCAGGATGCCTTCTTCGAGCAACGCCTCGGCCTCGTCGGCGGACGCGACGCCGCGGATGCTGCGCTCCTGCGCTTCGCCATGGTGAATCTTGCGCGCCTCCTCGGGGAATGCCGCGCCGACGTTCTCGGCGCCGCGCATCATCGAGCGCGCCAGATTGCGCAGCGCCGCCTGCATGCCGGACGCAGGCAGCCTGGCGAGCGCCTGCTGCGGCTCAACCGATGCGCCGTTCTTCTCGCCGCGCTGGACATAGGGCGCACTGGGCCGGCGCACGATGCCGGCGGAATTGCAAACCGGGCACACGATGCTGCCGGCCGCGCGCTGTGCCTCGAAGGCCTCGGCGCAGGCGAACCAGCCCTCGAATACGTGGTTCGAATCGCAGCACAGGTCGAGGACGATCATGCCGATGCGGCGCCGGCCAGGTTGACCGACTCGCGCAGCGGCCGGGCCGGGTAATGGAACGCCACCGGGCCGTCCGCCGCGGCGTGCACGAACTGGCGCACGAAGGGGTTGTCGGAATCCATCATTTCGGCGGTCGGCCCCTGCGCGACGATGCGCCCGCCGTCGATGAAGAATGCGTGATCGCAGACCTTGAGCGATTCGCTGACGTCGTAAGTGACGACGATTGAGGTTACGCCGAGCGCATCGTTGAGCGTGCGGATCAGGTTGGCAATCACGTTAAGCGAAATCGGGTCGAGCCCGGCAAACGGTTCGTCATACATGATCAGCGTCGGGTCGAGCGCGATTGCGCGCGCCAGCGCCACCCGGCGCGACATGCCGCCCGAAAGTTCGGTCGGCATCAGCGCATGGGCGCCGCGCAAGCCGACGGCGTGCAGCTTCATCAGCACCAGATCGCGGATCAGCGCGTCGGGCAGGTCGGTGTGCTCGCGCATCGGGAAAGCCAGGTTCTCGAACACCGACAAGTCCGAGAACAGCCCGCCCTGCTGGAACATCATGCCCATCTTCTTGCGCAATTCGTAGAGCGCGGCGGTGTCGAGTTCATGCACCACCTGCCCATGCACACGCACGCGCCCGCGCGAGGGCTTGAGCTGGCCGCCGATCAGGCGGAACAGCGTCGTCTTGCCGCAGCCGCTGGTGCCCAGAATGGCCGACACCTTGCCGCGCGGTATGGCCAGGTCGATGCCCTTCAACACCTCGCGCTTGCCGTAAGCGAAGCAGGCATTCTCGATCTCGACGACGGCATCGTTGCGGCCGGACATGGTGGCGGCGCTCACGAAAGCGGCTTGAAGCGCAGCCGGTGCGGATTGTCGGCCTCATCGCCGAGCCGCTTGCGGCGGTCTTCAAGGTAGTCCGCATAGTTGCCCTCGAACCATACCGCCTTGCTCTCGCCCTCGAAGGCGAGGATGTGCGTGGCGATGCGATCCAGAAACCAGCGATCGTGCGAGATCACCACCGCGCAGCCTGGGAAATCGAGCAACGCGGTTTCCAGCGCGCGCAGGGTTTCCACGTCGAGGTCGTTGGTCGGCTCGTCGAGCAGCAGCAGGTTGCCGCCGCTCTTCAAGAGCTTGGCCAGATGCAGCCGGTTGCGCTCGCCGCCGGAGAGATCGCCGACGCGCTTTTGCTGGTCGGCCCCCTTGAAGTTGAAGCGGCCGACATAGGCGCGGCTCGGCGTCTGGTAGTTGCCGACTTCGATCATGTCGGAGCCACCTGAGATTTCGTCGAACACGGTCTTGCCCCGATCGAGCGAATCGCGGCTCTGATCGACATAGGAAATCTTCACCGACTCGCCGATCCGAAGCTCGCCGCCGTCCGGTGTTTCTTGACCAACCAGGATACGGAACAGCGTCGACTTGCCGGCGCCGTTGGGGCCGATCACGCCGACGATGCCGCCCGGGGGCAGGTTGAACGACAGTCCCTCGTAGAGCAGCTTGTCGCCGTAGGCCTTCTTCAGGTTGGTCGCTTCGATCACCATGTTGCCCAGCCGCGGACCGGGCGGAATGTAGATCTCGTTGGTTTCGTTGCGCGACTGGAATTCCTGCGACGCGAGTTCGTCGAAGCGCGCCAGGCGCGCCTTGCCCTTGGCATGGCGTCCCTTCGGGCTGGTGCGCACCCATTCCAGTTCGGCCTGCATCGCCTTGATCCGCGCGCCTTCCTGCTTGGCTTCGGTTTCCAGGCGCGCTTCCTTCTGCTCCAGCCAGGACGAATAGTTGCCTTGCCAGGGAATGCCGTGGCCGCGGTCCAGTTCGAGTATCCAGCCGGCGACGTTGTCGAGAAAATAGCGGTCGTGGGTGACGGCGATCACGGTGCCGAGAAAGCGCTCTAGAAACTGCTCCAGCCACTGCACCGACAGCGCATCGAGGTGGTTAGTCGGCTCGTCGAGCAGCAGCATCTCGGGTTCGGAAAGCAGCAGCCGGCACAGCGCCACGCGGCGCCGTTCGCCGCCGGAAAGCGTGGTGACATCGGCTTCCCACGGCGGCAGCCGCAGCGCATCGGCGGCCACCTCGAGCTGGCGCTCGATCTCCCAGCCATTCACGGCGTCGATCTTGCCCTGCAGCTCGCCCTGCTCCTCGAGCAGTTTGGTCATCTCGTCTTCGTCCATCGGCTCGGCGAAGCGGTCGCTGATCGCGTTGAACCTGGCAATCAACTCGATCGTCTTGCCGACGCCTTCCTGCACGTTGCCGCGCACATCCTTGGCCGGATCGAGCTGTGGCTCCTGCGGCAGGAAGCCGATGCGCAAGTTGGGCATCGGCTGCGCCTCGCCTTCGTATTCCTTGTCGATGCCGGCCATGATGCGCAGCAGGCTCGACTTGCCCGAACCGTTCAGGCCGAGCACGCCGATCTTCGCGCCGGGGAAGAACGAAAGCGAAATATCCTTGAGAATCTGTCGCTTGGGCGGAACGATCTTGCCCACGCGGTGCATGGTGTAAACGTACTGAGCCATCTGGGAACCCGAATTTGGCGAAAGACGCCGGAGTCGCCCGATTATGCAGCAAGCGCGGCGGCGCTGCAGGGCGTTGCTGCGGCGCAGGATCGGTTGCTGGCGCCGGGGCGGCGCGCACTGGCCAGAACCGATGTCAGCCGGCGGACACTAACCAGCTGGCAATGCGAAAGGTCACGAACGCGGCAGCATAGGCCAGCGCGAACAGATAGCCGGCCATCACCGCGACCATCCGCCAGCCGCCGGTTTCGCGTTTCACCGCCGCCAGGGTGGCCATGCACTGGGGCGCGAACACGAACCACGCGAGCAGCGCAAACGCGGTCGGCAAGCCCCAGTCATGCGCGATCAGCGGGCCGAGGGACTGCGCGGTATCGTCACCGCTCGCCGAAAGCGCGTACACCGTGCCCAGCGCGCTGACCACCACCTCGCGCGCCGCAAGCCCCGGTACCAGGGCGATGCTGATCTGCCAGTTGAAACCGATCGGCGCGAATACCTCCGCAAGAAGGTGCCCGAGCATGCCGGCGAAGCTGTAGCCGATTGCCGGGCCCAACGCACCCTCGGGCGGCAGCGGAAAACTGGCGAGAAACCACAGCAGAACCGTCAGCGTCAGGATGATCCCGCCGACCCGCTTCATGAATATCTCCACCCGCTGCCACAGACCGAGTGCGACGTTACGCACAGTCGGCCAGTGGTAGCTCGGCAATTCCATCATCAGCGGACGAACTTGGCGCCCGGCACGGGTGAAGCGCTTGAGCACCCAGGCCACCGCCAGCGCCCCGACTATGCCGGCGAGATAGAGCCCGAAGAGCACGAGTCCCTGCAGTTCGAGCACGCCGCCAACCTTGCGTTGCGGAATGAATGCGCCGATCAGCAAGGCGTAGACCGGCAGCCGCGCCGAGCAGGTCATCAGCGGCGCGATCATGATGGTGACCAGCCGGTCGCGCGGATTGGCGATCGTGCGCGCCGCCATGATGCCGGGAATCGCGCAGGCAAAGCTCGACAGCAACGGAATGAACGAGCGCCCCGAAAGCCCCACGCTGCCCATCAGGCGATCGAGCAGGAACGCCGCCCGCGGCAGATAGCCGGTCTCCTCCAGCACCAGGATGAAGAAGAACAGGATCACGATCTGCGGCAGGAAAACCAGCACACCGCCCACGCCGGCGATCACGCCATCGACCAGCAGACTTCTCGCCCAGCCTTCGGGGAGCAGCCCGCCGACACCGGCGCCGACCCAGTTGGTGGCGCCCTGGATGAAATTCTTCGGCGCCTCGGCCCACGCGAACACGGCCTGAAACATCAGAAACAGCACGACCGCCATCAGCAGCGGTCCCAGCACCGGGTGCAGCACCAGGCTGTCTATCCTGTCGCTCGGCGTATGCGGTACGACCTCGTCGAGTCCGATGTTCTGCAGGATGCGCCGGACCGTCTTGTGGTCGCCTTCGGCCGCATCGAACGCGAGCGGCGGTGTCGACGGATCGTTGCGCGGCGGCGGGTTGCGCCATCTTGCCGGATCGTCGAGCAAGGCGCGCAACTCGGCGTCGCCGCCGGCCTTGACGCCGACCGTCGCCACGACCGGCATATCGAGTTCCCGCGACAAATCGCTGGCGACCAACGTCAAGCCGCGTTTGCGCGCCAGATCGGTCATGTTCAAAGCGACGACGCAGGGCAGACCCAGCCGCTTGACCGCCAGCACGAGCCGCAGATTGCGCCGCAGATTGGTTGCGTCGACAACGCAGACCACCAGATCGGGCCGCTTTTCGCCGGCCGCGTGGCCGAGCAGAACGTCGTGGGTGACCTTCTCGTCCGGCGAGCGCGGATGCAGGCTGTATGCGCCGGGCAGATCGAGCACGCGCAGGGCACGGCCCGATGCGGTGATCAGCCGCCCTTCCTTGCGTTCGACCGTCACGCCGGCGTAGTTGGCAACCTTCTGGCGGCTGCCGGTAAGCAGATTGAACAGCGCGGTCTTGCCGCAATTCGGGTTGCCGGCCAGTGCAATCAGCGGGCCGCCACGATGGACGTGAATGACCGCCTTCTTTATCACCTGGAAACCGCGCTCTGCGGCCCGCCGCTTACCTCATGGCGCTCCACCAGCACGCACGCAGCCTCGGCACGGCGCAAGGCGAAGGTGGACATCCCGACTCGCACGACCAGCGGATCGCCGCCGAACGCACCGCGCGTCATCACGGCAACCCGTTCGCCGGGCAAAAACCCAATCTCCTCCAGCCAACGCGACCACTCAGGCGCGTGACTTGGCGCGCGAACCGCCGCCACGACAGCCGCACGACCGACTGGGAGCGAAGCTAGAGACGCCGGTTCAACAAATGCCATCAGTTGTATCCGTAGCCAGCTCGAACGGAATTCCCATGCACAGGTGGCGCTGACCTGGTGGTCCGAATTTCCAGCAAAGCAAGCGTCGCATAACCGTCAAAATCAGCATCTCTTCTCATTCTCTTCACCAAGTATACCGAAAAAGTTTCGCATCTTCATAAGTTACGTAATTGACTTTGCACACTTTTGAAATAGCACCCCAAAAATTGTGGTTTTATTGATAGCCGTATTGCGAATCATTCGCGTTCGTAATAGTATAGCACCGGCCACGGATGTCGCAGAGCAGCAGAGCAGCAGAGCAGAAATTCTCACATACGGCGCCACCCTTCGAGCCAACCAGAAGTTAGCCGGCCAGATTGCGAAACGACAGGACACCATGAAAACGCTCGACACCACCAAACCCGAACCCTTGCTCGACGGAATCGCCCGGGGCAGCGCGCCCGGAGTCGCTCTAACCATGATCGCGGCCGCATTTGGAATCGCCTTGGCAATCGGGGACGCCGCAGGTGCGGCGAACTCCTCCCCCGCCCTGACGCGCATCGCGATACTCGGCGAACGCATTTTCAACGACAGAGGTCTGTCCGCCTCGGGCCGGCTGGCATGCTCGACTTGCCACGTCGCGAATTCTGGCCATGCGGAATCGAATGATGCCTCGGTGCCGCTCGGCGGCCCGAATGGCGACACCCAGGGTTTTCGCAACGCGCCCTCGCTGCGCTACCTGAACACCAATCGCGCATTCACTTTCGACAAGGAAGGCACACCGACCGGCGGCTTCAATCGCGACGGCAGAGCCGCGAGCCTGATGGAACAGGCACGCCGTCCACTCCTTGCGCCGCACGAAATGGCCAACGCGTCGCCGGCCGAATTGGTTGCGCGTCTGGCGCGCGCCGATTACGCGGATGAGTTCCGCCTTGTCTTCGGTGCCGACATTTTCGATCGTCCGGACGATGCGTTCGACCGCGTCGTTCTGAGCCTCGCGCAGTATCAGAAAGAAGACCCGGATTTCCACCCTTTCGACAGCAAGTTCGACCAGTTCCTGGCCGGCAAGCTGACGATTTCGGAGCAGGAGTTGCGCGGCCTGGCGCTGTTCAACCGCCGCGACAAGGGCAACTGCGCTGTCTGCCATCCAAGCACCCGTGGCGCCGACGGTGCGCCGCCATTGTTCACCGATTTCACCTACGACAACCTCGGCGTACCGCGCAACTACGACATCGCGGCCAACGCCGATCCGGCCTACTTCGATCTCGGCCTGTGCGGTCCCGACCGCCAGGATTTGACGAACCGGAAGGATCTGTGCGGCGCCTTCAGGGTGCCCACACTGCGCAACGTCGCAACGACCTCAGCCTATTTCCACAACGGCAAGTTCAAGCGTCTGAAGGATGTCGTTGCCTTCTACGTGCGCCGCGACACGCATCCCGACGAATGGTATCCGCGCAACAGCGACGGCTCGGTGCGCAAGTTCGACGACCTTCCGATCGAATATCAAAACAACGTCAACATCACGGAAGCGCCCTACAACCGGCGCCCCGGCGACGAACCGGCGCTCAATACCGACGAGATCGACGACGTGGTCGCCTTTCTAAATACCCTGACCGACGGCCACAAGCCCTGACCGAATCCTTCCCTTCCCGAGACCCATGATGAAGCCGACTCTGCTCACCCTCGCCATCGCGACAGCCCTAACCTCGACCGCGCCAGCCCTTGCCAGCGAAACCGAACTGCTCCAGCGCATGGAAAAGCTCAGCGCCGAACTCGAATCTCTCAAGGCCGAAATGGCCAAGATGAAAAGCGAGCGCGGCGCAGTGTCCCCGGAGACGGCTGCGGGTTCTACCGCAGGCGCCGCCCTGGCGGGAATCGCCAGTCAGACCACGGTGACCGGATACGGTGAAATCAACTACAACCGCCCGCGCCGCGACGCAAGTCAGACGCAGGTCGATCTGCGGCGTGCGGTGCTGGGCATTGGCCATCGTTTCAACGACAAGACAGAACTGGGCTTCGAGGTGGAGTTCGAGCACTCGGTGACCTCTGCCGACGATTCTGGCGAAGTCGCGGTCGAACAGTTGTGGATCGATCACCGCTTCACCGACAACCTCACGCTGCGCAGCGGACTGGTCCTGGTGCCGATGGGATTCCTCAACGAACGCCACGAACCGCCGACCTTCTACGGTGTCGAGCGCAACTTTGTCGAAACGGCGATCATCCCGACCACCTGGCGCGAGGGCGGCCTGATGCTGATGGGCAGCTCCAGCGATCAGGCCTGGGGCTGGAATGTCGGCCTCAGCACCGGGTTCGACCTGTCCAAGTGGGACGCTACCGGCAGCGAAGGCAGCGAATCCCCGCTCGGCAGCATCCATCAGGAACTCGCGCTGGCCAAGGCACGCGATCTCAGCGTGCTGGGCTCGCTCAACTATCGCGGTGTGCCGGGCGTGACGGTCGGCGGCGCCATTTTCACCGGCCAGGCATCGCACAAGACCGCCGATTTTGCAGCGCCGAACGCGCGCGTCACGCTGTGGGACGTGCACGCACGCTGGACGCCCGGCCCTTGGGATCTCAGCGCCTTGTACGCCAGAGGCACGATCAGCGACACCAGGGCGCTCAACCAGACGTTGGTCGGCAATCCGACCCTGATTCCAGAAGCGTTCTGGGGCTGGTACGGACAGGTCGCCTACAGAGCTTGGCGCAGCGGCGACTATGCGCTCTCGCCGTTCGTGCGCTACGAACGTTTCAATACCGCAGCCAAGTTCGCCGACTTGGGCCCAGGCTTGACGCCAGACAATGCGCCGGCTGAGCGGGTGGTGACGGTCGGCGCCAACTTCAACGTGCATCCCAACGTGGTCTTCAAGGCCGACTACCAGAAGTTCCACGAGGATTCCTCGCGCGACCGCTTCAATCTCGGCCTCGGCTTCATGTTCTGAGCGGCCATGCACAGTCGATTTTCCGGCAGCGCGCAACCGACGTGAAGCACACGCCATGGATGGTGATCGCCCCGGTCGCCCTGATTGCGGTGCCGCCGGCCTGGGGCGTGCAGTACATGTCGCTCGAACAGGCGCAACAGCAGATGTTTCCAGCCGGATCGCGCTTCGAGCCGGTGGCGCTGACCTTGGGCGCCACCCAGAAGGAGCGGATCGCAGCCACCGGTGCAGTAGTGAGCAACATGGCGCCACGCGCCTGGCTGGTGCGCGCCGGGAACGCCGCCGCCGGCTACTTCTTCGTCCACGAGGTACTCGGCAAGCAGGAGCTGATTTCTTACGCCGTCGCCATCGACGCCGAGGGCAAAGTCAGGGGCGTGGAGATTCTCGCCTATCGCGAAAGCCACGGTTACGAGGTCCGCAATCCGCGCTGGCGCGCGCAGTTCAACGGCAAGGGCTCGAGCGACCCGCTGCGCCTCGATTCGGACATCGCGAACATCAGTGGCGCCACAATGTCCTGCCGCCACCTGACCGACGGCGTGCGCTACCTTCTCGCAATTCACGAAGCCGTATCGAGCGCAAGGCCATGATCCGCCTGCGGCGCGCACGCCCCTTGCTGGGCACCCTGGTCGAAATCGAGGTGGCGGGTGCCGACGAGGCGGGGCTTCGCCCGGCCATCGCAGCGGCGTTTGGCGAGATCGAGCGCATTCACGGGCTGATGAGCTTTCGCGAAATCGACAGCGATGTCGGCCGCCTCAACCGCGCCGCCGCGCAGACGCCCGTGCAGGTTTCTCGGGATACCTTTGCGGTGCTCGAAATGGCGGCGTCCATTCATGCAGCATCGGGCGGCGCATTCGATATCGCGGTTGCTCCGCACCTCATCGCGCGCGGGCGCCTGCCGAACCTGTACGGGTCGCCGCTCCCGGCGCGGGCCGGTTCGACCCGCGATATTCAACTCTCATCGGAACGTATGGTTCGCTTCGCGCGCCCGCTAGCGATAGACCTCGGCGGCATCGCCAAGGGCTACGCCGTGGACGGGGCGATCGCCAGACTGGCGCAGTTTCCCGCCGTCGATTATGCGCTGGTCAATGCCGGCGGCGACATCCGCATCGCAGGCGGCAGCACACTGCCGATCCACGTGCGCGACCCGCTGCACAGCGGCCGGCTGCTGCCGCCGATTTTGCTCGGCAGCGGCGCCCTCGCCAGTTCTGCCGCCGACGGCAACTGTCCGCAAGTTGAGGCTCGCGGGCCGCACGTTCTGCCGCATCCCGACGCGGTACCGCGCTTTGCCGCGGCCTCGGTTTGCGCGCCGACCTGCATGGTGGCCGACGCGTTGACCAAGGTGGTCCTCGCCGGCGTGCCGAACAGCGGCACAATCCTGCAACGCTTCGGCGCTTCAGCGCTGGCGATGGATTGGGACGGCATATTGCTGCGCAGCGCCGGATTCCCCGCCTTTGCTTGCGCCAATGCGGCGGCGCTGCAGCATCGCGGCAACCGGGGGGCCGCGGGTGCCTAGCCGACTGCGCCAGGTGCGCCTCGGCAAGCGGCACGAGGCATCAGTCCATGTCTGTGTGGCCGCGCTCGTCATCACCGGCCTGCTCTGGTTGCTGTTCCACTTCTTTGTCATGGTGCAGGGCGAGTTCGGCGAACAGCAACACCCGCTCGAGGCCTGGTGGCTCAGACTGCACGGCTTTGCCGGGATGGGTGCGCTCCTGCTGTTCGGATCGCTGATGCCGATGCACATTCGCAATGCCTGGCATCACGGCGCCAGCCGCTTGAGTGGCGGCGCGCTGGTTGTGCTGATGGGCGTGCTGACGCTCAGCGCATACGGGCTCTACTACGCCGGCGGAGAGGAAACCCGCGCCTGGATCAGTATCTTCCACTGGGTCGCCGGATGCGTGCTCGGCCTGAGCCTGCCCGTTCACGTCCTGCAAAGGCGGCGGAATCGGCGACGCACAGCCGTTGCCCGAAGCCAGTCGGTAGCGACCGCGCCAGCCGACGAGCTGCGGCTGGTTCGCGACCGGCGCCACACGCCACGGACCTGATCAGGCCGCCCGCGGTTCGACAAGTGTCGCCAGATCGCCCGCGCTCAGCCCCGGTGCGAACAGGCGAATGAACTCCATCATGTAGCCGCGCAGGAAGCTCCCCTTGCGCACGCCTAGCCGCGTGGTATTGGGTTCGAACAGATGGCGCGAGTCGAGCAGTTCAAGCGACTGGTCGCGCGCGTTGTCGTAGGCCATCGAGGCGACGATGCCGATGCCCAGACCGACTTCGACATAAGTCTTGATGACGTCGGCGTCGATTGCGGTGAGCACGACATCGGGTGCCAAACCCGCGCGGAGAAATGCCGCATCGATATGCGAGCGGCCGGTAAAGGCTTCGTCGTAGGTAACGATCGGATACTCCGCAACGGCATCGAGGGTGAGCGGGCCGAAATCGACCAGCGGATGGCCGCTCGGCACGATCACCGCATGGTGCCAGGTATAACAAGGGAACGTCAGCAGGTCCGGGAAGGTGTCGAGCGCTTCGGTGGAGATGCCGATGTCGGCCTGCCCCTTGGACACCATTTCGGCGATCTGCTGCGGGCTGCCCTGATGCAGGCCGAGATGCACGCGCGGATAGCGGCCCTTGAACCGTTTGATCACCGGCGGTAACGCGTAGCGCGCCTGGGTGTGGGTGGTCGCCAGGATCAGGCCACCTGCATCGTCGCCGGAGAACTGGTCGGCGATCCGGCGCAGGTTTTGCGCATCGGTGAGCATGCGATCGACCACGTCGATCAGCGCGCGCCCGGGTTCGGTCAGGCCGACCAGCCGCTTGCCCCGGCGCACGAACAACTCGACGCCCAGTTCATCTTCGAGTTCCTTGATCGCGCGGCTGACACCGGGTTGCGTCGCGTAAAGCGCAGCGGCGACTTCGGTCAGGTTGAAACTGCGCCGTACCGCCTCGCGGACGAAACGCAGTTGCTGAAAGTTCATCTCGGCTGAACCGTTTTGTCCGCAGCGGCGGGCGCCGCAAATACGCGCACGCTGGCGGGCCGCACCAGCACCGTTTCGCCTTCGGTCAGGGCCAGTTCGCGCAGCCGGCTGCGGCCGATTTCCGCTTCGATGATCTGTCCGTCGTCAGCCAGCGCCAGTTCGAGACGCACGCTCGCCCCCAGCGGCAACACCCGCAACACGCGCGCCGGCAAGCCGCCGCCGAGCCCGTCGCCTGGGCGACGGATATCCAGTTCGTGGGGACGCGCAAAGCCGATCGCCGGATCGCCCGGCGACAGGGTATGCGCATCGAGTTCGAGTTCATGGCCGCCGACCTTCAGCGTATCGCCATGCACCCGCCCATGAAACAGGTTCACCGAGCCGAGGAAGCCATAGACGAAGGGCGAGGCTGGATTGTCATAGACATCCTGGGGCGACCCTTCCTGCTCGACGTGGCCATGGTTCATCACCACCACGCGGTCCGCGACCTCGAGCGCCTCTTCCTGGTCGTGGGTGACGAATATGCTGGTGACGTGCAACTCGTCATGCAGCCGCCGCAGCCAGCGGCGCAGTTCCTTGCGCACCTTGGCATCGAGCGCACCGAACGGTTCGTCGAGCAACAACACCTTGGGCTCGACCGCCAGTGCGCGCGCCAGGGCGATGCGCTGGCGCTGCCCGCCGGAGAGTTGGGATGGGTAGCGGTCGGCAAGCCAGTCGAGCTGCACCAGCTTCAACAACTCATGCACCTTGTGCGCGATCTGCGCCTTGCCCGGGCGCTCGGCACGCGGCTTGACCGTCAGGCCAAAGGCCACGTTCTCGAACACCGTCATGTGGCGGAACAGCGCATAGTGCTGGAAGACGAAGCCGACCTGGCGCTCGCGCACACTCTGGCTCGAGGCATCCTCGCCGTCGAGCAGCACGCTGCCGCCGTCGGCCACTTCGAGGCCGGCGATGATGCGCAGCAGCGTGGTCTTGCCGCATCCGGAAGGCCCGAGCAGCGCGGTGAGTTCTCCGCTGGGAAAATCCAGCGACACGTTGTCGAGGGCGACGAAATCGCCGAAACGCTTGGCGATATTGCGGACGGATATGCTCATTTGTGCACCGGTTCAGGCGAAAGATCGGAGACGGATTCGCGGGTCTTCCATTCGACGATTGACTTGAGCACCAGCGTGACCAGTGCCAGCAAGGCCAGCAGCGAGGCCACCGCGAAGGCCGCCGCGAAGTTGTATTCGTTGTAGAGAATCTCGACATGCAGCGGCATGGTGTTGGTTAGCCCGCGAATGTGGCCGGACACCACCGACACCGCGCCGAACTCGCCCATCGCGCGCGCATTGCACAGGATCACACCGTACAGAAGGCCCCACTTGATGTTCGGCAGCGTCACACGCCAGAAGGTACGCCAGCCCGACGCGCCGAGCACGATGGCAGCCTCCTCTTCGTCGTTGCCCTGTGCCTGCATCAGCGGAATCAGCTCGCGCGCAACGAACGGAAAGGTGATGAAAATGGTGGCCAGCACGATGCCCGGCACTGCGAAAATCACCTTGATGTCATGGCCGGAGAGCCATGGCCCGAGCCAACCCTGGGCGCCGAAGATCAGCACGTAGATCAGGCCGGCGACCACCGGCGACACCGAAAAAGGCAGATCGATCAGCGTGATCAGCAGCTGCTTGCCGCGGAAGTCGAACTTGGCGATCGCCCAGGCAGCGGCGACACCGAAAACCAGATTGAGCGGCACGGCGATCGCCGCAACCAGCAAGGTGAGCTTGATTGCCGACCAGGCATCAGGTTCCGCCAGCGCCGCGAAATAGACCTCGGCGCCCTTCTTGAGCGCCTCATAGAAGACCGCCACCACCGGCAGGAACAGGAACACGGCGAGAAAGCTCAGTGCCGTGCCGATCAGCAGCCACTTGACCAGCGGCGATTCGCTGGTGGCGCTGGCGATGCGAGAGCGCTCGACCGGCAGCGGGAGCGCAGCGCTGGCACTCATCTCATTGCCCCTTGGCGCCGCGCTTGCTCGCCCAGCGCTGCAACAGGTTGATCGCGAGCAGCAGCACGAACGAGGTGACCAGCATGACCACCGCAATCGCGGTGGCACCGACGTAGTCGTATTGTTCGAGCTTGGTGATGATCAGGAGCGGCGTGATCTCCGAGACCATCGGCACGTTGCCGGCGATGAAGATGACCGAGCCGTACTCCCCGAGCGCGCGGGCGAAGGCCAGCGCAAAACCGGTAGTCAGCGCCGGCAGGATGGCCGGCAAAATCACACGCAGGAAAGTCTGAAGACGCGAAGCGCCGAGGCTGGCCGCCGCCTCTTCGGCCTCGCGTTCCACATCTTCGAGCACGGGCTGAACCGTCCGCACCACGAACGGCAGGCCGATGAAGGTCAGCGCGACCAGCACACCGAGCGGCGTGAATGCCACCTTGATACCCAGCGGTTCGAGAAACTGGCCGATCCAGCCGTTGCCGGCGTAGATGGCGGTGAGCGCCACGCCCGCCACCGCGGTCGGCAAGGCGAACGGCAGGTCCACCAGCGCATCGATGACCTTCTTGCCGGGAAAGCTGTAGCGCACCAGCACCCAGGCGACGATCAAACCGAACACCGCGTTGATCGCGGCGGCGAGCGCCGAGGCGCCGAAAGACAAGCGGTATGAGGCGACCACCCGCGGCGAGGTCACCGTCTCCCAGAATGCCGGCCAGCTCAGCGACGCCGTCTTGATGAAGGCCGCCGAGAGCGGAATCAGAACGATCAGCCCGAGATAGAGCAGCGTGTAGCCGAGCGCCAGGTTGAAGCCGGGCAGCACGCTGTGGCGGCGCAACAGCAGCGGCATGCTACTTCCTCGCCACGTAGATTTGATCGAACAGGCCGCCGTCGTCGAAGTGGACTTTCTGCGCCGTCTGCCAGCCGCCGAAGACCTCGTCGATGGTGAATAACTGCAACGACTTGAATTGCCCAGAATGCTTCTTGACGGCGCTGTCGAGGCGCGGCCGGAAGTAATGTCTTGCAACGATATCCTGTCCCTCCGGCGAATAAAGGAAATCGAGGTACGCCTGCGCGAGCTTGCGCGTACCGCGCTTGTCGACCACCTTGTCGACCAGGCTCACCGGCGGCTCGGCCAGAATGCTGACGCTGGGATAGACAACGTCGAACGCATCGCCGCCGAGTTCCTTCTTGATCAGCAGCACTTCGTTCTCGAAGGTCACCAACACATCGCCGATGTTGCGCTGGGTGAACGTGGTGGTCGCCGCGCGCCCGCCTGCATCGAGGATCGGCACGTTCCTGAACAGCCGGGTGACGAAATCGCGCGCCTGCGCCGCGTCACCGCCCTTCTTCAGCACGTAGCCCCAGGCGCCCAGGTAGGTATAGCGGCCATTGCCCGAGGTCTTCGGGTTGGGCACGATCACCTGCACGGCGGGCTTGACCAGATCGTCCCAGTCGCGAATGGCCTTCGGATTGCCTTTTCGAACCAGGAACACCGTGGTCGACGTGTAGGGCGCGCTATTGTTCGGCAGACGCTTCGCCCAGTCGGCCGGCAGCAGCCCGCCGCGCGAGGCCAGCAGATCGATGTCGTTCGACTGGTTCATGGTGACCACATCGGCTTCCAGCCCGTTGACCACCGACATCGCCTGCTTGCTCGATCCGGCATGCGACTGGTTGATGGTCACCGTCTCGCCGGTTCTGGCTTTCCAGGCGGCGGCGAAGGCCGGGTTGATATCCTTGTAGAGTTCCCGCGTGACATCGTAGGAAACGTTGAGCAGACTTTGCTGTGCCTGAGCCAGCGGCACCAGAACGATCAGCGAGAGAAACGCGAATGCGCGGGCGGATTTGCTGCGAAACCAGTGGGACATGTCGTTTGCGCCTGTCGGATTGGGTCGGGAATCATCCGGCGGCGGCAAAGCGCAGCGGATGAACGTCCGATATTCTGTACAAGCGCACTCATGCGGAAAAGGAATAATATTTCCTTTCGTTATGCTCCGAATACATAACGCAACGAGCTGAACCGTCGCAATGGCCTGCAAGCCGCATGGAATGGCGATCTACAGCATGCCTTGCCTGAGATTGGCTATGGATGCGGCTTCCAGCGGTGCATGCCCGCAGAACAAGGCTGGGCCTGCCTTCCAGACTGCCGGCCCAAGCCGCCGCATGCGACGGCACCGCCCTCCGCGACATGGCTGCGTGCAAATGCGCGGCCCAGCGACGGCGAAATCCGGCAATGCGGCGCGCCGGTTCGTTCAGTTCCCGACCGCCCCGTGTGGAAGGCGCATGCGCCGCAATGCTGCGATCAGCGCATCGACTTCTGCGCAGGTGTTGTAGAAGGCCAGCGAGGCGCGAACCGTCGCTTCCAGTCCGAACCGCCGCAGGATCGGCTGCGCACAATGATGCCCGGCGCGTACTGCAATGCCTTCCTGGTTGAGCGCCTTGCCGACCTCCTCCGGCGCGTAGCCCTCGAGCACGAACGACAGCACGCCAGCCTTGTCGGCCGCGGTGCCGATCAGCCGCAGACCGGGAATCTGCGTGATCAGATCCGTCGCATAGCGCAGCAAGTAATGCTCGTACTCGGCGATCCGGGCGATGCCGATCGATCTGACATAGTCGATCGCCGCGCCCAACCCGACCGCGTCCGCGATGTTGCCGGTGCCGGCCTCGAAGCGTGTCGGTGCCGCGTGATACTCGGTGTGCTCGAAGCTCACGTCGCGGATCATGTTGCCGCCGCCCTGCCACGGCGGTGTCTCGTTGAGCACTGCCTCCTTGCCATGGACGACGCCGATGCCGGTCGGGCCGAACACCTTGTGGCCCGAGAAGATGAACCAGTCGCTGTCCAGATCCTGCACGTTGACCGGCATGTGCGAGACCGACTGCGCGCCATCGACCAGCACCTTCGCGCCGGCCGCGTGGGCCATCGCGACCATCTGTTTGGCCGGCGTGACGGTGCCCAGCGCATTCGATACCTGAGTGAATGCAACGAGCCTGGTCTTCGGGCCCAGCAGCTTGCCGTATTCGTCGAGCACGATCTGTCCGCATTCGTCGACCGGCGCGACACGAAGCCGGGCGCCCTTTTCGGCGCACAACTGCTGCCACGGCACGATGTTGGCATGGTGCTCGAGATGACTGACCAGGATCTCGTCACCCTCGACGATGTTCGCCCGGCCCCAGCTTTGCGCCACCAGATTGATACCCTCGGTCGTACCGCGTACGAAGATGATCTCGTTGGCCGACGCGGCGTTGAGAAAGCCGCGCACCTTCTCGCGGGCGCCCTCGTAGGCATCGGTCGCCCGTGCCGCCAGTTCATGCGCGGCGCGGTGGATGTTCGAGTTCTCGTGCTCGTAGAAATAGGTCAGCCGGTCGATGACCGCACGCGGTTTCTGGGTCGTCGCCGCATTGTCGAACCAGATCAGCGGACGGCCGTTGACGCGCTCCTGCAGGATCGGGAAATCGCGCCGGATAGCCAGCACATCCAGCGGCGGCACGGCAGGGCCGAACCCTGCTGCGCCACCCGCAGAGACCGGTACGGCCGGCATATCCCGCAGCGGCGCCCGCGCGGCATCCAGAAAGTAAAACGTGCTGCCGGGCAGCACGTCGGGTCTGTCGATGGCCGGTGCAGTGAGGGGCGAACCGGCGCTGGCCCGCGAGGCGGGCACGCCGAACTGGCTGTTGCCCAGCAAGCCGTTCAGCACGTCGAGTTGGAGCGGATCGGTCGTACCGGGCAATGCAGACCCTTGCGACAACTCGGCCTCGCTGACAAGCGCGGTCGGCACATCGAGCGCCGGCGCGCCCGGTGGCGAGGCCGCGCTCGCAGGTTGCACCGGCGCGCTTTGCGCACCGCCAAGCGAAGGTGGCACGCCGTGCGGGATACCGGTCAGCAGCGCGCGCAAGGTGCTCTCGTCCGGCAGAGCACAGGCTGCGACCAGTGTGTCAGCCGTCCTCCGATGGGGATCCCCCTGCACCGACGACGGCCCCGGGAACGAAGGCGCAGCGGCCGGCGTCAAGACAGGCGGCAGGCCGGAGCCTGCCTGCAGTCCGCTGGTGCTCTCCCCACGCAATCCACCGACGGCGGAAGGGCTGCCACCCGGCAACGCGGAGAACAACTCGTTGACGAGTCGCTCCATCGCACCGATGTCCGGCAGTGCGGCAGAGTCGGTCTGTCCCGGCAGTGACGGGCCGAATTGCGGTACGGCAACAGCATGAGTCGGCGGATTACTTGTACTCATGGAACTTGCCCACTTCGACGCCTTCGAGCACGCCGATCGCATCCGGTGTCAGGACGGCGAGCGAGCAGTAGAGCGAGATCAGATAGGAGGCGATGGCCTTGTGGTTGATGCCCATGAAGCGCACCGACAGGCCGATGCTTTGCTCACCCGGCAGGTTGGGCTGGTAGAGGCCGACCACGCCCTGGCGCGATTCGCCACTTCGCAACAGCAGGATCTTGGTCTTGCCGGCCTCGACGGCAATCTTGTCCGACGGGATCAGCGGCAGGCCGCGCCAGGTGAGGAACTGCGAGCCGAACAGCGATACGGTCGGCGGCGGAACCCCGCGCCGCGTACACTCGCGGCCGAAGGCGGCGATCGCCAGCGGGTGGGCAAGGAAGAAAGCCGGTTCCTTCCATACCCGGGCGATCAGTTCGTCGAGATCGTCGGGTGTCGGCGCGCCGCTGCGAGTCTGCACGGCCTGCGATTGCGCAACGTTGTTGAGCAGCCCGTACTCCTTGTTGTTGATGAGTTCCGACTCCTGGCGCTCCTTGATGATCTCGATGGTCAGCCGCAACTGTTCGCGGATCTGGTTGTGCGGGCTGCTGTAGAGATCCGACACGCGGGTATGCACGTCGACCACCGTGTTGACGGCGCTGAGCATGTACTCGCGGCCCCACTCTTCGTAATCGACGAAGGTCTGCGGCAGTTCGCGTTCGTCGCGGCCGGAGCAGTCGACGGTGACGCTCGCTTCGTCCTTGACGCGGTTGACGCGGTAGATGCCGGCCTCGACCGGCACCCACTGCAGCAGGTGCACCAGCCAGCGCGGCGAGATCGCTGCGAGCATCGGCACCGTCTTGGTGGCATTGGCAAGGGTTCTTGCGGCGACGTCGCCAAGGGCTGTGGGGTGATCCAAGAGTTCTGCCATTTCTTCCTGCTCCCTGATGTTGTTGAAAAGTTCAAATGCCGCTGCCATCGACGATCAGTTCGTCGAGGGCGTTCGCCTGCGAGACGTTGCTGAACGGCGGCACGCTGCGGGTCAACCAGACGTTGCCGCCGATGGTCGAGCCGCGGCCGATGGTGACGCGGCCGAGAATCGTCGCGCCCGCGTAGATGACAACGTCGTCTTCGACGACGGGATGGCGCGCTTCGCCTTTGACCAGCGCGCCGCTGGAATCAGCATGAAATCGCTTGGCGCCCAGCGTCACCGCCTGATAGAGCCTGACGTGGTCGCCCAACACCGCCGTTTCGCCGATGACGACGCCGGTGCCATGATCGATGAAGAAGCGTTCGCCGATGTGGGCGCCGGGATGGATGTCGATGCCGGTGGCCGAGTGCGCCAGTTCCGAGATCATCCGCGCCACCAGCGGCGCGCCCAGACAGTACAGTGAGTGGGCAAGCCGGTAATGGGTGATCGCGGTGATGCCCGGGTAGCACACCAGCACCTCGTCGACCGTGCGCGCCGCAGGGTCGCCCTCGAAGGCCGCGACAAGGTCGCTCTCGAGCTGGCTGCGAACCTTGGGCAAATACTGCGCAAATGCGTGGGTGACGTAGATTGCGCGTTCGCGATCGACATCGCTCAGACGATCGAGGCCGGAGGAGAACTGGAATTCGCGCGTCAGCTGCTCATGCAACAAACGCAGATTGACTTCCAGCGTATGGCCCACAAAATAGTCGACGCCTGCGTCGGTGAGATCGGGCGAGCCCAGACGGTTTGGGAAGAGCGCGGCGCTCACGCCGTCGACGATGCCGGCCAGCGCCTTGCGCGACGGCAACCTGGGCGGACGATCGCCGCGGCTGCGCGCTTCGAGGGACTTCACGCGCAGGGTACGCAACTGGGCGACGATCGAATCGATCGGCCAAGGCGCGGCGTTGCGCGGGACGGCGGACACTTCCTTGCGCGCAGATTTCATGCCGCCACCGCCAGGCCGCTGGCATCGAACACGCCTTCGAACAGGATCGAACTCAGGTAGCGCTCGCCCGAGTCGGGCAGTATGACCACGATGGTCTTGCCGGCATTCTCCGGCCGCCGGGCGAGCCGCACGGCCACGGCTGCCGCTGCGCCGCAGGAAATGCCGGAGAGAATGCCCTCTTCACGCGTGAGCCGTTGGGCAAAGCGGATCGCCTCTTCGTTGCTCACCTGCTCCACCGCGTCCACCAGCGACAGATCGAGCACCGGGGGTACGAAGCCGGCACCGATGCCCTGTATCTTGTGCGGCGCGGGCTTGAGCGGCTCGCCGGCCAATTGTTGCGTCAGGACCGGACTGGCTGCGGGTTCGACCGCGACCGAGCGGATCGCCTTGCCGCGGGCATGCTTGATGTACCGGGAGACGCCGGTGATGGTGCCGCCGGTGCCGACGCCCGAGACGAGAATGTCGATCGAGCCGTCGCTGTCCTCCCAGATTTCAGGTCCGGTCGTCTGTTCGTGAATCGCCGGGTTGGCCGGGTTCTTGAATTGCTGCAGCAGGACGTAGCGCGACGGATCCGAGGCTGCAATCTCTTCTGCCTTTGCCACCGCACCCGCCATGCCCCTGGCACCTTCGGTCAGTATCAGCTTCGCCCCATACGCGATCAGCAGCTTGCGCCGTTCCAGGCTCATGGTCTCCGGCATGGTCAGCGTCAGCGGTATGCCGCGCGCTGCGGCGACGAAGGCCAGTGCGATCCCGGTGTTGCCGCTGGTCGGCTCGATGAGCGCCTTTCCGGGTCCAAGCAGACCGCGCTGCTCGGCATCGCGGATCATCGCGGCACCGATACGGCATTTCACCGAGTAGGCCGGATTGCGGCCCTCGATCTTTGCCAGCACGGTTGCCGGCGCGCCTTCAGTGACTCTGTTCAGGCGCACCAGCGGCGTGCGGCCGATCGAAAGAGAATTGTCTGCGTACCACTTTGTCATGGCTGCCTCGCAAATGTCGAATCGTTTGGTGTTGAAAACCCGGCGATCGCTTGCGCAACACCTGCGATCGTCGTATGGCTTTGCAGCATGGGCGTCCCGCAGTCCATCGATCCGCCCCGCGGCAAGGATCGTGTCGGTCTCACAACGCATGACCGGATGGTTGCAGCCGCAGAAACGTGCCCGCGGGCGCTGCGCCGCGAACCGGCCACGCCGAAAGCGGATCGGCCGCGGGCGCAACCGGATGAACGTCAGGCACATCGAACGCCCAGCCTTGCAGAAAATCGGCTCCGCCCTGTTGCGCGAGGGCGACCTGCGCCGGCGTTTCGATCCGCTTGACGATCACCCGTGCGCCGCGGCGCGCGGCGCGCGCCACGATCTGACTCAACGCGTCGGCCGAGGCCAGGTTGCGCACGTCGACCTTCAGAAACTCCGGCTGAAACCGGCTCAGCAGCCCGGAAGCCTGATTCGCCGACGCGAGGTTGATCGCCACCCGATAACCGTTGCGGCGGTAGTTCTGCATCACGCATCCCAGCAGCGCCAGGTTCTGCGTCAGCACCTCTGGCGATTCGATGACGATGCGCGACGCCGGTATCGCCAGCGAATCGAGTACCGAACGAAAAGTCCGGCCGTGATCTTCCTGCACGGCCAGCATCAGCCGCCCGTGCACATTCAGGAACAGACTGCCCTGAGCCGGGCGTCGCACGAAGTAGCGAATCGCGTGGATCGTGCGGCAGGTGCGGTCCAGTTCGACCAGTTGGTCGTCGGTCGCGGCGTGGGAGAACAGCGACCACGGCGACAGGCCTTGGTCGGCCTCGTCATGACTGCGGATGAACGCCTCGTGACCGACGATGCGGCCCGTCTTCGCCTCCCGCACCGCCTGGAACACCGACGCGAGGCTGAGACCGAGAAACCGGCCGACCACCTCGCCGCGGCGGTCTCGCCACAGGCCCGCGCCGGGTCGCGGGCCACGGCTCAGGGCGTCGACGAACTCCTTCAGCGGATCGTCGGTCATCGAAACGACCCCGTTGTTCGGCGCGTATCCATCGCTGCGTTACCGACCGCCAGGCTGGAAGATTTGGTCGAACACGCCGCCATCGACGAAGTGCGTCTTTTGCGCCTTCTGCCAGCCGCCAAATGCCTCGTCGATGGTAAACAGGCTCACTTTCGCGAAGCTTTTCGCATACTTCGCGGCAATCTTGCCGTCGCGCGGGCGGTAATAGTGCTTGCCCGCAATCTCCTGCCCTTCCTCGCTGTACAGGTAGTTCAGGTAGTCCTCGGCCAGCTTGCGCGTGCCGTGCTTGTCGGCCACCTTGTCGACCACGGATACCGGCGGCTCGGCGAGTATCGAGAGGGTCGGCGTTACGATCTCGAATTTTTCGGGGCCGAGTTCCTTCACGGCGAGGTAGGCCTCGTTCTCCCAGGAAATCAACGCGTCGCCGATGCCCCGTTCGGTGAATGTCGTCGTGGCGCCGCGCGCGCCGGAATCGAGCACGGTGACGTTCCGGTAAAGGCGCGCGACGAAGTCTCTCGCTTTCGCCTCGTCGTTGCCGTTCTTCTTCAGGGCATAGCCCCAGGCGGCCAGATAGTTCCAGCGCGCGCCGCCCGAGGTCTTGGGGTTTGGCGTAACGACCGAGACGCCCGGCCTGACCAGGTCGTCCCAGTCCTTGATGGCTTTCGGATTGCCCTTGCGCACAACGAACACGATGGTCGAGGTGTACGGCGAGCTGTTGTACGGCAGGCGCTTCTGCCAGTTGGCAGGCAGATAGCCCTTCTCGGCGATCGCATCGATATCGTAGGCAAGCGCCAACGTCACGACGTCTGCCTCGAGTCCGTCGATTACCGCCCTCGCCTGCTTGCCCGAGCCGCCGTGCGACTGCCTCACCAGGACGTCGCCGCCGCCCTTGGCCTTTGCCTGCCTGGCGAAGGCGGCGTTGAATTCCTGATACAGCTCGCGCGTTGGATCATAGGAAACGTTGAGCAGACTTTGCTGTGCCTGTGCCAGCGGCACCAGAACGATCAGCGAGAGAAACGCGAATGCGCGGGCGGATTTGCTGCGAAACCAGTGGGACATGTCGTGTGCGCCTGTCTGAGTGAGTCGGAATTCATCCGCCAGCGCCAAGGTGCAGCGGCGGGACGTCCGATATTCTGTCCAAGCGCATTCATGCAGAAAAGTGATATTCCTTTCTTTCGTTATGCTCCGAATACATAACGCAACGAGATCAACCGTCGCACTGGCCTGCGATCCGCATGGAATGGCGATCTACAGCATGCCTTGCCTGAGACCGCCTATCGATGCGGCTTCCGGCGGTGCATGCCCGCAGATGTCCAATCCATGCGGCGAGGTGCGGGTCCCCTGAAGGGCACGACCAGCGGGACTCTCCGGAATGCCATCCCGACAAACCTCATGAACAGGCCCTTTGCGGGACGGCACCCGCAAGACCGCCATTCGGCGCGGCTTCCAAGCCATGCCGTGCGCCGACGCGACCGTTATGCTTTCGCCGCCATATTGAGCGACGACGGTTTCCTGTGCATATTGTTGGGCGGCACTTTTGCCGGGTCATCATTCGTGCAGGGAGAGATCATGGGCGACAGGAAGCACACAGTCCTCGGGGCGATTCGATCGACGGGCGCAGCCGTTGCGCTCGTATGCATGACGGGAAGCGTGCTTGGCGACGGCCCGTCAACACAGTTTTCGCTGACCGGCGCCGTCAATCGGCCCGCAACCTACGCGCTCACCGACCTGCAGGCGCTGCCCGCGATCACCCGGACGGTGAACTTTCTTGGCGGCGGCAGCAACCAGACGCACACCTACACCGGCGCGAGCATGTGGGGCATCGTCAACGGCGCCGGCATCGTCACCAGTAGCGCACGCGGCGATATCCTGAACAAATACATCCTGGCGACCGGCAGCGATGGCTACCGCGTCGTGTACTCGCTGAGCGAGATCAATCCGACCTATGGCAATCGGCCCGATCTGGTCGCCTATGCGGAAACGCTGAACGGCGTCAGCGCGCCGCTCGGCGCCGACGGCTTCGCGCGCACCACTGCACCGAACGACCTCCGCGGCGGCCGCTATGTCTCGAACCTGGTGAACCTCGATGTTCGCAGTTCGAGTTCGACGCAGAGCGGCATCGGCGGCGGCACATCGACGCAGTTCACCGTGTCGGGCGGCGTGCTCCACAGCGCGAGTTTCGATGCCGCCACCAACTGGTCGGCGCTCGGCCTGACGCCCATCACCCAGACCGTCAGTTTCCTGGCGGGCGCAGGCTCGCAGACCCACACCTACACCGGCTACAGCTTGTGGGATCTGCTCAACAGCAGCGCGGTCGGCATCGCCACCGATCCGGCGGTCAAGAGCGACATCCTCGGCAAGTATGTGGTGACCACCGGCAGCGACGGCTACAAGGCGGTGTTCTCGATGGGCGAACTGAACCCGGCCTACGGCGGCAGTCCGACCAGTTTCATCGCGCTGACCGAAACCATCAACGGCATCGAAACGCCGCTCGCAGGCGACGGTTTCGCCCGCATCGTCGCGCCCGGCGACGGCAGAGGCAGCCGCTACGTCTCGAACCTCACCAGCATCGAAGTATTCACTGCCGCTCCGGTACCGGAGCCCGAGACCTGGGCGATGATGGGCGCAGGCCTGTGCGCGCTCGCGCTGGCCGGCCGGCGACGCAGCCGCCAAGTTTCAGTGTAGAGCGCGGCCTCCCCGGCGCGGCAGCCGCGCCAACGCCCGGCGCAGGGTCGGGAGCACTGCCCATCTGTCCGACCACCTTATTCCGCCGGTACGCATGGGCGGACAGCGTGTGGTTGCCTTTTGTTAAGCAGGGTAATGAAGTCCAGCAGGCGCTGCGACGAAAAACGACTGTGTTTGAAGCTGCGGTGTTTGGTTACGCGTGGCTGGCGGATGCCGAAGATTTCGGCAACACGGGTCTGCGTCAGCTTCCGGTCTTCGACGAGGTCGTTGAGGCGCATGGCGAGCTGAACACGAAGCTTCCGTCCTCCTGCGCCTGCAAACCCACGACCCAGCGGCGATTCGTGCGCCTGACATGGATAGGCGCTCTCCGGACTGTATTGCCAGGGCGCGCCAGCCGACCGTCCTCCAGGCACGGGAGTGCTTCTCCCTTGGGCACCGCGATTCGCGTCCAGCGAATATGCCAGTTGCGTCGCTGTGGCACAATCGTGATCTTTCCGATGTCGTGCAAGGTCGCCGACGATGTGCAAGCGCCTCTTGATGGTCCTGTGCCTTATCGCGGGACTCGTACCGCCCGCAGTTGCCGATCAGGCAAGCAGTTCGCCCTACACCGAGTTGCGCGCAGGACGGGTTGCCGAACTCGACGCCCGACTTAACGGACTTCAGACTGCTTTCGAGCGGGACGAACGCGCTGGGGACGACGCGCTCCAGGCCGCCTTCGGCGCATTCGACAATCTGCCGCGAAATGCGCAAGAGACTGAGGAAAACCTCGCGCAGTGGATAGCGCGCTATCCGCGCTCCTACGCCGCCCGACTGGCCCGCGGGATTTATCGCTTCCAGCGCGGATTGGACGCGCGCGGGGAGAAAAGCGCGAAGGAGACGCCGCCCGAGAGCTTCGAGATGATGCGGGACTGGTTTGAAAAAGCGCGCGAGGACTTTCATGCTTCGCTCGATCTGGCGGCCAAACCCGTCGTCACCCGCACCTTCCTGATTGCCGCCGCGATGCGCTCAGGCAGCAAACAGGAGATCGACGAACACTATCGTTCCGCAATCGCTTACGCGCCGCGCAGCATGGCACTGCGGACGACCTTCATGCAGAGCCTCGAACCTCGCTGGGGCGGCAGCGAGCAGGAGATGATGCGCTACGCGGCCCTGACCCGGACCGAACTCACCGACACCCGCAATGCCGACCGGATCGAGGCCATGGTTCCCGGCGACCGCGGACTGCGGCTGATGGAGGCGCAGGACTATGCGCCGGCACACGCTGCGCTGTCACGCGCGATCGACCTGGCGGACGTACCGATCTACCGCTGCGTGCGCGCATTTGTCGCCGACAAATTGCAGAAGCAGGCAGACATGCTTGCCGACATGCAAGCGGCGCTGGCCGGGCGCCCCTACGCCGGGTACTGCGGCGACTTGGCGGCGGCGTTCGTCGGCCAGAACCACAACCTGCCCGGCGCCTTTGAAATCGTCGATGGCTTCCTGCTGCGTGATCCGGATCACGCGGGGCTGCTCGCGCAGCGCGGCTGGCTGCTCAAGGAACGCGGCGACATGGCGAGCGCCTACAAGGACTTCGTCCGCGCCGCCGATCTTGGCAACGCATGGGCGCAAACCATGGCCGGGAAATACCTGTTCAATGGCTGGGGCGGCGTTGTAGCCGATCGCGAGAAGGGCTTGGCGCTGCTGCGCCGGGCAGCCGATCAAGGCGAACCGAGCGCCCGGCTTTCCGTCGTGCAGGCGCTGCAGGCGATGCGCCGAAGCGACGAAGCCGCAAGCGAGCAAGCGCGCTTCGCCAAGGCAGCGGGGACACCGGTTGCACGCACGTGGTTCGAATCGCTGAGTGAACTGCTGACGCCGTCGAGCACCGCGGCGTTGCTCGGCGTGCTGCTCGCCGCGTTGTTGGGCCTGCGCTTGTGGCGTAGCCGCCGCTGAGGCGAGATCCGGATGAAGGTGAAATCGATGCCGGGACGAGGGGAAGCTCTTGTGGCGGACGCGGGCATTGGGTTGATGTGATGAATTTGCCGCTCTATGCGATCTTTTGCGTCGTCTGCCTTGCTGCGTTGGCGCAGTCCATCCGGATCACACGGTATGTCCGCGACACCTACCCTTCGATTTGGGACGGGTTCGGTTTTGCCGGAAACGGTTGGTGGGTTTCGGCCGCGGATGAAGCAAACGATCTGGCCGCGATGCGGCGCCTCAGTCGATTCATCCGATCCGCAGCGCGAAAGAACCTTCACGATATGCGCCTGAATCGAATGATTTTCATCGGCCAAACTTTGAACTTGGCTGGAACGATACTGTTCGCAATTGTCACAATTAACTGGATTGCCGGCGAAGCAAACAAAGGCTGACCACGGGCACCTCATGTTCGAGCGCAGGGACACCCGGAAAGTGGTAGTCGAGTTTCACGGGAAGAATCGACAGTGCGCGACCCACCTCCGGCAGCAACCGCGCAACGATCGCCCTGAAACCCGCATGGATAGGCTGTCTACAGACAGCCAATGCCCCCAGCCGCATGGATAGGCGCTCTCCGCGATGCATTGCCTGAAAGCGCCATCCGGCGCGGCTTGCGGGCCGGCTCAGGTGGCGGCGCTGGCCGGTTTGCGTGGCCGCGGCGCGACGTGGCCGGAGAACAGGCTGGCGGCGACGATCATTGCGCCGCCGATCCATTCCTGCGCACCCATCCGTTCGCCGGCCAGCAGCCACGATGAAATCGCCGCGACCACCAGTTCGAAGAGAAAGATCACGATCGCCTGATTGGCCGGGGTGTGGGTCAGTCCGAACTGGACGATCAGGTTGATCGCCAGCAGCACCAGCCCGACCGCGCCGATGATCGCCCAGCCCGCACCCGGCACCGGTTTCGGCGCCGGCGGCGGCGCCACGCCGGCCGCGAGCAGGATCGCGCCGAGCACCATCGCGCCGAGAAACACCGCCAGACACTTGGCATCGATCGGCAAGTCGGAAGTCTTGCGGATCAACACATTGGAGAGCGCAAACAGCGCACCGGCCACCAGCCCGATCCATTCGGCGCGGGCGGCCGGCCAGGGCGCGCCGAGTTCCGGCCGCCACAGCATGACGGCAGCCCCGGCCAACGAAAGGCCGATCAACCCGGCGCCGGCCGGCCCGAGGCGCTCGCCCAGGAACAGCCGCGAGAACAGCACCGTCCACAGCGGCGAGAGGTAGAACAGCAGCAGCACGCGCATCACCTCGCCTTCCAGCGTGCCCAGCACGTAGCCGAGGTTGCAGCCGCCGGCCGACAGGCCGATCAGCACCAGCCACCAAGAGGGTTCTACGCCGCGCCAGCCGCGCCGCCAGACGAAGGGTACGAGGCCGGCGACGAAGGCGACCGAATAGGTGAGTACCGTGCCCCGCACACCATCCACGCGGGCCGCATCCAGCACCCGGTAGGGGTACCACATGAGGCCCCAGACGGTGGCGCCGGCGATCAGCGCGACCCAGGCGGCAGGATGCGGCGCCGCAGCGCCGCCGGAGTTGGTGCTCAAGCGTGAAGTACCTTATGATTCAACACTTTTGGCAGGTTAGTGCAGAAACTGCCGCAGGCGCGCCCCGGCACGGAACCGTCGATGAACCCGAATCTTTCCAAGCTGCAGCCCTATCCGTTCGAGAAACTGCGCCGCCTGTTCGAGGGCGCCACGCCGCCGCCGAACCTGGCGCCGGTGCGCCTGTCGATCGGCGAGCCGCAGCACGCCACGCCGGGCTTCATCAAGGACGCGCTGACTGCGGCGCTCGGCGGGCTGGCGAATTATCCCACCACGCAAGGCAGCGACAGCCTGCGCGAAACCATCGCGGCGTGGATCGGGCGGCGCTATGGCGTGCCGGCGCCCGACCCCGCGACCCAGGTTCTGCCGGTGACCGGCTCGCGCGAGGCGCTGTTCGCGCTGGCCCAGTGCGTGATCGACGGCTCGCGCCCCGCTGCGTTCGTGCTCTGCCCCAACCCGTTCTACCAGATCTACGAGGGCGCGGCCTACCTCGCGGGCGCCACGCCGCAGTTCATCAATCAGGGAGCGCGGCATGGCTTCGCCTGCGACTATGCCTCGATTCCGGCGTCGACCTGGGAGCGCGTGCAATTGGTCTATGTCTGCACGCCCGGCAACCCGACCGGCAACGTGATGACGCTCGACCAGTGGCGGGAATTGTTCGACCTCTCGGACCGCTACGGCTTCACCATTGCAGCCGACGAGTGCTATTCCGAACTGTATTTCGACGAGGCCGCCCCGCCGCTCGGCGCGCTGCAGGCCGCGCATCGGCTCGGCCGCGGCGACTACCTGCGGCTGATCGCAATTTCCAGCCTGTCCAAGCGCTCCAACGTGCCGGGCATGCGCTCGGGCTTCGTCGCCGGCGATGCGGCGATCCTCAAGCAGTTCCTGCTCTACCGCACCTACCACGGTTGCGCGATGAACCCGGCGGTGCAGGCGGCGAGCCAGGCAGCCTGGTCCGACGAGGTGCATGTGGCGGACAACCGGCGCCAGTACCGGGAGAAGTTCGCCCAGGTGACGCCGATTGTTGCGGCGCACCTGCAGACCGCGCGACCGGACGCCGGTTTCTACCTGTGGGCGGCGGTCGACAAATCGACGCAAATCGGTGACGCGGAATTCGCTCGCCGCCTCTACGCTGAATATAATGTTTCGGTTCTGCCCGGCAGTTACCTGGCACGCGATGCCTGCGGCAGCAACCCCGGTGCGGGCTATGTCCGCATCGCGCTGGTCGCCCCGCTTGCCGAGTGCCTGGAGGCAGCGCAGCGCATCGCCACATTTTGCAAGCAACTTTGATCGGACCCGACATGCAGGAATATCAGAACATCATCGAACAGGCCTGGGAAGACCGCGCCGGCCTCTCGCCCGGCAAGGCGCCCGCGAAAATCGGCGAGGCGGTCGAGTTCGTCATCGACCAGCTCGACAGCGGCAAGCTGCGCGTGGCGGAGAAGATCGACGGCCAATGGGTCACCCACCAGTGGCTGAAGAAGGCGGTGCTGCTGTCGTTCCGCCTCAACGACAACGTACTGATGGAAGGCGGCGAAACCCGTTACTTCGACAAGGTGCCGTCGAAATTCGCCCGTTACGACCGCGAGCAGTTCGAGCGCGGCGGCTTTCGCGTGGTGCCGCCCGCCGCGGCACGGCGCGGCGCCTACATCGCCAGGAACGTGGTGCTGATGCCCTCGTTCGTCAATATCGGTGCCCGCGTCGACGAGGGCTCGATGGTGGATACCTGGGTGACGGTGGGCTCCTGCGCGCAGATCGGCAAAAACGTGCATCTGTCGGGCGGTGTGGGCATCGGCGGGGTGCTCGAACCGCTGCAGGCCAACCCGACCATCATCGAGGACAACTGCTTCATCGGCGCGCGCTCGGAAGTGGTCGAAGGCGTGATCGTCGAAGAAAACTCGGTGGTGTCGATGGGCGTGTACATCAGCCAGAGCACGCGCATCTACGATCGGGCCACCGGCGAAGTGACTTTCGGCCGCATTCCGGCCGGATCGGTCGTGGTATCCGGCAATTTGCCCTCGGCCGATGGCAAGTTCAGCCTTTATTGTGCCGTTATCGTCAAGCGGGTTGACGCGCAGACGCGCGCCAAGGTCGCGATCAACGATCTGCTGCGTGACTGAGACTGCGCCGTCCTGCGCGGCCAGGCCGCGGCAGAGAACGACGGCAAGATGGAGATGAGGGCATGATCGTCGATAAGCTGTTCCAGTTGATGGCGGAAAAGCGCGCCTCGGACATTTACGTCTCGGCCGGCGCGCCGATCCACATCAAGATCGAAGGCACCACGGTACCGATCAACGCGCAGGTGATGGACCCGACGCTGATCCAGCGCATGGCCTACGAGATGATGGCGCCCGAACAGATCGAACGATTCGAGCAGACCAAGGAGATGAACCTCTCGTTCGGCCGCAGCGACGTCGGCAACTTCCGCGTCAATGTGTTCTGGCAGCGCGGCTCGATCGCGATCGTGGTGCGTTTCATCCAGGGCAACATTCCGGCGATCGACTCGCTCGGTTTGCCGCCAGTGCTGTCCGACCTGATCATGGAAAAGCGCGGCCTGATTCTGGTTGTCGGCGCCACCGGCTCGGGCAAGTCGACCACCATGGCCTCGATGCTCGACCACCGCAACATCAACCGCGCCGGCCACATCCTGACCGTCGAAGACCCGATCGAGTACCTGTTCCGCCACCGCAAATCGGTGGTCAACCAACGTGAAATCGGCATGGATACGAGCAGTTGGGAGAACGCGCTGAAGAACGCCATGCGCCAGGCGCCGGACTGCATCCTGATCGGCGAAATCCGCGACCGCGAAACCATGCAGGCCGCCCTGGCCTACGCGCAGACCGGCCATCTGTGCCTGGCCACGTTGCATGCCAACAACGCCTACCACGCGATGAACCGCATCATCAACTTCTTCGCCATCGAGAACCGGCCGCTGCTGTTCCTCGATCTGTCGGTCAGCCTCAAGGCAATCATCTCGCAGCGCCTGGTGAAGAAACCCGACGGCATGCGCACGCCCGCGGTGGAGATCCTGCTCAACACGCGGCATATCCAGGAGTTGATCGAGCGCGGCGAAATCAACTCGATCAAGGAGGCGATGGAACAGTCGATGGCGCCCGGCTCGCAGACTTTCGAACAGGATTTGTTCCGCCTCTATCGCGAAAACGTCATCACGCTCGACGAGGCGCTCGCCAATGCCGACTCGCCGACCAACCTTTCCTGGCTGATCAACAATTCGCAGTTCGGCACCGCCGCCGGCCAGGACAATCCGAAGCAGGTTGGCAACATCGATTTCGATGTGGCGGACGAGAACGGCGCATCGTTCACCGAGTTCTCGCTGCACATGGACGATGCGGTGGCAAACTGAGTCCGTCCCGCTCCTTGCCGGATCAATCTGCCGCGGCAGGCGATTCCGACCGAACGCATGTCTAACTTGGATACGCTCGCCCTCGCCAGCGCGCTGATTGCGCGGCCTTCGGTCACACCGGACGATGCCGGCTGCCTCGAACTGATCGGCGAGCGCCTGGCGGCAGCCGGCTTCATGCTCGAGCGGATCGATGTGGCCGGCGTCGCCAATCTGTGGGCACGGCGCGGCACGAGCCCGCCACTGGTTTGTCTGGCCGGCCATACCGATGTAGTGCCGACCGGCCCGCGCGAACGCTGGGCGAGCGATCCGTTCCGGCCCGAGATTCGTGACGGCCGCCTGTTCGGCCGCGGCGCCGCCGACATGAAGACATCGCTGGCGGCGTTCGTCACCGCGGTCGAGCGTTTCGTCATCGCGCATCCCGACCACGATGGCTCGATCGCCCTGCTGCTGACGTCTGACGAGGAAGGCGACTCGATCCACGGCACGATCGAGGTCTGCCGGGCTCTCGCGGCGCGCGGCGAGACCATCGACTTCTGCATTGTCGGCGAGCCGACCTCGGTAAGCCGGCTCGGCGACATGATCAAGAACGGCCGTCGCGGTTCGCTCACCGGCAAACTGACTGTAAAAGGCGTGCAGGGGCATGTCGCGTATCCGCATCTGGCCAGGAATCCGATCCATCTGGCCGCACCGGCGCTGGCGGAACTGGTCGCAACCGAGTGGGACGCGGGCGACGAGCATTTTCCACCGACCACCTGGCAGGTATCCAACCTGCATGCCGGTACCGGCGCCGGCAACGTGATTCCCGGCAGTGCCGAGATGCAATTCAATTTCCGCTTCGCCGCCTCCAACGCGCCCGAGGCACTGACAGCGCGCGTGCAGGAGGTGCTCGAGCGTCACGGCCTCGACTACGATTTGCAATGGACGCTCGGCGGCAAGCCCTATCTGACCGCGCCCGGCAGCCTGGTGCAGGCGATGGCGGCGGCGATCCGCGACACCCTGGATGTCGAACCTGAATTGTCGACGACAGGCGGCACCTCGGACGGACGGTTCATTGCCGAGATTTGCCGGCAGGTGGTCGAGTTCGGCCCGGTCAATTCCAGCATCCACAAGATCGACGAGTGCATCGAGGTTGCCGACATCGAACCCCTCTCGCGTTGCTACCAACGGACGATCGAGAATCTGTTGCTCGATTCTGCGTTGTGATCGAGGCCGACGACGCGCTGCTGACCCTGCGCGACTGGCTGCGCTATGCGGTCAGCCGCTTTACTGCGGGCGGGCTGTTCTTTGGCCATGGCACGACCAATGCGTTCGACGAGGCGGTTTGGCTGATCCTGCATACGCTGCACCTGCCGCACGACCGTCTCGACCCGTTCCTCGATGCCAGGCTGACCGGGGACGAACGGATCGCGCTTCGGCGAGTGATTGACCGGCGCGTCAACGAGCGATTGCCGGCCGCCTACCTGACCAACGAGGCGTGGCTGCGGGACTACCGCTTCTACGTCGATCAACGGGTGATCGTGCCGAGATCCTATGTCGCCGAACTGATTTTCGACGACGTGTTTGCAGCCTGGCTTCCCGATCGCGAGGCGGTCGGCAACGCCCTCGACATGTGCACCGGATCGGGCTGCCTGGCAGTTCTGCTCGCCGATGCCTACCCGAATGCCGCTGTCGATGCGGTCGACGTGAGCGCGGAAGCGCTCGAGGTGGCTCGACGCAACATCGCCGAGCACGGACTGGATCAGCGGATTCGCCTGGTGGCCTGCGATCTGTTTGCCGGGCTCGCCGGCCGCCGCTATGACCTGATAATTTCCAATCCTCCCTACGTCACCGCTGCAGCCAACGACGCGCTGCCGCCAGAGTATCGCCATGAACCCATGCTTGCGCTGGCTGCCGGACCGGACGGGCTGGGCATCGTGAGGCGGCTGCTCGCCGAGGCCGGCGGCTATCTCGCGCCGGACGGCGTACTGGCGGTCGAAGTCGGCCACAATCGCGCGCTGGTCGAACGTGCCTTCCCCCACCTGCCGATGGTCTGGCTGGCGGCCGAGAGCGGCGAAGACAAGGTTTTCCTGGTAGAGCGCAGCGCCCTTCCCGGATGATCAACGACACCATCCGGCTCGGGCGGACTCCCGCCGGCGGCAGGCCCGCCCAGGCCATAAAGGTTGTCGGCCTCCTTGCGGAGCGCGCCAGACACCGCTTTACCGGCTTGCTTCCCCGCTGCCAGAAACGGCCGCGATGCCGATCCTGATCCGACAGTCCCTGCGCCTGCGACTGATCATCGCGACCGAGGTCGTCCTGCTGACGACCGTCGCGTTGCTCACCTGGTACGGCATGCGACTGCTCGACCAGAGCCTGCTTGGCCAGTTGCGCACCCGCGTCGAGCAATACGAGCCACTGCTGACGGCGGCGATCGCCCCGCCAATGGCCAGCGGAAGAATCGATGCGCTTGAAGCCGTGCTGTCGCAGATCAAGGCCGACGAGAGTTTTGTCCATCTGGTGGTCTTCGACGCAGGCGGCAGCGTTTATGCCAGTCGGGGCTGGAATCGCGCCGAGCCGCTGCCTGAGGAGGACACGCTCGATCGGCTACCGGCGAGGGCGGCCTTTCATCATCGCGTTGCCCTGACCCACGACGGGAAGATTCTGGGCAGCGTTCATTACGCCCTGTCGCTCGAGCTGCTGCACGAAGCCCGCAGCCGGCTGATTCGCGAGGGCGGACTGATCGCCGCAGCCGGGCTTGCCGCGGCGTTCCTGGCGATGTTATCCCTTGGCTGGGCTATGACGCGGGAGTTGGCACGCATCAATGCCGGCGCCCAGGAAATGGCGGCGGGAAATCTCGCCGTCCGGCTGGCGACCTCCGCCAAGGGCGAACTGGGTCAACTGGCGCACAGTCTGAACAGTCTGGCCGCAAACCTGGAGTCTCGGTTGCTCGAAGTCCGGGCCAACGAGGAACGCCTTGGCCTGGTGATAGAGGGCACATCGGATGGCATCTGGGACTGGAACCTGTTGTCCGGCCATCGCTATTACTCGCCGCGCTTTCGCGAATTGCTTGGCTATCACGACGAGAAGGCGTTCCGCCTCGCCTACTCGCATGACGACGCGTTGCATCCCGAAGACCGGGATCGGGTCATTGCCGCGCAAGCGTCCCACCTGCAGGTGCGCCGCCCGTTCGACGAGGAATTTCGCCTGCGTTGCGCAAGCGGGGACTTTCGCTGGTTTCGGGGCCGCGCACAGGCAGCATGGGACGCGGCTGGAAAGCCGCGGCGCTTTGCCGGATCGATTACCGACATTCACGCTCACCGCATGGCCGTGGAAACGCTGAGAGAGAGCGAAGCACGTTTTCATCACGTCGTCGACGGCTCGACCGACGGAATCTGGGACTGGGATCTGGAACACGAGCTTTACCACATTTCGGCACGCATGAAGGCGTTGCTCGGCTATGGGGACGACGAGCTTCCCAACGACCGGGCGAGTTTCTTCGCGGTCATGGAGCCGGACGACCGGTCGCGGGTAAAGGACGAGATCGCCCGCCATTTTGTCGAACGCAAACCGTTCGTGACGGACTTGCGCCTGCGTCACAAGGATGGCCGCCAGCTCTGGTTTCAGGTTCGCGGCCAGGCCGTGTGGGGTGACCGCGGGGATGTCGTGCGATTCTCCGGCGCCTGCACCGACATCATGGCCCACAAGCAATCGGAGCAGCGAATCCACCAGTTGATGACCGAAAAGCAGGCGCTGCTCGACAACCTGCCGGTTGGCGTTGCCTGTGTGCGGGACGGGACAATTCTCAGCACCAACCGGCGGATCGAGGAACTGTTCGGTTACCGTACCAGTGAACTCGTCGGACAGCCCGCCGCGATGCTGTTCCGCGATACTAGCGAGTTCGATCTGGTCGAGCGCGAGGAACAGTCCAACCGCGATTCAAAGCCGATGATTTCTCGTGAACTCGAATTGGTCAGACGCGTCGGCGACGTGTTCTGGGGTAGCGTGACCTGTCGGTCCCTGAAGCGCGGGACAGCGGTGGAAGGCAGCATCTGGACCTTTCTGGATAACTCGGATCGCCGCCGGGCGATCGAGGCCGTACGGCGCGAGCGCGACTTCTCCGACGCACTGATAAACAGCATGCCCGGCGTGTTCTATCTGGTCGACCGCGGGGGCCGGTTCCTGCGCTGGAACCGAAATCTCGAACGGGTCACCGGACGCTCGGGTGACGAGTTGTCGTCAATGAGCGGCTTCGACCTGTTCGCCCCGGAAGACCGCGCGGCGGTTCGGGAAGCCAGTTACCGCACGCTCAAGCTGGGCGAGTATCAGTGCGAACTGCCGCTGTTGCACCGCGATGGCAGTCG
>WBZS01000717.1_pt1 | contig 35301 bp, 27 predicted proteins | sample 5204201 | NCBI WGS metagenome assembly WBZS01 (sample SAMN12344357, study PRJNA552823) | activated sludge metagenome | biome: Activated sludge suspended growth; feature: Nitrification reactor; material: Wastewater; isolation source: activated sludge from nitrification reactor of wastewater...
TGGTCTGGGCGGCGATGTCGTCGATGGTCTCGACGATCGCGCCGATCTGGCCCGAGCGCTTGCCCAGGTCGTGCACGCGCGTGGCGAGTTCCTCGGTGGCGTTGCGCACGCGCTCCATGCCCTGGGTGCTTTCGTGCGCCAGGCGGCTGCCTTCATCGGCCACGCGCGCCGATTGTTCGGCGGCGCTGGCGGCGCTTTGCGTCGCGACCTCCATGGCGTTGACGCTCTCGCGCACATGGGTCTGAGCTGACTCGGCTCGCTGCGTGCCTTCGATCTGGGCCAGAGCGCCGCGGCGGATGTCCGACGTCGATTCGGCGAGCCGGCTCATCGTGTGCGAGGCGTCGCCCACGGCCCGGGCCTGCTCCTGCGCGTCGCGCGCGACGCCGTCGATGGCGCGGCGCAGCTCTTCGACCGCCGAGGCGGTCCGGGTGATGCTCTCGGCCTGCTGCGAGGATCCGCGCGCCACCTGTTGCATGGTGACGCTGATCTGCTGCGTCGCCTGGCTGGATTGGTCGGAGGCATCGGACATCTGAGTGGAGGCTTCCTGCACACCCGCGGCGCTACGCGCCACGCTTTCGATCTTCTCGCGCAGGTTCGCGGTCATCGCGTCAAAGGCCGAGCCGCTCTCGTGCAGCCGCTCGATGACGGAGTTGAACTCCCGGCTGAGTTGGCCCAGCTCATCCTGGCTCTCGATCTTGAGCTTCTGAGTGCTGATCGTGAGCGCGCGGGTCAGGTCGCCTTTCGCCAGCAGACTCATCTCGCCGGCGAGTGCAGGCAGGTCGGTCTCGGCGATCTTGCGCGCCGTCGCCAGAACGATCTTCAACGAACCGGTAACCGACTGATAGAAGGCCACGAACAGGTAAGCCAGGATCAGGGCCGGGACCAAAGCCGTGGCCAGGTCCGTCATCAGGTCGCGCTGCAGGTGCTCGACCCTGGCCTGCAGAAGCTGATCCAGCGACGTCGAGAGCGTGTCGATCAGTGCGAAGTGCCGATCGATCACGGTGGTTGCGGCGCTGAAGTACGTTTTTGCATCGACGGTCGGGGTTTCGACGTCGAGCACTTGGTTGCGCATCAGGTCGAAAAAGCCCAGCGTGGTATCCCGGGTGGCCGAGATCTCCGTCACCAGTTGATCGTGCAGGGTCGTGTTGACGTCCAGAGCCCGGTTGAGGCCGTTGTCGGCCGTGGCGGCGTACGAGTTGGCCAACAGGGTCAACGACTCGAGGCGCACGCGTTCCGACGTCTGGATCGTGCCGCTTGCCAGCGCGCCCGAGCCGATGGCGCGAGCCTGGCCGATGGCCTCGGTGACCTCGGGGTAATTGATGATGGCAGCCACGACCAGATAGTAGCTGTCGACATCGGGGTCGAGCGTCAGCCCTGAAGCATCGGCGATCGAAACGCGAAAGTCAAGCATCTTGCGGATCAGGGCCGTGTGGCGCGTCAGGCTCTCGGAGGCCGGAAGGGTCTCGACCTCGCTCTGCAGCGTCGCCCAGGTGTCCTTGATCTCGGCCCACGTTGCGTTGACGCCGAAGCGCTCGCCGTGGACGACGTCCAGCGCATCGATAGCCTTGATGTCTTCGGCAATCAGGGCCTGTTTCTGCAACATGATGTCGCGGAAGGTGGCATCGCCCTTCAAAAACGTCGACGAAGCGCCGCGGTGTTGTTGCAGATGCTGAACAAACGCCACAGTCGGGCGTAGATACGCGGCACCCGCGATCTCGGTCTGGGTCGAGGCGATGTCGACGCTCAACGCGGTGACGAGCTGATAGCTCAGGATCGTCACGGGAACCGCCACAACGAAGGCGATCAGAATTAGCTTGCGAGAATACGAGAGGCGTTCGAGAACGAGAATTGCCGGACGAAAGAACTTTTGCACCATCGAGATCACCTGCGCCGCTGCAGACCTGGCCAGGAGACTCCATCTCCCGTCAGAGCGTCAGTCGGATTGCCAGGCAGGTCTCAACCGCTGTCTTTGTTTCTTTGCCCGATCCTTCGGGCGGTGCAGAAACCGGGGAGACCCGCCATCGCTTTGTCAGAAGCAGGTTATCCCAGACGACGGGGTCGGTCCATAAACCCACGTGAAAGCCGCGGGAAGGCCTCCTAAAACCATCGCCGATGCGCGATTTCCGTCAACCCGGTTTTCGGGTAGAAGCCCTCTCGCGCATGGTTTCGGGCCGCTTTCAGTGGTTGCCGATCCCGACGCAGCAGGCAGAACCCAGAGCCAAAAACGGCCGCCCTGACGATCTCGTCAGGGCGGCCGTGAGTGCGAAACCCGATTCGGTGCAGGTGTGCTCAGTCGCGGTTGTCGTTGTTGCGCTGACGATCGCGGTCGCGGTCGTCAGGGACGAACACGCTCAGCACGATGCTGACCACGCTGACCACCAGCGCGCCCAGGAAGGCGGGCCAAAACCCGTCGACGGTCAGGCCCACGCCGAACTGCTGACCGATCAGACCCGAAAGCCAGAACAGCAACGTGTTGATCAGCAGGGTGCCCAGCCCCAGTGTCAGGATCAGAAGCGGGCAGGTCAGGAACGTGAGCACCGGGCGCAGCAACGCGTTGACCAGGCCGAAGATGAACGCCAGAGCCACGATCGATGTGACCTCGCGCGGCCCGGCGATGCCCGGCACGCCGGCGAAGACGCCGGGGATCCCGTTGACGGCCACCCACAGGGCTACGGCGTTGATCGCCAATCGCAGTAACAGTTTGAACATGTCTCCTCCTCGATCCACGAGCCTGGCCTTGGTTTGAGCGCTTTAGAAGGGTTTACAGGCAGCCGTGGCGTGTGTTCCTTCTTCCATACGCAGGTCGAGCGTCGGGGTTGCGTATCGGCCGGCGTCTACTGATCGGAGTCGGGCCCGCCCAGCTCGGCAGTGCCCAACTCGCTGCAGGTCGGCACCTGCTCGATCACGCGGCAGGTGAGCGTGTACCCGTCGTCGAAGGTGGCCGTGACCTCGACGGTCGTCGGGGCCGTGCGCACAGTCCGGGCTGTGTACGACACCGGCCGCTGGATGTGCGCGGCGACGTGCGGCGCCTGGCCGAAGGCAAACGTCCGGGTCGCGCCGCTGGGCAGCGCCGCCATCGTCTGGATCTCGCGGCCCACCACCTTGATCGCGGCTACCTCGACCTCCGACATCCGACCCCAGAGCCCGCTGGCGACGCCCAGCACGGCTGCCGCCAGCCAGACCGAAGGCGCGCGGCGCAACGGGCCGCCCAGGGCGACGCGCAGGATCGCGCAGAACACCAGGCCGAACGCCAGCGCCGGTAGCAGGGCGATGAAGGCCAGCACCTCGCCGCCGCCGACCAGGCCGGAAAGCATAGAGGCTCCGGTCAAAACGCTGATGCCCACCGCGCCGATCAAGATGCCGGAGGCCATGCTCTCGGAGCGCATGGTCAGGGCCCCGATCGCGGCCCCGAGCGCGGCCGCCAACAACATGCCGCCGATCAGGCCTGCAACGTTGAGGGAAATGGGGATCTCGCGATACCACAGAGAATTGATCAGGCCGGCGGTCACGCTGTACAGCGCGAAGAGCGTCCCGACGATGACGGCGCCCCAGAATTGCCTGGCGCCCGGGCGATGGGAAAAGTCGCGCTTAGCCGCGCGTGTGTCAGCAGACATGATTGACCTTGAAGGTGTCGGGAAAACGAGCGCCGCGACTTTGTCGCGCCGGCTCGAACTAAAGCGGGCGCCGCATCCAGCGTAACACGCGGGTGCGGGTGAACCCGTGCTCGACCAACATGCCTCCCATGAAGGTGTCGTCGGCCGGATGCTCGATGTGGATCGCCCAGGGCCGGGGCCCGAGCCGACGCAGACCGCGGGTCAACAGCGATCGCTCGAGTTCGCCGCGGAAGGCGGGATGCACGATCAGGGTCAGCCGGTCGCCCTCGGGCAGCCCGGTGTCGATCCGCAGGCTCCCTACGAGTTTATCGCTCTCGGTCTCGGCCACCCAGCGCTCGACGCCCTGGCCGTTGAGCGCATCCGCCAGACCGCGCAGCCAGCCCGACCTGAAACTCGCCGGCGTCAGCGCCCGGTCCCAGCACAGGCCCTCCGGCCGGGCCAGATGTACGAGATCGTAATCGGCGGCCCACTCGCGCGGATCGCGCAGACGCACGTCGAAGCGCGCGGGCTCGACCGACGGCGCCGAAGAGAGCCCGGCTCGATACCAGTGCGCGTGCGTGCCGACGTGATCGAAACCCAGCTTGTCGTACAGTTTCTGGGCGGCTTCGTTGTCGTCGTCGACCTGGAGCAGGGCGATGCGCCCATGCCGCCGGGCGATGTGCTCGAGGGTCGCGGCGGTGAGCGCCTCGGCGATCCCATGTCGGCGATACTCGGGCAGGACGGCCACGTTGGCGATCAGCCACGCCCCGGGGTACTCGCGGGCCGGCTGGGTCTGCACCGTGCCGACCACCCGGCCATCCTCGATCCAGACGTGGCCCTGAGTCGGCAGATAGTCCTCGAGGCCGAACCAGAGCATCACACGCAGCTGCCAGCCCAGACGACTATGCCGACGCATCTCGCGCGTGGCCTGGCGGGCGTACTCGTCGCCCATTTCGCGCGCGAAACTGACCTCGAGCACGTCCGCGATCTGGCCGAGATGGCGGAGCGGGTCGAGCGGTTGGAGACCGCTGGCGGCGGTCGGGTTGGCGGTCAGCTGGGCGGTCACGGTGCGTGCAACCTCGCCCCCCCATTGTACGTAGACTTCTGGTATCGTGCGCAGGTGTGTGGCCGTGAGGCATCCGGGCGCCCAGACGCGCCGGAAATTGCCGCTTGACTTATCCGCCATTGGATTCAAAACTCTGATTTGACGCGGCCGACGCCAATCGGATCACCGGCGCTTCTGACGTCCGTTTATTCATTCCGGAGGAGAACTCATGGCACTCGTATTTTCAGCCATATCGGCGGGAGGGCTGGTGGGCGCCGCCAACCAGTATGCCTGTCTCCTGGTGGTGGCCATCGCGGCGCGCTTCGGCCTGGTGACTCTGTCGGGCCCGATGTCGTTCATGGGCGATTGGTGGTTCATCGCCGTGGTGGCCGTGCTCTGGTTGATCTCGGTCGCGCCGTCCTTCTCGCAGCATCTGGCGCCCGGGGTCATGCACGTCGTCAACGCATTGACGCACTTCGTCAACGGCTTCGTCGTGCCCATCTCGTCGGCCCTGATCGGCCTGGCGGCCGCCGGCGTCATCCTGAACCTCGATCCAAACTTCAAGCACCTGTACGAGACTCTGCAGATCTTCTCGACCAACGGCGGTCTGACCGGGCAGGGCCTGGCGGTCGCCGGCGGTAGCGCGGCCGCGGCCGTCACGTTGACGGCCGTCAAGGGTCTGGCCAAGCCCATGATCAGCACGGGGTCGGGCACGGCCGGCACCTTCTCGGCACCGGCCTTCACCGTGGCCGAGAACCTGGCCGCGATCGTGCTGATGGGCCTGGTCTACGGTCTGTCGCAGATCGACCCGCGGTTGTTGATCGGCCTGGCGGCCGTCGTCGCGCTCTTCAGTCTGGCGCTCCTGGCCTACGGCCTGTATCAGCTCTACCGGCTCAAGAAGGGTGTCGGGCGCGTGTTGGCCCTGGCCCAGCGCGACCCGCGCGCCGGCCTGGCCGTGACATCCGAGTTCGCTGTGTGGGGCGTGGGCTGGCTGGCGTACGGCCATTACGGCCGCGCCGCGATCTCGCTGTGCGCCTGGGGGATCTGGGTGGCGGTCTTCATCGCCGCGCAGGGTGTCGTCACGGCGTTGTTGGCCGTGGCGCCGCCGCTGATCCCGCTCGGGATCGTGGTGGCCAACGTTGCGCTGCTTGGCGTGTTCGCCCTGATCGGCACCGGTTCCGCGCGCAGCCTGCTGCACGAGGTCGAGCGCGGGACCCCGATGCGCACGATGGCGGCCGCTGCCTGAGCCGCTCAGGATGAGAAGCGAGCAGCGATGGCTCGTCTGAGCTCTTCGCAATTCATGGCCGCGTTGCCGGAGACGGTGCGCGGCCATGTCGATTCGCGCTGGCGGGATTTTCGCAGCCAGCATCGCAGCTGGCTGTGTCAACTGTACTTCGCCGACCCGGCGCTGCACTATGAAGTCTGGAACCTCGGCGAGCGGCGCGGCAAAATCGAGCTCGGCCTGCACTTCGAGAGCCGGGACCACGCCCGCAATCAGCGGTTGCTGCGCGTGGTCTCCGGGGTCATGGTCGAAGTCAAGGCCACGCTGGGCGACGCGTGGGAGTGCGAGCCGTGGGACCGCGGTTGGACCAAGGTCTACACGACCGTGCCCTATGAGCCCTTCTCGACGGACTATCTCGAGCGGGTAGCCGTCGACCTTGCCCAGGCGATCGACTTCCTGCAACCGATCGTCGGCTGAGACCCGCTCTTGCCGTTGCCTGGATCGGTTTGAAAGAAACGCCAACAAAGAAAATTTAAGAGTCGCGCCCGTTGACTCTGAAATGATCGGGCGTAGAGTCCAGGCATACCGAAAAGCCCCCAAGGCTTTCGGCTGATCCAACCAAACATTGCAGCCGAGCCAAGCGGCCAGGCACACCGGCGGAACCGCCCGACGTGTTCTCTGTAACACCTGCATCGGGAATTGATGCCCTCACAACCGGCCGGCACCGCTTCGTCTTCTTGAGCACGTCCGCAATGTTGAACGGCACGTCCGGGATCAGCCAGCACGTCACCTTGTGGGGCTTTTCTTCGTCTTGATAAAAAGCGTCGGCGTAGGCCGGCGCTTTTTGATTCGGCCGGCGTGGTACAGTCGCGCCATGACCTCACCCCAACCTCAACCGGCACCTCAGCGCAGCCAGACCGCCGATGTCTTGACCGCGGTCGGCGGGGTGCTCGGCGTCTCGTATCCTGTGCTGGCGCTGTCGACCGGCGTGCGCGCGATCTACCAGGCCGTCCAACGTCCCGACCTCGGGTTTCTGCCGGTGGCTTTGTCCGGGCTGGCGGCCGCGATCTACCTGGTCGCGACGCTGGCGTTCTTTCTGCGGCGGCGCTGGGCGTGGCGGCTTGGCGTCGCGGCGCTTGGCTTCGAGACCGTGATGACGTTGGCGGTCGGAACGCTGAGCACGCTCTGGCCGGACCTGATCGGGCGCACCGTCTGGGGTCATTTCGGCCGCGATTACGGCTACTTTCCGCTGATACAGCCCTTGCTCGGCCTGGTCTGGCTGAACTGGCCGGAGACGTTGCGTCGGTTCGGTTTTGAGGCGGAAGCCGGGCGAGGGGTAGGCGGCGCGTTGCGCGCGGCCTGGCGCGCGTTGTGGCGCGGGTGAGCGCCGCGGGGGCTCAAGCCGGTTGCAGTGTGTTGATCACCGAGAAGAACACATCGGCGGCGCGCCGGTCGAAGTGCGTGCCGATGCCCTCCTGGATCATGCTCGTCACCTGTTCGACCGGGAGCGCGCCGCGATAGGGCCGGTCCGACCGCAACGCGTCCCACACGTCGACGAGCGCAAACAGCCGCGCCGAGAGCGGGATCTCGTCGCCGCGCAGACCGCGCGGGTAGCCGGTGCCGTCCCACCGCTCGTGGTGACAGTACGGGATGTCGATCGACGGACGCAAGAACTCGATCGGCATCAGCATCTCGTGCGCGTAGCCGGGGTGCAACTCCATGATCCTGCGTTCTTCAGGGGTCAGGCGGCCGGGCTTCAACAATATGGCGTCGGGCACACCCATCTTGCCGATGTCGTGGAGAAGCGCTCCGCGCCGGATCTGATCGAGCGCGTCGCCGCCAAAGCCGATCGACTGCGCAAGTTTGACGGTCAGATCGGTCACACGCTGGCTGTGACCCTTGGTCTCCTGATCGCGCAACTCCAGCGCGCGCGCCCAGCCTTCGAGCGTGGCGTCGTAGGCGTCGAGCAACTCATGGTGCAGCATGCGGATCTGGGTCTCGGCCAGCCGCCGTTCGGTGATGTCGCGGGCGATCACCTGGACGAGCTGGCGGCCGTCGACGGCCAGCTGGCCGGTGACCAGCTCGGCGGGCGTGTTCAGGCCGTCGCTGCGCGTGACCATGACCTCGAGCCGACCGTTGCCGCTCGGGCTCTTGAGCAATTGCGAGATGTGCTCGGAGACTCGGGGCGCGTCGCTGGGACGAAGCAGAAGCGAGAACGGCCGACCGACCAGGTCTGCGGCACTGGGCAGGCCCAGCATGCGCGCCAGCGAGTCGTTGGCGTGCTGAATGATCGCAGCGCCGTCGAGCACGGCGATGCCGTCGGGCGAGAGCTCGGCCAGCCGGCTGAAGCGCGCGCGTTCGGATTGCATCGTGCGATAGCGGTTGAGGCGCGTGATCGTCCGCAATCGGGCGCGGAGTTCATCGGCGTCGATCGGCTTGGTGAGGAAGTCGTCGGCGCCGGCCTCGAGCCCGCGCAGCCGGTGTTCGCGTTCGGTCAGGCCGGTCATCAGTAGCACCGGCACCTCGGCCAGGTCCGGATGGGCGCGCAGCCGCTGGCAGACCGTGTAGCCGTCGAGGTCGGGCAAGAGCACGTCCAGCAGGATGACATCCGGCCGCAACTGTTCGGCCTTTTCGATGCCGTCATGGCCGTCAACGGCGAGCGCAAGCTGATAGCCTTCGCGCGCCAGCAGACCCTGCACGAGTTTGCGTGCGCTGAGCGAATCGTCGACGATGAGGATGGTGCTTGCGACGGTCATGACGGCCTCATTGTAGGGGCCTTGTCCAGCACCGGGGCGCTTTTTTACAGTCGATTAATCGAAAACGCGGGATCCCGGCGTTTGAGGCTTTGCCCCATCACGCCGGGATCCCGCGTTTGACGAAACGACCCTGGATGGGGGACTAGACCGCGCGTCGGGCCGCGATTGGGTCATCGACGATCAGGCCGTCGACGCCGAAGCCTGTCAGGAAGCGGTAGGTGAGCGGGCTCTCGACGGCGTTCATCCACACGAACACGCCGCGGCCTTCGTTGTGCGCCTGGCGCACGAGGCCCGGGTTGACCAGCACCATCTCGGCCGGCGGGCAGACGTATTCGGCGTCCGCGGGCGGCCAGCTGACGTCGAGCGCGCCGACGTCGTACAACGCGCCAAGGCGGGCGAGCGGGCTCAATTGCCGGACGCGGCGCAAGCTGTCCCAATCGAACGATTGCAGCACGGTGCGGTCGAGGTAGCTTGAGCCTTCGAGCAGGCTGAGCACGTGCTCCTCGAGGCCCGGGTAGCGGGCCGGAGACTTGAGCTCGACCAGCAGTTCGACGTCGGCCTCGCGAGCCAGGTCGATCAGCTCTTGGAGGGTGGGGATGCGCTCGCCGTTGCCGGCGTCGAGCTCGCGGAGCTCGGCTAGCGTGCGCGTGCCGACGTCGCCGTAGCCGTTGGTCGTGCGCTCGAGCGTCTCATCGTGGATGACGACCACCTGCCCGTCGGCCGTGAGCTGGACGTCGCACTCGAGCATCTCGGCGCCGGCTGCGGCGCCGTGCGCGAAGGCGGCCAGGGTGTTTTCCGGCGCGTAGCGCGCCCCGCCGCGATGGGCGATCACGCGGCGGCGTTCGAGCGCGGGTGTGCGTAGGGCGTATTGCGTCAGGTAGTACGCGGCCGTGCCGGCGGCCGCCAGGCCGAGAAAGGCGGGAAGGCGATTTCGTCGCGACATGCGAGGATCATACCGCAGATCGGCGAGGGAGGGGCTTAGGGGTGGCCTCGGCCTCCCCCAATCGCCCCGCTCACAACCGGATGATCTGACTGCGCTCCGGGCCGACCGAGACCAGCGAAACAGGCACACCGGTGAGCGCGCTGATACGGTCGATGTAGGCGCGGGCCGCTGCCGGCAGATCGTCGGGCCGTCGCGCGGCGCCGACGTCTTCAGACCAGCCGGGCAGGTCCTCATATTCGGCCGTGAAGGGCGCCAGGTCCGCCGGGCCAAACGGCAGTTCGGCGTGCAGCCGACCGGCCGAGTCGCGGTACCCGGTGCACAGACGCACGCACTCGAGCCCGCTGAGCACGTCGAGCTTGGTCAGCACCAGCTCGGTCAGGCCGTTGATGCGGATCGTGTAGCGCAGCAGCACCAGGTCGAGCCAGCCGCAGCGGCGCGGCCGGCCGGTGGTCGTGCCGTACTCGTCCCAGGGGTTGGCGCCGGTGCCGCGCAGCCGGTCGCCCTCGGCGCCGAAGGCCTCGGTCGGGAACGGGCCCTCGCCGACGCGGGTCTGGAAGACCTTGGTGACGCCGATGATGCGGTCGATGTAGCGCGGCCCGACGCCGAGGCCGGTGAGCACGCCGCCGGTGGTCGGCGAGGAGCTGGTGACGAACGGGTAGGTGCCGTGGTCGATGTCGAGCAGCGAACCCTGCGCGCCCTCGGCGATGACATGCGCGCCGGCCTTGAGCCGTCCGTCAAGGTACAGCGAGGTCTCGGTGATGTAGGGCGCGAGCGCCTGAGCGTGCTCGGCGTATTCGGAGGCGACGGCATCGGCATCAAGCGGGGCTGCGCCGTATTGGCTCGTCAGGGTCTGGTTGACGCGCGCGACGTGGGCCGCGATCTTGTCGGCCAGCGCCTCGGGGTCGGTGAACAGCTCGGCGCGCAGGCCGCCGCGGCTGATCTTGGCCGTGTACGCCGGGCCGATGCCGCGCCCTGTGGTGCCGAGCCTGTCGGCGCCGCGGGCCTCCTCCTCGGCTTTGTCGAGCGCCACGTGCGCGGGCGTGATCAGATGGGCGGCGTGCGAGAGCTTCAGCCGCTCGGGTGAGAGCGTGATCCCGACCTGGGCCAGCGCCGCCATCTCGGCGCGCAGACGGGCCGGGTTGATCACCATGCCGTTGCCGAGCACGTTGACGGTGCGCGGCTGGATCACGCCCGAGGGCAGCAGGTGCAGCTTGAACGTCTGCGCCTGGGCGCCCGTGCCGACCGTGACCGTATGGCCCGCGTTGTCGCCGCCCGAGAAGCGCGCGGTGACGTCGGCGTCCTCCGACAACAGGTCCGTCACGCGGCCCTTGCCTTCATCGCCCCATTGGGCACCCAGGAGAATGGTGAGAGCCATGGCATGTTCCTATTGCTGATTGTTGATGGTTGATTGCTGATTGAGGATCAATCAGCAATCAACCATCAACAATCAGCAATGCTAGTAGGCTCCGCTGCCGAACAGCACGCGCGGGATGGTGCGGAGCATGATCTGGACGTCGAGCGCGAGCGACCAGTTTTCGATGTAGTAGATATCGAGCAGGCACATCTCGTCGAAGGTCAGATCGCTACGGCCCGAGATCTGCCACAAACCGGTGATGCCCGGCTTGACCTCTAACCGTTGGCGATGCCACGGCTGATACTTCGCGACCTCGCTCGGCAGGCCCGGGCGCGGACCGACGACGCTCATCTCGCCCCTGAGTACGTTGAGAAACTGCGGCAGCTCGTCGATGCTCATGCGGCGCAACAGGCGGCCGAAGCGCGTCTGGCGCGGATCGTCGCGGATTTTGAAGAGCGGGCCGGTGGCCTCGTTGCGCTCGAGCAGATGCTGCTGCTCGGCCTCGGCGCCGACCCGCATCGACCGGAACTTGAAGACCGTGAAGTCTTTGCCGCGCTCGCCGACCCGGGTCTGCGAGAACAACACGGGGCCGGCCGAGTCAAAACGGATCAGCAGAGCGGCGAGCAACGTGATCGGCGCCGACACGGCCAGGATGGCCAATGCGGCGATGATGTCGAGCGCGCGCTTGGCGATCCGGCCGGGCTGCGACAGGCTCGGCTCCTTGATGCCGATCAACGGCAGGCCGCCGACCTCCTCGACGTCGAGGCGGTTGAGCGAGAGCTGGAAGAGGTCGGGGATCACCCGGGCGCGCACCCCACGGGCTTCGCAGGCGCGCACGATGGCCAGGATCTTGCGCTGGTACATCCAGGGCAGTGTGATGATGACTTCGTCGATGTGCTCGGAGCCGAGCACACGTTCGGCGTGTTCGAGGCCGCCGAGCGACTTGAAGCGCCCGATCTCGGATTTGGCCGGGTCGTCGTCGAGGAAACCGACGATCTTGTAGCCCAGACCGGGCTCGGCCACGACCGTGCGCATGACCGTGCGCCCGATGTCGCCCGCGCCGACGACGAGCACGCGAGAGACGCCGACGCCGCTACGCCGCAACTGTGAGCGTACGACGCGTTGACCGATCCGTGCCAGCCAGAGCGCCACGACCGTGAGGAAGATCGCCCACACGATCAGACCGCGGGAATACACAGTCGGCAGCAGCAGGAAGACGGCCGCGAACATGATCACGCCGACTGTCGAGACCGCGTTGATGATACGGTAGAGGTCGGTGAAGACGCTGCCGCCGCGCCGCTCGGCGTAAGCGCCGTCCACCCAGAGAAAGAACAGGCACAACAGCGTAAAGGAGGCCTGCATCGACAGATAGGCGACGTAGGGCGCCGAGAACTGATCGTCGACCGGCACGAGCAGCTCGAGCTCGTAACGCACGTAGTAGCTGAACGCGAAAGCCACGTTGATCAGCACCACGTCGATCAGGGCGGACAAGAATTGGGCGCGGGTCATGGCGGGCTGCTTTGGCCTGTGCGCGCCTCAGGCGCGGCGCTCCGGGTTCAAGGCGAGCCGGTAGCTTGCGCGCAGGGCCGCCGCGGCCGCGGTCCAGGTGAAGCGAGCCGCGTGAGCGGGTCCCAGGGCCAACGCGCGCTCGGCCTCGGCAGGCGTGAGCGCGCGGGCCAGCGCCTCGGTCAACGCCGCCACGTCGTCCGGCGGGACGCGCAACGCCACGAGGCCGCCGGCCTCGGGCAACGACGAACTGTCGCTCGTGACCGTGGGTCGGCCGCAGGCCAGGGCTTCGGCGACCGGAAGCCCAAAACCCTCAAAGGTCGAGGGGTAGGCGAAGGCCGCAGCCGCGTTGTACCAGAGCGCGAGGTCCTCGGCCGGGACGAAACCCGGCAGATGAACCACGTCGCTCAGTTGAGTGTCGGTGATCATGCGCAACAAGGAATGGTACCACCAGCCCTGCGCGCCGGCCAAAACCAGGTGAAGGTCGGGGTGATCCTGGCGCAGTCGTGCAAAGGCCTGCACCAGAGCCGGCAGGTTCTTGCGCGGCTCGAGCGTGCCCAGGTAAAGGATGAAGCGCTCGGGCAGGCCCAGGCGCGACCGAAACGCCTCGATCTCGGCTTCCGGCAACCGCTTGAAGCGCGCGTCGACGCCGGGGTAGGCAAGGTCAATGCGCGTCGCCGGTACGCCGAGCAGCTTCGCCACATCGCGGCGCGTGGCCTCCGAGATTGCGATCACGCGCCGCGCCCGGTTGCAGCTGAGGCGTGTGATGGCGCTGAGATACAGGCGCTGCGCCGCCGGGAAGCGGTCGGGCAGGCGCAGGAACGACAGGTCATAGACCGTGACGACGCCGGGCGTTCGGCTGAACAGCGGCAGGCTGAAGGCCAGGCCGTGGGCGAGATCGACCGGCGTCTCGAGGCGAGCCCAGGCGCGCGGTTGGGTGAACTGTTCCCAGACGATGCGACCGAAGCGGCCGCGGGCCGAGACCGGCGCTGCGTGCAGACCGGTCTGATCGGCGGCGCCGGGCTGCGCGAAAGCCGTGAACGTGAACTCCTCGGGCTCGGCGGCCAGGGCGGTCAGCGTGTTGTAGATGTACTGGTGGATGCCGGCGCTACGATACGTCGCGCGCCCATCCAACAGCAGCGCGTTGAGCGCGACATGCGGCATGTGGGGATTATAGTCAGGTGGTCGGCTAGTCAGGTAGTCGGGTCGTCAAGGGGTCGTGACGACCCGACTACTGGACTACTGGACTAATAGACTACCCGACGATAAAACGCCGCGGTCGCTTCGGCCACGCCCTGCATGCTGTAGACCGACTGGGCGCGGACGCGAGCGGAGGCGGCGAGCCGGGCGCGCAGGGTTGTATCGTCGCGCAGGCGTGCCAGACAGCCGGCCAGCGCCTCGACATCGTCTTCCGGGAAGCAAAGACCCGCCGGTGCGTCCGAGGTCGCTGCAATCAGGTGTTGGGGCTCGCCTGAGTCGCTCACCACGGCAGGCACGCCGCAGCTCATGGCCTCGATCACGACCCGGCCGAACTGCTCCTTCCAGTTCGGTCGCGTCCGTGACGGGAGGACGAGCACGTCGAGTTCGTTGTAGAACGCCGGCATGCCGGTCGAGGGCCGCGGCGGTTCGATCCGAACCCGGTGGCTCAGGCCCTGGGTGTCGATGATGTGCTCGTACAGGCGGCGTTCGGGGCCGCTGCCGATCAGGCGCAGGCGCGTGTTCGGGGTCTGGGCCAACGCAAACAACAGGCTGTCGACGCCCTTCTCGGGCACAAAGCGCCCGGCGAACCCGATTTCGAGCGGTCCAACCGCAACTCGCGTGCCGGCGGGGGCGTAGATCGCGGGGTCGACGCCGAACTGCGGCACCTGCGCGATCGGGCCCGTGAAGCCCTTGCGCCGCCAGACCGTCTCGGCCTCGGCGTTCCCGACCAGCGCGCCGTCGACGCCGGCCAGCACCGCGCGCTCCATCCAGGCGAAGGGCGGAGGATAGCGGCGATCGAGGTTCTGCCACGAGAAGAACAGGCTGCGGGCGCCGGTCGCGCGCGCCGCGCGCCAGGCCAGCCAGGTCGCAAGGTTGTAAGGCTCCTCGTCGATGTGGACCAGATCCGGCTTGAGCGAACGCGTCAGCGCGCCCAGCCGGGGATAGCTGTGCAGATGGAAGTTGCCGTCGAGCAGGATCGGCGTGACGTGCAGGGAGTACCCGTCAGTGTGGACGCGTTCGAGTATCTGCCCGGCCCACTGCGACGGCACCGCCACGTGGAGGTCGATCCCGAGGTCGGCCAGCAATTCGAGCCTGCGCTGGTACGCGCCGACTACCAGGGCTTTGGAGACCATGAGCACACGCATCCCAAAAGTATAATGGCAGCAGGTAGGACATGACCCAGAGCAAACTCGGCCTGCATCTCCAGCGGCTCACGCCCGACGCCCGGCAATGGTTGTCTGCCGGGGCGCGTCTCGCGCGTCTGACCGGCGATCTGAGCGCAGCGCGCGTCCTGGCGGAGCTTCACCCCGATGCCTTGTTGATCGGCGCCGCCCAAAACCAGGTCGACCTCGCGCTCGAGGCCCGGCATGGCGCTCGGGCCGAGGTCAGCGCGCGCGCCTTCGTCAACGCGCAGCGCGGCGCCTACGATCAGTACCCGCAGATCACAGGCTGGGAGGGCCCGACCGCTCCGGCGCTCGGCCCGGCCGCAAATTACGAAGCACTGCGGCTGATGGCCTGGTACGCGGCCTTCGAGGCCGAACGGGTCAACGCGTTGGCCGAGCTCGGTCTGCGCGCCGTCGTCGGTAACTTCGCCAGCGGCGGGCCGGACCTGCCGTTGTGGTCGGCGTTCCTGCCGGCGCTCGACGCGGCCGAGACGCACGCGGGTTGGCTGGGTCTGCAGGAGCACAGCGCGCCCTGGCTCTGGTCGCTGACGGGTGCGCGCCAGCCCGTCGGATCCCCGGCGCCTGAACTCAAAGAAGACTCGTCGGCGCTCACGGGCTGGACGACGCTGCGCTACCGTCTCGTTCGTGAACGGGCGTTGCGCCCGAACGGCCTCGACGCCTTGCCGATCATCATCACGTCGCTGCGGCTCGACCGGATTGCGGCCGGGGATCCCGACCGCCCGACCGGGCCCTGGACCGAGCTCTTGAATTTCTGGCGTGAACAGGACGGCGAGGCCGATCCGATCCCGTACTGGCGCGCGGCAGCCGAGACGCGCGATCCGGCGCGCTACGTCGCCGAACAGCTGGCGTGGTACGACGGCGAGATCCAGCGTGACCCGCAAGTCGTGGGCGCCGTGGTCGGCATCGTCGGCGCCGATGACGCGCACGCCGCGTACGAGCTGGCCGGCACGCCCGTCAGCGATTACCTGGTGGACCACCTGCGCACCGCGCGACCTTTCGGTTCCGCCGGCGTCGCGACCCTGCCGGCACCGCGTCTGGTACCGCGCGGCCCCGAGCTACCGCGTCTGACGCGCGAGAACCTGCTCGACCGCCGCGGCTTCGATGAGGGTTGGGTCGAAGACGCCGACGTCTCGCAAGAACTGGCCGTGCCGCTTGGGTGGCGACTGCGCCACGTCGAGGGCAAACCCGCCAGTGCCGAGATCGATCTCCCGGCGTTCGGCCGGCCGTTCGCGACGCTGCTCGGCAGCACCGATGTGCGCGCGGCCGAACGCCCGCGGCTGTTTGCGGGCGTCCCCTACGTCTGGCGCGTCGCGTCGCGAACGCCCCTGCACGTCGCGCTCGAGCAGGTCGTGCAAGGCCTCGTGCCCGGGATGCGTTACGCGTTCTCGGCCCGCGTGATGGCCGAACCGATCGTGCGCGACCAGCCGCGCGTCGTCTACGCGCCGGATCAGGCCGCGAGCGAGCTACGCTGCAGCGTCTTGAACGGCGCCGTCGCCGACTTCCCGACCGAGGCGGAACCCCTGGCGACGTCGGGTTGGCTGACGGGCGAGGCCGTGGATTTCGGTCGTTACGGCGACCTGCGCGCGGTCTTCAGCGCGCCGGCCGAAGCCGTGACCGTGCGGGTCGAGATCCGTTCGCGGTACGCCCTTTCTCTGGCCGCCTGGCACGTGCAGCCGCCGATGCTGGCCCCTGAAGCCGACGAGGCGCCCGCTGCAGCCGATGAGGCCGCGAGCTAGATGGGCGCGACGCGCGCTCAGTTGCCGGCCTCCACCGGCCGATGGCATTTGCCGGCGCTGCTCATTGTGCTGGCGCTCGGGATCGCGGCGCGTTTCTATCGCCTGGACGTCTCGCCGCCGGGTCTGTACTACGACGAGGCCTATTACGCGCTCGACGCCGTCTCCGTGCGCGAGGGCGCGCGCCCCATTTACTTCGAAGCCAACAACGGCCGTGAGCCGCTCTTCATCTACAGCGTCGCGCTCAGCCAGCTCTGGTTCGGCGACACCGTCTACGCCGTGCGTGTGGTCGCCGCGGTCTACGGCGCGCTGGCATTGCTCGCCGGCTACGGCGCCGCGCGCGGCCTGTTCGGGCCGCGGATCGCGTTGCTGGCGACGGCCCTGCACGCCGGGAGCCTATGGGCGATCACGTTTAGCCGGATCGGTCTGCGCGTGACGACGCTGCCGCTGGTGGTCGGCCTGCTGCTGCTTGCGCTGGCGTACGGCTGGCGGCTGCGGCGGCGCGGCCTGATCGCCGTGGGCGGCGCGCTGTTGGGGCTGTGTTTCTACACCTACATCGCGGCGCGCCTCATCCCGCTTGTTTTCATCGGCCTCGCCCTGTTCTGGTGGATCTTCCGCCGCAGCACTTTTCCACGCTGGGATTGGCTGGCAGCGTTCGTCGTGCCGGCCGCGATCGTGGCGGCGCCGATGGGCGTGTATGCCGTCACGCACGTGGATGTGTACCTGGGCCGGGCCGCTCAGGTCGTGCTGCCGTTGAGCGACGTGCTCGTGAACGCGGCCCGGGTCGCGGGCATGTTCTTCTGGCGCGGCGACTCGAATTGGCGGCACAACCTGCCGGGCCGCCCGGTGTTCGATCCGCTCACGGCGCTGGCGTTCGTCGCGGGCCTGGCCTGGCTCGGATGGCGTGTCTGGCGTTCGCGTGATCTGCGTGCGGCGCTGTTGCTGATCTGGCTGGTGGCCCTGGCCGCGCCGACGGCGCTTAGCGACAGGGCCCCGCACTTCCTGCGCGCTCTCGGGCTGACTCCGGTCATCTACATCGTCGCCGCCCTGGCGCTCGAGCCGGTCGAGGCCGCACTGGTCCGCCGGCGCCGGCCGCTGATCTGGGGCGGGGTGCTTGCCGTGGCGGTCGCTGTCGTCCACGCCGGGGCGACGATCGGCGCGTTGCAGGCCGTTGCCGCATCGACCGGGCCGCGGTTTGCGTTCGAGACCGCGGCGGTGGAACTCGCTGAGGCAGCCGCAGCCTGCCGACGAGAACCCGACACGGCGGCCTGGGTCGATGAGCGGTTGTGGGCGCGGCACCCTGCGATCCGCTATCTGGCGCCCGGGTCGACGCCCTTCAACCTGGAGCAGGGCGTTCCCGACGCGGCACCCGCCCGGGCCTGTGTATTCACGCCCGCAGATGCGTCTGTGACCGCGGTTGTGGGTCATTGGGCGGGGCCGGTGCGCATCAGCGCCGAGCGCGGCGGTCTAGACCAAACGGAGGGCGCGCCGGCGCCGTATCCGCTTTACAATATCCTGCGCCTTGCACCGCTCCAGGCCGTGGAGCCCCGGGCGACGTATCCGGCGGGGCTCGAGTTACGGGTTGCCGAGGCCGCGCCCACGGAGACCGGGATGACGGTGCGGCTGGTGTGGACCACCTCCACGCCGCTGCCGCCGGGTCTGCATAGTTTTGTCCATTGGCGGATCGGCGACCGGATGCTGGCGCAGTCGGATGGGCCCGTGGGCGGCGAACTGCTGCCGGCCGAGGCCTGGCGGCCCGGCGATCAGGTGGAGCAGATCCTCCACCTCGACGCAGAGGGCGCGGCGGGTGCCGTCGTCACCGTGGGCGTGTATGATTTTGGAAGCGGCGACCGGCTCGTGACCGACACGGGCCTGGATCACCTGTCGATTTGGCCTTGAGCCGGATCGGCGCTCGAGACCCCGGTCCCTGCGCCAGAGCGAGCCGACCCGCTGGCGTTCTTCCTCCCGGGGTTCTCCCATTCAGAAAGCGAGGGTCTATCGCATGCAATCGAAACACTGGCTCAAACGGATCGTGCTGACCGCCGGCGCGCTCGCCCTGGCGCTGCCGTGGGCGTTCGCGGCGCCGGTCGCGCAGGCTGCGCCGCTGCATCAGGACAACCTGCTGCCCAACCCGGGCTTCGAATCAGGCCAGGACCGCTGGCAGGCCTGGTGGGCCGAGATCGCCAAGCCGAGCGGCGGCTACGACTACGCGTACAAGCCCAACTCGTTCAACACCGAGAGCATCGGCGGCGGCGCGGCGCGCGACCTGGTGCTGGCCGGCGACAAGTCGTATCGGGTTTTCAACAACTGGGACCCGTTCTGGGCCGGCATCAAACAGACCGTCAACGCCCCGGCGGGCTCGCGGGTGCGCTTCACGATGAACGCGCGCGTGTGGGCGGCCGGCAACTTCTGGCCGACGCCCTCTGACACCACCATGCCGTCGCGGGTGCGGGTCGGCATCGAGCCGAACGGCGGCGGCGACCCGTTCGCGGGCTCGGTCGTGTGGTCGGGCGAGATCGCGCCGCACAACGGCTGGGGCGCGGCCTCGGTCGAGGCCACTGTCGGCGCAGGCGGCAGCATCACGGTCTTCGTCAGCATCGACTTCCGCGGCAGCTCGCGCCAGTTCATGGGCGCCTTCTTCGACGAAGGCTCGCTCGTCGTGACTTCGGCCACCGGCGCCACGCCGGCCCCGGTCGCCGGCACGCCCTCGGGTGTTTACGTCGTCCAGGCCGGCGACAGTCTGGGCAAGATCGCGCGCAAGCTCAATGTGACGGTCCAACAGCTGTTGCAGCTCAATAACCTGAAAGACCCGAACCAGCTGTTCATCGGCCAGCAACTCAAGGTGCCGGGCGGCACCGCGGTGGCTGCACCGGTCGCGGGCGTCACCTCGTACGTCGTGGTCGCGGGCGACAACCTTTCGCGCCTGGCCAAGCGCTTCAACACGACCGTCGAGCGCATCAAGCAGCTCAACAACCTCAAGACCGATGTGATCTTCATCGGCCAGACCCTGTTGATCGGGCCATAGTCGAGGGGAACGCGGGCTTTGCGCTAGCGGAGACGTCGCGGGTCGGGTCCATCGCACCGGGACCCCGGATCTGTGGATCGTCCTACAGCAAAGTGGGGTGGCGGCCGAGGCGGCCGCCACCCCACTTTGCTGTCTTCAGCTCTCCTGAAAGCGGAGCAATGACTTTCACCCTCTCTATTGAGGGTTCAATTCACTGTAGAATGGGGGGCTTGGGGGCACGCCCGGGGAAAACCGGTCGTCGACAGGAGAACCATGATGACGCGAGCGTTTCGTATTTTCGTAGTCGGTCTGCTGGCGCTGGGCTTCTGGCCGCTTTCGGCACCGACGGCGACGGCTGCGCCGGCCGTACAGGGCACCAACCTCGTCAGCAACCCCGGCTTCGAGAGCGGGCAGGGCGGCTGGTCCCCCTGGTGGGCCGAAATCGCCAAGCCCGCCGATGGCTCGCTGAACTACGCGGCCAAGCCCAATTCCTTCAACGTCGAGAGTCTTTCGAACGGCGCCGCCGCCGGCCTCGTGCTGGCGGGCAACAGCTCGTTCCGGGTGTTCAACAACTGGGACCCGTTCTGGGGCGGCATCAAGCAGACGATCACGGTGCCGGCCGGTTCACGGGTACGCCTGACGGCCAGCGCCCGCGCCTGGGCCGCGCAGGATTTCTGGCCGACGCCCTCCGACACCAACATGCCGGTGCGCACGCAGGTGGGCATCGAGGTCGACGGCAACGACAACCCGTTCTCGGCCGGCATGGTCTGGTCGGGCGCGGCGGCGCCGCACAACGCCTGGGCGCAGATGAGCGTCGAGGCCACGGTGGGTGCCGGCGGCAAGGTGCTGGTGGTCATCAGCGGCGACTACCGCGGCGCCTCGCGCCAGTTCATGGGCGTGTTCTTCGACGAGGTCTCGCTGGTCGTGCTCGATCAGGGCCCGGCGCCGACGGCTGTGCCGCCCACGGTTGCGCCGGGCGCGACCACGGCCCCGGTGGCCACGCGCGCGCCCGTCAACCAGGCCACGGCCACGCCGCGCGCCGACGGCCTGATCACGTACGTGGTCCAGGCCGGCGACACCGGCTGGGTGATCGCGGCCAAGGCGGGGCTGACGGTCGATCAGTTGCGCGCGCTCAACCCGGGCGTGGATATCAATGTGCTCTCGGTCGGCACCGAGCTGATCGTGGGTGGATCGCCCGCAGCAGCTACGGCGGCACCGGGCGCGACGGCGGCGGCCACCGGCGATCCGTCCGCCACGCAGGCGGTCGAGCCGACGGCAACGCTCGCAGCCCAGGTCGAACCGACGGCAGAAGCCGGCGCGACTCAGACTGAGGCCGAGGGCGCGCAGATCTGCGTCAGCCTGTTCGACGACGCCAACGGCAACCGCCAATTTGAAAGCGCCGGCGGCGAGGTCGCCCTGTATGAAGGCCTCTTGACGCTGATCAACGCCGACACCGGCGCGCAGATCACGACGCACCAGATGGCAAGCGGTGAAGACAGCTACTGCTTTACGGGCCTGACCGGCGGCAATTACCAGGTGGCGGTGGCCGGGCCGAGCGGATACAACCCGACGGTTCAGCCGGACGTGATGGTGCCTGTGCCCGTCGGGAGCACAGGCGAGTACAGCGTCGCCTTCGGCTTCCAGCGAAGCAGCACGGCCCCGGAGTCGACCCCGGTGCCCGCCGAACAATCGGGCGATCGCGTTCGCACTGCGCTGTTCGGGGCCGTCGGCGTGATGTTGCTGTTGCTCGCGGCCGGCCTGGCCGTGACCCTGCTCATGCGCCGTCGCTGACACGCCGCCGATCTGTGTCTGACCCAGCTGTGGGCGTGGCGGCGCGCCGTCACGCCCACAGTCTTTAACGTGCAACGCCTTCGATCCGTCTTCGCGCCGCATTGGGTCGCAACCGCACTGCCGCTTGGTCTCGGCGTGCTGTTGGCCGCGATCGCGTGCGCGCCGCTCTTCGCCGACGTCGGTTTCTTCCTCACGCGCGGCGTCGGCGACTCGGCCAACCTGCTGTTCCGCGTCCATCAACTGCTGACCGCCTACGCAGCCGGCGATTTTCCGGCGCGCTGGATGCCCGACGGCGCGTACGGCTATGGCCTGCCGTACTTCACGTACTACGCTTCTTTCTCCACCCACGTCGCCGCCTGGTTCAAGCTGGCGGGGTTCAGCTACGCGACCGCGATCAAGCTCGCGCAGGTCGCGGCGCTCGCGTTCGGCGCCTGGGCCGCGTACGGCTGGCTCGAGTCGTCGCAGTCGCCGCGGCCGGAGAAGGCCTCGGCCTGGTCCTTGGCCGCGCGGCCGCTGGCCGGTGCGATTGCGTACACCTTCGCGCCCTTCCATCTGGTGAACATCTACGCGCGCGGCGACTCGCTGGCCGAGCTGTGGGCGATGGCGTTGACGCCCGCGGTGCTGTGGTCGGTCGAGCGCTTCGGCGCGCGGCGCAGCTTTGGCCGCGCGGCAGCGCTGGCGGTCGTGATCGCGGCCGCGATCTGCACCCACAACGTCTCGGCGCTGATGACGCTGCCGTTCATCGGTCTGTATGCGGTACTGCGGCTGGGCAGCGCGAGCCCCGGGCCGCGATGGCGGGTGTGGGGTGGGGCGTTGGCGACAGCGGTGTGGGGGCTGGCGCTCTCGGCGTTCTTCTGGGCCCCGGCCCTGGGCGAGGTGGGCGCCGTGCAACTGACGGCGCTCACCAACGGCTATTTCAGCTACACCGGCCACTTCCGCGCCGGCGATCTGTTGCAGCTCGGCTGGATCTTCGACTACGGCCCGGGCGTGTTCGCCATGGGCCTGGTCCAGACGCTGGCGGCCGCGGCCGGCCTGTTCGCCTGGCTGGCGCGGCGGCGTTTCGGCTGGCGCGAGGCCTTTGTGCTCGTCGGTCTGGGGGCGAGCACGTTTCTGATCACACCGTGGTCGGAGCCGCTCTATGCGCACGTCCCGGGGTTGGCCTACATCCAGTTCCCTTGGCGTTTCCTCGGGGTGCAGGCGCTGTTCCTGGCGGCGCTCACCGGCTGGCTGTGGCCGGAGGACGCGCGGCTCGACCTGAGCCTCTGGCGCAAGCAGGCCGTGTCGATCGGCTGCATGCTGGTGTTGGGCTTCGTCATGGCGGCTTCGGTGCTGGCGGGTCTGCGGCTCGAGTTCGTGCCGCTCGCGGATGAAGAGCTCACGGCCGGTCGCCTCAACCTGTTCGAGCAGGCCACGTCCATGATCGGCAACACCGCCAACGCCGAGTACCTGCCGATCGCGGTCGACCCACGGCCATGGACGTCGCCGACGTTGCTGGGGCAGGCGCCACGGCCCGTCGCGCTGAGCGGGGTTGTCACCGGCGAGCGCCTTGCGCGCACGGGCGCGCGCGAAACCTGGGCGCTCGCCGCGGAGGGCCCGGCCCGAGTGGCGCTGCCGACCTACTGGTGGCCCGGCTGGACGGCGCGCGTCGACGATGCGCCGGTGCCGACCACGGCCGCCGACGGCCTTGGCTTCATCGCCTTCGATCTGCCCCCCGGCGCGCATACCGTTACGCTGGCCCTGACCGATACGCCCCTGCGTGCAGCGGCCAATCTCCTCAGCCTGCTGGCCGGGCTCGGGCCGTTGGCGGGTTACATGCTCTGGCTGCGACGTAGCCGGCGAGCCTGGGCCATGTCGGGTGGGGCGCGTCTGGCGCTGGGTTTGTGCGTGGCCGTCGTGCTCCTGCCGGTGCCGGGCGCGCTGGCCCAGGCGGCCAACGGCGCGGCTCGCGTCGGCGGCTGGGATGTCGTGCCGCAGGCCTGGGCCGGCCGCGAGGATCTGGAGGCCCAACCCCTGAACTACGACTCGGTCGTGTTGGCGTTTCCGCATCGCGATCGGCTGCGCTTCGCCACCGGCGCCGAATTGATCGGGATGCGGATGACGCCCGTTCAACCTCGGCCCGGCGAGACCGTGCACGTGCGTCTCGACTGGCGCGCGGCCTATCCGGCGATCGTCACCCTGACGCTCTGGCCGCCGTCGGCGCCGGTCTTGCCGGAGGCTGCGCCGGTGCTCACGGCCACGTTGCCCGTCAACGTGCTCAACACGGCCGCGGAGTTGTCGCAGGCCGAGTTCACGTTCACGTTGCCCCCGGCTTTGGCCCCGGGCGTGTACTGGTGGACGATCGATCTCGTCGGCGACGGCGGGCCGGTTACGTCGGTAACGGCGAGCGGCCGTGAACGCGGCCGGGTCTACCTCAACCCTTTCGTCATCGACACGCCCACACCCGCCTGGCCGACCTCGGGCGGTTGCGTCTGCACGCCGTCACGGCGCAGGTGCGTGGCGACCGGGTCGACATCGGCGCGCTCTGGTCGGCCGTGCGCCCGGTCGGCGAGGATCTGGCCCTGTCGCTGCGGCTGTTCGACCCCGCCGGTGCGCGCGTCGATCAACGCGACGGCCAACCCGGCGACGGATTCGCGCCGACCCACGCCTGGGAACCCGGGATCGCGATCTCGACCACGGTCAGCCTGGCGCTTCCCGACGATCCGGCCGCCGGCCTCTACCGGCTCGAAATCGTCGCCTACCGTTCGCGCACGCTCGAGCCGGTCGGCACCACCACGCTGCCGGTGGCGCTGATCCCGTCGACGCCGCGCGGCGAGCGCGTCGCGCGTTGGGTGTTGACGCCGACATTGGGCCTGGAGAGTCTCGAGCTGCCCGCCACCGTCGAGGCCGGGACGACGCTCCAGTTGGCCGTGCACTGGTTGACCGGCTCACCGGCGCCGTTGGATCGCCCGTTCTGGTCGTTGATCGGCCCGGACGGCGGCGAGGTCGCGGCGATCGTCGAAGATCTGCTCGGCGCCGCCGGCTGGCCAAACGCGGCAGCGGTGCGCGGCGTGGTCGCGCTTCCTGTGCCGGCCTCTCTGTCCGCCGGGGACTATGACCTGCGCGTGCAGGCGGGCGCCGATGGACAGCCCCAGGTTGTGGCGAGGGTGGCGGTGACCGCCAGCACGCGCGTCTTCGAGCTGCCGCCGCTGCAGCAAGATGTTGGGGCAAATTACGGTGACGTGATCACGCTGGCCGGTTACGACCTCGAGATGGATGGGACGATGCTCGAACTGGCGCTGGTGTTCCAGGCCCTGCAGGCACCGGTCGATAACTTCAAGTACTTCGTGCACATCGTCGAACCGACGACCGGCGCGCTCGTCGCCCAGGTGGACGCGGAGCCCGGCGCATTCTTGCGGCCGACGTCGGGTTGGGCCGCCGGCGAGGTGGTCCGTGAGCCGGTCGTCATCGACCTGGCCGATGTGGCCGCCGGGCGCTATCAGATCATGGTCGGCTGGTACGACCCCGCGCAGCCCGGCGCCCCGCGTCTGCCCGCGCGCGATGCCGGCGGCGTGCGCAGCCCGGACGATCGGATCGTGTTGCCCGACCTCGCCGTGCGTCCCTGATCGTCAGGGCTGAAAGCGCGGGAACGACCCGGCGGCGATGGCGCGCTTCTCTAGACCGCGATCAGGGCCGCAGCCACAAGACAGATCACGGCGCCGATCCATTGGCGGTTCGACAGACGCTCGCGCAGCACGCCGGCGGTGAGCAGCAGCGTGAAGGCGGGGTAGAGCGAGGCCAGCACCGCGGCGACGTCGACGCGCAGGTACTGTTGCGAGATCAAGTACAGCACACTGCCGGTCATATCCAGGATCCCGGCCAGCGGCGCGGTCGGCGCCAGACGCGGATGCGGCACAGTCTGACGGTTGCGGGCCAGGATCGCGAGCGTCACGGTCAACATCACGCAGCGGCCGATCAGCAGCGGTAGAAAGACGACGCCGTTCTCACGCGCCTGCGGGATCGCCAGGAAGTACAGGCCGAAACCGGCGCCGGCGATGAGCGTCAGCCACAATCCCTCGCGGTCGAGCCCCGCGCGGCCGGCGCTCGAGGCCAGCCAGATGCCGACGATGGCGAGCGCAAAGCCGATGAGTTGGGGCGCAGCCGGCAGACCGCCGACCAGGGCCGTGATCACCACCGGGATCGCGGCGCTGAGCACGCCCGAGCCGGGGGCGATGAGCGCCGTATGCCCGCGCGCCAACCCGGTGTACAGGGCCGTCAGGCCGATCGTGCCCAACAGACCCGCGGCCGCCGCCCAACCGGCGGCGGCCAGGCTGATCGGCTTCTGCTCGAAGACGAGCACGACGACCAGCAACACCGTGACGTTGACCACTGACGAGAGCGCCATCACCTGAAACGGCGCCACCCGACGCGTGGCCAACCCGCCGCAGAAGTCGCCGCTGCCGTAGGCGAGGGCAGAGCCCAGGCCCAGCGACACGCCGAGCCAGACGCCGAGTGAGGAGACATCCATAGGGATCAGGGGAAGATTCTAACCGCGCGAGGTCACGCCTGGAGCGTCCAGACGTCGCCGGCCTTGAGACAGTGGGCGCGCGCGCCGGTCTGCGCTTCAACCGCGCGACACCACGCCGGGCCGTCCTGTACGATCGGGGGCCAGGTGCTGTAGTGCACGGGGATGTAGTTCCGGGCCTTGACCCAGGTCGCGGCGCGCAGCGCGTCGTCAGGCCCCATGGTGAAGTTGTCGCCGATCGGGAGCACGGCCAGGTCGAGGTTCTCGTCAGCCATGAACTGCATGTCGCTGAACAGCGCCGTGTCGCCGGCCAGGTACACACGATAGCGGTCGGTGCGCAACAGGAAGCCGGCCGGGTTGCCGCCGTAGCTGCCGTCCGGCAGCCCCGAGCCGTGATGCGCCATCGTGAATTTCAAATAGCCGAAGGGGTGCCGGTATCCGCCGCCGATGTGCCCGGCGTGTGTCTTCTCGACGCCCTGCCGGGCGAGCCAGCCCGCGATCTCGACGTTGCAGATCACGAGCACGCCCAGGCGCCTGGCCACCGGCACCAGATCACCGACGTGATCGTAGTGGCCGTGCGTCACCAGGATGAAGTCGGCTTCGACGTTCTCGCCCGTGACGTCGGCGCCCGGGTTGTTGGTGAAGAAGGGATCGATCAACAACTTCACGCCATCGACGTTCACCGTGTAAGTGCCATGCCCGTGGAAGTGAAAGCTGAGCGACATCGAGACCTCCTGTTACGCCTTGACCGCCCCAAAGGCAGCAAACACGCTGTTCTTGTGAAGAATGTCGACTGAAGCAAAACCGACCTTGCGCAGCAGATCGATCTGAGTCATCAGCGAGCGCGGTGTGTCTTCCTTCTCGATGTAACCAAAGACCTGATCGCGATAGGCTTCGCCCTTGAACCCGGTCAGGTATTCGCCGTAGCGCGCCCACATCCGCTCCTGGACCGCCGGATGATCGTGCGTGACCAGGTCCGAGATCCACAGCGAGCCGCCCGGTCGCAGCGCGTAGAACAGCCGACCGACGACGGCCTCCCACTCGGAGTCGCTGCGCATGTGGTGCAACACGGCGGCGGCGAGCACGATGTCGTAGCGATGCGGGCGCAGGTCGAGTGCGCGCACGTCGCCCTGCAGCGCCGTGACCGATCCGGGGGTGACGGCCGAAACGCGTTCGAGCGCGCGGTCGAGCATCGGTCGGCTGAGGTCGACGAGGGTGACGTTCAGCCCCGGCAGCGCCTGCAGCATCTTCAGGCTGTAGTTGCCGGCGCCGCAACCGACGTCAAGCACCTCGTGCGCGTTCGGGGTGGCGGAGGCCGCCGCGGCCGTGATCAGATCAAGCACAAGCGGGGCGTCGATCGTGGCGGATTGCCCGGTCTCGAGGTTGCTGAACCGTTCCACGTCCCGGTCGAAGCGCGCGCGGATCTCGTCGACGCTGCTCTTCATCGGACCCTCCTCAGGCGCCAGGGTCATTTCTTGCGCCCCAATCCGCCGAACAACATCCGGCCGAGGCTTTCGCCGAGCGTGGGCACGCGGGCGCCCCGGTCGGATGGATCCCAATCCCCGTCGGCGCGGGCTCGGAGCCACGCCGCGCGTTGCTCGCGGGCCGACGCGATGGCCACGGTCAGCGCGCCCTCGTCGCCGGACTGCAGGGCCTTTCGCAGACGAGCCAACTCAGCCGCGAGCACATCGATCTCGGCGGTCAGCGCGTCGCGGTTGGCGAGCCAGTCTCCGGCTTGCGCGGCATCGACGGCCCGGGTCGCCGTGGCGAAGCCCCGATCGGCGGCCCGGCGCAATTCGGTCCAGCCGGGTCGCGCTGCGGCAGCGAGCAGGGCGGTGGCCGCCAGCTGCGGCGCACCGTCGGCCCCGGCCGCGGCCGTGTCGTGTTCGGCGGCGTCGATGAAGTAGGCCTCGGCCGAGACGACACGCGCCAGATCCGCCGCCAGCGCGAGTGCGGTCTCCGCGCCCGGTGGTGACGCCAGCAGCCACGCGCCGCCCGCGAAATCCGTGCCGACTGCGTCGCGCCAATCGGGCTCGGCCTCAAGCTGCAGCGCCGGATCGAGCAGGGCGTGCGCGACCGCCAGCCCGCGGCCCTGCGGAAGGCTGCCGGCCAGGGCCAGGATCGGCCCGAACACCGGCGTGAGCGCGACGACCGACGCCTCCGGGGCCAGCTCGGGCGCGAAGGCCGTGATCAGCGCCGCCTGCCGCGCCACAGGCCCGGCCACGATCACAGCCTGGGCGCCGTCGACGGCCGAGATCAGGTTCCATTCGCCTGTTGTGAATAGCCCGGTGCGTTGCGCTTCTCGCGCCAATTCCGGGTCGTCGGCGTAGATCACGCGCCGGGCTTCGCTGCGCCCTGTGAGCCCCTGGGCCAGCGCGGCGCTAAAGCGGTTCAAACCGACGAACGTGATCTTGGGCGTGGACGACATCGGTTCAGGCTCCGAGCAGCAATCCGTACAAAGCTTGGAAGGGAGGACCCAGCACAATTCCCAGGATGTTGATCCCGGTAAACGCAGGCAGGAAGATCACGGCCATCATGATGAACGATCCCCAGCGCTCCAGTTGATCGAGGCCGCTATCCCAGGCGTACGGCGCCACGCCGCGGAGCACCTTCATGCCGTCCAACGGGCCAAAGGGCAGAAGGTTGAACAACATCAGCAGGATGTTGATGCGCACGAAAACCTCGGTGAACTGCAGCAAGTTGTAGAAAGCGTTGTCACCGAGCGCTGCCCCGATGGCGTCGACTCCCAACATGACGCGCCACACGATCGCGCCAAGCACGGCCAATGTGAGGTTCATGAGCGGCCCGGCCAACGCCACGATCGCGGTCCCCGCGCGCGGCCCGTTCCGGAAGTTGCGCGGGGTGGTCATGACCGGTTTCGCCCAGCCAAACGAGCTCAGGAGGAGCATGATCGAGCCAAACGGATCCAGGTGCGCCAGGGGATTGAGTGTCAGGCGGCCTTGAAGACGCGGCGTGCTATCGCCCAACCAGTCCGCAGTGAGCGCGTGTGCCAGCTCATGCAACGGGAAGGCGAACAACAGAATCACGATTTTGGGCAACAGGACAAGCGGGTCGATGAGATCTGATGAAAGCATACGGTTTTCCTGATCTCGAATTATATGCCCCGGGCCGGGGCCCGGACCCGACCAACGAGACTCTATCGATCTCCTAAGCTTCGAGCCTCGTCCTATAATCGACTTATGGACAAAGGCCCGGTCGAGTACCGCCTCGAAGACGTCGTGCGGTTGCGCAAGCCGCATGCCTGTGGCGGGTTCGAGTGGCGCGTGGTGCGGCTAGGGGCCGATATCGGCCTCGAGTGCCTGACCTGCAAGCGCCGGGTGCTGCTCGAGCGCCGTGAGCTCGAGAAACGCACCAAAACTTTCGTCTCGCGCGGGCCCGCTGATGCTCCTCTAACGCCACCCGGTGTAAGTTGAGTATTGATCGGCGCATTTGGGGCGTTCACCTATAATCCTCACGTGATGCGTTTCGATTCTGATGAAGCTCGCCGCGTCGCCGAGGAGCGCAATCTCTGGCTGGCGACGGTTCGTCCTGACGGGCGGCCGCATCTGGTGCCGATCTGGTACGTGGAGGTCGGCGGCGCCTGGTACATCTGCACCGAGAGCACAAGCGTCAAGGCCCGGAACTTGCAGGCTGAGCCGCGCTGCTCCTGGTCGCTCGAAAACGGCGATTTGGCCCTGGTGATCGAGGGCCGCGCTCAACCCGTCGCGCCCTCGCCGGCCGTGATCGCCGCCTTCCGCGCCAAATTCGATTGGGACATTGAAACCGATCCGGACAACGACCTCGTCTTCGAGTTAACGCCGATCCGGAAGGTGATGGGACAACCAGTTTCTGATTGATGATTGCCGATTGCTGATTGAGAACCAATCAGCAATCGGCAATCATCAATCAGAAATCGCACAGAAGGGAAGTCAAACATGCGATTTGATCGCTTTACGGAGCGCGCTCAAGATGCTGCGACACGGGCGACCGAGATCCTGCAGCGCTACGCGCACAACCAGATCGACACCGAGCATATCCTGCTGGCGTTGCTCGAGCAGCCCGACGGCGTCATCCCCCAGATCCTCGAACGGATGGGGATCGACCAGGAGTACATCAAGCGCCGCCTCGACGACGTGCTGCGCGCGTCGCCCAAGGCCGCGATCTACGGCGGCGGCGCAGGGCAGGTCTTCATCACACCGCGCGTCAAGCGCATCGTGGACCTGGCCAACGAAGAGGCCAGCCGGTTGCGTGACGAGTTCATCAGCACCGAACACCTCTTCCTGGCCATCCTGGGCGAGCGCAACACGGCTGTGGCCCGGATCCTGGCCGAGGCCGGCGTCACCAAGGAACGCGTCAATGACGTGATCAAGGACCTGCGCGGCGGCCAGCGCGTCACCGATCCGCAGGCCGAAGGGCGTTATCGCACGCTCGAGAAATACTCACGCGATCTGACTGCCATGGCCAAGGCCGGGAAGCTCGACCCCGTGATCGGCCGCGACAGCGAGATCCTGCGCGTGATCCAGGTGCTCAGCCGCCGGACCAAGAACAACCCGGTGCTGATCGGCGAGGCCGGCGTCGGCAAGACCGCGATCGTCGAGGGCCTGGCTCAGAAGATCGCGTCGAACGACGTGCCCGAGATCCTGTCGGGCAAACGCGTGGTCTCGCTCGACCTGGGCGCCATGATCGCGGGCTCGCGCTTCCGCGGCGAGTTTGAGGAACGACTCAAGGCCGTGGTCGAGGAAGTGCAGCGCGCCGAGGGCGAAGTGATCATGTTCATCGACGAGTTGCACACCGTCGTCGGCGCCGGCGCGGCCCAGGGCGCGATGGACGCCAGCAACATGCTCAAGCCGGCGCTCGCGCGCGGCGAGCTGCAGTGCATCGGCGCGACCACGCTCGACGAGTTTCGCAAGCACATCGAGAAGGACGCGGCCCTCGAGCGCCGTTTCGCTCCGGTCTACGTCGAGGAGCCGTCGCTCGAAGACACGATCAAAATGCTGCACGGTCTGCGCGACCGCTATGAGGCCCACCACAAAGTGCGCTTTTCGGACGCGGCGTTGACCGCTGCCGCCAAGCTCTCGCAGCGCTATCTGACCGATCGCCGCCTGCCCGATAAGGCCATCGACCTGATGGACGAGGCCGCGGCCAAGCTGCGCGTCGCCCTGTACTCGCTTCCGAATGACCTCAAGGAGTTGAAGACCAACCTCGATCGGCTGACGGCCGAAGAAGAGCAGGCCGGTCTGTCACGCGATTACGAGCGCGCGGCGCAAAAGAAAGCCGAGCGGCTGCGAATCGAGACCGAGTTCAAAGAGATGCGCGATAAGTGGGAGAAGGAACATCACCTCGACGAGGTGGTCGATGAGAAGGATATCGCGTCCGTTATCGCGCAGTGGACGGGCATCCCCGTCAATCAGATGATGGAAACCGAGTCCGAGAAACTGCTCCAGATGGAAGCGCGGTTGCACGACCGGGTGATCGGCCAGGATGAAGCCGTGCATGCGATCGCCGAGGCTATTCGGCGCGCGCGCGCCGGGCTTAAGAGCCCCAAGCGCCCGATCGGCAGCTTTATCTTCCTGGGCTCGTCGGGCGTCGGCAAGACCGAGTTGGCCAAGGCGCTGGCGCAGTTCCTGTTCGACGACGAAGACGCGCTGGTGCGCGTCGATATGAGCGAGTACCGCGAGCAGCACACGGTCAGCCGTTTGTTCGGCGCGCCGCCCGGCTATGTCGGCTACGAAGAGGGCGGACAACTGACCGAGGCCGTCCGCCGTCGCCCGTATCGCGTGGTGCTCTTCGATGAGATCGAGAAGGCGCACCCCGAGGTCTGGGGCGCGCTGCTGCAGATCCTGGATGACGGTCGGCTGACCGACGGCCAGGGTCGCGTGGTCGACTTCCGCAACACGGTGCTGATCATGACCTCGAACCTGGGCACCGACTTCGTCAAGAAGTCGGGCTCGCTCGGCTTCCTGCGCAAGGGCGAGGATGGCTCCGGCGAGGACCCGAACAACGAGCGGATCGAGAAGGCCCTCAAGGCTACGTTCCGGCCCGAGTTCCTGAACCGCATCGACGAGATCATCACGTTCAAGCCGCTCGAGGTGGAAGACGTGGAGCGGATCGTCGATCTGCAGATGCGCGAGATCCAGGATCGGGTGGCCGAGAGCGGTCTGGCGATCAAGCTGACCGACGCCGCCCGGCGCTGGCTGGCACGTGAGGGCTTCGACCGCGCCTTTGGCGCCCGGCCGTTGCGCCGCGCGCTGCAGAAGTACATCGAAGGCCCGCTCAGCACACAGATGCTGCGCGGCGAGATCAAGTCCGGCGACACGGTATTGGTGGATTGGTCCGAGGAGACCGGGGTCACGCTCCGAAGCGAGCCGGCGACGGCCATCCAGGTTGCGGCGGCGGTGGTGTCGTAACCCGCAGCAGCCACGACTGTCACAAAAAAAGGGCGCCCCGGCCGGGGCGCCCTTTTCTATTTCAGTTTGTCGCGCGAGACGACGGTCACGAAGAGGAGGTATTCTTCGGCCGGCGGTTGTTGTTGCCGCGCCGAGGCTTCTGGGGTTGCTGGGTCGGCTGTGGCCGCGCGCCTTCCGCCCGCGCACTCTTGTCTTCGTTCTTGCGCGGCTGCTGATTGCTGCGCGGCTGTTGATTGTTGCTGCGCGGCTGTTGATTGTTGCTGCGCGGCTGCTGATTGCTGCGTGGCTGTTGATCGTTGCTGCGCGGTTGCTGATTGTTGCGCTTGGGCTGCTGGTTGTTGCGCTTGGCGCCGGACCGCTCCGGCTGGGCGCCATCCCGGCCCGAGCGGTTCTGGCCCGGTTGTGCATCGTTCGCCCGGCTTGCGTTGGATCGGCCTGCGTTCGACTGACCCTGGCCGGCCCGCCCCGCGTTCTGCCGCCCCGCGTTGGAGCGCTCGGCATTCGATCGTTCGGCATTCGATCGCTCGGCGTTGGAGTGTCCAGCGTTGGAGTGTCCAGCGTTGGAGCGCCCTGCGTTCTGCCGCCCTGCGTTGGAGCGCCCCTTGTGGGCGCCCGCGTCCGCGTCCGCGCCCTTCGACCGCGGCTGAGCAGCCGCCTGCTGCGCCGCCGCGCTGCCGACGTGCAGCAGGCTCGACAGCACCACCGGTCGCGATTGCGTCTCTCGGAAAAAGAAATCCTGGAGCGCCGTTTGAACGGCTTCCTGTCGCACGTTGACGCCGTTGCCGAATTGACGCTTGATCTCGTTGCGCGCGGCGCCCAACAGATCGGTCGCGCGGCCCGCGGGGATGAAGCCGCGGCTGATCAGCTCCGGCTCGCCGGCCAGCAAGTTGCTGGCGTTGACCGGGATCATGGCGACGATGAAGCCGTCCTGCGAGAGCCTCTGGCGGTCGCGCACCTCGGGCTCGCCGACTTCGCCGATCAACCGGCCGTCGACAAGCACGTCGTTGGCGGGCACCGGCTGCTCGCGCCAGGCGCGTTTGCCGTCGGTGGCCAGCACCGCCCCGTTTTCGAGGATGAAGATCTGGTCGGGCCGCATGCCGTGCGCCTCGGCCAGCCGCGCGTGCAGGTGCAGATGGCGCACCTCGCCGTGCACGGGGATCAGGAACTTGGGCTTGGTGGCCTTGAGCATCGCCAGCAGTTCATCGCGGCTGCCGTGCCCGGAGACGTGCACATTGGCCAGTCGACCGTAGATCACGTTGGCGCCGCGCTCGAAGAGCCGGTCGAGCATGCGGCTGACGTCGCCCTCGTTGCCCGGGATCGTGCCGCCCGAGACGATGATGGTGTCGCCGTGCTTGACTTGCACCTGACGGTGCTGGCCGGTCGCCATGCGGTTGAGCGCCGAGCGCGGTTCGCCCTGTGAGCCGGTCGACAGGATCAGCATGCGATCGTCGGGGACGTTGGCGTCGGCGGGCACGATCAGGCTGTCCGGCACCTTGATGTAGCCGAGTTCGCGCGCGAGCTCGACGTTCTGCTCGAGGCTGCGGCCCGTCAGCGCGACCTTGCGGCCGTGCTTGAGCGCAAGCGCCATGACCTCGCGCAGACGCGCCAATAGCGACCCAAAGGTCGCGATGATGATGCGCCCATGCCGGGCCTCGGTGAAGAGCCGGTCGAGCTCGTCGGCGACGAGCTGCTCGGTCGGCGTGTGGCCAGGCTTGTCGGCGTTGGTGCTGTCGCCGAGCAGGGCGAGCACGCCCTTGGGCGTCAGCGCGCGCAGCCGCTTGAGGTCCGTCGTGCGCCCGCCGGTCGGGGTCTCGTCGAGCTTATAGTCGCCGGTGTGCACGACCGCGCCGACGGGCGTGTCGATCACCAGACCGACCGACCCCGGGATCGAGTGCGCCACCGGGAAGGGGTTGATCTTGAAGGCGCCGAGCGTGAACCGCTCGTGGTCCTGCAGAATCTGGAGCCGGGTGCCCTGCACGCCGGCCTCCTGCAGCTGGCGCTTGACCATGCCGATCGTCAGCGCCGTACCGTAGACCGTGGTCGAGACCTGGCGCAACAGATACGACAGACCGCCGATGTGGTCGAGATGGCCGTGCGTCAACACGATGCCGCGCAGGTGCTCGCGGTTCTGCACCACGTAATCGAACTGCGGCAGCACCAGGTCGATGCCGTACATATCGTTGTCGGGGAATTTCACCCCGCAGTCGACGATCAACATGTCGCGACCGAATTCAAGAACGGTCATGTTCTTGCCGATTTCCCCCAGGCCGCTCAGGGGGATGATTTTCAAAGCTTGTGTCATTGGAGTCTTTCTCTCAGTGTGTTCAGTCGTCGATCAAGCGTCATTCGAGGGGTCAGCAATCCATGCCGGCTCAAGCGCAAAATCCATCGACCCAATCGTGCTGGTTTGTTTTTCGGTTGCTCAAAGCGCCAGCACATTGCGCTGTAAGACCGATTTTTCTCCATTGAGGTTTGAGACCGCTGGTTGAGGCGATGGGTTGGGTCGTCGCCTAGGGAAGTGCAGAGGATCAAACGTCTTGCGGATACGAACAGCAAGAATTATACCATAAAGTGGATGAGTTCGGCATAAAAACACAGGATGCCGAGTTACACAGACGAAGGGCCACAGTGAATCACCGAGGCCCTTCGTCTGTCGAGTCGGGGTGGTCAGACTTGAACTGACGACCCCCGCGTCCCAAACGCGGTGCGCTGCCATCTGCGCTACACCCCGAACGAGGTGATTGTACCGCAAGCAGCACCTTCAACGCCTCACCGGCTATACTGCACGTCGTCGAGAGGGGGCATGCCGACGACACACGTGCGGCCCAACCGGGCGGCTCGGACGCGTCGAGGCAGGCGTTGCCTAACGGACTAAACGGTCCGGGAGTTCCCCTTGATGTCTGCTGCCCCATACTCGACGCTCCAGCGCTGGCAGGCCCGCTCCCCACGCGCCGCCGCGGCGGGTCAACAACTCGTAACGCTCGGCGCGTTGATCCTCGGCTTCATGGCGTTCCAGAGCTGGCTGCGTCAGGTCCCTCATCTTTCCACAGACGCTTATCGTG
>WBZS01000718.1_pt1 | contig 35272 bp, 27 predicted proteins | sample 5204201 | NCBI WGS metagenome assembly WBZS01 (sample SAMN12344357, study PRJNA552823) | activated sludge metagenome | biome: Activated sludge suspended growth; feature: Nitrification reactor; material: Wastewater; isolation source: activated sludge from nitrification reactor of wastewater...
GGTGCAGGGTCGGCGTCCGGCGTGAGTCGCGGTGGGCCGCACCGGTAGCACGATCGGACGCCGCGTCGCCGGCGCGGCGTCCTTGGCCGACCGCCGTTCGAGGTCCGCGAACGCCTGCGAGACCAGGCGCTCATGGCGGGCGCCCGTCCACGGCAGCAGGTAGGTCAGTCCGATCACCACGAAGATCCCCACGGTGGCCGCGCGCTGCCCGGCGACCACGGTCTGCCAGACCGCAATGCCGGCGACTACTATGCGCAACCGCCAGGCGAACCCAACCAGAGGCAACCGGGTCATGCCGTGGGCGAACCCGGCGACAGAAGCGGCGAGCAGCTGCCACGGCCAGATGAACCACTGGTAGGCGACGTCGAACCGTCCCGCCGACACCAGCTGACGTTGCCGCGCTCGGGTGAGCAGCGCGGGTAGATCAGTCCGTCCGATCCAGGTCGCCGGGACGACGAGGCAGCGGCGTCCGGCCTGCCCGATGCCGCCGGTCCGTCGACCGGTGGCCAGGACGCGGACCCCCGGGTCGCCGGGGACCGCGAGTGGGGTCGAGGGGCGGCGCGCCCACCACACCAGGCGGATGATCACCGGTTCGGCGACGACGCTGGCGACCGTGCCCACGACGACGATCGCCAGGACGCCCCACGCCGCTGGGCCGGGCAGGGCTTCGACGACCAGCAGCCACACCACCGCGGCGATCACCACCCGCGGCAACTTCATGAGCAGGCCCGCTCGGAGGAGTTGGCCGCTTCGGAACGGGTAGTCCGTTGCCGTCGTCATGATGGTCCTCCTCGACCTCCCGATGCTCCGGAAGTTACCGGTCACCACTGACGGTTTCCCTCGCCGTCGGCCCGCCCGCCGGAGTGGTCGGCTGGGCAGCGAGCTTCACCAGCCGTGCGGCTTCCTTGTCGACGAGGTCGCACCACTGGGCTGCCTGCGCCAGGCTCAGGCCACTGGACGCGAGCTCCTTGAGGGCCGCGCCCGCCCGCCGTTCGGTGTCCGCGATCACTGCGTCGCGTTCGGCCAGCGCAGTCATCACCGTGGAGGCCAGCTCCTCCTGCTTCTTGACCAGGTCCGCCCGCTGCTGCCGCAACCGGGCGACCCGTTCCGCGGCGCTCTTGCGTGCCTGCTGCCGGATCTCGTTCATCGCCATCGCTGTCGCCCCTCCCGCGCCGTCGGCCGGTTCCTTCTCGTTCACCCTCCTAACGGAACGACGCCGAACCTCGTGGACACTCAGCGACCCCAGCGCGGAAGGCGGCACCCGGACGACTCAAAGCACCCCGACCCTCGCAATCACGCTCGACCCCGTCGACTCCCTCCGAACCGGTCCCTCATGACTACCGCCGAGCCGACGTCTCCAACCGAGCGCGCCACCGCGTCCGATCACGTCCCCGCAGTCGTTCGCCGACGACGACAAGCCCGTCCGACCCCCCTCATAACCCCTCAAACTCGAGACCTCCACACCTGTTGCATCGAAGGTTCGCCCTAGTCAGGGGCCGATCGCACCAGCTGCGACCCGAGCCCGTCCGACGGCGTCAGAGTCCGCTGTCCGCCGAGGCATGGATGCCCCCGTTAGGCGGGTGTGATGAGCCTGCACAAGCTGACCGCCGGGGACGGGTATGAGTACCTGACCCGGCAGGTGGCAGCGATGGACTCCACCGAGAAGGGCCACACCGGGCTGGCGTCCTACTACACGCAGAAGGGCGAGACCCCGGGCGTGTGGGTCGGCGCCGGGATGGCCGGCATCGAGGGCCTGGACGCCGGTGACCCGGTCACCGCCGAACAGATGCGGTTCCTGTTCGGATCGGGTCACCACCCTCTCGCGCGCCAGCGCGGCGACGCCTTGCCCCCGGACGCCACCGTCGCCCAGGCCAGCGACGCGATCCGGCTGGGCCAGCCGTTCAAGGTCTACGCCCACGACATGCCCGAGTTCCGCATCGAGGTCGCCAAGCGGTTCGCCGCCTACAACGCCCAGGTCGGCGCCCCGCAGGATGCGCCGGTCCCCGCTCAGGTTCGTGCGGCGATCCGCACCCAGGTCGGACGCGAGACGTTCCGGGCCACGTTCGGACGTGACCCGGTCGACGCCCGCGAGCTCGCCGGGCTGATCGCCACGGCGTCCCGCCCGCAGACCACGGCCGTCGCCGGCTACGACCTCACCTTCTCGCCGGTGAAGAGCGTCTCGGCCCTGTGGGCGCTCGCCGAACCCGCGACGGCGGCCACCATCGAACGTGCCCACCTGGCTGCGATCGGCGATGCGCTGCGGTTCATCGAGACCCATGCCCTCTACACGCGGACCGGCCACAACGGCGTCCGGCAGGTCGACGTGACAGGACTCGTCGCCGCCCGGTTCACCCATCGCGACAGCCGCGCGTGCGACCCCGACCTACACACCCACGTCCCCGTCGCGAACAAGGTCCAGACCCTCGACGGGCGCTGGCTCTCCATCGACGGACGCCTGCTGTTCAAGGCCATCGTCGCCGCGTCCGAGGTCTACAACACCGCCCTTGAACGCCGCCTCTCCGAAGCTCTCCCGGTCCGGTTCGCCGAACGCCCGTCCACCGACCCCGGAAAGCGTCCCGTCCGCGAACTCGTCGGCGTCGACCCCGCGCTCAACGCCCGCTGGTCGCAGCGGCGGGCGTCCATTGAGCACCGCCAGACCGAACTGACGGCCGCGTTCCAGCGCGAGCACCACCGGCCTCCGACCATGGTGGAGGCCCGCGCGCTGGCGCAGCAGGCCAACCTCGAGACCCGGCAGGCCAAGCACGAACCCCGCACCCTCGCCGAACAACGCGCCACCTGGCGCGCCGAAGCTGAAGCCGTCCTCGGCGCCGACGGGGTCCGCTCGATGCTCACCGCGACCCTCACCGCCCGGCAGTCGCGGCGTCCTGTCTTTGTCACCCGCAGCTGGGTGCGCACCCAGTCCGCGCAGATCGTCGCGACCATGGAAGCCTCGCGCTCCACCTGGCAGGACTGGCACGTCCGCGCCGAAGCGCTGCGGATCGTCCGGGCCGCCAACGTGCCCCGCAGGCGTGTCGACGACGTCGTCGCGCGCCTCACCCACGCCGCTCTCACCCGGCACTCCGTTCCCCTGCGGGCACCCGACGAGGGGATCAGCGAGCCCGCCGCGTTGCGCCGCATCGACGGCGACAGCGTCTACACCGTCTCCCGCTCCACCTGGCACACCTCCCGCCGGATCGTCGCCGCCGAACACCGCCTCGTCGACGCTGCCGGACGCCGCGGCGGCCACCAAGTGCCCACCCCGGCCGTCGAGGTCGCCCTCATTGAGGCGGTCGCGAACCGCACCCCGCTCAACCCGGGCCAGGTCGCGCTCGTCCGCGAGATGGCCACCAGCGGAGCCCGCCTCCAGCTCGCGATCGCGCCCGCGGGCTCCGGCAAGACCACCGCCATGCGAGCCCTCGCGACCGCCTGGCGCAACGGCGGCGGCACCGTCGTCGGCCTCGCCCCGTCAGCCGCAGCAGCCGCGCAACTGGGAGCCCAGATCGACACCCACGCCGACACGATGGCCCTCCTCACCCACGCCCTAAACCACCGGCGACCACTCCCCGCTTGGGCCGAGCACATCGGGGCGACGAGCCTCGTCATCATCGACGAGGCCGGCATGGCCGACACCCTCTCCCTCGACCAGGTCGTCGAGTTCGTCCTCGACCGCGGCGGATCGGTGCGCCTCATCGGCGACGACCAGCAACTCGCCGCGATCGGCGCCGGCGGCGTCCTCCGCGACATCCAGGCCACCCACGGCGCCGTCCAGCTCAACGAACTCGTCCGCTTCGCAGACCCCGCCGAAGGCGCCGCCAGCCTCGCGCTGCGCGCCGGCGACCCCGAAGCGCTCGGCTTCTACCTCGACAACCACCGCGTCCACGTCGGCGACCTCGGCACCTGCGCCGACCAGGTCTTCGCCTCCTGGCTCTCCGCCCGCGACGGCGGGGCGGACACCCTCATGGTCGCCCCCACCCGCGCCCTGGTGGCCGAGCTCAACGCCCGCGCCCAGGCCCACCTTCACGACGGCGTCCGGCCCGCGCGCACCGTGGCCCTGGCCGACGGCAGCGACGCCGCGGTCGGCGACGTGATCATCACGCGCCTGAACGACCGCCGGCTACGTACCTCGGGCACTGACTGGGTACGTAACGGCGACCGCTGGACCATCACCGGCATCGCCACCAACGGGGACCTCCGCGCGATCCACCAGACCAATCGGCAGACCGTGATCCTGCCCACCGCCTACGTCGCCGAGTCGGTCGAGCTCGGCTACGCCTGCACCATCCACGGTGCCCAGGGCGTCACCGCCGACGTCCTGCACGGCATCGCCACCGGCGCCGAGACGCGCCAGCAGCTGTACACGATGCTCACCCGCGGTCGGCACGCCAACCACGTCCACCTCGAAGTCGTCGGCGATGGCGACGCCCACTCCCTCATCCGGCCCGAGGCGATCATCCCGCCCACGGCCACGGACCTTCTCGAACGCATCTTCGCCCGCGACGAGGACAACAGCTCCGCCACCACGACCGCCCGCACCCTCGCCGACCCGGCCAACCGGCTCGCGGACGCCGTCGCCCGCTACAGCGACGCCCTCGGCTACGCCGCCGAACAGACGGCAGGCGCCGACCTCAGTCGCCGCGTCGAACAGGCCGCCGGCGAGCTCGTCGACGGGCTCACCGATGCTCCGGCGTGGCCCACGCTCCGCGCCCACCTGCTCCTGATAGCGGCGTCCGGAACCGACCCGGTCCGGGTGCTCACCGAGGCCGTGAAGGCCCGTGAACTGGGCAGCGCCGCCGACCCGGCGGCCGTCCTCGACTGGCGCCTCGAAACCGTCCCCGGACGCGACACCCAGCCCGGACCCCTCCCGTGGCTGCCCGCTCTACCGGCTGGCCTCGCCCGGCACCACGACTGGGGCGACTACCTGCAGCGGCGTCACGCACTCGTCGTCGAACTCGCCGATCAGGTGCGCGACCAGGCGCTGGCGTCCACCCAGCTCCCGGCGTGGGCGCCGGCGGGCAGCTTCCGTCCCGACGCCGCCACCGTCGCCGACCTCACCGTGTGGCGGGCGGCGCACCGCACGCCCGCCACCGACACCCGTCCCACCGGCGAACGGCAATACGCAGCTGTTGAAGCCCGCTGGCAGGCCCGCCTCGACCGGCGCATCGTCGACCACCTCGCTCCCGCAGTGGCCGAATGGACGCCGCTGCTCCACCAGCTGGCACCGGCCGCCGACCGCGACCCCTACCTTCCCGTGCTGGCGCATCGGCTCGCGCAGATCTCCGGCGTGGGCCTGGACGCCCACCGGCTCCTCATCGCGGCCACCAACGAAGGCCAGCTCCCCGACGACCACGCGGCATCAGCCCTGTGGTGGCGGATCTGCCGGCACCTCACCCCCGCCGTCGCCACCCAGCTCGCCGACCAGCACAGCGTCGTCACCACCAGTTGGCTGGCTGATCTCGAGCAGAACGTCGGCCTCGAAAGGGCATCCGCCCTGCAGGCCTCGCCGTGGTGGCCGGCGCTCGTCGTCACCGTCGAGCAGGCACTCGCCCGCGGATGGCAGCTCACCGACCTGATCAGCACGCCCGAGGGTGCCGTCGACGTCGACGACTGCCAGGCCCTCGTGTGGCGAACCAGCGTCCTACTCGACCCCGTCCCCGACGGTGACGACCTGCCACCCGACCCCGCTGATACAGCCCCGGACGAGCACTGGACGCCGCACGCCGACCTCGGTGACGCCGCCAGGGCGACAACGGAGGACAACCAGGTCGACGAGGTCGAACCGAACCTGGCCTTCACGTTCGAAGCCATCGAACGCCGGGTGATGGCGCCGCCGGAGATCTCCGCCGCGGACCTCAACGCGCAACTCGACCGCGCCGACGCCTGGCGCGCCAGCCCTCACACCCCGGAACGCCTCGCGGCCGTCAACGAGCTCGCCCTCGCGTACTACCAGGACCTCTACCGCGGCTCGTGGGCACAGCCCTACCTGGCCGGGCGCTTCGGCGCCGACATCGCCGACGACCCCGACGTCCGCCCCGGCTACGCGCCCGTCGGCTGGACCAGCCTGGTCGCCCACCTCCACCGTCACGGCGTCAACGACGAGGAGTTGCTCGCCGCCGGGCTGGCCGTCACCGCCTCCACCGGACGCCTCATCGACCGGTTCCGCGACCGCGCCGTCTTCCCGATCGTCCACGACCAGCAGGTCCTCGGCTTCGTCGGCCGCCGCCACCCCGACGCGACCGACCTCGACCACGCCGGCCCGAAGTACCTCAACACCGCAGAGACCCTGCTGTTCCACAAGAGGGCCCAGCTGTTCGTCGCCGGAGCCCGACACCTGGACGCCGCCGGCATCCCGGTCGTCGTCGAGGGACCCGCCGACGCCATCGCCGTCACCCGCGCCAGCGAGGGCCGCTACGTCGGCGTCGCGCCGCTCGGCACCAACCTGACCAGCGAACAAGCCACCCAACTCCGGGGCTACGGCGTCGACCCGATCGTTGCCACGGACGCGGACGTAGCCGGCCAGGTGGCCGCACAGCGGGACTACTGGATCCTCACCCCGCAGCTCCTCCAACCGCGCTGTGCCGCCCTACCTGACGGCTCCGATCCCGCCGAACTCGTGGCCACCGGCAGCGCCCGGAAGCTGGTCGATGCCCTCGACCAGGCTCGACCACTGGCCGATGTCCTCATCGACGAGCGCCTTGCCAACCTGCCCGCCACCCATGCGGCCCTCGCCGCAGCGCCCGTCATCGCCGCCCAACCCGTCGACGCCTGGGAGCCCGCCGTCCACACCGTGGCCGAGAGGATCGGTGTGGACGCCGACGTCATCCGCTCCAGCGTCGCGGCGTTCATCCGGGCCTGGAACAACGACCCAGCCCGAGTCGCCGACCAGCAACTCAGCCTCACCAACCAGGTCCGGGAGCGGCTCACGGCAGCCGCCAACGCCCGCCTCTGGGAGACCTTCGCCAGCCGACTCGACCCCCGCCTGGTGGCGGACCCCCACTGGCCCACGCTTGCCTCCGCGCTGAACGACGCGCATGCCCGCCGAGTGGACCTCCCAGACGCCATCTCCGTTGCCCTCGAGGACGGAACCCTCAACCCAGACTCCCCTGCCGCCGACCTGGCCGGCCGACTTCAACGGCTCAACTGCCCCGAGCCGTTCATAGTCGACCCGGATAGCTTGTCCGGCGAGGCGCGCAATGACGGATTCCTCGAAGGCATCGGGCGGAGCCGCGAAGGGCAGAAGTTCACTTGGTGATCGACGAGACACGTTGGCTTGAGTCGCCCAGCACGCCCGTGTGGTGATCCCCCTCGGACAGGACCTCTACTCCGAGGCTGGCAACGCCTGTTCGGAGCAGGTCCTGGCCAGGACGGGCGAGCTCCACGCTCCAGGAGCAGATAGCCATCTGTATGGGCTGCGAGCGGCACTGTCGCCGGCTTCGTGGCCCATGGCGTCGGACCACGTTGCGCCCTGTCAGTCAACGGGCGCCACTGACCACCTCAGCGATCTGGTCGGCGATCTCATCAATGCTGAACTGGCTCGTGCTCAGGGCTACCTTGTCTGCGAGCGAAGGACTGAACGTCCGCACATCCTCGGCAGTCAGGTCGTGCCAAATCGGGAGCAGCGATTGTTCACCGGCCACGGTGCGTGTTACGAGGCCATCGAGCTCATGATTCGTCCACCCCTTACGAAGGAAGGCCGTTGAGAGAATCACTACGCCGAATCGGCTCGAACGAATGCCCTCATCGATCTTGCGACGCAAGCTGTGCCCAATCCGCATCTGCGCCTCGTCGAGCCAGACTGTCACGCCCAACCGTGTGAGCGCATCCCGTAGCGGTCGAGCCACGGCGTCCTTGTCCTCACTCGCATGACTGATGAATACGTCCCACGTCTGGCCACCAAGCTGATCACCCTCGGGCTCTTGGGGTGCTTCCCGGACTGCGACCCTGGATACAGGGTTGTCCTGTGCGGAACGGGCTGTTGGAAGGAAGCCCTTAGGCGGCGGCTTCACAGCGACGCTCGCTATGATGCGCCCCGAATGGCCGCCCAAGTCGATAGCGACCACCCATTGCCCGTCTGACGGCACGGTGATGCTGAATGGGGATCTAGTGACCCGTCCCCCGTGGTAGCGATAGCGTCGGCCAGCCTTGTAGCTGTTGTAGTCCGTGCGCGTCATGAGCTGGACGTTGGCCTGGTTCTTGAGGGTGACCACCACGGTGGACCCTCTCTTGAGGCTGCCGAGGTCGAAGCGGAGATGCTCCATGTGCCTTCCCCTACCTCTCGTCGTCTCGTTCGAGAGTTCGTTCTCGAGCTGCGCGCTGCGCCTGCCGACGAAGATCCGGGTGGTGAATCTCGATACGCAATGAGTCTCGGCGAGATGGTGTGCCTTCAAGCAACCAGCCATCGAACACTCTTGCCTCGGCTTCGATTGCGGACTCATCGACCTGCTCGGCCTCGGGGAGTACCGTCTCGAGCCAATCCCACTGGAGTTGCGCCTCCGTGAGAACGGCCGCGGACTCGCGCCGAAGCAGATCCAGGGGCATCTCGACGCGGGTGTAGTGCTTGATGAGCCGTTGCTGCAGGACGTAGATGCCCTGGTTGGACAGAGTGGCAATCCGCCGCCCCCTTGTGAGCAGATGGGTGGGCGCGGCAGTCACGTCGATGAACTTCGTGGCGAAGTGACGGCCTCCGACAAGCTCCGCAAGGGGCATGACGCGCAAGTTGCCGTCCCATCCTCGACCGGTCACCGATGCATGTGGCTCGACCGGCGCCACGGTGATTCGTGGCGTCATATTGGTGCCAGTTCTCATCGCGCACGGGTGGCTGACGACTTGGACCATCATCGGGTCCGCACCGAAACCGGGAAGGACCACCCCGTCGAACACGTCACCTTGAAGCAAGGGACGGCACCAACTGACAACACCGCGCTCGTCATATAGCGCCTCGGATTCGATCTGGTCCATGACTGGTCGCTACTGCTCGCGTCGCCGGATGGAACGTTCACCGTCTACGTCAAGGACGACCTCAAAATCGCTGCGGCTGCCTCGCCAGTTGGGCCGGACCTGATCGAGCACTTGGGCGACCGTCTGACGCTGCTCCGCGAGATCAATCAGCGCAGTCACATGGCCCTCGAGGTACAGGTCCATGGGTCGTATGAAGTAGCCGGCGTCAAGTGGGAGGTCCATCTCCATCCAGGCCGCAGGCTCTTGGACAAGCCCTTTCTCCTCGAGCACGTCAAGCAGGGCCGCGAATCGACCGAGCTTCAAGCGGCTCTCCGGGCTGACACCCAAACCCTTTCGCCACTTCCGGATCGCCGAGACACTAACGCCAACGACCTCGGCAAGGTCAGACCACCCCATGCCCCGGTGGCCTGCCAGTTCGTCCAGGAGTTCGGGGACGGACTTCTTGGCCTTCGCGAGGGTGCGGTCGCTCAAATCGAGCACACGGGCCTCGCCGTGCAGTTCGTGCACCTCCCCTCCCAGCAGGTCGATCTCCGTGCGCAGATAGTCGGCACGGAGTGACAGCGCCCGGGTCTCGCTGGGCGTCGGCGGGGCGTAGTCGACCACACCGCCAGCAATGGAGCCTGTCGCCTGGCCACCGGTGGTGACAGTCATGACAGTTCTCCACGGAAGAGCATGCGTGCCTCGTCGGTGATCGAACGCTGGAAGGCGGAACCGCACGGAGCATGGACGACGGAGAGGGTCTCTCTAACCACCTCTGAGTTCAACTGAACATCTTCTGCCCCGGCGAACACGTGGAAGCCGTCGAAATCCAAGACAAAGAATGGCCCGGACTCAATGGGCGGCCGTCGCAGGAACTGCGGAACGACGACGGGCCCCTGATTCAGGGCTGCCCCCCGAATGTTGATCCCGCGTCCTCCGCCCAGGTCGAATGTGCTGATGACTTGGGTCATCGTTGCGGGGATACCCTCGGGTCCCACATCCAGTTGCCCGAGGAGTTGGGGACTGATCCACTTGCTCCACTGGCGAACATCGGTGATCGGTTCAGGGACCCGCACTTCATCGATGTAGCGCAAGCCCACTCTCCGCACCGCTGGCCGCACCTTCGCTGCAACCAACGCATCACAAGCCGCAGTCACTGCGTCCAAGAGTTCGTTGAAGCTTGCGTAAGCCGTCGTCTCATAGGTAAGGGACTCCGACATTATCGTGAGCGTTTCGGTACTAGTTTTGTTCCTGAGCACCACCCCTATCCGCTCCTGGATCTGAGGTGGCCCAGATGGCGTGAGGCTCAGATCCGTCTGCTGGAGGGGCTCCGCAAACGGGAATCTATCCTCCAGCGCGATCGCGAGCTCGTCCTTCGTCTGCTGTTGCCGTAGACGCGCGGCGTCGGTGAAGCGAACCTCCGCAGCCACCAGGGCCAGAGGAGCTCGAGCAAAGACTTCGCGGTTTGGGTACATGATCGTTGAGTCTAGCCGCCCCACACCCAAACCAGACCGAAACGCGCACTCAAACTCGCACTGAGCGTCCGCGCAGCTCCAGCGGTCCCCCGGTAGCCGTGCCGACACCGCCATACCGCGTGTCTCACTGTCGCCAGGTGGATTACTGAGACAATCGATCATGAGGCTTCTGGGATACACCCGCGCGCACAACACGGAGGACGCCCGCCTCCAGATCGACGCGCTGATGTCAGCTGGAGTGCTGCCCCACGACGTCACGGTCGATGTGATCGGCGGCTCCAAGGTTGATACTGACCGCCCTGGGATGCGATCACTGATTGAACGTGCGACGATGGGCGACGCGGTGGTCGTTTGGCGGATTGACCGTCTCGGCCGGTCCCTCAGCGAAGTCCTGGCAACCGTGACCAAGGTGGTCGAGCGTGGCCTCTACCTCATCTCCCTGCAGGATGGCATCGACTCGCGCACAGCCACCGGCCGACTCTTGGTGGACTTCACCGTAAGCCTCCATGAGCACGAACGACACCTGGCCAGCGAGCGGATCGCGGCAGGTATGGCGTCCGCTCGAAAGACGGGCACTAGCCTCGGCCGACCGCCGCTCGATCCCTCGGAGATCCGAAACAAGATCCGTGCCGTCGAAGACGCGCGAGCACGCGGCTTGACCGCCGCCGACGCGGCACAACTGGTGGGATGGAGCCGAGCCACGTTCTACAGGCACCAGCAGGAACACGGGTCAGACGATGACTCGTGAAGACCTGATTCTCATCGCGGCCCTTTCCCTTCTTGGCGCGATCATCGGCTTGGCCATCAGGCGGCGGCTCGCCACCCTCGCCTACCGTCACGATGACGAAGTCAGCCAGCCCCCGCCGGGGCCTCGGTGGTGGATCCCCGTCACCGTTGCAGCGGCCAGTGGGCTCCTCTCGTGGCGCTTCGGGATCGAGCGCTGGCCGATACTCCTGCCCACCCTGCCACTCGCTTGGTTTGGTCCATGGTTGTCTGCGATCGACCTCGACGTCCGCCGACTGCCTAACCGCCTTCTTGCCGTCCACGGTGTCCTCGTGGCGGTGGGGGTGGGGGCCGCCGCCCTCGTCACTGGCGACCTCAACATCGCCATCCAAGCCGCCATCGGCGGGTTGGTGGCGTTCGTCGTCTTCTGGATCCTCGACCGGGCTCGACCCGGCGGTTTCGGTTGGGGTGACGGCAAGTACATCCCGATCATCGGCGCCGCCACCGCAGCGGTCAGCCTCTCCGTCGCGTGGTGGGCATTCCTGATCGCCTGTGTGGCAGCCGTCGTGGCGACCCCGTTCCGCCGCCGCCGGACCGCGTTCCCCTTTGGGCCCTGGCTGGCCATCGGGGCGTTGGCGGCCATCGCGCTGTTCGGGTGAACGGCCCGCGGTCGCAGCCAGGCGAGTGTTGAACCATCGAGGCTAGAGGACCTCACCGGTGGACGGGTCGATCAGGTCACCGCCGTCCAGGAGGGTGAGTTGGTGACGGGTGGACCGAACGTCCTCGTCGTGGGCGAGTGCGAACAGGTCAACCTCGAACGCTCGGAGTCGCAGGGCAGACGCCTCTTCGCTCGTGTGGCGGATGTAGCGACTGCGAGCGGGCCAGGGCTGGTGGTCGTCGTCGCAGGACTGCTTGAGCCGCTGACGCATCCGGTCGATGAAGCCGGGCAAGACGTAGCGGTGCCAGTTCTCGAGGACGTCCGACGTCGGCGCGTGGCCGGCGCGGCGACGTTGGTCGGCCACCACGGCCAACTCGTGGACGAGGTGCGGATGCAGCGGCCAACAGTGCGGGATGCACACGCCTCCCGAGGCTTCCCACACGTACTCCGTGTTGATCCACTCCGCGACCTGGTCGAGCCACAGCCAGACCTCCCAGCGCAGGCCGCGGTCAAGGCAGGTGGTCGGGTCCCACGGGCGCGGCAGGTTGGCGGGGTTGCCCAGCTTCTTCTTGCGCTCCTCGCTGCCGTTCTGGGCCTCCCACAGATCGTGGTAGGCCTTCTGGACCCGACTGCCCGGCGCCGGGAAGCCCACCACGAGTGGGCTAGCGTGGGTCGCCTGTTCACCAGCCATGACGTTGCGCTTCCGCGAGGGCGGCGGCGGTACGGGCCTCCACGTCACGACCCCCGGCACGTCCCGCAGCAAGCTCCTCCCGAAGCGCTCGCTGTTGGGCCAGCAGCCGTCGGCCATCGCGTCCCTCGATGCACCGGTGCAGCCGGGCGATGATCGGTCGGGCGTTCTCCGCGATCACCAGCGCCTGCTTGTCGGGCAGCTGCCGTAGCTCTTCGGGACGCAGGATCGGGATCTCCTCTAAGTGGATCGTCCGTCCCCTTCCGCCGCCCATCTGCCACGACGAACGCGGCACACGGACGCGGCCGACCAGGTCGGAGACCTCCTGGTTGAACGACACGTCCTTCGAGCCGCCGAACCACACCAGCACATTGGTGAGCCCCACCAGGGCGCGGGCCTCCTGCTCGCCGAAGATCGCCGCCAACTGCCGGAACGTCTGCGCCGCGTAGATGAACGACAACCCGAGCGCCCGCTCGTTCGCCATCCGCGTCCGGAGCGTGGGCAACGGAGCCGTGGAGGGCAGCTCGTCCAGGCAGGCCAGCATGGGTGGGCACAGGCGTCCGAACTGGCTGCCGTTTGCCTGTTGGATTGCGGTGTCGAGGACGTGCTCGGCGACGGCGGTCATCAACGGGGACGCCGATGCGTACGGGTCCTCGCGGCCCAAGAGGTAGATGGTCCCCCGGCTGAGGAGCACCTCGGCGACGTTGGTGGCCGGTCGCCCCTGCGTCGGCACGCAGCGGCGTCGGATGTCGTCCTGGAAGAACAGCGACATGGCTTGTTGGACGGTTGTGATGGTGTTCGCGCTCGTGCGCTCGTCACCGCGCAGCGCTCCTTGCAGCAGCCCGGCCCACAAGGGATCGGAGTGCGGATGTCTCCGCAGGATTTCCTCCGGCTGGGAGGTCGACAACGGCTTAGCTACCCACGCCAAGAGGTCATCGAGGCTCTTGCCGGTGAGCGCTGCGGCGTGGAAGTAGGCCATCAGCACCTTCGCGGCCTCGGCGGCGTAGAACCGCGCCGCGGCGTCCCCCGACCCGTGGCTCGTCCCATGGATGGTTCCTGCCGTGAACGCCTTCGCCCGGCGTTCGGACACCATGCGGTCGACGCATCCGGCGATCGGGTCCCACACCAGCTCGGGGAGGCCGGGGACGAGACCGAACGGATCCAACACCACGCAGGGCCGGCCGCCCTTGGAACGCTCCGGCAGCGACAGAAGCAGGTCGTCGGGTTTGGTGAGAGTGACAATCGCGGCACCAGGAGCGCTGATGAGCGCGGGCGTCAGCAGATCCAGCGTCTTGCCCGAACCCTGCGGGCCGATGACGCCCGCGGTCCGGTCCCAAGGGCACCACAGCTCACCGGACCTCGGCTGGTGACCGGCCCCGATGCGCCAACCCACCTGTGCGGGGTCGAAACGCTTGGCCAGGCCGGGTCGGATTCGCCCGACAGATGGAGTCGCAGTCATCGCTGGGCCTTCCAGCTGGGGGGATAGAGGTCCGGTCGCACGACGTGCCGCACCTTCCACAGCCGATCCTTGCCGAGGAGCTCGTGGGCTTCGGTGATCGTCGCCATGCCGCGCATCCGCCCGGGGCCCCACCGCTGCCAACCCCTCACGCCCGCGACCGTGAACCCGAGTACCGTCAGCAAGCCGACGACGGCCAGCCACCCCCACACGGCTTCGGCGCCGGCCACCGGATGGACGCCGGGCAGCCCGGCGGCGGCGTCACCGGCCAACACGCCCGGCACGCTGGTCACCCACTTGTCGTAGGTCGGCCACCACCACCCGGCGCCGGAGAACCAGTTCGCCGTCGACCGCCCCAGCTGGCACACCGTCACCCCGAGGAGGAGCACCGTACAGATCACGACGAGGGGGAACTCCCACGTCCATGGGTACTGGTCCTGCACACGCTCCCGCTGCATCACGTCTCCTTCGCGTCCACCTACCTAACGGAGCCGAGAACACACTCGGGGACAGCGTGCTCCTCATCGGAGGCGGACCCACCGTGCCCCCACCCCACGTATGAGGAGCCGGTATGAGTGATCAAGGTTCCGAGGTAGAGGGCAGGGCTGTAGTGACCGACATCGGTTGGTAGAGGCCCGTGGACTTGGCTGCGTCCAGATTGGCCAACCCTCCGACAACAGCGCGCCACGCTCTCGGGTAGCGCCTCGGGGACCTCTCGCGGCACCCGCACTTCTTTGGGTCGCCCGTCGGCACAATCACGGACGCACACCGCGATGCTCGGGGCCCCCCGCCGGCCGCACCGATAACCTGTGACGACAGCCACAATGACCACCGCGGCACCAGATCCGTGCAAGGAGACCCTCACACATGAACCAAAAGGCGCCGAGAGCACGCAACCTGGACGACTGCTTGTCAGATCGGATGGGATGGTAGTGGCGCTCAAGAAGTCGGACCTCTATAGCTCGCTGTGGAGCAGCGCCGACGAGCTGCGCGGGTCGATGGATGCCAGTCAGTACAAGGACTACGTCCTGACAATGCTGTTCGTGAAGTACGTATCAGACAAGGCGAAGGCGGACCCGTTCGCACTCATCGAGGTGCCAGCGGACGCGTCATTCGACTACCTGATCTCACTCAAGGGCAAGTCAGACGTCGGCGACAAGGTCAACGTCGCGATCCGGAAGCTGGCCGACGCGAACGGCCTCCAGGGGGTCGTCAACAACGCCGACTTCGACGACCCGACCAAGCTCGGTACAGGCAAGGATCTCGTCGACAAGGTCTCGAACCTCGTCGCAATCTTCCAGGAGATGGACTTCACCGGCTCCCGGGCCGAGGGTGATGACCTCCTCGGCGACGCCTACGAGTACCTGATGCGCCACTTCGCCACCCAGGCTGGCAAGAGCAAGGGGCAGTTCTACACACCTGCCGAGGTGTCGCGCGTCATGGCGCAACTGCTCCAGATCCCGGCGAACACACCGAAGGCGACGACCCTCTACGACCCGACCTGCGGATCAGGTTCCTTGCTTATCAAGGCCGCCGACGCCGCCCCGAACGGCCTGACGATCTACGGCCAGGAGAACGACAACGCGACTTGGGCGCTAGCGCGGATGAACATGATCCTCCACGGCAACGCGACCAATGACATCCGCCAAGGGAACACCCTCACCAAGCCGGAGTTCCTCGTCGGTGAGCGGTTGATGACGTTTGACTACCTCGTCGCCAATCCGCCATTCTCCGTCAAGACGTGGACGAACGGGTGGGAGAAGGACTTCGGTCGCTTCGATGGATTCGCCACTCCGCCCGACAAGAACGGTGACTACGCCTTCCTGTTGCACATGGTCAAGTCGCTGAAGTCCACGGCCCGCGGCGTCACCGTCATGCCCCACGGCGTGCTGTTTCGAGGCAACGCCGAGGCCACGATTCGCAAGGCCCTGATCAAGCGCGGCTACATCAAGGCGATCATCGGCCTGCCCGCGAACCTCTTCTACGGCACCGGCATCCCCGCGTGCCTCATCGTGCTCGACAAGAGGGACGCTGCCAACCGCACCGGCATCTTCATGATCGACGCGTCCAAGGGGTTCGAGAAGGACGGCGCGAAGAACCGCCTGCGCCCCCGCGACATGCACAAGATTGTGGACGCATACCTGCGCCAGGCTGACATCGCCCGGTACTCCCGCTTCGTGCCGAACAGCGAGATCGAGGATCCGAAGAACGACTACAACCTCAACATCCCGCGCTACATCGACTCCTCCGAGCCGGAGGACATCCAGGATTTGCGCGCCCACCTCCAAGGCGGAATCCCCGACCGCGACCTGGATGACCTCCAGCTCTACTGGGACGCGTTCCCCGGTCTGCGGGAGCAACTCGTCCAACCCCTGCGTGAGGGCTACTCCGAGTTGATCGGCCGCACGGGCGACATCGAGTCGTCCGTGTTGGGCTCGGCTCAGTACCCGACCATTAACGCCGCGACCTCCACTCGGGTCGTCGACTGGTGGCAGGCCAGCCGTGCGGCACTGGAAGGCATCGCCGGTGCGACCCGCCCGAACGACCTGGCCACCGAGCTAGGCGAGTCGCTGCTCGATGCGTTCCGCTCACATCGACTCCTCGACGAGTACGCCGTCTATGAGCAGCTCATGAGCTACTGGAACACCTCGATGCACGACGACGTCGCCCTCATTGTCGGCGAAGGCTGGGACGCCGCCGCCAAGCCCCGCGCAGCGCGCACGTGGAAGGACAAGAACAACAAAACCAAGTACGAGGACGCTCACCTGGTCTTCGGCACCGGCGCCAACGCCAAGCGCTGGGTAATGGACCTCATCCCGCCGCACCTGATCATCGCCCGCTACTTCGCCGCCGAGCAGGCGGAGTTGAACAGGCTTACCGCCGACCTCGAGGCAGCGACCCAGGCGATCGAGGAGTACACCGAGGAGCACGCAATCGAGGACGGGCTGCTTTGGGCGGCCGTCGACGACGACAAGATCACCGCGACCACGGTCAAGAACCGACTCAAGGACGCCAAGGCAGAGAAGGCCGACGCCGAGGAGATCGCCTCGCTGACCAACCTCACGAAGCTCTACGCCACTGAGACCGTCTCCAAGCAGGCCGTGAAGGACGCGGCGGCCAAGCTCCACGAGAAGGCCCTCGCCCAGTACGGCATGCTCACTACGGAGGACATCAAAGCCCTGGTCATCGATGACAAGTGGGGCGCCACGATCGCGACCGGGATCTCGGAAGAACTCGTCGCTGCCGTGCAGCGATTCACCGCACGTCTGCACATCCTCGCCGATCGTTACGGCGCGACCGTCGACGAACTCGATCTCGAAATTGATACTCTCGCAGCGCGAGTGGCGGAGCATCTCGCCGCGATGGGGGTGTCGAAGTGACGGACGTTTATGCCCCGCGATCCGTAACGCTCGGCGACCTGTTCGAGTTCAGCAACGGCCTCAATACTGACAAGAGTGCCTACGGAAGCGGTACCCCATTCGCCAACGTCCTCGAAGTCATCACGCACGAAGAGCTCGACGAGTCGAAGATTCCGGGCAGGGTCAATGTCGACCGAGCCGCGCAGAACCGGTACAGCGTTCGACATGGGGACGTGCTGTTCAATCGGACCTCTGAGACACAGGGGGAAGTGGGGCTGGCTTCGACCTACGTCGGCGAGAGGTCGGTCGTCTTCGGCGGATTTGTCCTGCGAGGACAACCGAAGGGCGACGTCCTCGACATTGACTACTCGAAGTGGGCGCTGAGGGCTCCCCAGGTGAGGCGGCAGATAGTCTCCCGCGGGCAGGGTGGAATCCGGGCGAACATCGGGCAGCGGGATCTTGCAACGGTCGAGATCGAGATCCCATCGAAGTCTGAACAGAAGGCGATAGCTGCTGCACTTGATGATGCTTCGGCGCTCATTTCGTCGATCGAACGGCTCATCGCGAAGAAGCGATACGTCAAGCAGGGGCTGATGCAGGAACTATTGACCGGCCGCACCCGCCTGCCCAGCTTCGCCGGCGACTGGACGACGCTGAGGGTCGCGGCCGTCTCGCACCTCAAAGCTCGGATCGGTTGGCAAGGGCTGACGACTGAGGAGTACCGAGCATCGGGCTCTCACAGACTTGTCGGTGGCACGGACTTCACCGATGGCCGCGTCAACTGGAACACGACGCCGTACGTCGACAAGTGGCGCTATGACCAGGACCCGAACATTCAGTTGCGCCTGGGGGACGTTCTAATCACCAAGGACGGCACCATCGGAAAGGTTGCCCTGGTTGACCGTCTTCCTGGTCCGACCACGCTCAACAGTGGCGTGTTCGTCCTCCGGCCGAAGCAGGGGGCGTACGATCCTACGTTTCTGTTCTGCATGCTGCGGTCTCGTGCGTTCGACGAGTTCGTTGCGGGGCTAAGCGCGGGATCGACGATCAACCACCTCTACCAGAAGGACCTGGTGACGCTGGAGTTCCAAGTGCCACCTCGCATTGAGGAGCAAACGGCCATCGCCAAAGTCATTCTTGACGTGGACGCGGAACTCACGGCACTGGACCGTCGCCTGCTGTCCGCAAGGAACATCAAGCAGGGGATGATGCAGCAATTGTTGTCGGGGCGAACCCGGCTGGTGTCGGAGATCGCAGCATGAACGCCGTTGGTCAGACTGAACGGAAGGCGCAGAACCGCGTCGTGAAGCTGTTCCGTGAGCAGCTGGGCTACACCTACGGCGGTAACCGTGAGGACCAGGACAACTCGAACGTCGACGAAGCACGGCTGCGCGCCAGTCTCGCCAGCCGGGGGTATGACGTGGAAATCATCAACCGGGCCGTCTCCCAACTCCTGACTGCGGCATCTCTCGGGGCGGGGCAGAAGCTATACGACGCCAATCGCAAGTTCTACGAACTCCTCCGCTACGGCGTGAAGGTCAAGCGCGACGTGGGCGATGCGACGGAGACCGTCTGGCCGATTGACTGGGTCAACCCGCTCGGCAACGACTTCGTCGTCGCTGAGGAGGTCACGATCAAGGGTGAGCACACCAAGCGCCCCGACATCGTGCTGTACGTCAACGGCATAGCTCTTGGCGTAATCGAACTGAAGCGCTCCTACGTGAGCCTCAGCGAGGGCATCCGGCAGAACATCGGCAACCAGAGTCAACATTTCGTCCGCCCGTTCTTCGCTACTGTCCAGCTCCTGTTGGCGGGTAACGACGTCGAGGGCCTTCGGTACGGCGTCATCGAAACACCCCAGAAGTACTGGCTGGAGTGGAAGGAGCCTGGCGACGAGCCGAACCCGCTGGATCGCTCGCTGCTCCAGATGTGCTCAAAGGAGCGGCTCCTCGAACTCGTTCACGACTTCATCGTCTTCGACGCCGGGGTGAAGAAGACCGCCCGCCACAACCAGTTCTTCGGCGTCAAGGCCGCTCAGGAGCGAGTCGCCAACCGTGACGGCGGCATCATCTGGCACACGCAGGGCTCGGGCAAGAGCCTCACAATGGTGTGGCTGGCGAAGTGGATTCGCGAGCACCAGGACGACGCGCGAGTGCTGATTATCACCGACCGGACCGAGCTTGACGAACAAATCGAGAAGGTCTTTGGCGGCGTCAACGAGAAGATCTACCGGACCACCTCCGGCGCGGACCTGATCGGCCAGCTCAACCAGGCCCGTCCGTGGCTTATCTGCTCGCTCGTTCACAAGTTCCGTAGCTCCGACGACGAGGCTGATGTCGACAAGGACAGCGACACGTTCCTCGCCGACCTGCACGCGAAGATCCCGGCTGGCTTCGCCGCAAAGGGCAACCTCTTCGTCTTCGTCGACGAAGCCCATCGGACCCAGAGTGGCAAGATGCACCGAGCCATGAAGCAGCTCCTGCCGGACGCCATGTTCATCGGCTTCACGGGCACGCCCCTGTTGAAGGCGGACAAGGCGACGAGCATCGAGACGTTCGGGTCGTTCATCCACACCTACAAGTTCGACGAGGCCGTGCGCGACGGTGTCGTCCTTGACCTGCGCTACGAGGCGCGCAACATCGAGCAGGAGTTGAAGGGATCGAAGCAGGTCGACACCTGGTTCGACACCAAGACCAAGGGCCTCACCGATCTGTCGAAAGCACGCCTGAAGCAGAAGTGGGGGACCATGCAGAAGGTCTTCTCCGCCAAGGCCCGGGCCGAGATGATCGTCCAGGACGTCATTCTGGACTTCGCCACCCAGCCGCGCCTTATATCGGGGCGCGGCAACGCGATGCTCGTCGGTGACAGCGTCTACCAGGCGTGCAAGTTCTACGAGCTGTTCTCGCAGGCCGGGTTCAAGGGCAGGTGCGCGATCGTCTCCAGCTACGTTCCCAACGCCACCTCGATCTCGAAGGAGGACGCCGGCGAGGGCGACACAGAGGAACTGCGCAAGTACGAGATCTACCGCAAGATGCTCGCCGACTACTTCGGCGTCCCGGCCGACGAAGCAGTCGGCCGGATCGAGGAGTTCGAGAAGGACGTCAAGAAGCGCTTCATCGACGAGCCCGGGCAGATGCAACTGCTCATCGTCGTCGACAAGCTGTTGACCGGCTTCGACGCACCGAGCGCCACGTACCTCTACATCGACAAGAAGATGCAGGACCACGGCCTATTCCAGGCGATCTGCCGCGTCAACCGGCTCGACGGCGACGACAAGACCTACGGCTACGTGGTCGACTATCGCGACCTGTTCCAGTCGCTCGACAAGGCGATCACCGACTACACCTCCGGCGCGTTCGAGGACTACGCCAAGGAGGACGTCGAAGGGCTCCTCAAGGACAGAATCAAGCGGGCCCGTGCTGACCTCGACGAAGCACTGGAGAAGATCCGGGCGCTGTGCGAGCCGGTCAAGCCGCCGAAGGGGACGTTGGAGTACCAGCACTACTTCGTCGCCTCCGAGCCAGGCGACGCCGAGCAGATCAAGACCAACGAGCCCAAGCGCGTCGAGCTGTACAAGGGCGTCGCGGCTCTCGTGCGGACTTTTGGAGCCCTCGCCAATGACATGGACGCCGCCGGGTACAGCGCCGCCGAAGCGAAGTCGATCAAGGACGAGGTCGCGCATTACGTCGCCGTCCGCAACGAGGTCGAGGTTGGGGCGGGCGAAAACGTCGATGTGAAGCAGTTCGAGGCCGGCATGCGCGCTCTCCTCGACACCTACATCCAGGCCGACCCCGTCGAGAAGGTGGCTACCCTCGACCAAGGCCTTGTACACCTGATCGTCGAGAAGGGTGTGAGCGCGCTCGACTCACTCCCCGATGGCATCAAGAACAGCCCTGCGGCTGTAGCCGAGACGATCGTCAACAACGTCCGTCGCACCATCGTCGATGAGCGGGCGATGAACCCGAAGTACTACGACAGCATGTCCAAGCTGCTCGACGATCTCATCGACAAGCAGAAGCAGGACGCTGCCGTCTATGCGGAATACCTCAAGGACTTGGTCGCGCTCGCCGCCCAGGTCGGCACGGGCGCCCCGATTGGCACCTATCCCGGATGGGCGTCCACGCCGGCACGCCGTGCGCTCGTGGACTTCACGTGGCCGACGGACATCGGCGTCGACGTCGACGTCGAGGATGTTCTCCACACCATACAGAGGCAGAAGGAGCATAACTGGGCCTCGCACCCGATTAGGCGCAAGGCGCTCGCGAAGGCACTCCACGATGCACTGCCCGCGGGGTTCCCACTCGCGACTCTCGACGACCTCCTGACCCTTCTCGGGCAGCACGATGAGTTCCGGTAGCGCCCACCTCACGGTCGCAGGACTGGGTGTCGATGTCGTCTTCGGGGAGATCAAGAACCTGCATATCTCGGTCTACCCGCCGCTCGGCCGGGTGCGCGTCGCCGCCCCCGAGCACATGAGCGAGGACACGATCAGGCTCGCGATCGTGCAGCGCCTCCCGTGGATCAAGCGACAGCGTGAGGAGCTGCAGCAGGCTCAGCGCCAGACCAAGCGCGAGATGGACTCCGGAGAGACCCACTACGTTTGGGGACAGCGGTACCGTCTCGACGTCTCGCGCACCTCGGGGAAACACCACGTCGAGGTGAAGGGCCAGACCCTGTGGGTGGTGACCCCCGAAGGATCGGACGGCAACGAGAAAAGGGCAACGCTCGACCGTTGGTACCGCCGAGAGGTGAAAGCCGCCGTCCCAGCGCTCCTCGCCAAGTGGCAGCCCATCGTCGGAGCCGAGGCCGACAAGATTGTCGTGCGCCGCATGAAGACCAAGTGGGGCACCTGCGTAGCGAGCTCGAAAACGATCTGGCTCAACCCGGAACTGGCGAAGAAGAACCCCCGAAGCCTGGAGTACATCATCGTCCACGAGCTGACCCACCTCCACGAGCGCACCCACAACGACCGCTTCGTCGCCCTCATGGACGAGTTTCTGCCGGATTGGCGCGAACGTCGCGACGAGTTGAACGTGGCGCCTCTGGCCGAAGAGGAGTGGACGTAGTGGCGACGAAGGGCTCGGACGTCGCCCCCATCAATTGACCTTCCCTCCAGTGGGCCCGACGACTCTTCCTGTCACACCCGCGATCAGGCCGCAGGGGCGACATGATGCCCCTCCGCGTTGCACGAGATGGCAGAGAATTCGCCTACGCGACGAACCTCACCACCCGCCAGACGAGCCGGCTGTAATACCCGCTGGTGAGGCTGTCGATCGAGACGCCGCTGCCGTCGGAGTTCACCATGCGGCCGTCACCCAGGTAGATGCCGGCGTGGAACACGCGGCCCCCGGGCGTGTAAGAGAAGCCGATCACGTCTCCCGGCCTCATCTGGGCGAAGTCCCTCGGGATCACCTGGCCGCCGGAATTGTAGGTGATGTCGTGGGCCAGGTGTGGCAGACGGACGCCGATCTGGGCGTAGGCGTACAGGACGTCGAACCCGGTGACGACGCGTCCGTCCTGGCCTCCGGGTGAGCAGCAGATCCCGGTTGAGGGTCCGCTGGGGGTGCCGCCGCCCCAGCTGTAGCGGGTGCCGATCCAGCGGAGGGCAGCGTTGACGGCGTCCGTCGCCGGGCCGGTCCCGGTCAGCGGGGTGCCGGAGGTGGCTGTGTCGTCGGTGACGCACAGGTTCTCTGCGACGTCGCCGCCGCTGTAGGCGGCGGCGTAGTAGAGGACGTCGTTGACGTACCAGAGCGCGTGGTTGTAGGCGAACAGCGCCTTCCGGACGCCGTCCGGCCCCGACAGCGCGCCCGAGGCGACGAGGTAGTTGGCGGCGGAGTGGACGCTGTCGGCGTCGTCGGTGATGACCGCGCGTCCGTCACCGTTGCCGTCGACCCCGTAGGCGGCGAACGTGGCCGGCATGAACTGCATGAGTCCACGGGCGCCGGCGCTGGAGGTGGCGTTGTTGCGTCCGTGGTTAGTCTCTTCCATGCCGACGCCGGCGAGCAGCGTCCAGGGCAGCCCGTACCGGTTCGCGGCGTCCTCGTAGAGCGCCTGCACGGCGGCTGGGATCTCGGTCGGAGGGTTGTGCAGGCTCGCCTGACGGGGGCTGCCGGGCTGCGGCAGACCGGCCGCGGACGCCGGCGGCGTGCACGTGTTTGCCGCGACCGCCGGGGTGGCGAGCGTCGTGACGAACAACACCAGCGCGAGGGGGACGGTGAGCAGGGCGCCGAGTGAGAGTGCGAGTGCCCAGGCAACAACCTTCATCGTGAGCTCGTTTCGGTCATCCCCGGTGAACTTCGGCGCCTACCGTGCGCCGTCGATGGCCTGGTTGGTGTAGGTGAACGCGGCGGCGGCGGGGTGCAGGACGGTCTGCACCTTGTAGATCTGCTTGCCCACGCACCACAGGGCGCGACCCTTGCGCTGGGTGGCCCAGTCGGCCATCAGGTGTTCGGCGATGGGGCCCAGTTCGAGGAGGGCGGCGAGCTCGCGGGCGACGCTGGGGTCCTGGCCGTGGAGGATTTTCAGGTCGGCGAGGTTCAGCAGTTCCTTGGCGATCGCGGTCGCGGCGGAGGTCGACTCGCCGACGGTGAGCATATCGCCGGGCTTGTGCCCGACGACGAACTGGATCTCGCCGTCGCGGCGGGAGAAGCGCATGTCGGCGTCCAGGCTCTTGACGGCTTCGAGTCCGAGGCGCATCTGTTTCTACATCTCGTCGCGGATGTTGATGCGCAGGTCGCCGGGGGCCTTGATCTCGCGCATGGCGCGTCCCCACGAGGACAGGCAGGTCAAGGCGATGCCCATCGCCTCGTCGCCGAGGGGTTCGAGGCGGGACAGGGAGAACGACTGGATGGGTGCCGTCCAGTCGACGGCGATGGTGGTGGGCGCGTCGAACAGGCCGGCGAGCGCGCCGGTGACCAGCTGCCCGAGGGCGTCGCGCAGCAGTCGGGTCTCGTCGAGGAACTGCCTTGTGGAGGCGTAGCGGCATTCGGTGACGAGCTGGTCGGTGGGGTTGGCGAGTAGCTGCCATAGGGCTGGGATGGTGGTCACGTGCAGGGTGTGGTGCCCGTCGAGGTAGCCGGTCAGCTGGGCGAGGGCGGCTTCGACGACGCGGGCGTCGGTGGGTCCGAACGGGACGCGTTGCTCGCCGACGAACTGGGATCCGACCAGCCCGCGGATCAGGGTGAGCCACCGGCGGAAGATGATCCCGGCCCGCCGTTGGGCTTCGACCCGGTCGAGGGTGTCCCACCCGTCGCCGAGGGGGCCGAAGTCGAGGGGGTTGATGCGGGCGCTCATGCCGGGACCGACGGCGAAGGGTTGGACGCCGAACGCGCGGCACAGGGGTTCGTACTCGTCTTTGGGGTCGCCGAGGACGAACACCTTGTAGCCGAAGTCCATCATCAAGGTGGCGAAGTTCTTGGTGTTGGTGGACTTGCCGCCGCCGGGCTTGCCGAAGGTGATCACGTTGGGGTTGGTCACCGGGACGGTGTCGTCGAGCACCCACCCGAGCGGGTCGGCGTAGAAGCTGCCCCCGGACAGTTCGTCGATGCCGATCTGCGCACCGGTGGGCGGCAGGGGCGGGTTCGCGATGAACGGCCACCACGCGGCGGCCTGGTCGCTGGTCATCCGGTACTGGACGACCGGGGTGCGGTCGGGGTTCCAGCCTCGACCCGTACGCCGCTGGCCATGGCGCGGCGACGCGTGGAACAGGTACGGCTCCTTGCCGGGACGCTCGGGTTCGGGTTTGGTGGGCAGGTCGTGGCCGAAGTCGGCGAGCAGCTGGGCGGTGGAGCGCCCGCGGGGCGGCGTCCTCATTCGTCGGCCTTCCGGGTCAGGCCGAGTCCGAGGGGCAGGGTGGCGGCGGCGAAGCCGGCGTCCTGGGCGAGGTCGAGGCGCAGGGGTGCGAAGCCGGCGCGCCGGATGGAGGCGTCGAGGCGGCGTCCGAACTCGGCGACGCGCATGGTCTTGGCAACGGTGACGCACACGACCGCGTAGGGGCGGGTGAGCGCGTGCCCGGAGGCGAGCTTCGCATCGAGGCGGTGGGCCCGGGTGACGTTGGCACGGTCCCGGGAGCGCTGCCGGATCTGGAGCCGGCCACGGAGTCCTTCGCCCATGTCGGCGGCCCATTCGCCGGAGGCGGTCTGTCGGTCGGCGCGGCTGAACGGCAGGATCGGGAACACGACCGTGTAGGAGCGCCGCTCCCCCGGTTCGGACGGGGTGAGGACCGGGGCGAGGGCGCCGAGGCAGGCGCCCCGGTCGGGGAGCTTGATGGTGGAGCTGATCGAGTTCCAGGCGTCGTGGGAGTAGTGCCGCATCGTGGTGTCGGCGCCGGAGGGTCCGGCCATCGCCCACGGCACCTCGGTGCACACCGTCGGGTCGCTCTGGTGGGCGGCGAGGGCATCGATGATCCCGGCCCGGTCGGCGGGCGCGAACCCGGTGCGGACCGCGAGCGCCAGCTGGGGGGAGGTGAGCCAGGTCACGTCGGTCATGCCCATGCCGCCGCGGAGCATCGCGGAGATCTCGTCGGCCAGCGCGTACAGCACGCGGGTGCGTCCCTCCAGACCGCCGCCGAACTCTCGTGCCTGTTTCGCGATGCGGGTTTCGGGGACCACGAACGTGACGAAGGCCTCGGTGCGGACCGCGGCGCGGGTCAAGGCGGTGGCGAGCTCGTCGTTCATCCGCCGGGCGAGTTCGGGGCCGTCGGGACGACGATGCGCGGCGATCCACTGCTGCCGTTCGGCGCCGTCGTCGGGGACGGTGCGGACCAGGAACACGACGTCGCTGATCAGGGACGCCCGCGCGGCGACATCAAGCAACTCAGTCAGCCCGCGTCCGTACTGGTCGCGGCGGTCGCCCTCAGCCATGCCGACCCCGGGGTGCCGGATCGCGGCGGTCATCGCCCAGGTGCGCAGCCCGTGGTCCTGGATGATCGCGTACCGGGTCTGCGCCGGACCCTTGGGGGCTCCATCGTGGACCTCGATGCCGGTCATCACCCCGGGAAGGTCCGCGTCCTCGAGGGCCTCGGTCCTGCCGGTGGCTGCCTTGCTGCGCCACGACGTCCAGCCGAACGCCTTCCCGACGGTGAAGCTGAGGCTGGCGAGTAACCAGCCGGTCGCCGATCGGCCGCGGACGGGGACGACGACCAACACCGTCACCACCGCGGCCAGGACGGCCAACTCGCCCGCCAAGGCCCAGCGTTGCTGGTTGACGGCCACGAAGACGGGGATGACCGCGAGCGTCAGGGCCGCCAGCCGGGGGCCGGTCAGCCCGAAGAAGAAGCCGACCCGATCCGGGCCGTAGTCGTCGTAGACCGCTGCCATGACGTGGCCGGTCGCTCAGAAGGTCAGCGCGGCACCGGGCGGTGTCGCGAACGGGAACGGGAACGGGACGTCCTTGAGAGCGTGCGCTTCGCCGACGGTGTCCAGCCCTACGGCTTGCTCGAGCTCGCCGTGGCTTGCCGCCTCGGCCCCGACCTGCTGAGCGCGGAGGTGGCGGGCCTCGATCGCACGCACGCCCTGCCCCGGCGGCGCTGGCTGCGTGCCAAGCGCCTTGGCGACTGGGTAGGGAAAGATGCGGCCATCCATGCGGACCCTCCTGTCCGGTGCGTTGACCACGAGGCCACGCACCGACATAACGAAGGTTGGGGCAGCCTCGTGGACAGCCCTAACCAGGCCGAACTGGTCAACTTGAGGATCGCCTTCGGAAAGATCGCCAGCGCTGACGGCCACACGCCACGGCGAAGCCGAGCGAGCGCTCGCCTTCGGCAGGTGTAGCCAGGTTCACTGGCGCGTTACCCCTTGCCTGCAGACGGCAACCTGGCGGAAGGCACCCTGAAGCGCGAGACGGCGGCCCGGACCGTTACCATTCGGCCATGCGCTCCGATCAAAGCCTGAGGATCGTTGTGCTGGTACTCCTCCTGGGCGTCTCGCCCATTGTCGGTAACATGGTCGCTGCCGAGTTCAGCCTCCCCGACCAGTGGGTCCCCTACTTGATTCTCGGCTACGTCCTCTTAGTTGCTCTCGGGGTGGCTTCTGAGATTCGAAGTGACCCCGCCAACCACCGTGGGCTAAGCGACGTCAACCAAGTCCGCGCTGCGCTCTTGGAGCAATATCGCGAGGAGTTACGGCTCCTGGGTCTGCCGGGGCGGAAGTTGTTAGCCATCCCCTGGCAGTACACCAGTCCCGTGCGAGTGGGCAAGGCCGGGCGGTTGTCTCGTACGAGTCGAGCCGGGCGCTCGAAACCCCAGGGGCAAGTCGTGCGCTCTTTGGCCGTCGAGGGAACACGCGGGCTGATACTGACTGGGCCGAGTGGGTCTGGAAAGTCCGTGGCACTGATGCTCAGCGCGATTGAGTTAGCGGGTGAACCTGGATCGACGAGGCTGCCACTCATAGTCGGTCTGAGGTCGTGGCGCGGGTCGCAGACGTCGACGTTCGACCTCGCAGTCGAGGCCCTAGTCTCCAGGTTCACCGGTCGCCTGACCGTGCCCCAGGCCCAGGAGATCGTGCGGACGACGTCAACCTCAGGGGATCTGATCCTCCTGCTTGACGAGCTAGACGAACTAGAGAGCGAGCGCAAGGTCGAGTTGCTCGACAACTTGCGGGCGCACGCAGTTCCGTTCATCCTCTCGAGCGAGAAAACCGCTCTCGAGCCGACTTTCGCGGCATTCGCGGAAGGTTTCGCCCGGCTTGAGATCCTGCGGGTGCCACTCGCAGCGGCCATTCGGTATCTGCGCGACTCCCCCTCAGGTGAGGCCAGAAGGCGACTCGAACTCCTCGCTCAAACATGGGGCCACGCCTCCGGGGGCGACGAAGTGGACTCGCCGTTCGCCGAGGCACTGTCGATCGGCATCATCCGGGACATAATCGACAACACCGATTCGGCGTCGTTCGATGCACTCGTCGGGGAGATTGCCACCGGCTCCCCCGACCGAGTCCGGGGCTTCCTACTGCGCCGGTATCTCGCGGACCGCACGGGCCTGAGAGGGCTGGACGAAGCCGACCTTCGAGCAGTGTTCCTGCCGAGCTGGGGTAACGCTCATTCCTGGTGGCAGATGGGTGACCGCGTCCCGGCCGGTCTCCGCGTAATCATCGCCTTGGTGATTGGCTCGGTCGGGGGCGCGCTCGCCCTGTTCAGCCTTCCAGTTGCCGGCGCGTCGCTGGGTGCAGCCTTTCTGCTGGTTCGCGCACTCCGATCTGGTCGCGTGCCTGTCGTCTTCTCTGTGTGGCCCACAGTCTGGCGCTCCGCACGGCTCATTCCTGCCGCGATGCTGGGTGCGCTGATCGGCTTGGGTGGACTGTTCGCACTGTTTCCCGATCTGCGACTAGGGGGTGTGCAGGGGGAGGATGCCGCTGCGGCACCTCTGTGGATCCAGCTGTCACTCGGACCCGCGCTGGTGATCGCGCACGTCCTCAACTCTGGCCTTGTCTTGGTCGGTCACAGGGGCCGCAAAGACATCGCGATGAGGAGCTCGCTCTTCTTCGGGGCCCGTAGCCTCATCGGCGGGCTCATCCTCGCGGTGGCAGCGGCCATATGCTTGGGCTCTTGGGTGGCGGGATGGGCCACCGCTTCGCTCTTGGCGGCCTTCGGCGCCGCAATGGCGGGATCCGAGACCATCGCCAGCGGTCTCCGCGCGGTGACACCCTATGTATCGTTCACCACTGATCGGCGGAATGCCTGGGTGCAGGCAGTCGGGTTCGGCGGGATCATCGTCGCCGGATGCCTAGCCGCGTTCGTGCCGGTATCGGGGCTGGAAGGCGCTGTTCAGGCCATCGCACTCGGCGCTGGGGCTGCAATCGGCAACTCCGTCCTGTCGGGTTCATATGGGCGCTGGCGTCTCTTCACCTGGCCCTACCTCGCACTCCGTCGCGGGCGCCCTTTCCTGGTTTGGAGGACCATCGAACGGTTCCACGAGCTCGGTATCATCAAGTACTCCGGAAGTGAAATCCAGCTTCGCCACAACTCGCTCTGGAGCGTTCTTAGCCCAAGCAAGCCCATAGGAGGCCGACCATGACGGCTGTTGAAAGCGTCGGGGCTGGTGTCTACTCCGTCCCGGGCGAGGCTCAGCCCACGGATCCGTTCGACTCAGTCCGACCAGCGGATCCAGACCAAGGATGGAATGCTGCCCGCAACCTCTTGAAGTCCCTGAATCATCTCGATCTGATGCGAAGTAAAGACGAAGTCGCTAGCCGGCTTGGAGCGATGATCGGCGAGGTTCCGAGCGCAGCCGATCTAGATCTTCATCACGCACGGGCAGGCGTCAATGAGCGGTCTGCGATCCGGGAGATCGCGACCTCACTTGGCTCTGGGGAGGCGACTACCAACGACGAATTCGAGTCAATGCTAAGCATGTACGCGACCGTCGCTCACATGGAGTTCCACCCCACCGATCGCTGCAACCTCGCATGCAAGGGCTGCACATATGGGCACGACGTCGCCGCCGAGAAGCCCGATCCTGTAAGCTTCCCTTTCAGCCAGTTACACCGGATCCAAGATCTTGAGCCTGCCTCGATCGTGATCGTGGGCGGGGGAGAACCGACTTTGTACAAGAGCGAGGGACGTCGCTTCGCTGAAATGGTCCTGGAACTCCGCCGCATATTACCTACCACGAAGTTCGCGTTGATAACCAACGGCACATTCGTTCCAGATGGCAGCTGGACTGACGAGTTGTCGTGGGTTCGGCTTTCGGTTGATGCAGCGAATCCCCACACTTACGAGTTGGTGCGTGGTCGCCCAATGCTCGAACGGGTGATGCGCGGATTTACGCGCTACCTAGACTCGAGCATTCCCCAAGTGGGTCTGAGTTTCCTCTACAGCAAGTTCAATATTGACGAGGCCGTCCCGTTCGCTCGCAAGACCTTCGACTTCGTCAGATCGCGGGGCGATGACTCGCTTCGGCGGGTCAACGTTCAATACCGCCCCCTCCGGGTCGACGGAGACATCGCGGCCGCTCATTTCGACTTCGCCGTCACTCGTTCGGAGATCCTCCGAGTCGCCGCCGAGTGCGAGGAAGCCGTGTCATCCGACCCCGCGTTCGGTTCGTTCTTGCGCGAGCAGACGAATATTCGAGCCATTGCCGGCGGCAACGTGCATCCAGCCCATGACTTCGACCGCTGTCGCTATAGCCAGATCTTTACTATCCTTCGGGCAAACGGAGACCTCCGGCCTTGCTTCAACCGCGTGCGGGAACCAGCGTTCCTTATAGGGAATCTGATTTCAAGCCCGTTGGCGATGATTGGCTGGAGGAAGATGCGGCTCGCTTTGATTGAAGACACCGGGTGCAACCCGTATAATTGCCGCCAGTGCCACGTCAATAACGTGCTCGCCCGCGGCATCAAGAACCAACTGCAGCCATCGACATCGCCGTCTGTCCTGCTGGATCCGATGTTCTGACGTGGCCACGGATTCTCGGGAATCGACCCATTGGTTCGGGCGCTCCAAGCCGACGATTGCACACGGGTGCATCGTAACTGAACGGGTGCGCACGGAAGACTACTTGCGTATGGTTCCCGGAGCGCGACCTACGTTTGGCGGAGTGTTCCCGACGATACTCGCCAGTGTTCATCACGAGACGATCGCAGTCATCCAGGGCGTGTCGCCATCATATCTGCGGGACGCCATTCACTATGCCGCGAAGCACCTAGGTTGCCTCCAAGCGATCTTCATGGGCACTGGTGGCTCTCTCGTGGGCAAGGTGGGTGACTTCACGGTGGCCGCATCCGCCGCACTCATTGGAGAGGAGCCGCACTCGGACACTCGAGTTGAGGTCGCGGGATGGTCATCCGCGGATCTGGAGCGGGCGGCATTGAAGGTTCAGGGGGTTCTCGGAGCGGAAGGGCGCGTAGCTGTGGGCCGAGTCGCGACGGTGCCTGCGGTGTCGTGGGAGACTCGCGCCCGCCTTGCCAATCTTCGTGGTCAGGGCTTCGACCTGATCACGCTCGACACCTATGCCTTCTTCGCGGCATGCCGGTCCGCGGGCATCGCCGGGCTTGCCTGTCAATGGGCGACCGACACGCCGCTCGCGGGGACCTACGTTTGGGGGACGAGGCACGCCGCCGCGCTTCCGGTCGTAGAGGTAGCCCGAAATAGGGCTTGGGCGCTCGTCCCCCGGGTATCAATGGAACTCTGGGAGTTCACTCGTGCGTGAGTTTGCGCCACGTCGGCGCAGCGCCGTTCTGATCACGGGAGGGAGCGGATTCATCGGGCGACATCTCACCACTACCCTGCTCGACGCGGGGCACCGGGTATCCATCTTGGATCCCATCGGGCCGCTTCACCTCGCGCAGGGCGTTCGATGGACCCGTGGCAGCATCAGCGACCGAGCCGCCGTTCTCAAGGCAATCGCGGATGTGGAGATTGTCGTGAGCCTCGCCGGAGTTAGCGCCCTTCACCACGCCGAGCAGACAGTGTGGGACGTAAACGCGAAGGGAACTGCCGGGTTAGCGCGCACCGCTGCCGAAAGCGGCGTTGCACAGTTGGTGCACATCTCCACAGATGCGGTCTATGGTCCTCGGGTGGACGACGGCCCGGCCTCGGAGTCGCGTCCTATGGCGCCCTCGGGACCATATGGAGAATCCAAGGCGGCTGGCGAGGAGGCAGTGCTCCGTCTCATACGTGTCGGGGCCCTCCGTGGGCTGGTCCTCCGTCCGTTCTCAGTTGTGGGACCGGGACAGAAGATTCGTCCGAGGGGCAGTCCCCTCCTAGCTGCCGCGCTGGAAGCCGCCACGACAGGCGTCCCCCTGCGCATCCAGGGGGACGGCGAACAGACACGCGACTTCGTCAGTATCGCTGACCTCCAGGCGATTGTCCTTGCCGCAATTAGTGACCGGATAACCTCCGACACACCCGTGAATGTTGGAAGCGGGTGCGATTCATCCATCAACATGCTCGTCAATCTGGTCGAGCAGTCGACAGGCCGGATCATCAAGCGCTCATGGGATCGCTCAGCGTCCCCGGCGAGCGGCTGGCGGGCGAGCATCAAGCGGGCCAACGAGGTGTTCCCGGGGATCGTCCGCGAGCCGCTAGGGACTGCAATTCGCCGTGCATGTGGATTGAGTGCACCCACCGCCACGCCGGAACGGGCCTCTGGTCCAAGGGCGCCGACCTGAAGTGGTCGGAAGGATGGCTGGATACATCGGACGGGAGCTGATCGAGGAGGACAGCTGCACTCAAAATTGCGTCTTGACTCTGCGCGGACCGACTGGTCCGTCCGACACTCCAACTCAGCCGGGGGTGTACCCAACGATCGGGGGGTAGGGCGTTCGAATCGAATGATCGGGGGGGTTGACGGCTACAGAGCCGCCACTTCGGCGACCTCCGCGGCCTGAGAACTGCTGATGGCGCCATGCGCCGCAGTTCCTCCTCCCGCTCGGGTGACCGCCGGTGGCTCTGTCGGTGGCGTCGCGCTCGCGCCGGACATCGTCCCGCCCGGCGTGGCGTCCGCGGGAGGGCCTCCCCACCCACCGCCGTCGTAGCCGTTGGACAAGGTGGGGTCGTCCGGGTTGGTGGGCTCGTCGGTGGCGCCGTCTCCCGACTGACCATTGCCGGCCCGAACGCCGCGATGTGAGTAGTCGGGCGGGAAGTTGTTGTGACCGACGCCCATCTGGTTGGTCTGATCGGCGCCCATAGCGGCAGCTGTTCCGCCCACCGCGGCCATGACGCCGATGCCTGCTGAAAACGCCTGCCCTACTGGACCCATGCCCGCCGCGAACCGGCCGATCGTGGTCGCCGCGGCTCCGTCCTCGCCCGCGGTGCGACCGGCGTCGTCGGTGGTGGTGGCAGCGCTGCTGCCGGTCTGGCGTCCGGCGAGGACGCCGCCGATTCCGCCCGCGGCCGCCAGCCCCGCGCGCAGTGCGGACCCGGATGTGCTTCCAGGGTCAGTGAATGCGAACAGCCTGTAGAGGGCAAGCGGGGAGAACGACGACACGCAGATCAGCACGACGCCGACGAAGGCCGTCCCGATCGACTTGAGGACGTCGTCCTCACCGCCGACCGCCACCTCGGTGGTGATCCTCACGCCGATGCCGAGCGCCAGCACCATGAGGGGCGGGGTGAGTGCGGCGGCGTGGAACCAGCGGAACGACTTCCAGAACCAGCCGCGTCCGAAGTCGGTGACCAGCCCGGCCGCTGCGATCGGTGTGACGGCGGCCAACACGAGCAAGGAGGCGGCGCGGGCCACCATCACCAGGGTGTGGCCGATGGCGGCGAGCCACAGGAGCATCCCCATGATGCCGAGGATGACGGCGACGGTGCCGTTGGTGATGTCGCTGGCGGTGAACGGTTCCCAGGGTTCCCATTCGCTCCAGCGGGTGACGTTGAGCAGTGACTTCATGAGGGCTTTGGTCAGTCCGGTGCAGGCGGCGACCAGGGTGACGCCGTAGCCCACCCAGGCGAACCACACGAACCCGAATTGGGCGGCGCCGACGAGGAGCCGGCCGATGCTGTGACCGTCCCGCTTCCCGAGGGCGACGCCGACCTGGACGAGCATGAGGATCCCGACCAGCGCGAGGGCGATCCAGAAGGTGGTCGCGTATAGCTCGCCGACCGGTCCGTCTTCGCCGAGGCTCGGGGTAAGGATCGCGTCCTCAAGTTCGAGGACGGCACGGAGCACCCACAGGCCGGCGTTCCACAGCGCGAGCATGGCCGCGGTCAGGCTGTCGGTCACCACGTTGGCGATGGCCGAGCCGAGCAGGCCGAACGGATCGATGGGCATAGCGCTCCTTCAGTTGGAGGCGACCGGCAGCCAGCCAGCCTCAACGGAGGCGTCCGAACCAGGCCAGGTCGACGGGGCAGGGGCGGGTGGTGCGCCGGGGCCGATCAGCCATCGGTCGCCGGACCACTGCATGCGCTCGCAGGTCCCGTAGCCCATGCGAGCCTCCGTCTTCAGTGCGGCGCGCACGTCGAGCAGCACGCACGCGACCACCCAGTCAGGGCCGTCGGTCCCCTTGATCTGGATGGCCGCGGGGGTGACGCTGACCAGGGTTCCGGCGTCCAACTGGTTGGACGACTGCCGGGCGTGGGTCAGGAACGACTGCACGTTGCGGGTCTGGGACCAGTCGGCGGCGCCTATCCCGCCGGGCATCGCCCAGTCGCGGTAGATCTCCGTGGCCAACGGCAGCGACATCGCGGACAGCACGCGCACCTCGATGGCCGCCAGTTGGCCGGCCGCACCCTCGGGTGTGCGCGGGAAGCCGGACGCCACACCGCTGGCGCCGACGGTCGTGGCGGCGGGCAGCCTGATCGCGGGAGGCAGGGCGATCGCCACCCCCGGAGTGATGCCGGCGTCCTGGGCCACTTTGGCCATCGGCCCTGCAGCAATGAGGTCTCGCCGCTGGGCAGGGTCGGCGTCCGGGTGAGCACTGCTTTGGACGCCGTCGCGCGCGCTTCCCGCCGAGAAGCTGGACACCAGGGTGTAGCCCAGCCCGTACAGCAGGACGCCGCCCACCAGCAGCAGCCCCGCGAGGACGGCCAGCAGTTGAGTGCGCGAGAGCGGGACGACCTCCGCTGAGCTCGTCGGGCGGGGTGGGCGACGGCGGAACATCAGCCGACGCAGCCGTCGCCGAGGATGCCGTTGAGCATCCCGTAGCCGCCCATCAGCACCACGGCGAGCACCAGGACGCCGGCGAGGCCGATGATGCCGCCTTTCGAGAGGTGCGGTGAGTGCGTGGCTCGTCCGACGAGGATCGCACCGACTGAGACCAGCGCCGCAATGCCGAACAGCCACAGCACGGACCACAGGACCATGCCTGAGATCTGGTCGGTGTAGGCGGCGACGCCCGTGGGCGCCACCGGGCAGATCTTCAGCGGGACGATCAGCGGGTTCATGTCGGTTCCTTTCGGAGGAGGGCGAGGACGTTCTGGGCCGCCTTGAGCAGAGGGGCGGGCAACGGGTCGGGAGTCATGCCGGTGACCTGCAGGCGTGAGTCGAGCGGGAAGTCGGTCAGGTGCACTCGTGCGGGCATCTCGGCGGCGGCGACCTTGATCGGC